>ENA-OQCU01000680-OQCU01000680.1-human-gut-metagenome-genome-assembly--contig:-NODE-680-length-14409-cov-3.324604_pt1 | contig 14409 bp, 12 predicted proteins | sample MGYA00242504_ERZ504590 | MGnify/ENA primary metagenome ERZ504590 (study PRJEB26092, sample SAMD00036318) | human gut metagenome | host: Homo sapiens | study: EMG produced TPA metagenomics assembly of... | reverse complement strand
TGCATCCGCAACGAGCAGGGCCTCGTCACCGATTACGAGATCGAGGCGACTTCCCGAAGTACGGCAACGATGATGACCGCGCCGATGACATCGCCGTCGAGCTGCTGCGCAGCTCCTCGAGAAGATCAAGCGCCGCCACACCTACCGCGAACTCCGAGGCTACCACCTCCATCCTGACCATCACCTCCAACGTGGAATACGGCAAGGCCACCGGCGCTATGCCCGATGGCCGCAAGGCGTACACCCCGTTTGCCCCCGGCGGCAACCCGAGCTACGGCGCCGAGACCCACGGCCTGCTGGCGTCCCTGAACTCCGTTGCCAAGATTTCCCAAGGTCGAAGTCGATCCTTCATCGCTCAAACGCTTAATTACTCGGAAAACACCATCCGGAATTATACGAGGACGGTGTACCGTAAAGTCGGGGTGCATTCCAAGCAAGAGCTGCTCGACAAAGTTGCCGACGCGCGAGAATAATATCAGCAAAAGATCGCCCTGACCGCAGAAGGAATATACGGCCAGGGCGTAAGGAAGGTGCGTCGGGGAGGGGTAGGCTTAGCTTGTCGCGTGCTGTGCCGCCTGCGTACCGGCTTGGCGTCCGAACGTGATGCAGTCGGCAATGGCGTTACCGCCCAAACGGTTGCTTCCGTGAATGCCGCCGGTGCATTCGCCGCAAGCGTAAAGACCGGGAACGACTTCGCCATCCGCGCTCACGGCCTCCGTGTTGACGTTGATGCGGATGCCGCCCATGGTGTGATGAACCGTCGGTACCTTGCGGCATGCATACCACGGTCCCTCGGTCAACTGCCGGTCGGCGGTATTGTTTGCTTTGAAGCCGAAAGGATCCTCGGTTGCGCCGGCAACGACCTGGTTGTAACCGTCGATGGATGCTTGCAGCTTCGTGGCGTCCATCTGCGTCTGCTCTGCCAAGTCTTCAACGGTTTCGCCTTTCACGATATGGCCGAGCGCCAGCATGTTCTCGATGGTCGCGCCGTTCGCGTCGGGCTCGGTCTCCGAGGGGTAGCGAACCTTGTTGACAACGATCCAGTACGTCGATTCAGGCTGTGCGAAGATGGCTTTGCACAGGGTGTCACGTTCGGCGCCTTCGTTGACGAATCTCTCCCCGCTCTTGTTGACGAAGATGCGGTTGCGTCCTGAGGTGCGGATGTCTTCCATGAGGCCGGTGCCGGGCGTGCCGCACGGATGCAGCTGGATGTCCGACAGCCCGATGAGCTCCGCGCCGGCTCCCTCGGCAAGCTTGAGGCCTTCCCCTTGCGCGCACGGCTTGATGTTCGTGCAGCCGATGGTGTCGTCGAGCTTCACGTCGGCCCATACGCCGTCGTTGACTTGCTGTCGGTATTCGACGTTGGCGCCGAATCCGCCGGTGGCTACGACAATCGATTTCGCGTTCACGGTGATCTCTTGGCTTCCGCGGTGCACGGCCGTCAGACCAGCGACGGAGCCGTTTTCTAGGATGAGCTCTTTCGCTTGAGTCTCGTGCAAAACGACGAGTTGGTCAGCGTGGTCTGCCGCGAACGCTTCGAAAGCGCGGATGTAGGTGTTTCCCGACGGCGTGGCTGGATAGTGGCTTCGCTCGCCCAGCGATCCGGTGGCCGATCCCGTTTCGTCCTTGAACTTCACACCGAGCGATTCGAGCCAATGAACCGAATCGAGCGCGTTGTCGGTCAGGTAGTGTATGAGTTCGGGCGTGCCCTGTTCGTGTCCTCCTTCATAGGTGACTTCGTAGAACTGCTCGACAGAGTCTTCGATTCCCTGCTTCTGCTGACGTTCCGGATCGACTGCGTTGAGCGCGCCTTCGGAGACGTTCGTCGATCCGCCCGTGATGCCGCATTTCTCGACAACCACAACGTTGGCTCCGGCTTGCACGGCAGAGATGGCGGCTGTGAGGCCCGCACCGCCGCCGCCGACAACGCATACGTCGGCATTGTAGGACGATTCTACGGAGTCGTCCGGGCCGGGAGCCTTTGCGAGGGTTTTCGCTGCGTTTGCTTGCTCGGCGCAATCCTTCACACCTTGCTGGAGGCTCATGCTAGATAGGGTGGCGCCGGTGACGGAATCCACGTTCAGCGTCTGATATTCCATGATCTTGTTCGACAGATCTTCAAGAGCCGATGCGCCGACGCCCAGCGACTCCTGGTTCGTGCTGGTGTCGATGGCGGTAATGGCGTTCTCCGAGAATGTTACGTCGACGGTGAACGGGGCGTTATGGCCGGTCACATTGGCAGAATAAGTGCCTGCTTTCCACCCTTGCGCGGCCGCGCCGCCGGTATTCGCTGGCGTGCATCCGGTTAGACCGAATCCCATCAGTCCGCCGCAGGCGCCGAGAAACGCGGCTCCCTGCAAAAACGTGCGTCGATCGACGACGCTCTTGCGAAACAAGGACGCGCTGTTTGCGGCACCTCGTTTCGTGGTCGCTTCGATCAGATCGTCGTAGCGCGAATCTTTCATGCGTACCCCTCCTTCGCCCGCCACGTGCGGGCATTCGGTTTTCCCTACGGGTCGAAATCGTAGGGCGAGAGAGAGGGAAGGTGCTAGGCACAAAGAGTACACGCTGGTGTCCAAAAGGTACTTTCCTAGTGCTTCCACGTGCGTCCCGCGGGGTCGTTGGCTTCGCGCGGGGCGGACGACGGGGTCGGCGTTTGGGACGACGCGGGGTCTTCGGGTCCCCGGGACCAGGGATCATCTTGCTGCGCGTACTTCACCCAGGCGTCCTCCTGGCGCGCTTCGGCGATCCAGTCTTCCTGGGTCTTCGACACCACGCTGCCGATCATCCACACGATGCCGCACAGGATGCCGCCCACCACGAAGGCGATCCAGCTGATGGCGAAACCGCCCGCGCCGCGGCGGATGGCGTCTTTGAGCGCGAACTTGTCGATGCCGTCCCAGCCGCCGATCTGGTCGAACAGCGGCACGAAGCCCCACACCAGGAACACGATGGTGGCCAGCAGCATGATGCAGCCGCAGATGACGCCCATCACGCGTTCGGCGCGAATCTGCTCGGGTGACTTGACGACGGCGGTAGAGGGCATGTCGGCACCCAGGTTGCGGCGATGCGCGATGTAGGTGAGCTCGGAGAGGTCGTACTTCGACTTTTGCATGCAGGCCCAGATGAGAATGCCAATGGCGATGGCGAGGATGAGCATGAAGGGGAACATGACGAGCTCCTCCACGTATGCGCCGTTGATCATGGAGCTACTGTTGTCGGGTACGAGGCCGATTAGCATGATGACGTCGATGAGGATGAGACCCACGCAGACGGCGATGAGCGTCGGGTAGCGTTGCCCGAACCGATCGAGCGTGTCGGAGGAGTACCGCGGCTCGATGGAAGGGTTGCGACGCTTGAATTCGCTGTGGTTGAGACTGCCGACGACCAGGATTACCACGCCGATGACGATGCAGGAAAGCAGGGCGACGGTCTGCAGGTTATCCGGCCAGCCGAAGGCTTCAAGCAGCGCGTTCAGACCCACGCCGACCAGGATGCAGGCGACGCCGGCTGCGATGGACAGGTCGAAGCGGTTCATGTGCTCGTCGTAGCGCTCGGTGTCGTTTTTCTTTGACGACATGCACGCTGCCGCGCATGAGGTCGTCGAGGCTGGTATGGAACAGGTCGCATAATTGCAGCAGCTTGTCCATTTCAGGGTAGTTCGTGCCGGCTTCCCATTTGGAGACGGTTCGTTGGTTGAGCTTGTTAGATTGCCTCTGAAACTCGCAGTTCAGGGGCGGCGGTGATTACTTGGAACTTGGGGCGGTCGGGCTGCTGGTACGAATCTGGTACGAATCGTTCCTCGGTTTGTACCGGGGCTTGTTCTGGTGCTTTCGTGCGGCGCGACGGACGGACGTGACGAACCTTGTAGGGGCGGCCCTTCGGGGCGTCCTCGGCGTGCTTCGCCATGAACTCCTCCTCGGCGCCGATGCTCTGGAAGGCGTCCTCCATGACGTCGGCGGCCTCGCGCTTCTGGTCCATGTTCACATGGGTGTAGATGTCCATGGTGATGGTGGCGCTGGCGTGGCCGGCGAGCTCCTGCATCACCTTGGGGGTGTACGCCCTGCTGGGCGAGCATCGAGAGGTAGGAGTGGCGCAGCTCGTGGAGGCACCAGCCGTCCAAGCCGAGGAGCTTGCGGTCGCGCTCCCACCATTTGCCGAAGGTGTCTGGATGCACGCGCTGGGCGTAGAAGTCGAGGACGACGGGCGTGTCCTCGGTCTGCTCGCTCCAGCCCTTCTTGAGCCCTCGGTGAAGGTAGTTGCGCGTGAGAAAGTACTCCTGCTGGGCTTTCTTGCGGCGCAGCAGCGCATTGCAGACGAACTCGGGCATGGGGAGATTCCTCATGCCGGCGTGGGTCTTTGCCTCCTTGAGGTTGCGGAACGCGTCGAAGTTGTGGTTGACGGTCAGCACCTTGTTGTCGAAGTCGATGTCTCGCCACGACAGGGCGCAGATCTCGCCGCGGCGGAGCCCCATCGTGATGGCCAGGAAGTAGCCGATGTCGCACGAGGTTTCGACCTCGAGCTGGTCGACGAGCTGCCGCATGCGAGCCGGCGTGAGGGCCCGCTTCTCCTTGGTGTCAACCTTTGGCGTCGCCACCTTGTCGATGGGGTTGCGCAAGATGACCTCTCGCTCAACGAGGTCGCGGAACATGAGGTCGAGGGTCTTGTTGATCTGGTTCAGGTAGGCCCCGCTCGACGGCTTTCCCGAAAGCGTGTCGCCTTGGCGCATCGCCGCGTACATGTCCTCGATCATCTCGGGCGTGATGAGGGCGATTTCGGCCTTGCCGATGTGGCGGGAGACGGCCTTGAAGCAGCGGCGGTAGCGCAGCTGGGTGTTCTGCGAGAACTCGCCGGAAAGGTCGCGACGCTCCATGAAGTCGGCGGCGCACTCCTCGAAGGTGGTGCCGGTGCGCCTCCAGACCTTGTCGTCCTCGATCTCCTCGATGAAGTCGCGCAGGGCCTTCTTGGCCTGGGTGTAGGTCATGTCCTTGACGCGGCGCGTACGGGTCTTGTACTTGCCCGTGCGCGGGTCGAGGCCCACGGGCACGCGCAGCTGCCACTTGCGGCACTTGGACTTGGGCTTGTCCTTCTCGAGCTGGACGATGGTGCCCTCGCCGATTACCTTGGCCATGTTTAGCACCTCCTCTCGAGGAGGCGGGCAGCGGTTTGATGGCTGATGGGCATTGCCGCGCGGTATGCGCAGATGGCGGCGCCTGTGGCCGCATGGTCGGTCGATGGCATATAATGTCACCGGTCCTTTCCTTGTTAGCGCTTGGTTGGGACTGTCTTTGGGCTCGTGGGAGGTACCAGCTCCTGCGGGCCCGTATCTGTTTGTGCGATGCCTCCTTCCTATTAGCCGCGGTTGTTGCCGAACGAGCCTCCGAGGGCGTGCGGGAAGGCGTTGCGGCGCCGGCGCATGCCGTCGTAGGCGGACGTGATGCCCTCCAGAACCTCGCGGTCTCGCTCCTCGTACTGCGCGGAGAGCATGTTGGAGAGCTTGTAGCAGGCGAGCTCGATCGACAGGGGCTCCTTGGGCTTCGTGTCGCGTATGAGGAAGCGCTCGCCCGCCACCTCGAACTCCCAGCCGTTGTCGCGGGCGTTGCGGCGCCCTACGCTCTCCGCCATGTCGAGGGCGTCGGCGATCTCGCGGTCGCGCTCGTCGGCGAGGCGCGTCTCCACGAACTCGAGGAACCGCGCGCGCAGGGCGTCGGCGTCGCCGAGCGACACCAGATCGATGAAGTCGGCTTCGCCCGAGCCCATGGACTCGTAGAACTGGCGGCTGTACTGCTGGACGAGCTCCTCGTAGCGGCGCTGGTCCTGCGCGCGGTCGCGCGCCTGCTCCTTGCCGTCCTTGTACTGGATGTAGTCGAGGTAGTCGTCGAGCAGGCCCTTGTTCTTGTCGGACAGGGCGTCGTAGACGCGCTGCACGGGGCCGCGCATCTCGCTGGGCTTGATGGGCGTGCGGCCGACGACGGCGTCGATGGTGCAGCCGAGGAAGTCGGCGATGATCCAGGCGCGCTCGATGGGGATCTTGGCGGGCTCCTGCTCGTAGCGGGTGTAGGTGGGTGCGGGTATGTCCACCGCCTCGGCGAAGTCCTTTGCCGTGCGGTATCCCGCCTCCTTCCTGAGATTTTGCAGGCTGTTAGGCACGGCTCGGCCCTCCTCGGATGCGTGCGTCCTATGGAGGCCCGATACGTAGAGATGCCTCCTGTAGTATCCGTTGGAATCATATTACAACATTGAGAATCACCAGGCAACCAGATTTACAATCATTGGGCGAGTTTGTATCGCAATGTGATTCTAAGCGTGGTAATGTAGCGCGTACGGACGGGGGACGCAAAGGAGCCCTCGCGAGGCGCGGCTTTGCCGCAGGAAGGGAGGGGTCATGGTCAGGAGCTTCCACGAGCTGCCGCTGCTGATGACGCCGAAGCAGCTTGCCGACGCGACCGGAGAGCACGTGAACTCTATACGGCGAAGCATCGCCGCCGGGCGGATTCCGGCGGACAAGGTTGACGGGCGGATCTACATCTGCAGGGATCTGGTGTTCCCAAACACGGCGAAGGGAATGGTGGGGCATGGCGACGACGCGCGCGCCCGCTGAGCGGTGGTGGCCGGGTGCCGGTGCGGGGGCGCTTGCAGGCGCGCCCGGATGCGGCGGACCGGTCGGATACGGCCCCGAAGGGGCGGCGAGCGCGGTTGCAGCCACGCCCGCCGCGATGAAGATTCCTGGCGGGATTCTTCGGGGAGACAGTGTAGCGCATACGGCGACGGGCGGTGCTTCTCCATGGCATCGCTAGAATACGTGCCCGCTGAGCTGCGGGCGGAGGCGCGCTGGGTGTGCTGGCGGCGCGAGGAGCGCGGCGGCAAGGCGACGAAGATCCCGGTGTGCGCGGCGAACGGGCGCATGGCCAAGAGCACCGACCCGGCGACGTGGGCGACCTTCGATGAGGCCGTCGCTGCCGTCGGGCGGTGGCGCTGTGACGGCGTTGGCTTCGTGTTCGGGCCCGACCGGGCGTACACGGGGCTCGACCTCGACCACGTGATCGTCGACGGGACGCTGGACGCCGAGTACCGCTGGGTCGTCGAGCAGGCCGGGACGTACACCGAGGTGTCCCCTTCCGGGGACGGGCTCCACCTCATCTTCCGCGGAAGCAAACCCGATTGGGCGCAGCGCTCGCGCAAGGGCCAGCCGGGAGGTCGGGTGGTCGAGATGTACGACCGCGACCGGTACTTCACTGTTACCGGGGCGCTCTTCGAGGGGCACGATGCCATCTCGGAGAATCCTGCCGTCGTCGAGCGGGCGTACCGGACGTGGATCGAGCCGGAGGCCGCGGCGCAGCCGCGCCTGGACGACGTGACGCGCGGGGCTTCCCCAGGCGACATGGGCGACGACGAGCTCGTCGAGCGGATGCTCGCGAGCAGGAGCGGTGACGACATCCGCGCCCTTCTCGCCGGTGACTGCTCAGCACAGGGCGGCGACCATTCCGCCGCCGACATGGCGCTCTGCAGCCACCTGGCGTTCTGGTGCGCGGGCGACGCCGCGCGCATGGACCGGATCTTCCGCAGGAGCGGCCTCATGCGCGACAAGTGGGACAGCCGGCGCGGCGGAACGACGTACGGCGCGCAGACCATAGAGCGCGCGATCGCGGGATGCACGGACGTCTACAGGCCGAGGGGCCGGCGGGCGGAACTGCCCTCTCGCCCTCAAAATAAGAACGCATGTTCGACTGCAAAGCGGCGCGAGCAGCAAGGGGTACCCGACGATGGCATCGCGCCGAGGGAGACCACAGACGTGGCGCCCTCGGTCGAGGGCTGGCACGTGGACGACCGGGGAAGGCTCTGGGCGGCGGACGCCGCCGGGGAGCTGCGCTACACCGTGACGGCGACCGCGCCCTGGATCGCGTGCGACTTGGAGGACGTCGACACGGGAGACGTGCGCGCGCTCGTGCGTGTGGCGGTGGCAGGAGGGGTGCGCGAGCGGGCGCTCGACCGCGACGTGCTGCTGAACCAGACGCGCATCATCGGGGCGCTGGCGCCGCTCGGGGCGAACATATCGAGCACGAATTCCAAGGACGTGGTGCGCTACCTCACCGACTGCGAGCGCAGGCTCGGCGGCGAGCGGCCACGGGCCCGGAGCGTGACGCATCTGGGCTGGGCGGACGGCCCGCTCGGCGCGTTCATGCCCTACGACGAAGGCGAAATGCGTTTCGACCCTTCTCCCGACGAGGCGCTGAAGGCGCGCCCCTTCATGGAGCCGGCCGGCACGCTCGCCGAGTGGGTCGCGGGCATCGCGCCGGCGCGTACCGCATCGCCCCTGTTCCGCTGCGTCCTGGCGGCGAGCTTCGCCTCGCCGCTCGTGGCGCTTCTCGGCGTGCAGACCTTCATCGTTTACGTCTGGGGCCGCTCGCGCTCCGGCAAAACTCCGACTTTGAAGGCGGCGGGTTCGGTGTGGGGCGACCCGACCGAGGGGTCGGACTCCTACTTCCGCACGTTCGCGGACACTCCGAAGAGCATCGTGAGGGCGGCTGCCCTCCTGCACGACATACCCGTGATCATCGACGAGCTTCAGAGCAAGGGGGCACCCGGCGGCCAGGCGTCGAAGCGCCAGATCGTGGAGGACCTCCTCTACTCGCTCTCGCTCGGGCACGAGCGCGGGGCGCTCAACTCCGACCGCTCGATGATGCGGGCGGGCTCTTGGCGCTCGCTCACGATCGCCACGGGCGAGATCCCCATCGTCGGAGACTCGACGCAGCAGGGGGCCTCGAACCGCACGCTTGAGCTGTCGGGCGAGCCCTTCGCCGACGTGCGCGCTGCCCAGGCGATGCACCGGCTCGTCGCCCGGCAGCACGGGACGGCGGGGCGGGCGTACGTGGAGGCGCTGAGGAGGAACGAGCCGGCGTTCTACGCTGACCTGTTCTCCCTCGTGCGTGACGGCGTGGGCGACATCGCCTCCGGCCACCCCCAGGCGGACAACATCGCGCTGCTTGCGCTCGCCGACGCGCTCGCCGAGTACTACGTGCTCGCCCCCGGTTCGGAGTGGGCGGCCTGCCTGGACGGGGCGATGGGGATGGCGGCGTGGGCGCTCGGCAACGCGACGGGAGGCGGAGAGCGACACCGACACCCGCGCCATCCAGTTCGTCGCGGAATGGCTGGCGGGAAACCGCATCCACTTCGACGACTACTGCGAGAACGACCGCCTTGAGCGCTGGGGTGCCATCGAGGAGAAGTCATGCGCGGCGGGGTTTCGCTGGTACGTGTTCTCGAGCGTGCTGGAGCGGGCGCTCGCGGGCGCGAACTTCGACCGCGCCAAGACGCTGCGGCGCATGGACGAGGAGGGCATCCTCGTGCGCGACTCGGGGCACCGCTACACACGGCAGAAGAGGTTCCGCAACGCCGGGCGCGTCTACTGCGTCTGCATTGACAACGAGGCGCTGGAGGCGTTTCTCGACCGGTCTGCCGGGGCCACGGGCACGGGCGGTGCCGGTATCGCGTCTCAAGGGATCGTGCCATGTTGAGACGGGTTTGAGACGGCCGTACCGGCTGGTGAGGGTGGTCGCCCGCCCCTCCTGTCTTGGTGTCTTGACCGGAATGAGGGTTGCAGGGGCATCGCGCGCGGGCGTGCGCGCGCACATACGCGCGAGGCGCTCTGGCGCCGTTCTGCTTGAGACGTTGAGACGGGCGGCGTTTGCGCTGGCAGCGGGCTTGTCCTGCGTCTCAAGCGCAGGTTTTCGGAGCGATGGCGCACGCGGGCGGCGCGTGAGACGGACCGGGAGGGGGCGGAGATGAGCTGGTGGACCGAGGAGCAAGACGACGTGCTGCGCGAGGTGAGCTTCAGGGGCGCGGCGTTTGCGGCGGCAGAGATCGAGCGGCGTTGTGGCGTTGCCCACTCCGTGCGGGCAGTGGAGATGCGGGCGAGCCGAATCCACTGCTCGCTGGCGGTGCAGACGGTGTGCCCCTCCTGCGGTGCGGTGGGCGTTAAGATCAACCGGCAGACCGGCATGTGCCGGCGGTGCACCGAGGAGTACCACCTGGCGCAGGAGCGCGCCTTCAACGAGCAGCTTGAGCGCGAGCGGGTCGCCGCCGAGGAGGCGGCGGACATCGACGACGTGCGGCGCGAGCGAGACATGATGCGGCAGCGTAACTCACGGCTGTGCAGGAAGTACGGGCTGAAGGGTAAGCGGGAGCGGAAGTGATATGGCGGCGGTGTCCGGATTCGAACCGGATGTGGCTAGAACCCTGAAAGCCCATGATGATTGCTCGGCCACCGCCGCCTAGCCACGCAGCCACCAATGGCAAATAGTCTGGCAGAACAGAAATAAAGCCGTTCATGCAACCACCTCCTTGAACATAGTCAAAAAGGCAGAGGCCAAACTCCATCATGGAGCTAACAAGCAATAGGCGTGCTTAGATTCTACCTTTTCTTTTGTGACGTGCCCCGAGAATCCACCGTGAGACGTTCTATCGACTTTCACGGGGGTGATTGCATGGCGAGGCGTCCGAAGCTGACGCAGGAGATGGTGGACGAGGCTATTGCGCTCAAGGCGGACGGCCTCTCCAACGGGGACATCATAGCCGCGCTGGGCATCCACGAGTCGACGTTCTACCGCTGGATCGGCGACCCGAAGACGAAGTTGCAGCGCGCGTTAAGCGAGGGGCTAAAAAAGGAGGAGAGCGCGTTCAAGCGGACGCTGCTCACGACCATCCGCTCGGCGGCGCTTGCGAGAAACCAGTACTGGACGGCCGCCGCGTGGCTGCTCGAGCGCAAGTACCCCGACGAGTTCGGCAAGGCGGAGCGCAAGGGCGACGACGCCAAGGCGGACGCGGCGCCCAGGATCGTGCTCGGCGTGGTGGCCCAGCCGGTGCAGGAGAGGCTGCCCGGCCTCGACGGGGACGGCGCCGATGGTTGACGCCTCCTCGCTCGTGATTCCGGCCTTCCACGACGTGCTCGGCGACGTGATGGCCCACGGGCACACGCACTACTGGCTGCACGGCGGGCGCGGCTCCACGAAGTCGAGCTTCATCTCCGTATGCATCGTCCTTCTCCTCCTGGCGCACCCGGAGGCGAACGCCGTCGTCGTGCGGCGGTTCAGCAACACGCTGCGCGACTCGGTGTTCCAGCAGATGACGTGGGCGATCGCGGAGCTGGGGCTCGAGGGGTGGTTCCGGGCGCGCATCTCGCCGATGGAGATCACGTACGTGCCGACCGGCCAGAGGATCGTGTTCCGTGGGGCCGATGACCCCCTCAAGCTCAAGGGCGTCAAGTTCACGCGCGGGTACTGCGCGGTGGTGTGGTTCGAGGAGCTCGACCAGTTCGACGGAATCGACGCGGTGAGGTCGATCCTCAACTCCTTGAGGCGCGGGGGCGAGGACTTCTGGATCTTCTACTCGTACAACCCGCCGAGGACACTGTGGAGCTGGGTCAACCGCGAGAAGCTGGAGCGCGAGCGGCGGGCGGACACGCTCGTTAGGCAGAGCTCGTACCTGGACGTCATCGAGTCGCATCCCGAATGGCTGGGCGCGCCTTTCGTGGAGGAGGCGGAATACCTGCGGGAGATGGACGAGCAGGCGTGGCGCTCGGAGTACCTGGGCGAGGTCACGGGGACGGGCGGCTCCGTGTTCAACAACGTGGTGAGCGTGAGGCTCTCCGACGCCCAGTGCAGGGGCTTCTCGCGCACGCGCTGCGGGGTGGACTGGGGCTGGTTCCCCGACCCGTGGCGCTTCGTGCGCTGCGGGTGGGAGCCTGGGGAGCGCAGGCTCACGATCTTCGGCGAGCTCTCGGCGAACAGGAAGACGCCCTCGGAGACGGCGAAGATGGTGGTCTCTGCGCTCACCTACGCGGACGAGCCCGGCGAGGACGCGTACCTCCATGACGAGCTGATCTGGTGCGACGACACGCCGGATGGCAAGCAGTCGATGGCTGTGTGGAGGCGCGAGGCGGGGCTTCGGGTGCGGCCGGCTCGGAAGTCGAACATGCGCAGGCTGAGCTACGAGTGGCTGGCGGGGCTGCGCGAGATCTGCATCGACCCCGAGCGGGCGCCCCTGGCCTATGAGGAGTTCAGGCTCAAGGAGTACGAGCGCGACCGCGACGGTACGTGGATGGACGAGATCCCGGACGGCAACGACCACTCGATCGACGCGGTGCGCTACGCGATGATGGATGACGTGCTGAGGGGCTGATGGTGCGAGCGTTCTTCTCGCCAGCCAAATCAAGGTGCGACTATGTGAGGGGTGCGCGGTAGCCGGATGGGGCTGCAGCGCACCCCTCCTGCCTTCATGGGCTACTCGTTCATCTCCTCCCCTGCGGAGCAAGACCCCGGAGGGGGCTTGCGGAGCCCGCGGAAAGACCGCGGAGGGCGAAGCCCGGAGCGGGCTTGGAGCGGTGCGGAGGGTGACTGCGCAGCAGGCACCCGGAGCTGCGGAGGCAGACCGCTTGCGGGCTGCCGGAGCGTGGAGCAAGACGGACCGGGCGCCGCCGTGGGATTTGATGTGGGCGGGGTCTTTCGCGGCGGCCGGGCTGGCTTGCGGAACAAGAGCGCCGACCTTGGCGGCGCGATGCGGAGCGCAGGCCTTTGGGCTGCGCGGAGGGGCGAGCGACCTTGGCGCGAGCCGTCTGCTTATGCAGACCGCATGAGCAGGAGCACCTTCGACAGCTTATATAGCAGAAACAGGGATAGCAGCATAACGGTGCCATCGCGCGCGTGCATATGTGAAAGCGGCGGGGGCGGTGTAGGCACGGGCGCTATAGGCAGCGAGAGAACGGGCATGAACGGGGCGCGTTTGCGCGCGTGCATATATGGGGGCGGCGAGGGCTGCATGAGCACGGGCATTGAGGGCGGGAGCGCGGGTGCGGGCATCAGCGGGAGCACGGGGAGTTTGGGACGGGCGCGTACCTTTCGGCGTAGTGGATGGGACGACGTTGGAGGTGCGCTGTGCTGGGGCTGGATGACGAATACTGGGTGCCGGAGCATGTGAGGGAGTGGCTGAGGTCGCTCGGGTTTACGCTGCCGCTGGAGGACATGGAGCCGCACATCCGGGCGTGGGACCGGTGGATGCGGGCGCTCGGGGACTTCTACGACTACCGGGACACCGACGGCGTGGGGCGGGTGTACGAGGTGCATCGACGTTCCATTCATCCCGCCATGCGGGTGTGCCGGGAGTGGGGGTCTCTGCTCCTCAACGACAGGACGCAGGTGGCGTGCGACGATCAGCGGTGCACGGACTGGCTCGCGGCATGGACGGCTCGGACGGGGTTTCTCGCCAGCGCTCAGGAGTGCGTGGTGAGGGCGTTCGGCCTGGGGACGGGCGCGTGGGCGTTGTGGGTCGATGCGGGGTCTCGAGAGGTTCGCGTGAGGCGCTACGACGCGCGGATGGTGGTGCCGCTCACGTGGGACGAGGAGGGCGTCACCGAGTGCGCGTTCGTGACGAGGGCGTTCTGGAGGGGACACGCTATCGACCAGGTGCAGTTGCACCTCAAGGGTGCGGGCGACGTGTTCTTCTCGCCAAGCGAATCATCTGGAGGGGCTTCGGCGGCGGGTCCTTCTCGCCTAACTGACGATGAAAGCGAGGGCACGTACCGGATCGTGACGGCCTGCTTCGACCGCGACGGCAACCGCGTCGAGCCGGAGGGCGTTTGCCCGGTGTACGACACGGGCTCGCCGTGGCCCACGTTCGCGCTCGTGAAGCCTGCCGTCGACAACACGCGCGTGGACATGTCGCCGTACGGGCAGTCGGTGTTCGCGGACGCGGTGGACGCGATCCAGGCCGTCGACCTCTGCTACGACGCGATGATGAGCGAGATCGACAACGGGAAGATGCGGGTGTTCCTGTCGGATGTGATGTTCGACGTCGAGCGCGACGGCAAGGGCGGGCGCGTGTCGATCCCGTTCGGCAAGGGCGACTGCACGGTGTTCAGGAAGGTGATGTCTACCGAAGACACGATACAGGAGTTCGCGCCTGCCTTGCGCACCGAGGCGCAGGCGCGGGCGTTCCGTGTCGCCTTGCAGACGCTCGGCGACCTGTGCGGCTTCGGCATCAACTACTTCGACCTCGAGAACGTCGGCTACGTGAAGACGGCCACGGAGGTGTCGGCCGACAACTCGGCGCTGATGCGCAACATCAGGAGACACGAGCATGCGCTGGAGGGCGCGATCGCAGGGATCTGCCGGGCGCTGCTCGCGGTGGAGCGGCGACTGTACCAGTACAAGGACGGCAAGGAAATATACCAGGACGCCACCTTCGTGCTGTCCAATGGGCGTTGACGTGGAGAAGACCATGGATGCCGCGAGGAAACTCCCGGTGGATTTGGGGCAACTATCAGATCACGCGCAACGACCAGTATTCATCGAGCATGCTGCATGCCGCCCGCGGCGTGCGCTCCATGATGCGCGGCGCCCTTGATCGGCAGTGACC
>ENA-OQCU01000679-OQCU01000679.1-human-gut-metagenome-genome-assembly--contig:-NODE-679-length-14415-cov-7.544373_pt1 | contig 14415 bp, 16 predicted proteins | sample MGYA00242504_ERZ504590 | MGnify/ENA primary metagenome ERZ504590 (study PRJEB26092, sample SAMD00036318) | human gut metagenome | host: Homo sapiens | study: EMG produced TPA metagenomics assembly of... | reverse complement strand
ATAATCAATGATATTACAGAAAACAACCCAGTCACAAATAACTGCAATATATAAGAGTACTTTATATACATTTTTTGCCTGTTTTCAGGTTATGAATCAAAACGGCAACGATCAGGCCAAGAACCAACTGTCCTGGCACAGTAACCAGAACTGCTAAAATATTATTTCGAAATGACAATCCAGAAAAAGTAGGCATCAGATCCTTTGTTGAAATATCTTTGAACATTTTAGCAAAATTACTTATTCCAACAAATGTATTTTCCGAACCTGGCATAATGCTATAATTTGTTAGTGCAATATAAATATTCTTAATTTGTGGATATAATACAAAGACAATAAATAAGGTCATTCCCACTGCAAGGAAGGGCAAAACGGCCAACCATTGTTTCAGACCTTTGGAAAATCTTTCTGATAAAGGTTTTTTCATAACAGATACCTTTCCGGGCTGCTTTTTATCGCCCTATAAACAATTTCCACAGGCAAGAAAGCCTGTGGAAATTTGTTTCATCTTTCTTGAATTATGATGCCTCACCTGCAAGCAATGCATCCAGTTCCGGAGCAATCTTATCGAGTGCGGACTGTGCCGTATCCTCATGAAGAACTGCGCTCTGGAATGCTACAGAGAGTTTATCTGAAATTTTCTCCCATGCCGGAGATGGGGTACGGGATACAGCTCCCTCAAGCTGTTCAATATACGTACTCATATTCGGTACTGCTTGTACTTCTTCAGATTCGGCAATTGTTTTTACAGTCGGGATCAGATGTCCACCGCCTACAGCCTGTGCTGTCTGAGAGAATTCACTCATTAAGAACATTGCAAATACCCAAGATGCTTCTTTCTTATCGCTACTCTCAAACATAACCAGATCCTCGCCACCGTTAACGGTAAGAGATCCGGCTTTGCCAGCCGGCAGAAGTCCTACTTCTACTTTTGCCAGATTTTCTTCATCATCATTTGTGAAGAACCATGGACCCTGATAACTAAACAGATAATTTCCATCGTAAAGACCATTTGCTGCATCCGGCTTTCCACCTGTGAAGCAAGGTCCAATAATTCCTTCATCATACCACTCAACGATAGTCTCCAGTGCCTTTACACTATCTTCACTGTTGATATAACCAGATGCTTTTGTATAATCCTCGTTGGTATAAACACCGCCCAAAGAGTGAAACAATGGAGCCATAGCCCAAGAGTTTGCCCCCTCGCATGCGATCAGATACTGATCTGAGCCAAGCTTGTCCTTCAATGCAACAACTTCATCGTAAGTTGTCGGAATACTGTCAATATTCAGTTCCTCCATCATGGTCTTACTGTAAACGCCTGACAGACAGTTTGTGTTCAATGGCAATCCATAATATTTTCCATTGTAATAATTAGTACTCAGCGGTCCTTCGTACAGATTATCTTTCAGATCTGCAAATCCTTCCAGATCATCAACTGCTGCAAGTGCTCCCATTTCAGCAAGTTCTGGAACCCAGATAATATCCATTCGCATCAGATCCGGGCCTGTTCCACTGGAAAGGCTGGTAATAATCTGTTGCATCAATCCATCGTATGGCATTCTTACAGCATCAACATGAATATTTGGATACTGTTTTTCAAACTCAGGAATAATGGTATCCACAAGAACCTCTTCCTCGGAATCACCATGTGTATGCCAATAGGTAATCGTTACATCGTCTCCATCGTACTGGATACCTGAACCAGAAGCATCTGAGCCTGCGTTGGATGCATCAGATGCGCTGGCGCTGGCACTACCATTGCCAGAAGAACTCTTTGTATCCCCACTTTTGGAATTGCTTCCGCATCCAAAAAGCATGGACGCTGCAAGGATTGCTGATAGTGAAACTGCTAATGTTTTTCTTTTCATCTCTTTTCCTCCTTTAGAAAAGTTCGTTTTTGTTATAATCTATTTTTATACTTTTTCTTATCTTTTCTCAAGACGCTTTCTTATCTAATCTATACAGTATTTTTACTTTATATCACTTTTTTATGGACTTTTTAACGAATTTCGAATAATATGTTATTGTGCAAATTTTATGACATATAATCATTTTTCCTTTTTTATTCATGGTTAATGTACAATTCAAAAGAGGGCAAAACATATGGAAATTATCGAATATGAACCAATCAATTTGTATGACGGACGCATTTTTGCAAAGTATTTCATTCTGACTGGATTCAGTTAGAAAAACCAAAAGATGTAAATTTAGCACCGCATTTTCACTGGCATAACAGTTTTGAATTTAACTGTTCTATTTCGGGAACACTGCTCTGTGAAATCGGTTCTACTATGGCTTATGTAAAAGATAATGATTTTCTTTTTGTGAATCCAAATGTTATTCATAAATCACTTGAAAATTCTGCCTCCTTTCTCGGATTTGCAGTGCTTGTTCCTGTTGCTATCCTACAGTTTTTTTTTAACCCGGATGATAAAAACTCCCCTATTATAGAGCAGGATGTTGTGAACAGACATCGAAAAGAAATCATGGGACTTCTTATGGATATCTACCGATATTCGCGATCCGAAAAACCAGTTGATCTCCTTGGGATGAATGCCTGCGTTTCTCCAAATTTTTCATATCCTTCTCTCTGAAAGCATGGCTACTCCGGCCTTGTACTACCCCCCCCCCGATCAAAATTAGAGGATTCAATTTCTTTTACCGAATATCTGGCAGCACATTATAAAGAACATATTACTCTGGAAAGTGTTTCCGAACATTTTGGCTTCAATCCGACCTATTTTTCCAGAATGTTTGCAAAAAAAACAGGACGCAATTTTAATGTCTATCTTTCTTCGCTCCGATTAGACCATGCGACCCACCTCCTTGAAACTACTACTTCTTCTATTCCTGATATTTCAGAAGAAAGTGGTTTTTCCAGTTCTCGCGCTTTTATCGAAATGTTTAAAAAAGTGAACGAACTCACGCCAAAACAATATAGGGATCAATGCAGCGAGCACCAAAAAGGTTCATCACTTTAATAACTAATTTTTTTCCTTCTCTTGACATGCAGGCATGCAGTTCTTCCAATACTGTACAGACGTTTATCCGTATTCTAGTAGCTTTTATGTTAATCATTGATATGCCTAACATAAAAACAGCTCAAGTGCATTTCTGCACCTGAGCTGTTTTTCTGCTTTTTCAATATAATTGTATCATGCAAGCGACCTTACGGTTCCTTCCGTAATTCCATTTTCATTAAACACATCGACTCTCACATATACCGTTTCGCCTTCGACCAGCGCGCCAATATTCTGCTCCCTGACCGGATGCTGACTGTGGTTTGCCTCATGTCAGTGGGGGATACCGATTTCTCTCCGCCCTCCACTGCCGTTAATTTTCTTATTTGCAATTCATCTCACCACCTATCGACGGGAGAATCCTTGCCATTATTTGTTGAATCTTCCCTATATGGTAATATTCTCAGAATTTCATCTGTCTGCATGTTCTGACACCGTTGACGTAAATATCATTTGCCAGTTCTGTGACTAGCCGCATATCCTGCCAGGTTTCACACTTATTCCCCATAAAAGTAATGTTATCAAAATGGACATCATGAACACGTACTTCTTCTGTCGGTGTCTGGTACCCCCGGATTACGGAAACCGGGACATCTCCGTTCAGCACCTGGATATTATCAAAATAGATATCATTAATCTCTCCTTTGGCAAGCTGTTCCGTATATTTGCAAAGCAGAACCTTAATATCGAACAGTTTCTGTTCTGCCTGCTCTACTCTGATGTTTTTATAATGTATATCATGAACATGACCTCCATCTGCCTGATGTATGGAAATCGCCGCACCACCCATGTTTCCTTCATACTGGCAGTGTATGATGTCACAGTCTTCAAATACCAGGTCGTGGATTTCGCTCTGGAGGGCATAACCAAGCTCTATGGCATTACCGGGTTCTGCATTCCAGATTACGTTATTGTGAACACGCACTTTTGTTACATCACGTACCGTTGACGGATCTTCAAACAATCTTGGATTTGATGCAGATACTTGTCGTCTGTGGAACGGATAAAGCAATTTTTTACCTCTACTCCTGGCGCTCGTAATATCAATACCGTCTCCCGTTACAATCCTCGACATAATGCTCATGTACGGTAGAGAAGCACAAAGCAAAACAAGGATAGCCAGCCCTGCCACTATTCCGAAGTCAGGGGAACGCAATAGAAAAAATTCATAGCTGTATGCTATACTTAATTAGCATTTGAACATATCAAGCTGACACAGCAATCTCTTTACTTGCCGTTAATGCGCGTCTACCAATAGTCCGCACAAAGCAAGAGTAGCGTAAAGGTATAAAAATTTCAAACTTCTTTGTAACGAAATTCCGATTTCTCCGTCTAACCTATGAAGCTGAAGGAGGTGATGACAAGTATGGACTATGAAAAGCTCTATAAAGCCTACTATTTACAGGTATACTCGTATACTATTTCTCTTGCCAAAAATCGTGAGATAGCAGAGGAAATCACGCAGAACACATTCTATAAGGCTGTTTCTACAACATCACAATTCAAAGGTAAGTCAGATGAATTGACATGGCTCTGCTCCATAGCAAAAAATCTTTACCATGATGAAATGCGAAGCCGTCAGCGAGTAGCTGATGTGAGTGAAATCAATGACTTGCCATCAAATGAAAATGTTGAGAACTCAGTTGCAGATTCTGACATGGCGTTCCGCATACACCTCGTTCTTCACCGTTTGGAAGAACCATACAAAGAAGTCTTTCAGCTTCGCGTATTCGGGGAACTATCTTTTTCACAAATCGCTGCAATTTTTGGAAAAACAGAATCATGGGCGAGAGTTACTTATCATCGTGCAAAGCTAAAAATTCAAGAAAGGATGGATGAAAAGCATGAGTAAACAATGCGATATTGTTCGAGATATTCTTCCGCTGTATGTTGACGGTGCTTGCAGCGAAGCAAGCGCAGAGATGGTAAAAGAGCATTTGAACGCCTGTGCTGACTGTAACGCAATTTATCAGAAATTGCTTTCTCACACGAACGAAGATGTTCTTCACGAAGAAAGCGAAAGCGTTATTATGCGCCATGAGGCAAAAGAAAAGCAGAGAGGCAAAAAAAAGATAACGATTGCTGTTCTCGTTTCCATCGCTCTTTGTATCATTGCAATTTTTGCAGCTCTCTTTCTGTTACCTATAAACATTGCTTATGAGCCTGTCAAAATCGACTTCCCATTTGAGGTTGAAGATGTCGAAAGCGTTGAAATGTACCACTATGACGAAGTGCCTGCATCAGCAGAAAAGAAAGTAGTTGTTGCTGAAAATGATATAAAGACCCTGTATGATAAGTTCAAGGGCTTATCCTTAAAAGACAAAACAACTGAGGAAACTGCCGGAGCAGCTGTGACCAGCTTTAGATTTAACCTCTCAGATGGAACAAGCTACGATTTGATTTACGCCTGCTATGGAGTTAAAAACGGCGAATTGAAGTCAGCAGCAGGCGGTTTTAAGTATTTCACAAGTGCGGATATCGGCTCTTATTGGAACAATTTGAATACGGAACTTGAAGCAATTCCTATCAATGAGAGTGAATTGCCGTGAGCAGATAGCAAACCCAGCCGAGCCTGTCAACGGTCAAGATGAACGGCGGAAATGCGCCGCTGTTGACAGCCCCGCCCGTCTTTGCTGTTCGGTAATCAAGAGGGCGACAGCACAAGATGCTGCCGCCCTCTGCCATTATTCAGAAAGGGGGATTTTCCATGACCGAACACGAAAAGTATCAAGAACATATCCGGCATACACACGATGCCTTTTGCAAGACCGTTATTCGCCACGCTGCCATAGACGCAGCCCGGAGCATACGCAGCCGCCGCAAGCGGGAAATCTCGCTTGAATATCTGATAGAAGAAAAACACTATCCATTCAGCACCACAGATAAATACTTTGCGGAGCAAGCTGCCATGAACAGCTATCCGCTTTTCGTCTGTGGTCAGATGGTGCTTTTGGAAAGTCCAGAGCTTGCCGCAGCGCTGTCCGCACTATCACAGATGGAACAGGAAATCATTTTCCTGTACTACTTCCAACGATTGACGCATAGGGAGATTGGACGGAGATATGGACGGGCTGGCAACACAACCGGGCGGCGTATTCAGATGATTTTACGGCGGCTACGGGCAGAGTTGGAGGGCTTGTCCTATGAACCAGCTACTTCCCTATGAAACAATCGTTAAGGCAAGCGAGGGCGACCCGGAAGCTGTTGCCGCCGTTCTATCTCATTATGCCGGATATATCCGCTCCTGTGCGAAAATGGATGGACAGATCAACACAGATATGCACGAACATATCGTCGGGCGGCTGATAGAAAGTCTGTTAAAGTTCCGCTTTGACCGCTAAACAGAAAAGTTGTATAATTAGAGCCTGACAAATTAAACTTTAATGAGGGTAGAGCAAATGGAACAGATTATCAATTATAGAGACATACCCACAGATAAAAGGATTGACATATTAAATGCTCTTGAGCGAATAGGTTTTTTTCCTGCATACGGCGGTGTGAAAACCATGCAACAAATTATGGAAAAGTCAGTTCCGGGTTCAGGTCCACAATTCTATTTCGTTTTCCGTGAAAATGAGTTGATAGGCTACAATTTTCTCATCGGTGACACTAAGAAATATAAAGCGTTCCCATGGCTTGCTATTAGCAATATGGATGAGCAGAAGTTGACTGTTTGTGAAGAACTGATGAAAATGCAAATTGCCTTTTTTGAAGAACTCGGAATGCAAAAGATAGCAGATCATTGTGTTAGAATTATGGAAGATTACAGAAAAGGAATTGGAAAGCGAAAAGAAAGCGATTGCAGATAAAATCCATTTGAAAAACGGCTGACAATTTAATACCGCCGCCCATCACAGCGGCATATAAGCAGTAAATCTTGAAAAAGGTTTGCTGCTTTTTTTGCGCCCATTTTCAAAAATCTTTGGCAAACCACACCGCCGGATTGTTGTAGGGAGCAGACAGGGAAAATAAAAAATTTCCGCTGTGTTTGCCAAAACGCACCCTTTTCACCGTTGTAGTGGTGAACGGCGGGCAGAACACGCCGCCGCAATCGCTATATTGGTGAAGCAAGCCAGTATATCCGCAGACCAGAGCCGCCGAGGAAAGCGGCAGTTTTTTAGAGCAAGATTCTACCACGGTGCCAAAATCCGCATATCTGCGGTTTGCCCCCTTTGGTAAATCTTGTTGGGGAGTGCCTTCCCCAAACCCTGCTCATGCGCCCTGTCGGGCGAGAAAGGAGGTCAACGCTTGAAGAAAAAATACAATACGCCTCACCGCAGCCATGTGGTCAAAACCCGCATGACCGAGGAAGAATATGCCGACTTCACCGAGCGGCTGAAACACTATGACATGAGCCAAGCCGAATTTATCCGGCAAGCCATTACACGGGCAACCATTCGCCCCATCGTTACCGTTTCCCCGGTCAACGATGAACTGCTGTCCGCCGTAGGCAGACTGACCGCTGAATACGGAAAAATCGGCGGCAACCTCAATCAGATTGCCCGCGCCCTCAACGAGTACGGCACACCATACAACGCCCTGTCCGTTGAAGTACGCGCTGCCATTTCTGACCTTGCCGCCTTGAAGTTTGAAGTCTTGCGAAAGGTAGGTGACGCTGTTGGCAACATTCAAACATATCAGCTCTAAAAATGCGGACTATGGCGCAGCCGAGCAGTACCTCACCTTTGAACATGACGAGTTTACCATGAAGCCCACCCTTGATGAAAACGGGCGGCTCATGCTCCGGGAGGACTACCGAATAGCAACGCTGAACTGCGGCGGCGAGGATTTTGCCGTTGCCTGTATGCGCTCCAATCTCCGCTATGGGAAAAACCAGAAGCGGGAAGATGTGAAAAGCCACCACTACATTATCAGCTTTGACCCACGGGACGCAGCGGACAACGGCTTGACCGTAGACCGGGCGCAGGCGTTTGGCGAGGAATTTTGCCGGAAGCAGTTTCCCGGACACCAAGCCATTGTCTGCACCCACCCGGACGGACACAACCACAGCGGCAATATCCATGTGCATATCGTTATCAATTCTCTGCGGATAGCGGAAGTTCCGTTTCTGCCCTACATGGACAGACCGGCAGACACCCGCGCCGGGTGCAAGCACCGCTGCACAGACGCGGCGATGGAATACTTCAAAGCCGAAGTCATGGAGCTGTGCCACCGGGAAAATCTCTATCAAATCGACCTTTTGCATGGCAGCAAAAACCGCATTACCGAGCGTGAGTATTGGGCGCAGCGGAAAGGACAGGCAAAGCTGGACAAGGAAGCTGCCGCCTTGCCAGCCGGAGAACAGCCCGCCAAGCCCACGAAGTTTGAAACGGACAAGGAAAAATTGCGGCAGACCATTCGCGCCGCGCTGTCCTCTGCCGCCAGCTATGACGAGTTTGCCGCCGTCCTTTTGCAACAGGGTGTGACCGTCAAGGAGAGCCGGGGGCGGCTATCCTACCTCACGCCGGACAGGACAAAGCCCATTACCGCCCGCAAGCTGGGAGATGATTTTGACCGCGCTGCCGTTCTTGCCTGTTTGGAACAGGACGCCCACAGAACCGCCGAGCAGACCGCAGCCGTACCCGAATACCCCCGCAGCATAAGGGAGCGTTTGCAGAGCAAAAAAGCTGTCCAAACCACCCCGAAAAAGGACGGTATTCAGCGCATGGTTGACCGGGCGGCAAAACGAGCGGAGGGAAAGGGCGTGGGCTATGACCGCTGGGCGGCAGTCCACAATCTGAAACAAATGGCGGCTACCGTTGCCGCCTACGGGCAGTACGGCTATTCGCCGGAGGAACTGGACGCAGCCCTTGTATCTGCCAATGCGGATTTACAGGACAGCACCGCCAAGCTGAAAGTCCTGGACGCTGCTATCCGGGAGAAAAAGGAGCTTCAGACACAGGTGCTTGCCTATGCCAAGACCAAGCCTGCCCGCGACGGTCTGAAAGCGCAGAAAACAGAGAAAGCCCGCAGCGCCTACCGGGAACGGCACGAAAGCGATTTTATCATAGCGGACGCAGCCACCCGTTATTTCCGGGCGCATGGCGTTTCCAAGCTGCCAAGTCATAAAGCCCTGCAAGCGGAAATCGAGCAGCTTACCGCCGAAAAGAACGCCCATTACAACGAATACCGGGAGAAAAAAGCCCGTGTCAAGGAGCTGCATACCGTTAAGAGCAACCTCTCCCAAATTCTACAAGGCGAAAAGGACAGAGAGAAAAAACACGAACAGGAGCGTTAAAAACCGCCCCAAACGATACCCAAATGGGGATATGCCCTGCACCCTATCCGCAATACTACCCACCCTTGAAACTGGGCGTACAGCGCAGGAAATCCCCGAAAATGATACCGAGAAACTACATTTTTACCGTCCTATCCGCTTATACCAGCGGAAACGGCAGAAAGGAGCGAGAAATGCCGCGCATGAGCAAAAAGCGGCGGTTGGAATGGAACTTTTTCCTCAACCACCGAAACCGTATCACCTACAATGACCTTTGCCGGGGCTGCACACACGGCTGCAAGCAGAGCTTCCGAGCGATTATCGTCCTCTGCCCCCGGTATTTCTCTAAGAGATGGAAACACAGGGAGGACATCGCCAATGGCAGATAACCGCAAATATTACTACCTCAAACTGAAAGAAAACTTCTTCGACAGCGATTCCATTGTGCTGTTGGAGGACATGAAAGACGGGATTTTGTATTCCAATATTCTCTTGAAGCTGTACTTAAAATCGCTGAAAAATGGCGGCAGATTACAGCTTGACGAGCATATCCCCTATACCGCCCAGATGATAGCCACGCTGACCCGTCACCAAATCGGGACGGTGGAACGGGCATTATCCATCTTCCAGCAGTTAGGGCTTGTGGAGCAGCTTGACTGCGGGCTGCTCTATATGACCGACATTGAGCTGATGATCGGTCAATCCTCTACCGAAGCGGAACGGAAACGAGCCGCAAGGCTTGAAAATAAGGCACTTTTGCCGCCGCGGACAAATGGCGGACATTTGTCCGACATTCGTCCACCAGAGATAGAGATAAAGAAAGAGATAGATATAGAGTTAGAAAAAGAGGGAGAGTTAAAGGGACAAGCCCCCGCCCGCAGCTACGGCAGATATGAGAATGTATTTCTGACCGATACGGAGCTTTCCGAACTGCAAGCGGAGCTGCCCGAAAAATGGGCGTACTACATTGAGCGTCTTTCCGGCTATATCGCGTCCACGGGCAAGAAATATAAAAACCACGCCGCCACTATCCGCAGATGGGCGGCAGACGATACCGCAAAGGCTGCCCCGAAACAGGGCATACCCGAATACACCTGCAAGGAGGGCGAGAGCTTATGAGTAATCTGTTTACGGAACGAGTTTTGAATATGGCGGCTGTTACCCCGCAGCCGGAGGACTACACGGGCGAGGACGGGCTGCTTTACTGCGGCAAGTGCCACACACCGAAAGAAGCCTACTTCCCGGAAAAGCAAGCCGCCCTGTTTGGGCGTGACCGCCACCCGGCAGAATGTGACTGCCAGAAAGCCCAGCGTTTGGAGCGTGAAGCCGCCGAACAGCGCAGAAAGCACCTTGACACCGTGGAGGACTTGAAACGCCGGGGATTTACCAATCCCACCATGCAGGAATGGACTTTCGCTAATGATAACGGGAAATGCACACAAATGGAGATTGCACACTTCTATGTGGAGCATTGGGAAACCATGCGAGAGGAAAATATCGGCTATCTGCTATGGGGCAAAGTCGGCACAGGGAAAAGCTATTTTGCCGGGTGTATCGCTAATGCCCTCATGGAGCAAGAAGTCGCTGTCCGCATGACGAACTTCTCTGCGATTTTGAATGACCTGACCGCCAGCTTTGAGGGGCGCAACGAGTATATCGAGCGTCTTTGCCGTTTTCCTCTGCTTATCATTGATGATTTTGGAATGGAACGCGGCACAGAGTACGGTTTAGAACAGGTCTACAATGTGATTGACAGCCGCTACCGCAGCCGCAAACCCCTGATCGTCACTACCAATCTGACATTGGACAGCCTGCAAAATCCGCTGGACACCGCCCATGCCCGGATTTATGACCGCCTTTTGGAAATGTGCGCCCCTATCCTTTTTACAGGGGAGAACTTCCGCCGTGAAACGGCGCAAGCCAAGCTGAACAGGCTGAAAGAATTGATGAAATGAAAGGAGTTGCCTATGGCAGAGAACAAGCAGAACACCACCCCGGAACGCCGCCCGGACTGCGTGACAGAGATCCGCATGGGCAACACCGTCCTTGTCGTTTCCGGCTTTTTCAAGAAAGATACCACCGACACCGCAGCCGATAAGATGATGAAAGTGCTGGAGGCGGAAGCCGCCGCAGGACACAAAACCCAGCTTTCGCCCTAACGCTACAAGCCGCACAGAAAAATCGTCATTTTACCGGGCGGTAAAGAAGCAGAAGCCGCTATACAGACAGCCGCCCCATGTGGTATAATCGAAATACGGAATAGTGGGGCTGGCTGTCGGAAACGGAGGATTTTATGTTAAGACAGACCACCCAGAAAATCACTGCCCTTTATCCAAGACTATCCCATGAGGACGAGCTGCAAGGCGAAAGCAATTCCATTTCCAACCAGAAGCGTATTCTTGAAACCTACGCAAAGCAGAACGGTTTTTCCAATCTGCGCTGGTACACGGACGATGGCTATTCTGGTGCGAACTTCCAAAGACCGGGTTTTCAATCCATGCTTGCGGACATTGAAGCCGGAAAAGTGGCTACCGTTATCGTAAAGGATATGTCACGGTTAGGGCGAAACTACTTGCAGGTGGGAATGTATACCGAGATGATTTTCCCACAAAAAGGCGTCCGCTTTATCGCCATCAACGATGGAGTGGACAGCGCACAGGGCGATAACGATTTTGCCCCTCTGCGGAACATTTTTAACGAATGGCTGGTGAGAGATACGAGCAAGAAAATCAAAGCTGTAAAACGGTCAAAAGGTATGAGCGGCAAGCCTGTTACGAGCAAACCCGTGTATGGCTACCTCATGGACGAGGACGAAAACTTCATCATTGACGAGGAAGCCGCACCCGTGGTCAAGCAGATATACCGTCTGTGCCTTGCCGGGAACGGTCCGACCAAGATAGCCCGTATGCTGACCGAGCAGGAAATCCCAACGCCGGGAACGCTGGAATACCGCAGGACGGGCAGCACACGCCGCTATCACCCCGGCTATGAGTGCAAATGGGCGACAAATACCGTGGTGCATATCCTTGAAAACCGGGAGTACATGGGCTGTTTGGTGAACTTCAAGACGGAGAAACCGTCCTACAAGACCAAGCACAGCATAGAAAATCCCATTGAGAAACAGACAATTTTCGAGAACCACCATGAGCCTATCATCGACACCCAGACATGGGAGCGTGTGCAGGAATTACGCAAACAGCGCAAGCGTCCGAACCGCTATGATGAAGTGGGCTTGTTCTCTGGTATGCTCTTTTGCGCGGACTGCGGCAGCGTCATGTATCAGCAGCGTTACCAGACCGATAAGCGGAAACAGGACTGCTATATCTGCGGGAACTACAAAAAGCGCACCCATGACTGCACCGCACATTTTATCCGCACCGACCTTTTGACTGCGGGCGTTCTCTCCAATCTACGGAAAGTGACAAGCTATGCGGCAAAGCATGAAGCCCGGTTTATGAAGCTGCTGATCGAGCAGAACGAGGACGGTGGCAAACGCCGGAACGCCGCCAAGAAAAAGGAACTGGAAGCTGCCGAAAAGCGTATCGGTGAACTTTCCGCTATTTTCAAGCGGCTGTATGAGGACAGCGTAAGCGGTCGCATTTCTGACGAGCGTTTCACGGAGCTTTCGGCAGACTATGAAGCCGAACAGCAGGAATTGAAAGAGCGTGTTGCCAGAATACAGGCGGAGCTTTCCAAAGCACAGGAAGCTACCGTAAACGCAGAAAAGTTTATGAACATTGTCCGCAAGCACATGAACTTTGAAGAACTGACCCACACCCTCTTACGTGAGTTTGTAGAGAAAATCGTTGTGCATGAGTGCAGCTACGATGAAAACGGCACACGCAGACAGGATATTGAGATTTACTATTCTTTCGTCGGCAAGGTGGACTTGCCCGAATGACCGCCTGCCCTATCCGATACCAAAGACAAGTATCGGATAGGAAAGGCAAAATTTTTTACACTTCTATCACTTCTTTATCACACATAAGCAAATATTCATATTATCAATCACAACATGGTCACACGCCGCAGGAACTACATGCCAGGAAGGTCCGTCTACAGCCGTAAAGCCTTTTAAGAGTACATTATTACACCACTTGGCATAGATAAAGAAACGGTGTGCATTACTGTCCGGCAGATGCCAGCAGGATCCGTTGATAATTCCGTTTCCTACAATGGAAATATTGTCACAGTGGTCTGCATATACACACCCTGATACAACCGCACCTTCCTCAATATAAACCGTATCATTGGACTTTAAGGTAAGAACTCCTACATTATATACCTTGCCCTTTTCAAAGCAGATGGTGGTATCTGCCGGTTTCTCAATCCTGTGCGAGCAAAGTACAAACAACGCATCATGAAGACCACCATCTGTCTCTACAGTAAACTTTCTCGGTTCATCAAGATGGATATGGATTGTTTCTCCTTTTACAGAAGGAACTATGCCAAAGCTGGACGGACGGATTTCAAGTTTTTCATATGATGCATGGATTGAAATCTCCAGATCATACGCTTCGTTTATCTACTACAATCAACATAGTCAAACGAATCTGTATGGTATACCACTCACTCTGTTCCATTGCAGGTAACACTGTATTTTGCTGATTTTTCCAATTCATCTACAGAATTTAAAATAAATCTCGGTTCCTTGACCGGGTCCGGATTAGGATAATAAATCAAATCATTTTCAAAATCCTTCATGTCTCTTTTCTCCTATGCTTGTATAATGTTCTCAGAAACAAGGTGGTCACTACTGTTTCCAATACTGATACGCAGTTTCATTCCGCTACTGACGGTTTCCATGTTTTTCCCATAATATGAGAATTCTTCCTGATCAATAAAAAATCTACATCCTTCTTTTCCCCCGGCTCCAGGGAAAACCTTTCGGAAACGGACAAGTTCTTTCTTTGGACGTACTACAGATGCATATAATGTTTCATAATAACACTGGACTACTTCTGCTCCCACAACATTCCCTGTATTGCACACATTACAATGTATATGTACTTTTTTATCCTGGCCTATCTGCACATCAATGTCCGAAATATCAAACTCTGTATAAGACAATCCATAGCCAAATGGATATAACGGCGTATTTGGGATATCCATATATCTGCTGGTGAAACGATTTTCTGAATTATTCTTCATAGTAAATCATATGTCGGTTTTTAC
>ENA-OQCU01000676-OQCU01000676.1-human-gut-metagenome-genome-assembly--contig:-NODE-676-length-14476-cov-2.561293_pt1 | contig 14476 bp, 13 predicted proteins | sample MGYA00242504_ERZ504590 | MGnify/ENA primary metagenome ERZ504590 (study PRJEB26092, sample SAMD00036318) | human gut metagenome | host: Homo sapiens | study: EMG produced TPA metagenomics assembly of... | reverse complement strand
TCAGATTTTCGTTTAGGACGCAACTTTTATAAAGGGGTATTCGGTGATACTGTCAATCTGCTTTTAGCTGCCGCCGCATACAACTTCAAAAGAGCCATGAGGACTCTTTTGTGGCTTATTGAAAAAAATCTGCGGGATACTGTTTCCGTACAATATTCCGCAGATGGGCACTTTTTAAGGGACGACTAAAAATAGTATCTGCCACATAGCTTTGCTGTAGTTTTTGAATACCTATATATGCCTTTGCTGGCGGTTGGTTTTGAAGCGTGCACCCCATCGGAAAAATGGGGATGTTGAGGTTTGATTCCCGCAATGGGCGTATGGGGCACGTCTTGTCCCATATAGGCGATACGGTGTCCCAACCGGTTGCCAGGAACATACTGAGTTGGGGATTATACTGGCTGAGGGCTGCCTTGCGTTGCGCTTCGCTCCTGGCGATACTGACATGGGTTCCGGCATAGTCCGCACGGCGGGACAATACTTCGTCAAGACTCAGTAAATCGACGGGCGGACAGTGCATGCCGATTTCACAAAGACTGTCTACCGCGGCATCCGGTTTCACTCCCATCAGGATATTGAGTTGCTGCAAGGCAAGGGTATAGTTCTGGCGGGCTTTGATATACTGCAATTCGGCCTCTTTTTTACGGGTGGAAAATCATCAGTAAATCCGTACGGCTGATAGCTCCGTCATTAAACCTGTCTTGAATGATGTTGTACTGTTGGCTGACAATCCCTTCAAAACGGGCGGCGGCTTTGAGTGTTGCCAATGCGGCCGAGGCATTCCAGTAAACCGCATCGCTCTGATAGTGTATCTGGTCGAGGGTCAGCTCCGTGGCAAGTTTATCCAACTCTTCATCGGCTTTGGCAATCTTTTTCCGGGCCATGAGCGAACCTCCTGTGTAAAGAGGCTGTCCCAGTGTTGCCAATGCCTGATAGGTGTAAGGACGGTACTGTCCCGCCGGACTGTTCCAGGCATCCAGATGGCTCAGATTGGCAGTTCCTTCGGCAGTAATGTCTATTTTGGGCAGGAAGCCAGTCTGTGCTATCTTGCGGGCTTCGGTGCTTGCCGTAGCTTTCAGGCGTTGCTGTTTCAGCAGTTGGCTGTATGCTTCCACTTTGTCCCGATAAGCCTCGCGGCTGAGATAGCTTTCTTGTGCTGCGGCACTTATACCGAAGCTGATTACTGACAATATAAATATAATCTTTCTCATCATTCAAATCGTAAATAGTCAAATCATTAAATCGTAAATCGTAAATAGTCGAGTCGCAATCCCTCTATCCTTTTATCCGGTGTATCGCACAGTAAGCCACGGGCAATACAAACAGGGTGAGTATCGAAGCTACCAGCAGGCCGCCCATGATAGTGGCCGCCATACCGCCGAACATGGCGTCGAACAGTAACGGCAGCATACCCAGGATGGTTGTGCCCGATGCCATGGCTACGGGAACAATGCGGGTGGTCGTTGCGCTGATAACCGCTTCACGCGGTGCTTTTCCGGCGGCCGTTTCCGTATCAATCTGGTCTACGAGGACAATGGCGTTCTTGATGTTCATTCCAATCAGTCCCAACAGGCCCAGAATGGCGAAAAAGTCAAATGTCTTGCCCAACAGCAACAGTCCCAATACGATGCCGATAAAGATAAGCGGAAGCATCAGCAAGATGACGATGGGTTTGCGGTAGGTCTTGAACAGGAACAGCAGGGTGACGAACATCAGGAAAAACGTCAGCGGCATGTTGGCTGCCAGTGCGGCATTGGATTCGGCCTGGCTTTCCTGTTCGCCGAAGTATTTCATGGCATATCCTTCGGGAACATCGATTTCTTTCTGCACCTGCTCCCACACACGGTTAAAGGCGGCAATGGCATTTACGCCCCGGCGGGGGTCGGCTTGCGCCATCATAACCATCTGGCGGTTGTAGTCCTTCACGTTGGAGAACTTGTACTGGTAGTCGAACTTACTGACCACTTGCTCCAGCGTGGTGGTTTCGCGCGTAGTTCCGAATACGGGCAGCGTGCGCAGGTCGTTAATGCGGAACGCGCCGATTGTGTTGTCTTTCAGTAGGATTAGGAAGCACTTGGTCGCCCTGTCGGTATTCGCCCAGCGTCATTCCGTTTGTCCCTATTTGTATGCTCTGCGCCATGCTTTGGCGGGATACGCCTAACGGTTGCGCACGCTCCTGGCTGTATACGGGTTTCCAGATAGGAATCTTGTTACCCCAGGAGTTGCGCACATTGATAAGGTCTTTGTCGCGGTGCATTATCTCTAAAACCCGGTTGGTCAGCGCCACCAGCGTATCTGTGCTATTGCCGATAAAGCCTATCTCGATGGCGGCGTCTACGGCAGGCGAGAGTTTGAAGAGCGTGGTTCGGGTGATGGCATTGGGGTAGTTCTCCTTCATATAGCTGTCCAGCTTCTCTTCATATTCTTTGGTGTATTTGCTGTCTGTCACTTCTACCAGCAGGTTGGCGAAGTTGGGTTTTGGACCTACGGAAGTGGATGCCAGATAGTAGCGCAGCGGGGTGCTGCCGAAGGTGACGGAAACCCGTTTCACTTCCGGCTGTGCCAGCAGGTGGGCTTCCACTTTCTTCATTTCCTTCTCTACATCGCGGATGCCGTATCCGTCGGGATAGAATACATCGGCGCGGAAATAAGGTTTGTCCAGTGAAGGGAAGAAGTTTTGAGGCATCAGTCCCATGATGACGAGGGAGAGGATGAACAATACGACCATGCTTCCCAATGTGAGCGTTTTCTTGCGTATCAGCAGGCTGAGGATGGATGCGAATTTATGGTAGAAAGGCTTGTCGTAAGGGTCTTTGTCGCTGTTGCCGGTTTGGGCTTTCAGTATGAAATTGCCGAAGGTGGTGGTTTGCGTCAATGCCAGTACCCAGCTCAGCCCCAGTGATATAGCCAGTACGATAAATAGCGGCTTTACAATTTCGGCAACGGAAGACGGTGCAAGATAAAGCGGCAGGAATGAGCAGACGGCTATGAAGGTTGCTCCCAGCAATCCCCATTGCGGACCGGTGGCGCCGTCTATCAGCGCTTTCCGTCTGTTCACGCCGCGGGCTATGGCAATCTGTGCATTGTCGGTTACCACAATGGCGTTATCCACCAGCATTCCCATGGCGATGATAAAGCCTGCCAGCGAGGTACGGTTCAGTCCCACTCCCAGGAACGACATGATGAGCAGTGTGCCGCCAATGGAAAATATCAGTGAAGAGCCGATGAGTACGCCGGCGCGCATTCCCATTACCAGCATGATGATGACGATTACAATCAGAATGGATTCTATCAGGTTGATAATAAACCCGTTGTTCGCTTCTTTGGCAATGACGTTTTCGGGGTAAAGGCTTTCCAGTTCCAACCCTACGGGGATGAGGGGCAAGAGTTCGGCGAGCTTCTTGTCTACCAGCTCACCGGTTTTTACCACATCCTTCTGCGGGTCGGTGGAGACGCCGATGCCGATGGCCCGTTTTCCGTTTACGTGCATGATGGTGCCGGGCGGGTCCATGTATCCCTTTTCAACGACGGCTATATCGCCCAGTTTGACCTGCCCGCCGGGGGTGGTGATTGTCTGGTTGCGGATGTCGTTGACGGTGGTATAAGTACCGTTGGCCACAATGCGCAACTGCTGTTCGCCTGCACCGATTTCACCCGTATTGATAATCTGGTTCTGCGATTGCAGCAAGCCTGCCAGTTGTTTGGGGTCGATGCCCATCCCCGCCAGTTTGTTTACGGAGATAAAGATATTGATTACTTCCGTCTGTGTGCCGAACAGGGCTACTTTCATAACCCCTTCGGCAGTGATAACCTGCGTCTTGATACGCTCCGCCCAGTTGCGCATTTCTTCGTAAGAGAAGCCGTCGTCGCCGACCAGTCCGTAATAAATGCCGAATACATCGCCGAAGTCGTCCGATACCGTCGGTACGGAAGCTCCTGCGGAAGTTGGGGCTGTATGTTGAGAACCTTCCGGCGCAGTTCGTCCCACTTCTGCGGGATAGATGCTGCGGAAAGCGACGGCTGTAGCTCGAACGTAATTTTGGAAAGTCCGTACATGGATTCCGATTTAATCTTGTACACTCCGCTCATGCTCTGTATTTCGCGGGAGATGGGTTCGGTAATGAGCCGTTCCACTTCGGCAGGCTCGGCTCCGGGATAGCGTGTCATGATGACCGCTGTCTTGATGACAAAGGGTGCATCTTCTTTCTTCCCCAAACGGCCGAATGAGAATATGCCGCCGATGAGCAGCACGGCAAGGAAGAAATAGATAATCTTTGTATTATCTAATGAATATTTGGCTAAGTTCATATATAAAAGGTGATAGGATGATAAAGTTATGAAGTGATAGAGGGAAAGCGGTTATTCCACCTCTTTTACCCTCTGTCCCTCTACCAGTTGGTACACTCCGGCAATGACAACGGTTTCATCCGGTTTCAGTCCTTTGGATATTAGAAGATTGGCTTCACCGGTCGGCGAATACACGGTTACTTCGCGGCGGCTTACCCTGTTGTCTTTCACCACCCATACGTAGGTATTCTTGTTTTCGCTGTCACCGAATACGGCGCTCAGCGGTACATTCATCAGTTTTTCTTCTATAAAGGGAGCGATGTCCGAAGCGAGGCGGATGTTGCAGGTAAATCCGGGTTTCACATCGTATACGGCACGGTCGAAGGCGGGGTCGTCGATGGTGATGGTAACCGGAATACCCGTGCCGTCGGTCGATATGTCAAGATACTCTTCCATCCTGGCATTGAATATATTGCCTTTGTACGTATCGAACTCCACCTTGAATGTGGCGTCTTTGGCACGAAGCAGGTACAGGTAATCATCGGGTACGGTAAATTTTATGCGCAGTTTCTGCGTATTTACCAGCCGCACAATCCCTTCTCCCGAATTGACGCGCTGATAGTTCTCTACCAGGCGCTTTTCGATAGAGCCGTCGAAGGGGGCGAGCAGTTTCGTATCGCGCATATTGTTGGTGGACAGCTCGTAGGCCGATTTGGCTTTCTGGTAATTGGCTACGCTTATTTCATACTCCTGCAGGGAGATGGCTTGGCGGCCCAGCAGTCGTTTGTTGCGCTCCACCTGGGCGGCAGCGGTTTCATAGGCAGCCTTGTCGGCGGCATATTGCAGGGAAATATCCCGCGGGTCGATGGCGGCAATCAGTTGCCCTTTCCTGACTCTTTGTCCTTCCACTACCGGAAGGTCGATGATTTGTCCGCTGACACGAAATGCCAGTTTCACATATTCCACCGCTTCCACCATGCCGGAGAAGTCTTTGAGTATTACCGACTGTGAACTTACGGTGGCAGTTTTCACAGGTCGCACGAGGGGGATATCTTCCCCTTTCTTTTGCCCGCAGGACGTGACGATAAGTGTCACCGTCAGGGCGAACAGATACATTTTCTTCATTTGTTTTTGATTAAGACAAGTCTTTGCGGTTGACAGTCAAATCCAACCCTTGTTTTAATTCATAAACGTTTTGATATACCTGTATGTTCAATTGTTTTCCTGCGGTCAGGCTGATTTTTATTTCTTTGCCTACCTGTATATGCAGCGTATTGCCCAAGTAATTCACTTTGAACGAATAGCCGCTCCATTTCGCCGGTATGACCGGTTCAATCTTAAGCGTGCCGCCTTGTATCTGAATCCTGCGAATCCGCGTACAACAGCCAGCCAACTGCCGGCATACTGGTTATATGCAGTCCCTGGTCTCCTTCATTGTTGTAGTCGTCCAGGTCGAGGCGGGTAGCGTGTAAGAATAGTTGGTATGCCTTTTCCACTTTCCCGATGCGTGCGGCAAGAATGGAGTGGATGTGCGGGGAGAGGGAAGACTCGTGCACGGTCATCGGTTCGTAGAATTCGAAGTTGCGGCGGATGGTCTCCCGGTCGAAGTTGAAATAATAGAGGTACAGGCCGAGCAGGACATCACTCTGCTTGATGTAGCACGAACGCAGGATACGGTCCCACGACCAATACTGGTTGATGGGGCGTTCGCCGGCGGGAATGGCGTCGGTGCTTTGCAGAACCTTGTCCATATAGCCGTCGTTTTGGATGAAGATACCGCGTTCCGGATCTTCCGGCAGGTACATCCGTTCGATAATGTCCCGCCAGCGTTCACTCTCTTCCGTATAATTCAGGTTGGTGATGCTGCATATGCGGGCATATTCATCGGGATATTGCCGGGCAATGATTTCAAGGAAACTGAGAGTGGTTTCGAGGCAACGCATGCAGGAGTAGTTGGTATACCAGTTATTGTTTACGTTGTTTTCGTATTCATCGGGTCCGGTAACTCCCAGAATGACGTATTTCTGCTTAGGTTGCGAGAAAGACACCCGTTGGCTCCAGAAGCGGCTGACGGCTATCATTACTTCCAATCCGTAATGGGCGATGTAGTCCAGCGTACCCGTAAGCGTGGCATGTTGCAGAATGGCATAGACAATCATATTGTTCCGGTGAACCTCTTCAAAAGTAATCTCCCATTCGCTGTGGCACTCTTCTCCGTTGCTGGTGACCTGCGGGAAGAGGGCGGCTCCATGGTCGAATCCCAACTTACGGGCATTCTCAATGGCTTTGGGCAGTTGCTTATAGCGGTATATCAGCAGGTTTTCGGCAATCTTCTTCGGGGTGGAAAGCAGGAAGAAAGGTACGCAGCACAATTCGGTATTCCAGTAAGTATTTCCGCCGTACTTCTCGCCGGTGAAACCTTTGGGGCCGATATTCAGGCGGGGGTCGTCTCCCCGGTATGTCTGGTAGAGCTGGAAGATGTTGTAGCGTATGCCTTGCTGGGCTTCCGGGTCGCCTTCGATACTGACATCGGTTTCGTCCCATATCTCCTGCCAGGCATTCCGGTGCTCCTGTTCCAGAGCATCCCAACCTGTACTTTGGGCGTTGCGGGCTTCTGCTACGGAGGCTTCTATCAAATCCTGCCGTTCATAATAAAGGGAAGATGCTATGGCAATGTATTTGACGAGCGTCACGGTATCTCCCGGCTTCACTTCAGTGCCTACGCTGAATCCGGCCTGTTTTTCTTTTTCTATCCGTATCGGGTTGGCAAAAGTCTCTTTATTGTTCTTGAAGAACCGGTAGGTCATGGCATAGCATATCTGCGCATCCTCCCGCCTGGTCTGCGTCCACAGATAGGCGCAATCGCTGGTGGTGCCGGAACGCAGGATATTCCATATCTTTTCATCCGGATGCCTGACCGGGTTCGCGGTGTCTCCGTCAAGGATAGGCACGAGTGAAACCTTGCCTGTATAGTTGACGGACGTAACGCTGTACTTTATAAGGCAGAGATTGGGGTGAGCCATATTGGCGATATGTTCCACGTGCAGGCGGAGTTTGTTTCCCCGCGGAGAGGTTACTTCCGCGTCCCGATAAGAAATACCGCTTTCATGTCGAGGCGTCTGTTGAAACTGTCCACATCCCATTGTGCCAGATCTAGTTCCTCGTCGATGAGGTCGCAGGCTGATACTGCATCCAGTCCGGAGCATTGGGGATACGTGATGTAGAAATTGCGGCAAAAACCCGATTTTTTCCACCAGCCTACACGCGTTTTGTCCAAAAAGGTGATACCAGCCACGAATGCGCCGCGATAGCTGTCGCTGCTGTATGGTTCTTCAAAATGTCCCCGTTGTCCGAAACGGCCGTTTCCAAGACTGAATATGCTTTCCGACCACCGCATGCGGTCGGCTTGAAAACTATCTTCTATAATATTCCATTCATCGGTTTTAAGGTATTTCTTCATGGCGCTCATTTTTCTGTGTTATCGGTGTAAAGATAGACAAATAAACGGATAAACAAATAGGATGCGGCAAAAAAAGAAGAATGTGCCAAAACTAAAATTCGTTTGCTATTTATTTAGTTTTTAAGCACGGATTACGCGGATTTCACGGAAAAGAGATAAAATAAATCCGTGTCAATCCGTGTCATCCGTGCCTAAAAGAAATCATCAAGTGTATTTTACACCCTCTTACCGGTGAGGAAGCATATATTCATCGGTGAGGATAGGGGCTGTTTACGCCCTTTCTCCTTTGGTCTCTTTTATCAAATATACGCAGGCAGCTCCGATTATAAGCATCACACCCGCCGTTACCAGCATGTTTATTTCAGGGGGAAGCATCCCTTCCGGCGTAAACAGTGCCAGAATACTTCCGCCTAACGCCGCTGCTACGATTTGCGGAATACAGATGGTTCCGTTAAACAGCCCGAGATACGTACCCATGTGTCCGCCGGACAAGGCGTTGGTCAGGATGGTGAACGGCAGTGCCAGCATGGCGGCCCATGCGCAGCCTATCAGCAGGAAAGATACGAACAGCACATACGGGCTGTGTACGAAATAGGTGGATATAAATCCGATACCGCCCAGCACGAGGCTCAGCGCGTAAATGAAACGGCGGTCTTTGAACATGGGAATGCAGATTGCCCAAAGTACGGAACCGATAGCCTGTACGGCAAACAGTACGCCTACCCAGTTGGCAGCTTCCTGATATTGCAGGCTCTTGGTGTCGAGAACTATTTTTTGTGATTCCGTTTACCGTATTTTTCAACGGTGGGAGCGTCAAATTACATTTGCGGCGATGCTTCCGTTGGTGTATGTCCACATGAACATAAAGGCGAACCAGCAGAAGAACTGCACCAGCCCTACCGTCCAAAAAGGCTTTCGGCGCTTTTACCAGCAGCTTCAGCATATTGATTTTCTCATGTTCCTGCTCTTCCGTGATACCGTGATATTGGGCGTACTCTGCGGGCGGCATTTCCTTGACTTTGACTGTTGTATAAATAACGCAGAATATCAGAATGGCGGCCCCGATATAGAACGAGTAGATTACGGAATCGGGAATTACGCCCTGGGGTGCTGTATTGCTGATACCCACCCACGCAAATATGAACGGGAACAGATAGCCCACCAGGCTGCCGGCATTGCATAAGAAACTCTGGATGGAATAGGCAAGTCCTTTCTGTTTCTCATTCACCATGTCGCCTACCATCATCTTGAACGGCTGCATTGCCATATTAATGGAAGTATCCAGAAACATCAGCGATACCAGACCGAAAATCATGGCCGTGCTCACCGCCATACCGAAGCTGCCGGCATTGGGCAGCAGGCACATGACGAGTACCGCAACCAGCGAGCCGATGAACAGGTAGGGAATGCGACGTCCGAACCGTGTCCATGTCCTGTCGCTGGCAGCTCCTACGATGGGCTGCACGATGATACCTGCCAGCGGCGGTAATATCCAGAAATAGCTCAAACTGTGCGGGTCGGCTCCTAAAGTAGAGAATATACGGCTGATGTTCGCGCTTTGCAGGGCATACGCAATCTGTACGCCGAAGAAACCGAAGCTGATATTCCATAGTTTCCAGAAACTTAAATCAGGTTTTACTTTCATTGCTCTCTTGTTTTTTATGATATTAGTTTATAGATGAATTCGGTTGTGTTTTTATTTGGTCGTTCCCCTTACCACCAGGTTTGTCCGCACAATCTTGTTGGTGCTTTTTTCCCTCGTGCCCGTTCAGCTTGTCTGTAAGGATGCCGAATGCGCTTTTGCCCACTTCTTCTCCGTGCTGCTCCACGGTGGTCAGTTTCGGGTCGGTGCTTTGGGCGATGGCTCCGTCGGTGAAACCGCAGATGGAAACCTCGTCCGGCACTTTCAGTCCCACCAGCTTGCAGGCATACAATATACCTGCCGCCGTTTCGTCATTAATCGCAAAGAAGCCGTCGGGACGGTTGTCACTCTCCAGCAGGTCGGGCGTTATGGCAATGGCGCGTTCACGGTTGTCGCACAGTTTTATCATGCTGTCGTCCACCGGCACTTTGTATTTCTTCATGGCATCCAGATAGCCGTTCCGCCGGTTTTTGGTAATCTCCAGATGCGGAGATGCGCCGTAGAAGAAGATGCGTTTGCATCCGGTCTGAATCATGTACTCTACGGCGGCAAACGAGCCGGCATAGTCGTCCACAACCACCCGTTCCGTTTTCAGCTCCGTACAGATGCGGTCGTAAAACACAATCGGTATGTCGTTGTTCAGCAGCTCCTGATAGTGGTCGTATTGCTCCGTGTTTTTGGCAAGGGAGGCTATGACGCCGCAAACGCGGGCGGCAAGGAAAGAGTGGACGATTTTGACTTCCTGTTCGTAGGACTCGTTGCTTTGAGCCACGATTATGTTGTAGCCGGCTTTGGCCGCCGCTGTCTCGATGCCGCTCAGCACGCACGAGAAGAAATGATGCACCAGTTGGGGCACAATCACGCCAATCGTATTGCTGCGGCTCGAACGGAGGTTCACGGCAAGCACATTGGGTTTGTAGTTATGTTCGCGGACGTAGGCATGGATGAGGTCACGGGTTTCCCGGCTGATGTCCGGATTATCCTTGAGCGCTCTCGACACGGTGGACGGCGAGACATTCAATGCCCGGGCAATATCTTTAATGGTTATCTGCGGTTTGTTCATCAGTATGATTTCAATTTTCAGCCAAAGGTAATAAAAATAGGAAGATATACGAAGACCGTAGCCGGGCTTCTTATTTATCCTGCCGCAAAAATAGCGGAATGCGTCTAATAAAACTTTTCTGTTGATACATATCGGGTTATAAGTTTGTGCAAACGATTGCATATACTGTTTGCAACCATGTATTTGCCCGCTGCACGGTAAATTCCCGGCAAAAATCATTTGCTATACAATAAATCTCCGTAACTTTATCCTCTGGAAAATGTGGTATCCTTTAATTAATATTATAATGTATTGGCTGACTATGATAAAGAGACTTGTTTTATTTTGTTGCCTATGCTTGCCGGCATTGGCTGTCTCTGCCCAAGAGCAGGAAGTTAAGTTTGCTTTCGATAACTATCACCGCTATTACCGCGAAGCGCGCCTCTGCACCGATAGTGCAAAATTGGAGGCTATGAAGAAATTGCGTGTCTATTTTCATGAGCATCCTTACAGGCTGTCTAAGGTGAATATGTCCGTGCCGCCCGCCAGGTGTCTGGAGTTGCTTACGCCGGAGGGGACATTCTCGGATATGGACGCTTTGGAAGCTGAGTTCGAACGTAGCAATGCCTATCGGAAGGGCTTTCATACAACAGCCGATGACCGGGTGGGTATTTTCATCGGAAACGCTCTTGACCGCTTGTGCTGCATAGCCGACGCATACCGCCGCGGTACGCTGACGGCAGACGAGTCGTTGAGCGACAAAGTGCTGAAAGCGGTGGTGCACTACGGCATGCTGGAAGCCGGACGCTCGAACGCCGTTTCCCGTTTTCACGCTTCCTGCTTTGCCATTCCTACGGCTGCGGTAAACATCTATTTCGCCTGGCTGGATAAAATGGAACTTGCCGAACGCGGCGGTGCAACTCCTTTGCTGGAGGCCGCTTGCGATATGCTGAAAGTATTGGGGCTGCAAGCCTATACGCAGCCGTTGCGTCATGATGAAACCGACAAGAACGTTGTTTCGATAGAACGTTTCCGCAATCATGTATGGTGGGTGGGCGGCAACGCGTTGGCATACCGTTCGCTATTGCCCGTAGCTGCAATGTACAGTTCGGTGCCTATGGTGGATGTATTGGCAGAAGTTTGCCGGAGAGGTATCAGCGTGACTTCCCAGCTTACTCTGCACGATTCTTTCTGGACCGAAGGTTTTACTGCCGACGGTGCAGGGTGGGGACATGGCAAGCAATGCCTGATTTGGGGATATCCCATAGACGGAACCTTCAATGCCTTGAATATGCTGGGTATGCTGAAAGGGACACCGTGGGCGGAGCGCCTGAGCAGGAAGAATGCCCAAGCTATCCTGAACTTTCTACGCGGTGGAAACTGGTACTACTATAAAGGATTTACCTTGCCTTGTCTGGACCGTGGCTCGTATGTCTATACCGCTGCCGAAAAAGAGATTCCTTACGCAAAGATGCTGAATAAAGTGCTGATGGACTGGATGGATGCTTTTACGGAAACCGAGCAGGCGGAGTTACGGCAGTTATGGAAAGAAGTGAAAGAAAAGCATATCCGGATGGTGGGGTACGCTCCGGGCATGTATTCCGGAACCCGCTGGTTCTTTAATAACGATGATTTGATAAAGAAAACCCCCGACTGCCACATAATGGTGAATATGGCTTCCGTGCGTTGTGACGGCTTGGAGAGTGCACCCAACTTTGCCGATGCCTATAATTTCTACCCTACGGACGGTATGACTTTGTTTCAGCGCAGCGGCAACGAATATCGCTCCATCATGGGTGGCTGGGACGTAACGGCATCTCCCGGAGTAACCGCACGCGAAGGCATGGAGCGCCTGGAACCGGTAGTTAACTGGCGCGGCTATTGCAGTAAGCATAATTATGCGGCAGCAGCCACGGACGGTAGCGGCGATGCAGTGGCGGGATATATTTTCGAGAAAATGAATGCTTCGGAGAAAGAGGGTGTGAACGACCGGGGCAGCAGTGCCGGCTGTAACGAGGTGCTTTATGGCGTAAAGGCTTATAAATCTTATTTTATTCAGGGAGACTATATGGTTGCCTTGGGAGCGGGTGTGACGAACAGGCAGTCTGGACAGCCGGGACATATCCGTACCACTATCGATCAGACGGCCTTGCTGAATGATGTCTGTTTATTAGAGAAAGGAAAGAAAACGGCTCTTTCAGCCGGTGTGCATACCTGGAAAATCTCAGGCAAGAACACACCCTGGCTGGTGCAGGAGGGGCAATTTGCTTACCGCGTTCTTCCTGAATACAGCCGGAAAGCGTTCGTAGCCTGCGAAACGCGTCCTGCGAACTGGGTGCTGCACAACAAAACAAATGCCGGTAAGAAGAATCTGCCGGATAGCGTGAAAATTCTCCGTTTGTGGATTGACCACGGACAAGCGCCCGTGGATGATACGTACGGTTATACCGTGTATACGGGAAAGGGCACTCCGTCCGCCCGGTTGCCTTTCCGTGTACTGAGGAATGACTCTTTGGTACAAGCAGTGCAGTCGGCAGACAAAAAACTGTTGCAGGCGGTGTTCTATCCGGGCAACAATGGCCTGCAGGCCGGCGGTGTGTCGCTTACAGCTTCTGAACCTTGTACCGTAATGATAAAGACGGTGGCAGGAAAGTCCGTCTTTACAGTGACGGATGCCTGCATGAATGCGGCTTTGAAGAAAATAACGCTTACTTATAACGGTGAAACGATAGAAGTACCTATGCCGCAGGGGGAATTTTTGCGGTAGGACGGTATCGTATGAATTGCCTTAATGGGGCAGACGGGATGCCTTGTCTGTCTTTTTGGGAAAGGAGTTCCTGTTTTAGAGTTTTATACATTTTGTCATCACTCGTCACCAATCACTCTGTATCCCTTTATTGGAAAGGGATACAGAGTGTGATGACAAGTGTGACGAGAGTGTTGACAAATTTTTGGTCATCACTTAGATAAGTGTTATTTAGTTTATAATGAGGATACTATGATATTTTGCGTATAGGTGGTAATAGAGACTTATTTAATGATTTCTAAGTTCAAAGTAGCTTTATCATGCAATTCGGTGCACTATTTGGATATAAAAAGCTCGTAATTTTTGAATCTGCTTAATATTAATAAGGTATTTATTAGGGATAAATGTCTTATTTCTTCTTTCTTTTTTTCAGCTTAATCATATGAAATGAAGGATGACTGAAGCAATGTCCGGTCTTTTGTTTTGTAAAGCACTTGGGAAGTAAGGTTCTATTCTATAGCGATATGAATATCCATGAATGTCATACCGTCTTTTTCATATACACGTTCAAAGTTATCAATAATATCCTTCGTCATGTTATGTGTCAGATTGTTTACCTCTATGTAACGAAGAAGTGTTTTGAATGCATTTGGAATACTGACAAAGGGCTGATTAAATGGATCGGTAATCGTTAATACAGCATATTTCTGAGCCTTCTGCTGCTGTATCTCTGTACAGGTGAAATCGTAGCCTTCAGGAAGTATGCATGCTGCGGAATAGCCGTGCATATGATAAACATTGATTTGTTCCTGTGAGAGAATCGGAAAATCCCACCCGATAATGTTTGGCTCTACAATGCCGTTCATTGCAGCCCATTCCCGTATGTGATGCAATGCATCGCCTTCCGGATCACAGCTGATAACCACATATCTTATATAATGGAATGCGGGTATTTCTTCGATATGCATATTCTGGTAGGCTGCATCCTCCTGTTGCATATTTTTGCGCATTGAGTTCATCCAGAGAACAGGCAAAAATGCTTACACAATAAGAGTGCTTTTTCCATTTCCGGATAAGCGCTCCCCATTTCCCATTTTGATATCGTTTGTCGGGATACATCCATTTTTTTCTGCCAGTTCCTCCTGTGTCATTCCTCTATGCATTTTTCTCAGATTATTTGCAAATTATTCCCAAAGGCATGCGTGATTCCTCCTATTCTATGTTATATCTTCATTTATACAGATGGACAATTCCGAAGCGTAAACCAATTTAGACGTGCATTTCTTTTATTTTATGCCA
>ENA-OQCU01000674-OQCU01000674.1-human-gut-metagenome-genome-assembly--contig:-NODE-674-length-14491-cov-6.375522_pt1 | contig 14491 bp, 16 predicted proteins | sample MGYA00242504_ERZ504590 | MGnify/ENA primary metagenome ERZ504590 (study PRJEB26092, sample SAMD00036318) | human gut metagenome | host: Homo sapiens | study: EMG produced TPA metagenomics assembly of... | reverse complement strand
CATTGAAATTAATATTCAATGTGATGGTTCCATCCAGATCAGACCAGCTTGCCTGTGCAAGTCCTTTACCACCATTTTGTGCCCCAACGATCCCATACGCCATAATAAGTAACGTTCAGAGTTCCTTTTTGTTTGCACCACTTGCCGCATAAACACCTTCTGCATACCAGAATCAATTGTAACGATTGGTTTTTGTGTAATTTTTAGTCATATATATTCACGTCCTTTTCTTGCAAAATCATCCTTGGTTACAATTCTTATTATAGGAGGAAAATCCCGCAAATGTCAATAGATTTGGGGTAAAAAATGTTACTATTTCGATTAAAAAAACAAGAACGTTCCGATAACGTAATGCCAAAATAGATGCAGATAAATTTCCGCCTCTGAATATGGAACAAAATTTACTTTTCAAACTGTGATTTCTGCGGAAAAAGTTTGGAAAAGGCATCGTTCAGTTCCCGTTTTACATGTTCATATGGGATTTCAAAATTGCTGTCATTGATGCAGATGCACTTTGCAGTCTGCTTTGTGATTGTCTTTACCAGTTCCGGGTTTTCCGGTTTTAAATTGAAGTATTTACAGAACTTGTGCGTGTTTCTTGGAACGAAATCACCACTCAGTTTCTGATATTCCCGCAGAACATATTGGCTCACATCATCTTTATGACGAAATGGGTGGCTGCAGACACCGTCTAACAATTCTTCTTCCTTTTCCCAGAAGAAACGATAAGTCTCCTTTTTCAAAGGAGACGGGCCATGAACGGTGTAAAAACCGGTAAATCGTGGAAATGCCATTTCCAGAAGATTATATCCAAAGTACATGGGAGGATATCCGATGTGAAAATAGGCACCTGGCTGCTTTTTCATGTTTTCCCGTTTGTCAAAGTACTTGGCAAGCAGCATAGTATTGTTCAGATAGATATATGGCATAATGGTATCTTCTACGTTTGCAACATCGGGCTGCAGGGCAAGCATATCAACGGGTTTTCCGTTTTCAAAAAAATCGGTTGGCTTTATTGGATGCAGCAAAAACATATCATCATTAAAATAAACAAAGTGTTCCGACAGATTTTTTATCCGGTGGAAATTCCACTCAATGGAATGCGAGTTAAAGGTGGGGAGATATTTTTCGGGAATAAAATCTTTGTGTGAAACAATCTGCAATTTTGGACATTCTGTATTGAGCCACGCCGGCAGATGACCGCATGTTACAAAATATACGTTATTTACCCATGGAGCAAAGCTTTCTATCGAACGAAATAGATACTTTAGAATTTCCCAGTCGCGATAGCGTTCAATACGGTCGTCGATATCAACAGAAACTCCTTGCTTTTTTTTGGCGTTCTGTTTTTGGCGAAACCATAAGGGGTCTGATCCGTCCACCCATGTGATGACAAAATCAATGATCTGTTTTTTCGTTTGTAACGATCCTTTCGTATATTGTACCAAAAAAAACAGTATACTTTCGATAACGAAACAGTACAAAAAATCAGTTTACATTGTCAAAGTTGTTCAATTTTCTTTGTAGAAGTTGATATATTTTTTTCTTTACTTTAATAGTGAGAACGATTTATTTAGTGTTTAAGGAATTTTTTGATATAATGTATAAATGTTGTTGGTATACAATTCAGTATAATCTTTTTCCAGATATGTTTGTACAATTTGGTTTTGAATCTGCACATTGCGCCCTGTTACTATGTACATAGGCTCTCTGTGCTCGAATAAATTTTGAATATGCTGAAAAATTTCATTTGAAAGCATCGAAAAATGGTCTGCTGTAATACAGTATTTGTCATAAGGTTCAAGTCCAGACAGCAGCCATTGGGAACTTGTCTCATAATTATATACACTGGACCGCTCATTTTCTGGTATTTTATTTAAGATAGCATCTGGTAATAATGGATATATCCATTTCCAAGATTCATGATTAACAACATGACAAAAGCATCCAGACAGATAAAACGTATTTTTTTATGATCTGTTCGCCAAAGCCATATATTGATGCAACTGCTAAGTAGGAATACTGCCAGTAATGTCCAACGTGCAGAATATATCCGAAAAATGTTTTCAGGAAAAATAGGAATGGGTGTGCAAATGTTTGACCCTTTTATAACTTTAGCAACAACATATAACTGTGGTGTAAAGAGTGGATGAGAAATAGCTTGTTTTATAGAATAATGGAGGAATCAATACGCTGAGACATTTGTAAATGAAAACAAAAAGAAAGCAAAGTTCAGTTGACGTTTCTTTAAAAATCCGCTATATTTTGGGTACAAAGAATAGGAGAAGAGGAAAGAAAAAAGATGTTTTATCCACTGGTAAGTGTGATTATTCCGGTCTATCAGGCGGAAAAATTTCTGACGGAGTGTGTTGAGAGCGTACGAAAACAGGACTATTCAGAGTTGGAGATTGTTTTGGTGAATGACGGTTCAACAGATCGTTCCAATCAAATGTGTGAGGAACTTGCTGCAGCAGATCCAAGAATCCGTGTGATTCATCAGAATAATAAAGGCAGTGGAGCAGCCAGAAATGCAGGGATAAAAGAAGCAACAGGAAAATATCTTCTCTTCCTGGATGCAGACGACAAGCTGGACGATTCATCTGCCATACGTTCCCTTGCCGCACGGGCAGAAAGAGAGCAGGCAGATATTGTGATCGGAACATATCGCAGATGGAGGGCGAATGGCGAAAAAGTGAAATGCTGCAGTAATCTGGAAAAAGAAAACCCGGACAGCGCAGAGTTCCGGTTTCATGGATTTTTTCAAAAAAGGAACGCTTTCTTACGACTGGGGAAAACTCTACCGCAAATCTTTTCTGGAGTCTCACGATTTGTGGATTCCCCCATACAGTTACGCCGAAGACAAGGCACATAATTTTAGATGCTGTGCATGCCATCCGAAATATGCTTTTTGTCCCCACAGAGCATCGTTCTTTACCGTGAAAATCTCCAGTCCCTGACATATCAACCGAAAAAGAATCTGATGAGAAACTGGATTTTGATTGCATCTGATTTTGAACAGTTTCTGAAAGAAAAGCATCTTTCCAGAGAATATGGAGATCTGATTTTCTTTCATCTGCTCATTGGTGCAATGTATCTTGCCAAAGAAGAAATGACATATCAAGGGAAAAAAATTCGTGTCGCGGCGAAGATATTAAAGCAATACAGCAGAAACCCGTTTGTAGAACAAAAACTGACACTAAAAGAGTGCATTCGTTATACAAGGCAGATTAAATCGCTGTTTTGGAAATTATTAGCATTTACCTTGGTACTTTTTATACAGATGCATATGTATTTTGTTGTGGCAGCTGTTTTTGTATGGATGTCAAGCCTTGGAATTGATAGTTTATAAATAAAAAATCAGTCTTTATATTTCCTTTCTTTATTTCCTTCTTGAAAGAGCTGTTTTCCAGTTTTTCATTTTTATAGCCATTCCTTTCACTTCACACAGGTGCAAAACGTTATGAAAATGTAATCTGCTTTTTCGAACGCTTTAAACATTACAAATTTCTTCGTTTCTATAACTGCATCACAACAGATAGGAGTGTGTAAAGAATGGTTGTAGCCGTTTTAAAATGAAAAGATGTGATGGAAGAATAAGAAGATCGGGTTTTCTGCGCTGTCTCTGTGCGACCAGTTCTTAAAATCCTGTCTTTTTTCTGAATATTCCACCTCTCCGCTTGCTATTTTCATTCTCATATAGTATCATGAATCCAACAGCCAAGAAATCGGAAAGGAGAGAGGAGCATGGAATATGCAGTGTACTGGCTGATTGCGCTTGTGGTTTTGCTGGTGATTGAGGCGGCAACGTTAGGTCTGGCAACCATCTGGTTTGCGGGCGGCGCCCTGATTGCTCTGATCGCAGCTATGTGCGGAGCCGGATTTGTAATTCAGATGGTCTGCTTTCTTGTTGTATCGCTGATACTTCTGATTTTTACACGTCCTGTAGCCGTCCGTTTCCTGAATAAGGATACCTTAAAAACAAATGTAGACCGCGTGATTGGAATGGAAGGGATCGTCGCAGAAGAGATTTCCAACCTGGCAGGCACCGGAAAGGTATCGCTGGGCGGAAACACCTGGACTGCGAGAACGGAAAGCGAAGGAGGCATTATCCCGAAAGAGACCGTGGTGGAAGTGCTCCGTGTGGAAGGCGTCAAGCTGATTGTAAAGGTCAAAGAAAAAGAAGGAGGAAATGAAACATGAGTGGTGGAGGAATTGCAGGAATTTTAATGATTTTTCTTCTTGTGATTGTACTGTTTATTGCAGCATCGTGTGTGAAGATCGTGCCGCAGGCCAGTGCTTACGTTGTTGAGAGTCTTGGAAAATACAAAGGCACCTGGGCAACCGGTCTTCATTTTAAGGTTCCGTTTATCGAGCGCGTGGCAATCCGCGTGAACTTAAAAGAGCAGGTGGTGGATTTCCCGCCGCAGCCGGTCATTACAAAAGATAACGTTACGATGCAGATTGATACGGTCGTATTTTTCCAGATTACCGATCCGAAGCTGTTCGCATACGGTGTTGTAAATCCGCTGATGGCCATTGAAAACCTGACCGCAACGACACTTCGAAACATCATCGGAGATCTGGAGCTGGACGAAACACTGACATCCCGTGAGATTATCAACACGAAGATGCAGGCAGCTCTCGATATCGCAACCGACCCGTGGGGCATTAAAGTCAACCGTGTTGAGCTGAAAAACATCATGCCTCCGGCAGCCATTCAGGAAGCCATGGAGAAACAGATGAAAGCAGAGCGTGAACGCCGTGAAGCAATCCTGATTGCAGAAGGTGAGAAAAAATCGACCATCCTGGTTGCCGAAGGTAAAAAACAGTCTGCGATCCTGGATGCAGAGGCAGAGAAGCAGGCAGCGATTCTTCGTGCTGAGGCAGAAAAAGAGAAACGAATCCGCGAGGCAGAAGGCCAGGCGGAGGCGATCCTCAAAGTACAGCAGGCAAATGCCGATGGTATCCGTGCCATCAAAGAGGCAGGTGCTGACGATGCGGTTCTTACCTTAAAGAGTCTCGAGGCACTTGGTGTTCTGGCGAATGGAAAAGCAACGAAGATTGTTGTTCCGTCCGATCTGCAGGGACTGGCAAGTCTGGCTACCACATTCAAGGGAATCGTGGAAGAGCAGAAAGGCCCGGCAGGGAAAGAAGGACAGAAATAAAAAAGCAGGATTCTCCCGTGAAACGCATCATGCCGGACACGGGAGAATTTTTTATTGCTCTGCATCCGGAGGGAGCTGCCACTGGCAGATTCTGTAGTTGCCGGTAAGAATAACAGAATAAAAATGTATAAAAATACATATATTATGAATAATACAAGTAAAATACGTAAAAATATACATTTCACCCCTTGACAGATGCGCCGGCCTGTTTCATAATAGAAACCATCTTAAGCGATAAAAATACATTACATACCGATATATTTAAGGAGGAACACACCATGGATTTAAAAGGACGCGATTTTCTGACATTAAAGGATTTCACCCCGGAAGAGATTTCCTATCTGCTGGATCTGTCCGCAGAGCTGAAGGATAAGAAAAAGAAAGGCATTCCGGTGGACACCCTGCGCGGTAAAAACGTTGCGCTGATCTTCGAGAAAACCAGCACCAGAACCCGCTGTTCCTTCGAAGTAGCCGCACATGATCTCGGCATGGGAACCACCTATCTTGACCCGACCGGTTCCCAGATCGGTAAAAAAGAGAGCATCAAAGATACGGCCCGCGTTCTTGCAGGAATGTATGAGGGAATTGAGTACCGTGGATTCGGCCAGGAGATCGTAGAGGAGCTGGCAAAATATTCCAAAGTCCCGGTATGGAACGGACTGACCAACGAGTACCACCCGACCCAGATGCTCGCCGATATGCTGACAATCCAGGAAGAGTTCGGCCACTTAAAAGGCATCAAACTCGTTTACATGGGCGACGCCCGCTACAACATGGGAAATTCCCTGATGATTGCATCTGCAAAAATGGGTATGGATTTTGTAGCCTGCGCACCGAAGAAATACTTCCCGAACGCGGAACTCGTTGCACAGTGTGAAGAGTATGCAAAGGAGAGCGGCGCAACCATCACCCTCACCGAGGATGTAAAAGAGGGAACGAAAGACGCCGATGTTATCTATACGGATGTCTGGGTATCCATGGGTGAGCCGGACAGCGTATGGGAGGAGAGAATCCACGATCTGACTCCGTACCGCGTGACAAAAGAAGCAATGGCAAATGCCAAGGATACCGCGGTATTCCTGCACTGCCTGCCGTCGTTCCACGATCTGAAAACAAAGATTGGAAAAGAGATCCACGACCGTTACGGACTGGATGAGATGGAAGTTACCGATGAGGTATTTGAGTCCGCACAGTCGAGAGTCTTCGAGGAAGCAGAGAACCGCATGCACACGATCAAAGCTGTGATGGCAGCAACGCTTGGTGCATAAACTTTCTGGTGGAAAAACCGGAACAGACTGTGTATAATAGAAGAATGGCAAGACACGTACAGCAGCGCTGCGGAGCACGTCTTTCGCAGCGCTGCTGTTGGTTTATGTGAGGAGTGTGAAGATATCATATGCTGGAAAATAAAAGAGCTGAGACACTGCGCCTTCTGCGAGAATCAGGAGAAAATGTTTCGGGTCAGGATTTGTGTGAACATTTTGGAATTTCCCGTACTGCAGTGTGGAAGATCATGAATCAGTTAAAAGAGGAAGGATACGAGATCGAGGCGGTACAGAATAAAGGTTACCGTCTGCTGAACGAGCCGGATCTGATGACGAAGGACGAGCTGGAAAGCCGCACGCATACGAAATATGTTGGACAGACGGTCTATTACAGCCATGAAGTAGATTCGACAAATACGTGGGCGAAGCGCCTGGCGGAAGAAGGAGCGCCGAACGGTACACTGACAACGGCCGAGACGCAGACCGCTGGAAAAGGCCGCCGCGGAAGAGTCTGGAAATCGCCGGAGGGAACTTCCGTTTCGATGTCCCTCCTGCTGTACCCGGATCTCGAGCCGGCCAAAGCGCCGATGCTGACGATTGTGATGGGACTTGCTGTTGTGCAGGGGGTACAGAGAGCGCTCGGCGTCGACACGAGAATTAAGTGGCCGAACGATGCGGTGCTGAACGGGAAAAAGCTCTGCGGAATCTTAACCGAGATGAGTGCACAGATCGATTACATCAATTATGTCGTCATTGGAACGGGAATCAATGTGAACCAGACGGAGTTTCCGGAAGAAATTGCTGAGATCGCGACGTCACTGGCGATCGAAATGGGGCATCCGGTCAATCGGGCGAAAATAGTCGCAGCGGTGCTGGAGGCGTTCGAGGAGAATTACGAAAAATTCCTGGAGGCGGGAGATCTCTCGGCGCTGCAGGAAGCCTATGAGGCTGTACTTGCAAATAAGGATCAGCCGGTGCGTGTGCTGGATCCGAAAGAGCCGTTCGAGGGTGTGGCGCTCGGCATCACGTCGACGGGTGAGCTGCGTGTGAGAAAAGAGGATGGAACGATCGCGGAAGTGCATTCCGGCGAGGTTTCAGTGCGCGGCCTGTACAGTTATGTATAAAAAACTTGGATCAGGAAAGGAAAATATATGTATTCAGATGATGAAAAAGTAGTGCTCTGCGGAGCGAGTGCGTATGAGCAGAAATATTATTTTAACCAGGATTTTGCATCCCTGCCGCAGTCCGTGCAGGATGAGCTTCATATCATGTGCGTTATGTTCACCGTGGAAATCGGCGGCATTTTCACCATGTGGTTTGACAGTGACGGCAGTCTGCAGTTCGAAACAGAGGCTGTAGATGCGGATGCGATGTACGATGAGATCGGCGGTGCGCTGCGGATCAAGCAGTATCAGGAGGAGAAAAAGGATCTGCTGGAATCTCTGGAGCTGTATTACCGCGTTTTCTTCCTCGGCGAGGAAGTGCCGGAGGAAGCGTTCGCAGAAGAAGACGGAGAGAAGCCGGATGGAAAGTAAGAAACGTACGCTCCAGACGATGTCTCCGCTGAAAATCGGAAATGTGGAAATGCAAAATCCGCTCGTGCTCGCACCGATGGCAGGTGTGACGGATCTGCCGTTCCGCGTTCTCTGCAAGGAGCAGGGAGCAGGCCTGATCTGTATGGAGATGGTCAGCGCGAAGGCGATTCTGTATAAGAACAAAAATACCGAGGATCTGATGACGATTCATCCGGGTGAACATCCTGTATCGCTCCAGCTTTTTGGCAGTGATCCGGAAATTCTGGCGCAGATTGCCGCACAGATCGAGGAGCGGCCGTTTGACATTCTGGATTTTAACATGGGCTGCCCGGTGCCGAAGGTCGTCAACAACGGCGAGGGCTCCGCGCTGATGAAGGATCCTGCGCTGGTGCGGAAGATTGTGACCGGTATGGTAAAGGCAGTGAAAAAGCCGGTGACAGTTAAAATTCGAAAGGGATTTAACGAAGAGTCGGCGAATGCTGTGGAGATTGCAAAGATTCTCGAGGACTGCGGTGTGGCTGCGATTGCGGTGCATGGAAGAACGCGGGCACAGTTCTATTCCGGAAAAGCAGACTGGGATATCATCCGTCAGGTAAAAGAAGCGGTTTCGATTCCGGTCATCGGAAATGGCGATGTGGTTGATGCGGCGAGCGCCGAAGCGCTGGTTGAACAGACGGGCTGCGATGGCATTATGATTGGCCGCGGCGCGGAAGGAAATCCGTGGATTTTTAAACAGATTCTTCATTACAGGGAAACCGGAGAAACACTTGCAAAGCCGACGCAGCATGAGGTAAAAGAGATGATGCTTCGCCATGCGCGCATGCAGGTGGAATACAAAGGCGGCGCGATCGGCATCCGCGAGATGCGGAAGCACGTTGCGTGGTACACGGCGGGATTCCCGCACTCGGCGAAACTGCGCGCAGCGATCAACCAGGTGGAGAGCCTGCAGGAGCTGGAACAGATGCTGAATGAGTGGGAACGCGGCTGACAAGTAAGTAAAATAAGTCAAAAAAGTACCTATGATATGCCAATATTGATATATCACGGGTACTTTTTCTATGCTATACTGACATTTAGAGGTATTGGGAATAAAAAAACAAAAGAGGGAGTGTAGTGTATGACTATCAAAGAACTTTTCGCACCGTCCGACATGACGGTGGGAAAGCCGTGGGAAAAGATTGTAGCTTTTACAATCCCTATGCTGATCGGCAACATTGCCCAGCAGCTCTACAACACGGTTGACAGTATTGTAATCGGAAAATATGTCGGGGACAACGCGCTTGCGGCAGTTGGAAGCGCCAGCCCGATCTTAAACCTGCTTCTGGTTCTGTTCGTCGGAATTTCTGTCGGCGCTGGCGTCATGGTGTCGCAGTATTTTGGAGCAAGACAAAGAAAAGAGCTTTCGATGATGATCGGAAACTGCGTCACGCTGACAGCAATTTCTTCCATCATTATTATGATTCTGGGAGCCGTCCTCTCAAGACCGCTGCTGGAAATGCTGAAAACACCGGATTCTATCATCGACTGGTGTACCTCGTATCTGGTGATCCTGATGGTGGGCTGTGCCGGTAGTGCGTACTATAACATTCTATGTGGTATCCTTCGCGGACTCGGCGATTCGATTTCGGCGCTGATTTATCTGCTGGTGGCAACGGTCATCAACATTGTATTGGATATTGTATTCGTTTCCCAGTTCCACATGGGCGTTGCCGGAGTTGCATACGCGACCGTGATTGCGCAGGCAATTTCTGCAGTACTCTGCATGTGGCGTCTGATGCGTATGACCGACATTTTTGATTTCAGACCCAAATATCTGAAAATGAAAAAACAGTATTCGATGGAAATTATCCGCCTTGGTCTGCCGTCTGGTATTACCCAGGCGATCTTCTCCATGGCGATGGTTATCGTACAGTCGCTGACCAACAGCTTCGGTGAAATGGTTATCGCCGCGAATGTTATCATCATGCGTGTCGATGGCTTTGCAATGATGCCGAACTTTTCGTTTGGTACCGCGATGACAACGTATGCCGGTCAGAATGTCGGTGCACGCCGTATGGACCGCGTAGAGCAGGGCGCAAAACAGGGAACACTGATTGCAGTCGGAACCTCAACGACCATTACCCTTTTAATTGTTATTTTCGGCCATCATCTGATGGGAATCTTTACGAATACCACAGAGCTCGTAACATTAAGTGCCAATATGATGAAGATCCTTGCGGTCGGCTATATTGCCATGGCAATAACACAGTCGCTTTCCGGCGTCATGCGTGGAGCAGGCGATACGATGACCCCGATGTGGATTTCGATGGTTGTTACCGTTGTAATCCGTGTGCCGCTGGCATACGGTCTGGCCTTTCTGACCAGAACGCCGGAGCTGCCAAACGGACGATATCAGGTACTCTGGATTTCCATGCTGGTAAGCTGGTGCATGGGTGCGCTTCTGACGCTGATTTTCTATAAAAAAGGAAATTGGAAAAAGAAAGCACTGACAGGAAGCTCATCCGAAAAATAAAGGAAAAATAAGAGAAAGATGCAGGAAGGATTTGTGAAAAAGAAAATCTTTCCTGCGTTTCTTTTTTTCTTGACATTCCGTGGGCAATCCTTTATACTACTTTAATTGTTAGGATAGGCGGAGTCTATCCTTATTTCAACCGGGAATACTGAAAATACAGCGCATTTCCGGAGAGTTTACAGAATAAAATCAGATATGACTGGATACAGAAACGATAGAAAGGGTGTATAAAATGGAACAGAAAAAAACGATTCTTACCTATGCCGGCCTGAAAAAACTGGAGGACGAGCTTCATGATCTCAAAGTAAACAAACGTAGAGAAATTGCCGGTAAAATCAAAGAAGCAAGAGAGCAGGGAGACCTTTCCGAGAACGCCGAGTACGATGCAGCAAAAGATGAGCAGCGTGATATCGAGGCAAGAATTGAAGAGATCGAAAAAATCCTGAAAAACGCAGAGGTTGTTGATTGAGGACGAAGTAGATTCTGATAAGATCAATATCGGATGTAAAGTAGACGTACTGGATCTGGAGTATGACGAGGAAATCGAGTTCCAGATCGTTGGTTCCACCGAGGCAAATAGCCTGGAAGGAAAAATTTCCAACGAGTCTCCGGTAGGAAAAGCTCTGATCGGCGCGCACAAGGATGATATTGTCGATGTAGAAACACCGGCCGGAATTATGCAGTACAAAGTACTTTCTATCCAGAGAAATATCTAAAAAATACAAAGAAAAGGGAGTGAAGAGATTGGCACAGCAGACACAGGAACAGGACATTAACCACTTACTGAAGGTTCGCCGCGAGAAACTTGCAGAGCTGCAGCAGAACGGAAGAGACCCGTTCCAGATTACAAAGTTCGATCAGACACATCATTCGCTTGAGGTGAAAGGTCTTTACGAGGCACATGAGACTGAGCTGTTAAAAGACCGCCAGGAGCCGAACGTAGAGGGAATGGATGAGGAGCAGGCGAAAGAAGCGCTTAAAAAGGATTACGAAGAGAGAAGAAATATCATGGACGCAAGCCCGATCCATGTGGCAATTGCAGGACGTATGATGTTTAAGAGAGTCATGGGCAAGGCCTCTTTCTGCAATATCCAGGATTTACAGGGAAGCATCCAGGTATACGTTGCAAGAGATGCGATCGGAACAGAGTCTTACGCTGATTTTAAAAAATCGGATATCGGTGATATCTTCGGAGTGGAAGGATTTGCTTTCAGAACAAGAACAGGTGAGATTTCTATCCATGCAGAGAAGGTGACACTCCTCTCCAAGAGCTTACAGATCCTCCCGGAGAAGTTCCACGGTCTGACAGATGTAGATACACGTTACCGTCAGAGATATGTAGACCTGATCATGAATACAGAGTCTAAAGATACCTTTATCAAGCGTTCCAAGATTCTCAGTGCGATCCGCAAGTATTTAAGCGGAGAAGGATTCATGGAAGTTGAGACTCCAATGCTTGTACAGAACGCAGGTGGAGCAGCGGCAAGACCGTTCGAGACACATTTCAATGCCCTGAACGAAGATCTGAAGCTTCGTATTTCCCTGGAGCTGTACCTGAAGAGACTGATCGTCGGAGGACTCGAGAAGGTATATGAGATCGGACGTGTATTCCGTAATGAGGGTCTTGATACAAGACATAACCCGGAGTTCACTCTGATGGAGCTTTACCAGGCATTTACAGATTACCACGGCATGATGGATCTGACAGAGAACCTGTATCGTTTTGTCGCACAGGAAGTGCTCGGAACGACACAGATCGTATACAAAGGAATCCCGATGGATCTCGGTAAGCCGTTCGAGCGTATCACAATGGTTGACGCAGTGAAGAAATACGCAGGCGTTGACTGGAATGAAGTTGAGACTCTGGAGCAGGCAAGAGAACTTGCAAAAGAGCATCATATTGAGTTTGAAGAGAGACATAAAAAAGGTGATATCCTGAATCTCTTCTTTGAGGAGTTTGTAGAGGAGCATCTGCTTCAGCCGACGTTCGTTATGGACCACCCGGTTGAGATCTCGCCGCTGACGAAGAAAAAGCCAGAAAATCCGGAATATGTAGAGCGCTTCGAGTTCTTCATGAATGGTTGGGAGATGGCAAATGCTTATTCTGAGCTGAACGATCCGATCGACCAGAGAGAACGTTTTAAAGCCCAGGAAGAACTGCTTGCACAGGGCGATGATGAAGCCAATACAACAGATGAAGACTTCATGAACGCATTGGAGATCGGTATGCCGCCGACCGGTGGTATTGGATTCGGCATTGACCGTATGTGTATGCTTCTGACAGGAGCTGAGGCAATCAGAGACGTGCTGCTCTTCCCGACAATGAAATCACAGGGCGCTGCTAAGAACGAAGCAAACAACGCAGCTCAGTCTGGTGCAGCAGCTCCGGCAGAGACAAAAGTAGCTGAGAAGGTTGATTTCTCCAATGTGAAGATTGAACCAATCTTTGAAGAAATGGTTGATTTCGATACATTTGCAAAATCTGATTTCCGTGCAGTTAAGATTCTTGAGTGTGAAGCAGTTCCGAAATCCAAGAAGCTTCTGAAGTTTGTACTGGATGACGGAGAACGCAAGGATCGCGTGATTTTAAGTGGTATTCACGAGTATTACGAGCCGGAAGAACTGGTTGGTAAGACAGCAATCGCTATCGTTAACCTGCCACCGAGAAAGATGATGGGAATTGATTCCGAGGGTATGCTGATTTCAGCAGTACACGAGGAAGATGGTCACGAGGGACTGAACCTTCTGATGGTAAATGACAGAATCCCAGCAGGTGCTAAGCTCTATTAAGATGATGTAAAGATGTACCGTTTTACCAAATAGACGGGACGTACTTCATTTGATAAAAACTAAAAAACAGCGATTTACATCAAACTTACATCAATTGATGCAGAAATCGGTGCAAGCAAGAAAAAATCGCATAATTAGTGCAATGAGTGGGCAATTCCAATCGGAGTTGCCCATTTTCTAAAATGAATGGAAATGCAAATCGATATTTAGCGAGGTAAAGATATATGCTTCATTTAGAAAAAGTAAATGGTAATAATGTCTGGGATATCCTGAAACTGACGGTATCGAAATCGCAGAAGAACTTCGTTGCCACCAATGAGATCAGCATCATTGAAGCGTATACTGCAATTACGGGAAACGGTCATGCATTCCCGTTTGGTATATATGATGAGGATAAGCCTGTAGGCTTCCTGATGATTGGTTTTGATGTTGATGATTATTGGACGGATGCACCTGAAATTGCAAAGGGAAACTATAATCTGTGGCGTCTTATGATCGATAAGGCATATCAAAACAGAGGGTACGGAAAAGAAGCGGTCAGCCTTGCATTAGAGTTCATAAAATCTATGCCTTGTGGAGAAGCGGAATACTGTTGGCTATCATATGAACCCGATAATGCAGTTGCCCGTCAGATGTATCGCTCTTTCGGTTTCGAAGAAACCGGTGAAATGGACGGCGAAGAACTGATCGCTGTTCTGAGACTGTAATTAACAACTTCAAGTTTGTAGAATTAAGAAAATCGGTTTTCGTGGGAGGTGTTATACAAATGAAACTGGCAGACTTATCAACTGGACCAGACTGGGGAGTATATGTTGGCTTTATAATACTTGCTGTACTTTCCATAGTTTTGATTTCTGGACATGGAAGTTGGTTAATTTCCGGATATAATACAGCTTCAAAAGAAGAAAAGGCAAAATATAATGAAAAAACTATGCAGAACAATGGGAATTGGAATGTCTGTTATAGCAATTCTTCTATTAATTATGGGAGTGTTTGAAAATATTTTACCGGCATTCTTTGTGTATATTGCATTGGGTATTGATTTTAGCTGATGTAGTGATAATTATTGTCTTGGGAAATACAATATGTAGAAGGTGACAAATTCTTTAGGTTAGAATCGATGATGGGGTAAACGAAAAAGCAGTTTTGGCATTCCAGTGAACTGCCTCTTCGTTTACACCATTTTCGATTTGACCTAATTGAACAAAGTGAGCGTCCGGGTAG
>ENA-OQCU01000673-OQCU01000673.1-human-gut-metagenome-genome-assembly--contig:-NODE-673-length-14514-cov-3.547995_pt1 | contig 14514 bp, 10 predicted proteins | sample MGYA00242504_ERZ504590 | MGnify/ENA primary metagenome ERZ504590 (study PRJEB26092, sample SAMD00036318) | human gut metagenome | host: Homo sapiens | study: EMG produced TPA metagenomics assembly of... | reverse complement strand
TACAATGATGGAGCCATGGGATGGTCCGGCTTCAATCGTATTCTCAGATGGTGATTTAGTCGGAGCTGTGCTTGACAGAAACGGACTTCGTCCATCACGTTACTATGTGACAGATGATGATTAATCTTATCCTTTCATCTGAGGTCGGAGTACTTGAGATTGACCCTACAAAGATTGTGAAAAAGGATCGTCTCCGCCCGGGAAAGATGCTCCTTGTGGATACTGTTGCAGGAAAAATCATAGATGATGATGAGCTCAAAGAGAGATATGCAGACAAGCAGCCTTATGGTGAGTGGATTGACAGATACATGGTAAATCTTAAGGATTTAAAGATTCCTAACCAGAGAGTACCTGAGTATACAAAGGAAGAGCGCCAGAGAATGCAGAGAGCCTTCGGCTACACATATGAGTCACTCAAGGATTCAATCCTTCCGATGGCTAAAAATGGTGTTGAGGGCACAGCAGCAATGGGTACTGATACACCGCTTGCAGCTTTATCAGGTAACAGGGAGCCGTTATTCAACTACTTTAAGCAGCGCTTCGCACAGGTAACAAACCCGCCTATCGATTCAATCCGTGAGGAGGTTGTCACATCAACCACACTCTATATCGGTGAGGCCGGAAATGTGCTTGAGGAGAAGCCGGAAAACTGCCGTGTACTTAAGATTAACAACCCAATCCTTACAAACACCGACCTTATGAAGATTAAGAATTTAAAGGCCGATGGCTTTAAGGTAGAGGTTTTACCTATTATATATTACAAGAACACAAGTCTTGAGAAAGCTGTAGACAGACTTTATATAGAGGCTGACCGTGCATACAGGGACGGAGCCAATATTATTATCCTCTCAGACAGGGGTGTTGATGAGAACCACGTTGCAATTCCTTCACTGCTTGCAGTTGCAGCATTGCAGCAGTATCTTGTAAAGACAAAAAGAGAACATCTCTTTCTCTCATTCTTGAGTCAGGAGAGCCGAGAGAGGTTCATCATTTTGCTACACTGCTTGGCTTTGGTGCAAGTGCAATCAACCCTTATCTGGCACAGGATACAGTTAAGCAGCTTGTTGACGAGCATATGCTTGACAAGGATTATTATGCAGCAATCGATGATTACAACCATGCAATCATCACAGGTATCGTAAAAATTGCAGCAAAGATGGGGATTTCAACCATCCAGTCATATCAGGGCTCAAAGATTTTTGAGGCAATCGGTATTGACAAGAGTGTTATTGATAAGTATTTCACAAATACAGTAAGCCGTATCGGTGGAATTACATTACAGGATATCGAGAACGATGTGAATGAGCTTCACTCTGCGGCCTACGATCCGCTCGGACTTGAGACAGATGTTACACTTGACAGCAAGGGCAGACACAAGATGAGAAGCGGAGCCGATGACCATTTGTACAATCCGGCTACAATCCATCTTCTCCAGCAGTCGACACAGCGCGGTGACTACAATCTGTTCAAGCAGTACACAGCACTTGTGGACGAGGAAGAGAAAAATACAAACATCCGTGGACTCATGGATTTCAACTATCCTAAGAAGGGTGTCAAGCTCGAGGAGGTTGAGAGCGTTGACTCAATTGTGACACGTTTCAAGACAGGTGCTATGTCATACGGATCTATTTCCAAGGAAGCACATGAGACACTTGCAATTGCCATGAACCATCTGCACGGAAAATCAAATACCGGTGAGGGTGGAGAGGACAAGGATCGTCTCACAATCGGAAAAGACGGAAAGAACCGCTGTTCAGCAATCAAGCAGGTTGCTTCAGGACGTTTTGGTGTCACAAGCAGATACTTAACAAGCGCACAGGAGATTCAGATTAAGATGGCACAGGGCGCTAAGCCGGGCGAGGGTGGACACTTACCTGGAAAGAAGGTTTATCCTTGGATTGCAAAGACAAGACTTTCAACACCGGGTGTTGCACTTATCTCTCCACCACCACACCACGATATTTATTCTATCGAGGATTTGGAGCAGCTTATATTCGACTTAAAGAATGCAAACAGAGATGCAAGAATCTCAGTCAAGCTCGTTTCTGAGGCCGGAGTAGGAACTGTTGCGGCAGGTGTTGCAAAGGCCGGAGCGCAGGTAGTGCTTATCTCAGGCTACGACGGAGGAACAGGAGCCGCACCTAGCAGCTCAATCCACAATGCGGGACTTCCATGGGAGCTTGGACTTGCAGAGACACACCAGACTCTTCTTATGAATGGTCTTAGAAATAAAGTAAGAATTGAGACAGACGGTAAGCTGATGAGTGGCCGTGATGTGGCAATAGCAGCGTGTCTTGGAGCCGAGGAATTCGGTTTTGCGACAGCTCCGCTTGTAACAATGGGCTGCGTAATGATGAGAGTATGTAACTTAGATACATGTCCGGCAGGAATTGCTACACAAAACCCTGAGCTTCGTAAGCGCTTTGCAGGAAAGCCGGAGTACGTTGAGAACTTCATGCGTTTCATCGCTGAAGAGCTTCGTGAGTATATGGCAAAGCTTGGCGTAAAGACAGTGGATGAGCTCGTTGGACGTGGAGATCTCTTAAAGAAGCGTGATAATCTAAGCGAGAGACAGTCAAAGATTGACCTTGACTGCATACTTAATAATCCGTTTGACGGCAAAAAGCAGAGTGTTATCTTCGATCCTAAGCAGGTATATGACTTTGAGCTTTCAAAGACAAAGGATATGACTGAGATCATGACACAGCTTAAGAGCGCACTTGAGAGCGGACAAAAGCGCGCGATTGAGATTGAGGTAACAAATACAAACAGATCTCTCGGAACAATATTTGGTTCTGAGATTACAAAGAAATATGACGATACGCTGGATGAAGACACATTTGTTATCAAGTGTAACGGTGCAGGCGGACAGAGCTTTGGAGCATTTATCCCTAAGGGACTTACACTTGAGCTTGTCGGAGATTCAAATGATTACTTCGGAAAGGGTCTTTCAGGTGGAAAGCTCATCGTATATCCACCTGCAGGAGTAAAGTTTGAGAAGGATGATAATATCATCATCGGAAACGTAGCACTTTACGGAGCTACAAGCGGTAAGGCCTTCATAAACGGTGTTGCCGGTGAGCGTTTCTGCGTAAGAAATTCCGGTGCAACAGCAGTAGTTGAGGGTGTCGGCGATCATGGCTGTGAGTACATGACAGGTGGCCGCGTAGTTATCCTTGGAAAGACCGGAAAAAACTTTGCAGCAGGTATGAGCGGTGGAATAGCATATGTGCTTGATGAGGACAATGACCTTTACATGAGAACCAACAAGCAGATGGTATTTACTGAGGAGGTCTCAAACAAGTACGATGTATTAGAGCTTAAGGAAATGATAAAAGAGCATGTAACACTTACAAACTCAGAAAAGGGTAAGGAAATCCTTGATCATTTCAGTGAGTATCTTCCTAAGTTCAAGAAGGTTATTCCTTACGATTACAACCGTATGCAGATGGCTATTGTACAGATGGAAGAAAAGGGTCTTAACGCAGAGCAGGCACAGATTGAGGCATTTTATGCCAGCACAAGAGGCTAAGGAGGACGCAGATAATGGGAAAACCAACAGGATTTATGGAATATGACAGATGCGAAGCAGCGTCTGTAGAGCCAAAGGAGCGTATTAAGAACTTTAACGAGTTCCATGTGTTCCTTTCAAAAGAAAATCAGCAGAAACAGGCTGCCCGTTGTATGGACTGCGGAGTTCCTTTCTGCCAGTCGGGAATGACAATAGCAGGCATGACATCAGGCTGTCCTCTGCACAATCTGGTTCCGGAGTGGAACGACCTTGTATATACCGGCAACTGGGAGCAGGCATATAATCGTCTGCACAAGACCAATAATTTCCCTGAGTTTACATCAAGAGTCTGCCCGGCACTGTGCGAGAAGGCATGTACATGTGGACACTGGGGTAGTCCGGTGTCAGTCAGGGACAATGAGCATGGTGTAATAGAGACTGCATATGCAAACGGATATGCAGCTCCAAAGCCACCAAAGGTCAGAACCGGCAAGAAGGTGGCAATCATTGGTTCGGGTCCTTCAGGACTTGCGGCAGCAGACCAGCTTAACCAGAGAGGCCATGATGTTACAGTATATGAGAGAGAGGACCGCGTCGGTGGCCTGCTCATGTATGGTATTCCAAATATGAAGCTTGATAAGAGCATTATTGACAGAAAAGTTAATATAATGAAGGAAGAGGGCATTCATTTTGTCACAGGCTGTGATGTCGGAAAGGATATAAAGCCGGCAGAGCTTTACAAGAAGTATGACAGGATAATCCTTTGCTGTGGTGCCAAAAATCCAAGAGACATAAAGGCAGACGGAAGAGATGCAAAGGGTATTTACTTTGCTGTTGATTACCTTACCCAGAATACAAAGAGCCTTTTAAATTCAAACCTGACAGATGGCAAGTTTGTATCTGCAAAGGGCAAAAATGTGGTCATTATCGGTGGCGGTGACACAGGAAACGACTGTGTCGGAACTGCAATCCGTCAGGGCGCCAAATCAGTCACACAGCTTGAGATGATGCCTTGTCCGCCTACAGAGCGTGCCGCAAACAATCCGTGGCCAGAGTGGCCAAAGGTCTTAAAAACAGACTACGGCCAGGAGGAAGCCATTGCAGTATTCGGACATGATCCACGTATCTATAAGACAACCGTAAAAGAGTTCCACAAGGACAAAAACGGCAACCTAAAGGAGCTTACAATTGTAAGTCTTGAGAGTAAAAAGGACGAGAAGACAGGCAGATTCATGATGGTTCCGGTAGAGGGATCAGAGAAAAAGCTTCCGGCAGAGCTTGTGCTTATAGCAGCAGGCTTCCTTGGAACAGAAAGCTATGTGGCAAAGGCATTTGGTGTAGAACTCAATGCCAGAACAAACGTAAGTACACAGGAGGGACATTACGCTACAAACGTAAAAACGTATACGTGGCAGGTGATAACCACCGTGGACAGTCCCTTGTAGTATGGGCTATCAGAGAGGGACGTGAGGCTGCCAGAGAGGTTGATGAGAGTCTCATGGGATATTCATATCTCTCAGTACAGTAACAAATCATTGTAGCAATTCCCCTTAATAAATTTTATTTCATACATTTTATAGCAAAATCCCGGTGCATTGCACCGGGATTTTTGCTGTGGATAAACTGATTGAAATTTGATTTATAAGATGTTAAGATAGCAGTGTTTGACATGATAATAATAATATTAGGAGCAGCAAATGAGTAAAACAGTATTTTTTGACATAGACGGAACAATATGGGACGATGACATGGTAATTCCTGAAAGCACCCTAGAGGCTGTGGCAGCCCTCAAGGCAAACGGACATCTGGCATTTATATGTACAGGACGTGCCAGAGCCAGTGTGAGTTCAGAGAAGCTATTAAATATGGGTTTTGATGGAATAATTGCGGCATGTGGCAACTATATTGAAATGGATGGCAAAGTAATATACGAAAATGACCTGAGCGCAGATATGGTACAAAAGGTCATAAGGGTGCTTTCTGAGTGTAAAATGCCTGTAGTGCTTGAGGGCTCCACAGACTACTGGATAGATGACGAGGGCTTTGAGAATGATCCGTATGTGGATTACCTTTTTGAGTCACTTGGTGAGCATGCACATATAATAAGAGGATATGACGGCGAGATAAGAATTAATAAATTCTCCGCTGACGTGATAGATGGTACTGATTATGAGCGTGTGAAGGCAGAGTTTGCCGATGATTTTCTGATACTTGAGCATGTGGAAAATGTAGTGGAGTTCGTGCCGAAGGGAACCTCAAAGGCAACCGGCATCAAAATGGCTGTGCAATCATCTGGATATCCCGCTTGATGAAACCTATGCGATAGGCGACAGTGTAAATGACCTTGAAATGCTTGAGAGTGTAGGACATGGAATCGCAATGGGCAACTCAATGCCACCGGTTAAAGAAATTGCGGAATATGTCACATCGGATATTTCAGATGATGGAGTGAAAAATGCGTTAAAGCATTACGGATTGATATAGAAAATGTAAAATAAATATTAAAATGAAATATCACTGTTGACATTGAAATGCAATAGTGATATTTTATTTACAGAAAGAAATTAGCACTCGAAAGAAATGAGTGCTAACAGAGATAAAAGGAGGCAATACAATGAAATTAGTTCCATTATCAGACAGAGTAGTATTAAAGCAGTTAGAAGCAGAGGAAACAACAAAATCGGGAATCATCCTTACAAGTTCAGCACAGGAGAAGCCACAGGAGGCTGAGGTTATCGCAGTAGGACCTGGCGGAATGGTTGACGGCAAGGAAGTTAAGATGCAGGTAACAGTCGGACAGAAGGTTATTTATTCTAAATACGCAGGCACAGAGGTTAAGCTTGACGGAGAAGAGTACATCATCGTTAGACAGAATGATATTCTTGCAGTAGTAGAGTAAGATTAATTTACGGATAGAAGCTAAAGATCCGGTACGTTTTACATATCCGGTCATAGCTGCTTACATTTTGGAATTAAATATCAAATATATAAATAGAAAGGTCGTATAAATCATGGCAAAGGAAATTAAATATGGCTCAGAAGCCAGAGCAGCACTTGGAGCTGGAGTAGATAAATTAGCAAATACAGTCAGAGTAACACTTGGACCAAAAGGAAGAAACGTAGTACTTGACAAATCATACGGTGCACCACTCATCACAAACGATGGTGTTACAATCGCAAAAGAGATTGAGCTTGAGGATGCTTTCGAGAACATGGGAGCACAGCTAGTCAAGGAAGTTGCCACAAAGACAAATGATGTAGCAGGAGACGGAACAACAACAGCTACAGTTCTCACACAGGCAATGGTTCAGGAAGGAATGAAGAACCTTGAGGCAGGAGCAAACCCAATCGTGCTTCGTCGTGGTATGAAGAAGGCTACAGACAAAGCTGTTGAGGCACTTAAGGATATGAGCCAGAAAGTAAAAGGCAAAGAGCAGATCGCTAAGGTTGCAGCTATCTCAGCAGGAGATGAGGAAGTTGGTAATCTCGTAGCAGACGCTATGGAAAAAGGTTACAAACGATGGTGTTATCACAATTGAAGAGTCAAAGACAATGCAGACAGAGCTTGACCTTGTAGAAGGTATGCAGTTCGACAGAGGATATCTCTCAGCATATATGTGCACAGATATGGATAAGATGGAAGCAGTACTTGATGATCCGTATATTCTTATTACTGACAAGAAGATTTCAAACATCCAGGATATTCTTCCATTACTTGAGAAGATTGTTCAGGCCGGTGCAAGACTTCTTATCATCGCTGAGGATGTTGAGGGCGAGGCTCTTACAACACTTATCGTTAATAAGCTTCGTGGTACATTCAATGTAGTAGCTGTAAAGGCTCCTGGATATGGTGACAGAAGAAAAGCAATGCTTGAGGATATCGCAATCCTTACAGGTGGTCAGGTAATCAGCTCAGATCTTGGACTTGAGCTCAAGGATACAACAATCGATATGCTTGGCCGTGCTAAGTCAGTTAAGGTTCAGAAGGAGAACACAGTCATCGTTGACGGTGCCGGAGACAAGGATGCTATCGCAGGCAGAGTAAGCCAGATCCGTGGTCAGATTGATGAGACAACATCTGAGTTTGATAAAGAAAAATTACAGGAGCGTCTTGCCAAGATGGCAGGCGGTGTAGCAGTTATCCGTGTAGGTGCTGCAACAGAGACAGAGATGAAAGAGGCTAAGCTTCGTATGGAGGATGCCCTTAACGCTACAAGAGCAGCAGTTGAAGAGGGAATCATCGCAGGTGGTGGATCAGCATATATCCATGCATCAAAGAAGGTTGCAGAGCTTGTTGATACACTTGAGGGAGATGAGAAGACAGGTGCAAAGGTTATCCTTAAAGCACTCGAGGCTCCACTTTACTATATCGCTGCAAACGCAGGACTTGAAGGTGCAGTAATCATCAACAAGGTAAAGGAGTCAGCTCCGGGAACAGGCTTCAACGCAGCTACAGAAGAGTATGTAGACATGGTTGAGAGCGGAATACTTGATCCTGTAAAGGTTACAAGAAGTGCATTACAGAATGCAACATCAGTAGCTTCAACACTCCTCACAACAGAGTCAGCAGTAGCTACAATTAAAGAGGACACTCCAGCAATGCCAGCCGGAGCCGGCGCCGGAATGGGCATGATGTAATCGTAGACAATGAGGAAAATAAAAAATCAGAGGCAAGCTTGCTTGCCTCTGATTTTTTATTTGACGAATGTCCGGATATGAGCAAGTAGCACGCGAGTGCGGATTGCGAATATACGGAGGCTGGTGTAAGCCAGCCGTGTCTACGATGTAGGTAAAAAACGCCATAAGCTCGCTTGCCTCTGATTTTTTATTTGACGAATGTCCGGATATGAGCAAGTAGCACGCGAGTGCGGATTGCGAATATACGGAGGCTGGTGTAAGCCAGCCGTGTCTACTATGTAGGTAAAATAACGCCACTGTCCACGCCACTGTCCATCAAAAACTTCTTTTTCAAACAATTACACCTATGGTATAATGGGCGGTGTTGGAAAAAATACGACAACGAATATTTATATCGGAGTGAGAATTAATGAGTAAGGTTATAGTAGTTACCGATTCAAACAGCGGTATCACACCTGACGAGGCAAAGAAGCTTGGAGTTGAGGTGATTCCAATGCCTTTTTACATCGATGAGCAGATGTATTATGAGAATATCGATCTGACGCAGGAGCAGTTCTATGAGAAGCTTACGGCAGGCGGCGATATCAAGACATCTATGCCTTTGGTTGGTGATGTAACAGATAAATGGGATGAGTTCTTAAAGGAAAATGATGAGATTGTATACATTCCAATGTCATCAGGTCTTTCAAGCTCATGTGAGACAGCATATATGCTCTCGCAGGATTATGACGGCAAAGTGCAGGTAGTCAATAATCAGAGAATATCAGTTACAATGCGCCAGTCGGTTATAGATGCGAAGAACTTGGCAGAAGCAGGAAAAAATGCAGCTGAGATAAAGCAGATATTAGAGGATGCAAAGTTTGAGTCTTCCATATATATCATGGTAGATACTCTTAACTACCTCAAAAAGGGTGGTAGAATCACGCCAGCAGCGGCAGCTCTTGGCACACTTTTAAAGCTTAAACCGGTGCTTCAGATTCAGGGTGAGAAGCTTGATGCATTTGCAAAGGCACGTACCGTAAAGCAGGCAAAAAGCATCATGATAGATGCCATGAAGTCGGATTTTGAGAAGCGCTTCAATAATCCGGATGGCAGCCAGATAAATCTTGAAATGGCATACACGCATGATATTGCAGCAGCGGAGACATTTAAGGAAGAGGTTCAGGCAGCATTTCCAAATAACGAGATAGTCATGAATCCGCTTTCACTTTCGGTCTCATGCCATATAGGACCCGGAGCGCTTGCAATAGCCTGCTCTAAGAAGATAGAGTATTGTAATAAATAATTATTAATAGTTATAAAGCATAATATAAATATACCACTAAAATCAATCAGTAACATGGCACAATGTGTCGTGTCAGAAAATACAAGGGAGGCATGTAAAATGTCAAAGGTAGATGTAGTAATAGGATGTTTCTATGGTGATGAAGGAAAAGGTAAGGTAATTGATTACCTTGCAGCAGACGCTGATGTAGCAGTAAGATGCACAGGCGGAGACAATGCCGGTCACACAATCAAAGCAAACGGTGTTAAATATGCAATGCACCTTATTCCGTCAGGTCTCTTATCAGGACATACAATCGGAGTGATCGGAAACGGAGTAGTTTTAAATCCGCAGGTTCTTTTAGAGGAAATCAACAACTTAAAGGAGCACGGATATGATGTAGATAAATACTTAAAAATCAGTGACAAAACGCATGTCATTTTCCCATATCACAGTAAGCTTGATGTAGCGCTTGAGAAGGTGAGAAAGGCAAAGAAAATCGGTACTACAGGAAAGGGTATCGGACCTTCATACTGCGATAAGTATGAGAGAAGCGGAATCAGAATGGAGGATTTATACGCACCTGATTTCAAGGAGCGCCTTAAGGAGCAGACAGAGCTTAAGCTTGCACTTCTTAAGGTATATGATCCTGAGACTGATTATACAAAGGAGCTTGATTTCGACAAGATGTTTGCAGAGTACAGTGACTATGCAGCACAGCTTGAGCCATATGTATGTGATACAATCACCCTCTTACACAAGGCACTTGAGGATGACAAAAAGGTGGTTGTTGAGGGAGCACAGGCTACACTCCTTGACATCGACTTTGGTTCATATCCATATGTTACATCATCAAATCCTACAATCGGTGGCATCCTTACAGGAACAGGTCTTTCTGCTTCAGATATCGGAAATGTATACGGTGTCATCAAGGCATACTCAAGCCGTGTAGGTGAGGGACCATATGTGACAGAGCTTCTTGACGCAACCGGAGACAAAATCCAGTGAGCTCGGACATGAGTACGGCACCACAACAGGCCGCCCGAGAAGATGCGGATGGTTAGACCTTGTCACTTTAAAATATGCCAAGCGTCTTAACGGACTTACAGCACTTTCTGTAAACCATCTCGACACAATCGGCAAGTTTGATACAATAAAAGTCTGCACCGGATATGATGTTAAACGGTGAGGTGACAGAAGACTTTACAACAAATCTCAAGGTTTTGAAACAACGCAAAGCCTGTATATGAGGAGCTAAAAGGCGGCTGGGGAGATGAAAATTGCAAGCTGTAAGACTTTCGAGGAGCTTCCTGAGAATGCACAGAAATACATCAGCTTTATAGAGAAATACATCGGAGTACCTGTTAAGTTCATCGGAACAGGTGCTGACAGAGAAGCTATGATTGTGCGCGCAGACAATTAGTACCCAGACAATTAGTACAGCTAAAATATCATAGTATTAAAATTATAAATAATGTACAAAAGAGTGTTCAGAATTCACAAATTGAACACTCATTTTTTTTATACCTAATATCATAACAATTTAGCAGGAGGAGTATTACTGTGATAGAAATTAGTAATCTCGTAAAGAAATATGGCGACCATATGGCCGTAGATCATCTTTCGCTGACTGTTGAGCCGGGAAAGATATACGGACTTTTGGGGACCAAACGGCGCCGGAAAGTCAACCACCATGAATATTGTTACCGGATATATCGGTGCTGATGGTGGAACAGTAAAGATAAACGGCTATGATATATTTGCACAGCCTGAGGAGGCAAAAAATGTATCGGATACCTGCCGGAGATACCACCGCTTTATGTGGATATGACGGTATATGAGTATCTCAAATTTGTGGCAGAACTCAAAAAGCTCGACAGGAAAAAGAGAAAAGAAATGATAGCAGATGCCATGGACATGACCGGCATCACGGAGGTGAAAAACCGTCTCATAAAGAACCTTTCCAAGGGCTACAGACAAAGAGTGGGCTTCGCCCAGGCACTGCTTGGCTACCCGGAAATCATCATACTGGATGAGCCTACAGTTGGACTAGATCCAAAGCAGATAATAGAGATTCGTGAGCTTATTAAAAAGCTTGGAGAAAAATCATACGGTGATACTTTAGCTACGCATATTTTAAGTGAAATAAGTGCAGTGTGTGATCATGTGTTTATCATATCAAAGGGTAAGCTTGTAGCAAGTGATGCCACAGAGAACCTGATTAATCTCATGTCAAAGAACCAGGAAATTAACCTTGTCCTCAAATCAGATGAGATTGGTGCAAGAGGAATGCTTGAGAAGATAGTAAATGTTGATAAGGTCACATTTGAAAAGTCTGAGGAAGAGAAAACAGTGAAGGCTAAGGTTATAGCAAAAGCAAACTGCGATATACGTGAGGAAATATTTGAGCTTGCAAGTGCAATGCATATGCCAATCCTTGAGATGCATACTGTTGTGAAGTCACTCGAGGACGTATTCCTTGAGCTTACAGGGGAAGGAGATGAGAAATAATGCTTGCAATATTTAAAAGAGAATTCAAATCATATTTCCAGAATGTTATAGGTTGGCTGTTTGTTGCTGCACTTCTTGCAGTGTATGGCCTATATTTTTATGTATACAATCTGAAAAACGGTTATCCGTATATCTCATATGATTTAAAGGGAATCGGTTTTATTATGATGATTGCAGTGCCAATTCTCACGATGAGATCGCTTTCTGATGAGAAAAAGACAAAGACAGATCAGCTCATGCTGACATCGCCTGTATCTGTCGGAAGGATTGTAGCAGGAAAATATTTAGCGATGGCAGCGGTATACACCATAGACATAGCGCTTTTTGCACTTTCACCGCTCGTGTTGTCAATTTACGGCAAGGTTGCGCTCAGTGAAGCGTATGTGGCTTTGTTTGGCTACTGGCTTTACGGTTTATCATGCATCGCCGTGGGACTTTTTATATCGTCCATATCTGAGAGTGTGATAATATCTGCAATACTTACATTTGCGGCATTATTCCTCTCATACATGATGCAGTCCATCACAGGGCTCATCTCGTCAAGTGGGAATCTGCTCACAAAGGTGCTTAATTGCTTTGATTTGTACACACCATTTGAGAATTTTGTAAGTGGCTGCTTTAGTGTCACATCGGCAGCTTATTATGTGACGGTTATCCTGCTTTTATGCTTCCTTACGACGCAGTCTATCCAGAAGAGAAGATGGGCATTTTCAAAGAAGATGATAGGCACAGGGGCATTTTCAGCAGGAATGATTGTCGTAATGTGTGCAATCTGTGTGGTTGTAAATCTTGTAGTGACAGCGCTTCCTGCTAAGTACACATCAATTGACTGTTCGGCTACAAAGCTGTACTCGCTCACAAGCGATACAAAGGACAGGGTAAGTAAGCTCGATGATGATATCACAATCTATGTTTTGAATTCCAAGAAATCAAAGGATGCAAAGATAGATGAGACAATCAACAGATACAAGGATCTTTCGAGTCATATAAAGGTAAAATATGTAGACCCGGCGACAAGCCCGAAGTTTTATCAGGATTACACAGACACGACACCTACCACAAACAGCCTTATCATCGAGAGCAAAAACCGTTCAAAGGTGATTGATTACAATGATATATATGAATATGACAGCTCATCATATTATTACGGATACCAGTCGCAGTCTAGCATCACAGGCTATGATGCAGAGGGACAGATTACAAGTGCAATAGAGTATGTCACAATGGATGCAGATGAGCTCCCGGTAATTTATCAGATAACCGGACACAATGAAACGGAAATAGGAAGCAATTTCCAGAATGTTGTAAGCAAGGCAAATGCAAATCTTAAGAGTTTAGAGCTCTTTAACGAGGAAAAGGTGCCGGAGGATGCAACAGCCATTATCATTAATTCTCCGACTGTTGATTTCAACGAGGAAGACGCACAGAAGGTGATTGATTATTTAAATGGCGGTGGAAAGGCACTGATTGTCGGCTGCTACGCATATAATGACGAGCTTACAAACTTTAACAAGATACTTGCGGCTTACAATGTCAGCTTCAAGACCGGTGTGGTAGCTGAAAATGACAGCTCAAAATATTATCAGAATCCTCTCTACCTGCTTCCAACAGTTGAGACGACAGATTACACCTCAGATGCAACAGACGGATATGTATTCCTGGCAGGAAGCTGTGCAATCAGTTATCCTGAGGATACAGATGATGTGACATATACAAAGCTGCTTTCTACATCAGACAGCGCAGTTTTAAAGAAGGACTGGAAGAATATCACCACATCGAAGGCAGAGGACTCAGATGAGAACGGACCGTTTACTACAGGTCTTGCTGTAAATGATTCAAGCACCGGCGCATCGATTGTTGTGTTTGGTACGCCTTATGTGGTTGATGATTCATATGACAATGCCGTTTCCGGCAACAATGCAGACATGTTCAAGGATGTTATCTCATCAATGACTGGAAATGTTGAGCTTGCATCAAGTGTGATACCGGTGAAGGATTACACCTTAAGCAATATTACTATAAATACGCTGCAGGCGGTTATTACGGGACTTATCATAATGATAGCTGTACCAATGCTGCTTATTATCATAGGAATCGTTGTATGGGCAATGAGGAGAAAGAAGTAGATTACAGGTAAACGCGTATAAGAAATAGGAGAAAAATGAATGAATAAGCAGAAACGCACCTTTGTGATACTTGCGATAGTTCTGGCAGCATCCCTGGCGGGCTACCTGGGGCTTTTAAATTACAATAAATATAAAAGTGACGATGATTCGGAGAGCGAAAGCGACAGTGTTGAGGCACTTTCGTTCGACTCATCGGATGTTAAATCACTCTCATTTCTGATTGATGGTCAGGAGTATACCTTCAGCCGTATAAAGTCAGATGGCACATCCGATGAGACCGAGTCAACGGAGTCTGAGAAAACAGACACAGAATCAGAGTCTTCTGATTCTGATGATGACGAGCAGTGGGTCTGCGATAATGATACCTCTCTTAAAATCAATACAAGCAAGGTCACATCATTGCTTGGAAACGCCACAAGCATTACAGCATCAAAGAAATTTGATTCAGATGCGGATACATCTGA
>ENA-OQCU01000672-OQCU01000672.1-human-gut-metagenome-genome-assembly--contig:-NODE-672-length-14539-cov-3.048224_pt1 | contig 14539 bp, 12 predicted proteins | sample MGYA00242504_ERZ504590 | MGnify/ENA primary metagenome ERZ504590 (study PRJEB26092, sample SAMD00036318) | human gut metagenome | host: Homo sapiens | study: EMG produced TPA metagenomics assembly of... | reverse complement strand
AGAAAGCCTTCATTTTGCTGTAGACTTTACAAGCAACCAGACAGATTCAGAATATTTTCCCTTTTCTATCTGGTCAAGGCTCATCCGGGAACTGCTCAGTGACAGTCAGCAGAAGCTGATGATCAATCCTCCCTGCGGCGGTATACTGGAGCTTCGAGAATCCATTGCCAGACATTTGAAAGATTTTCACGGTCTGCACGTCTCCCCGGAACAGATTATCATCGGGGCCGGAACGGAATATTTATACGGTATCCTCATTCAGCTGCTGGGCTTTGACAAGAAATACGCCATTGAGGATCCAGGTTATCACAAAATCGCCAAAATATACAACAGCCACAATGTGGACTGTGATTATATTGCCATGGATGACAGCGGCATCCGGATTTCAGAACTGGAGGAGAAAAATATCGATGTCATTCATATTTCCCCTTCCCATCAGTTTCCAACGGGTATCACCATGCCTATCGGAAGACGATACGAACTCCTTGGATGGGCTTCAAAAGTGCCTTCCCGCTATATTATCGAGGATGATTATGACAGCGAGTTTCGTCTGACAGGCAGCCGATCCCAACCCTTCAGAGTATCGATGTTCTTGAGAAGGTGATCTATATCAATACCTTTACAAAAACACTGTCTTCTACTGTCCGAATCAGTTATATGATCCTTCCTGAGACACTTGCAGAAAAATATTATGAAACTCTTTGCTCATCCAGCTTTAATGCTTTACAACAGAGTGGGATTTTATCCTTTTTTTATCAGATTTAGCGCCATATTTATGCTTTTCGGGCGCTAATATAGTTAAATTTTCAGAATATAACCAATATAACTATCAATCCTCTAAATCTTTTCCCCATAAATCAATATCGGATGGAGCTTTCCATAAGCTCCATCCGACCAATAGTCCTATTGCCAATAAAAAATCAATATATCATTATAGTCCGGTTTGTTTCAATGTCTTATAATAACACAGTAAACTGGATTAAAGTTCACTCCACCCAAAATTGTTGTTTTTTCCTATGATATACTTTTCAATGCAGAGAGTGTATTATTTGGTTTTCGTGTACGAAAACGAGCAATTTTGTGCACGATAACGACCAATTTCGTCCAAAATTGTCCCATTTACTAAATAATTATGCTTTTCGAGTTTGATTAATTGAGAAAAGGTCTTATTTTTGACCCGGTTTTTAATTCATACTATTGCAAAAACAAACTCAATTACCTAATTAAATCACAAGAGAATGGAACAAGTTTTCGGCTATATCATCGGCTTAGGAGCAGCAGTGATGATGCCTATAATCTTTACAATTTTGGGAGTATGCATCGGCATCAAATTCAGTAAGGCGCTAAAGAGTGGTCTGCTGGTAGGTGTCGGTTTCGTAGGTCTGTCAGTTGTCACTGCGCTGTTGACCAGCAGCCTCGGTCCTGCTCTGAGCCAAGTCGTTGAAATTTACGGTCTTCAGTTGAAAGTATTCGATATGGGATGGCCTGCAGCTGCGGCTGTAGCCTATAACACATCGGTGGGTGCATTCATCATTCCGGTATGTTTGGGAGTAAATCTTCTGATGTTATTAACGTAAAACGACCCGTACGGTCAATATCGACCTTTGGAACTACTGGCATTTCGCATTTATCGGCGCAGTCGTTTATTTTGCCAGCGACAATATCTGGTGGGGTTTCTTCGCCGCTATTATCTGCTACATCATTACCCTGATTATGGCCGACTATACCGCCGACAAATTCCAGGGATTCTACGACAAGATGGAGGGTATCTCCATTCCCCAGCCTTTCTGCGCAGGTTTCGTTCCATTTGCCGTAGTCATCAATAAAGCATTGGACAAAATCCCCGGTTTTGACAAAATTGAACATTGATGCGGAAGGCATGAAGAAGAAATTCGGTTTGCTGGGTGAGCCTCTGTTCCTGGGTATTCTGGTCGGTTGCGGTAATCGGTGCTTTGTCTTGCAAGAACGGTCAGGAACTGGTAGACAAGATACCTTATATATTAGGTTTGGGTATCAAGATGGGCGCCGTAATGGAGCTGATTCCGCGTATCACCGCTTTGTTCATCGAAGGCTTGAAGCCTATTTCTGATGCTACCCGCGAGCTGATTGCCAAGAAGTTCAAAGGTGCTGTCGGCCTGAACATCGGTATGAGCCCCCGCATTGGTTATCGGCCATCCTGCAACGCTGGTGGTTTCCCTGCTGCTGATTCCCGTAACCATACTGCTGGCTGTCATCCTGCCGGGTAACCAGTTCCTGCCTCTGGCGTCGCTGGCCGGAATGTTCTACCTCTTCCCGCTGGTACTGCCCATCACGAAAGGAAATGTAGTAAAGACGTTCATCATCGGACTCGTTGTACTGACCATCGGTCTTTATTTCGTAACAGACCTCGCCCCCTATTTCACACAAGCAGCCCACGATGTATACGAGAAGACACAAGATGCTGCCGTGAATATCCCCGCCGGCTTTGAAGGCGGTGCACTGGACTTTGCATCCAGCCCCTTTGCTTGGGTCATTTTCCACCTGACCTACTCGTTGAAATGGATAGGCTCCGGTATCCTTGTATTATGCACATTGTTCCTGATGATTATGAACCGTCGTGCCATTATCAAATACCAGAAATCAATCAAAAATTAAAAGTTAAAAATTAAATAGTAACAAATTATGAAAAAGTTAGTACTTGCATTTATGATGGGAGCAGTTGCCATGGCAGCCAATGCCCAAGTGAATTACAAAGTGCAGACCGCCTGCCATCCGCAGGACGTGAAGCATTATGACACGGAACTTCTACGCAGCAGATTCATGATGGACAAAGTCATGGCTCCGGATGAAATCAACGTAACCTACACCCTCTACGACCGATTGATTTACGGTGGCGCCATGCCGGTGAACAAGACATTGAAGTTGGAAGTGTTCCGTGAACTGGGTCCGGAAATCACTTACTTCCTCGAACGCCGCGAACTGGGTGTCATCAATACCGGCGGTGACGGAGTGGTTACTGTAGACGGTAAGGAATACCCCATGAAGTATAAGGAAGCCCTTTACGTAGGCTGCGGAAATAAGGAAGTAACTTTCAAGAGCAACGACGCTACCAATCCCGCCAAGTTCTACATCAACTCGGCTCCGGCCTACAAGCCCTATGTTACTCAGCTGATTACCACCGATGCCAAGCTTCAGAAAGCCAACCCCAAGAAATATGCACATGGGCATCTCCGACCATTATGGAAAAATGGAAGACAGCAACGACCGTATCGTAAACCAGCTGATTGTGAAAGATGTACTGGAAAGAGTGAAAGACGGCGGTACCAACCAGTTGCAGATGGGACTCACGGAACTGGCTCCCGGCTCTGTATGGAATACCATGCCTGCCCACACGCACACTCGCCGCATGGAAGCTTACTACTACTTCAACCTGAAACCCGGCAACGCTATCTGTCACCTGATGGGCGAACCGCAGGAAGAACGTTTGATATGGCTGCACAACGAACAAGCCATCACTTCTCCCGAATGGTCCATCCACGCTGCTGCCGGAACCAGCAACTATACTTTCATCTGGGGTATGGGCGTGAAAACCTGAAATACAGCGACAAAGACGAAATCAAATACATCGATATGAAATAAAGTTGCCCTGCAACGTCCGATAGGCATGGACTTAAATAATCCATGCCTATTTTTGTCATTTTCTACATCCTTTTTACTCAATATTACACCTCGAACAACACACAAACCCCTACATTTGCATCAAAATATAAATCTATTATCATGAGTACATTTCAAAACACCGCAGGGCGGATGACCAATTACCGTTGGATTATCTGCGCCATGCTATTCTTCGCGACAACCGTCAACTACCTCGACCGCCAGGTTCTTTCATTGACCTGGAAAGATTTCATCTCCCCCGAATTCCACTGGACCGATACACACTACGGCTACATCACAGCTATCTTTTCCATTGTCTATGCCTTAGGCAATCTGTTTGCCGGACGTTTCATCGACTGGATGGGAACGAAAAAAGGGTATTTATGGGCCATTGCCGTATGGTCTATCGGCGCTTGTATGCACGCCCTCTGCGGACTTGCCACAGAAATGACCCTCGGCATTGAAAATGCCGCCAACATGATTAGCGCTACCGGTGCATTGGCCTCTACCATAGCCATCACCAGCGTTTACTACTTCATTGCCGCCCGTATCATACTGGGCATCGGTGAAGCAGGAAACTTTCCTGCCGCCATCAAGGTGACTGCCGAATATTTTCCAAAGAAAGACCGTGCCTTCTCCACTTCCATATTCAATGCCGGCTCTACCATCGGAGCACTGATAGCCCCATTGTGTATCCCCACCCTGGCCCGCTACTTCCAACGCATGGGCGTGGGCAACGGCTGGGAAATGGCTTTTATCGTTATCGGCGGATTGGGTTTCATCTGGATGGGACTGTGGATATTCATGTACAAGAAACCTGATGAAAATCCACACGTAAACGCAGCTGAGCTGGCATATATAGAACAAGACAAAGACAATGAGGAGGATAAAAAGGCGACTACTCCGACAACCAAGGATGAAAAGAGCATTTCTTTCCTGCAATGTTTCAAATATCCGCAAACCTGGGCTGTATTTTTCGGCAAATTCATGACTGACGGTGTATGGTGGTTCTTCCTCTTCTGGGCACCCGCATACATTTCGGACGTTTACGGATTCTCCTCAGATACTCCCACGGCACAGATGCTTATCTTTGTGCTCTATGCCATCACGATGTTGTCCGTCTATGGCGGGAAATTGCCCACCATCATTATCAACAAAATCCGGTAAGAACCCCTACGCCGCACGCATGCAGGCCATGTTCATCTTTGCACTGTTCCCGCTATTGGCATTGTTTGCACAGCCATTGGGCAACAAGGAAGTATTTGGCGAACAAGCCTATTGGTTCCCGATTATCATCATAGGTATTGCAGGCGCTGCCCATCAGTCCTGGTCGGCCAACATCTATTCTGTGGTAGGTGATATGTTTCCCAAGAGCACCATTGCCACCATTGTGGGAATCGGAGGTATGGCGGGCGGTATCAGCTCATTCCTTATCAACATGAGTTCCGGTTTGCTGTTCGACTATGCCGACAAGACACAAATGGTATTTCTTGGATTCCAGGGCAAGCCTGCCGGATATTTCATCATCTTCTGTGTATGTGCAGTGTCCTACCTGATAGGCTGGTGCATCATGAAGGCACTGGTTCCGAAGTACAAACCGATTATAGTGGACTAATCAGAAGTCTCTTTATAGATATTCAGAATCATGCGGAGTTTGCAAACTGCATTACATGCCTTGCAAACTCCGCACAAAAAAAAGCCTTTTCTCACGAAATGGCTTTTCTTCGTTCAATTACAGTCAAAAACAAAAAACTGTAAATGGAACACAATTTAAGATGAAAAAAAGGGAAGTCTCACGACTTCCACAATTCTTCTAACCTTAAATCTAAATCTCTATGAAAAAAACGTGATGCAAAGATAATGGTTTATCTCACACAGCGTTATTAATAAACTCTATAAAGAAGCAGAAAATATTTAAGATTTACTAAATAAGACGGTTACGAATGGCAAACTACAGACAAGAGCTCGGCATAAATAGGATTAAGTTTCAATAGTTGCGGCACTCCTGTCATAAACATCTGCTTGCGGGCACGAGTAAGGGCTACATTCAATTTCCGGTCAATCCGAGTACCGTTTTCCTCTGTCATATTTACCAGAAACTTCAACTGATAAGCCCGGTTCACACAGAAAGAGTAGATAATAACATCCCGTTCGCTACCTTGGAAGCGTTCCACGGTGTCTACCAATATATCCTCCAAAGGAGCAATACCCAAAGCAGCAATCTCTTTCTTAATCAAGGCTATCTGACTGCGATAAGGAGTGATGACACCTAAAGTGACAGCCGGGTTGAAACCGGAAACAGCTGCATACTGCCGATAGATAGCCGCTGCCAACCGTGCCACAATCCGCGCCTCCGAATGGTTCATCTTGGCCGACTGTGCCGGCGGTTCGACTGCGGCAGGCAGAAAAGCGACACGACGAGTCAGCAAGCCGGCAAACTCACAATCACACAGCTCAGGAGCAAGAGTCAGCTCTCCCTGCTGGTGCGGCAGACCAACCGGTTCCAACAGACCACCGTAAAAAGCCCGGTTAGGAAACAAAGCTACCTCGATATTCATACGACCCTGACGGCAGAGCATGTCGTAGGAGGGATGAGGGATAAAAGATGAAGAATGAGAGGTTGATGCCTGGCGATTGGCACTTTCCTTGGAGAGATTCCTATAAAGGCGTTCGAAAAGGGAATCTTTCAAATTATACAATCCGATAGCCTGCAAAGCTTCGTCACACACTTCCGACTGCTCGGACGACTGCAAGACCACTGCGGGTAGCTGCTTATGGTCACCTATCAAAATAAATTTGCCGATGGCATCCGCGCCTGCGGGATTGCGGGTACAGAGTAACCCCAGCAGTTGTGGTTCCAAAATTTGGGTAGCCTCATCCACAATCGCTACATCAAAAGTCTTCAACCGGAAAAGTTCGGTCTTGGAAGAAAGCGTGGCAACCGTACCGACAAAAACACGGCAACGGGCAATGCGCTCCTGCACCTGCCGCCGAGTGGCACAAGGTTCCAACACATTCTCAATCAGATACGGGCGGAATGAGTCATCGCAAGACAACTCACTGCCTAAACGGATAAAGTCTATTTCAGGCTCAATGGAAGCCAGCGCCTTACTGATTTCATCTACAGCACGATTGGTATACGAAAGCAGTAGAATCTGTTTCCCCTCCCGGTAAAAGGCTTCTACCATGCCCCGCAGCGCGCGAGAGGTCTTGCCGGTACCCGGCGGACCGATTAAAAGGAAATAGTCGCGGGCAGCCTGCGCTTTTAGAATAATCCGCGAAAAATCATCCGGAGCGGTCGCAATACCAGTATCCAAAGAAGCATCGAACTCGGGAGGGCGCTGCCCCAACAACAAATCACGCCGTCTTTGAGTGGCAGAAAGGAAAGCGGAAAGTCCCAGATACATGCTACGAAAGGAGGTGTCCATATAGTCGTGCTCTATGGCATAAAGGCTAGCAGCAGGCAATACACCCGCATTCTGCTGAGTGGCACGAAGACGGATACAGACCTCGTTATCGGATATGCGCTCTATATTACCTTTAAACACCATCTTGTTGGTAACGTTGTCGGTATCCGTATTCCGTTCGTAAAGAACCACCGCATCACCCTGACGGAAATTGGGCAGAACCCGCTCCTGCCGGGAAGCAACCATTTGCTTCGTTCTGAGTGACAAATACGGTTTATGCGCATCTGCCGCATGATTCTCGCAAATAGCCAAATCGTACAGAATTTCACCTGCCTCACATTTCTCAGCCAGTGTGGAAAGCCAGAGGGCGGCAGCACCGGTACGTCCTTCATAATCCACATCTCCAGATTTGGAGGTATAGAGTTCCTTGGTTATAAAGTTATAGAGCGTATAAAAATAGCTTTGTTCCAACGACGAAAGCGAACGGATGCGTTGCGCTACGGCATCGATGGAGGGGCAAAGGAAGCGTTTCCACAAGGTATTGTCCAAACCGCGCTCATTCAAGGTATCAGGATGGATGTCTTTCAAGCGCTCTGCCGTATACTGTGGGCTATTCCGTAACTGGATGCCATATTCATTGGCTACAATCCGGTTACGCACATCCATCACACGGCGCACCATTGCCCACGAAGGACGCGCCGGATAAAGCAACGGATAACGGGTATAGAGCAGGTAGGCCTTTACACGTCGATGGTCCATTCCCATAGAATACTCCAACACAGCCTGATAGAGCAACATCTGTACCTTATTGTTTTCTTTAGGCTCCACCTTACCACGGATGGAATACTCGTCCGCCTTACCGGACTTCATTTCAATGAACGAGGTCATATCCCGCTGCATGTAGTCCAGACGCCCTTGCAAACCCAATGCTTCACAGATGTAAGAGGGTTCCAGCACGGCATCAGTCCTATCGAGCTCATAGCCGGATGCACGGAATGTTTCTGTCACCGTCCGGTGGATATTGTCGAAATGGCGCTTGCAATCGGAAAAGAATTCGGCTTCCTTCTCCCGGTCGCGCAGGTCGGCACATGCTGCCAGCTCGATGGGATAAGAACGGAAGGCCTTCTTCATGCATGCCAAATAATCGGGTGCCTCCTTGGCATGAATCCATTCGTCCAGAAAGAGGTTGGCAATATTACCCAACAGTAACGGACGGGTATTGTCTGGCGACTGGAGCCGTGCCAGGATATAGTTGGCAGGATGATGCCCGTAATCCTTGAAGCATTCGGCAAGCGAACTGATGTCTATCAAGTAATCGGGCTCAAGTATAATAAAGGAAGGGGTGAGTATGCCGACTTCGTCCACCGTAACATCCAGCAGATTGACCTGGGCATGCCGCCACAGAATCCGGCAAGTTTCTGCAAACTCTTCATTAATCTGAGGTACATTATAACGGACACGCAACGGCTCATCGGCTACAGTGTCTACGGGCAGTACATATAAATAAGTATCATCGGCATACTGAAAACAGACGCGCGTGCGCTTTATCCGTTCTTTGGCGGGCGGCGCCACTATATAGGTGGCATCCGCACGGGGTAGCAGGCGATAAAGTTCGGCAGGTATCTCCTCCCCCGTCAAGCGCTTGACAAAGAATGCCAGTGTCTTGGCATCACGCAACAACTGTTCACGTTGCGGTTCCGCCTGGCGGTTCAGAATAGCATTGGAGGTCAGCCGGAAGGTATGCAGACGGTTCTGTTCCACGGTGGAAAGTCCGGCCTTCGAAGCCACGAAACTGATACGTGCAGAAAGGTCCGTCATCTGCAAGCTGCCGTCGGGCATCTGTGTACGGCACAAACGCTCCAGCAACTCGCGCAATTGCCGATAGGCCACGTCCAAGGAGATTTCCTCAACGTGGCAGGCTTCCAGCAATATACTAAAATATTCCTTTACTTCACAATCCATCATTCCTCTGTCTCCACTTCTTCCGCTTCATCATCAGTCTTTTTATCCTTTATCATCAGGATACTCAACTCATAGAGCAGATAAAGCGGCACCGCCACTACTGTCAAGGTAAACGGGTCACCGGTCGGAGTAATGATGGCCGAGGCAATAACAATGATGACAACAGCATGACGGCGGTATTTCCGCAAAAAGGTCTTGTGCACCAGTCCCAGCAGGGAAAGCAGCCATGTCACCAGCGGCAGTTCGAATGCCAGTCCCATGCAAAGCACCAGCATCATGAAATTGTCGATGTACGAGTTCAGGGAAATTTGATTCTCGATGGCTGCGCTCAATTGATAAGTGGAAAGGAAACGCAATGTCAGCGGATAGACCATAAAATACCCCAGCAACACACCGATGAAGAACATCACCGTACCTATACCCAGCGCTTTCCTCACCCCTTTACGCTCGTTTGGATAGAGTGCAGGGCTTACAAAGCGCCAGATTTCATAGAAAATATAAGGAGCAGCCGTTACCACCGACATCCAGAAAGCGGTAGACATGTGGACAAAGAACGGTGCGGCAAGATTGATATTGACGAGCTTCACATGAAACTCCTGGGTAAAGAATTCATCCTGCAAGTCCAGTCTCTGCCCTATCCAGCGCAGCAAGTCATAGAAAATGAAGTCGTTATGGCAAGGAGCCAATATCACATTGTCAAACAGATAAGGCATGGCAATAAAATAACCGATAGCCAATACAAACCACACACCGAGTACACGAAACAACACCCGGCGCAACTCGTCCAAGTGGTCCCAAAAGGTTAGTTCTTTTTCTGACATAAAGGGATTTACTATTTGACAATTTACTATTTACTATTTGGGCTGCGCTGTGGGGATTTACTATTTGACAATTTACTATTTGGGCTGCGCTGTGGAAAAGGCAACAAGCCTACCCATACTCCTGAACTTCTCAGAGTATCAAATAGTAAATAGTAAATTGTCAAATAGTAAATACCCTTGTTCCTTTATTTCTTTTCAGCCGGTTTATCCAAATCTTCCTGAGCCTTGTTTATCTCTTCTTTGGCTTCATTCACGCCATCCTTGAAGCTCTTCACTCCTTTGCCCAAACCACGCATCAATTCGGGAATTTTCTTACCACCAAACAACAGTAAGATGACCAATGCAATAATTATCCATTCGGAACCGCTGGGCAGAAAGCCTAATAAAAGTAAGTTTGTCATAGTTATATCTGATTAATTATAGTGCAAAGATAGGAAAATTAAGGATTAGGGATTAAGGATTAAGGATTAATTTTATCGCAATCCCTAATCCCTAATCCCTGCCCCCTATCTTCAGTCTTGATAATAAATACGTTTTACCCGCGTAGAAACGCTTGTCAACACCTCATAAGGAATAGTTTCGAGTACATCGGAAAGAACGGTTATAGGCAGATGGTCACCAAAAATTTTCCACACTGTCACCCTCCTTGCAATCGATGTCCGTTACGTCAATCATACAGACATCCATGCAGATATTCCCTACATAGGCTGCCCGTTGGCCGTTTACAAGACAATAAGCATGTCCATTTCCAAGATGGCGGTTCAAGCCGTCGGCGTAACCGATGGGAAGAGCCGCTATACGCGACGGACGGGTGAGATGCCCTTTCCGGCTATACCCCACCGTATCCTCTTCGGGAACATCACGTATCTGGAGGATGGTAGTCTTCAACGTGCTCACATTATTCATAATGGAATTGTCTATGGGATTGACACCATAGAGGCCGATACCCAGGCGCACCATATCGAATTGCGCCCCGGGGAAACGCTCGATACCTGCGGAATTGCAGATATGGCGAAGTATCTTATGCGGAAAATGCCTCCTGCAATTCCATGGACGCTTTCTCGAACATTTCTATCTGCCGGCGTGTAAAACTGTCGAATTGTTGCGAATCGCTCCCTACCAAATGCGAGAAGACGGAACGGGCAATCACGGCATTCTGTCCCTTCAGCCGCTCTATCAGCCGGGGCATGTCCTCCGGAGCAAACCCCAGGCGGTGCATACCGGTATCCAGCTTTATGTGGATGGGGAAGTTTGTGATACCTTCCTTTTCCGCTTCTTTAATCAAAGCGTCCAGCAGATGGAAGCTATATACTTCGGGTTCCAGCTTGTAATCAAACATGGTCTTGAAAGCAGTCATCTCAGGATTCATGATAATGATGTTCGCAGTGATGCCCGCTTTACGGAGTTCGGAGCCTTCGTCGGCAACCGCCACGGCAAGATAATCGACATGATGTTCCTGCAAGGTCTTGGCTATCTCGTAAGAACCTGCACCGTAAGCGGAGGCTTTCACCATGCAGACCATCTTTGTTTCCGGCTTCAGCTTGCCACGATAATAGTTCAGATTGGCAATCATCGCTCCAAGATTAACCTCCAGAATGGTTTCGTGCACCTTCTTCTCCAATACTTCCGTCAAGGAGTCAAAACCGAACTTACGTGCACCCTTAATCAGAATTATTTCGTTTTCAAGGCGAAGTTCCCCACGCTGAATGGCACGTATCAAGGCCGCTGTATCCGGATAAAAGGTCTTCTCTATATTAAAGCGTGCAGCGCAGGAAGATATTTCATTTCCTACACCTATGATGCGTTCAATGCCACGGCTGTTTACCAGCTGTGCCACTTGTCGGTAAAGTGTCGGCGTGTTCTGACCGGTCTCCAATATATCCGAAAGAACCAAAGTCCGCCTCAATCCCTTACTTTGCGAACGGCGGTAAAGAAAATCGAGTGCAATATCCAATGAGCCAAGGTCAGAATTATAACTGTCGTTAATCAACAGACAGTTGTTTTTTCCCTCCTTGACTTCCAGCCGCATGGCGATGGGTTCTAGCCTTGCCATACGTTCTGTAATCTGTTCGGCAGGAAGCATCAGATAGAGGCATGCGGCCAGGCAGTTCAGCGAATTCTCGATGGAAGCATCATCTATGAACGGTAGAGTAAACGTATTATCCATATCCAGATAGCGATAGGAAATGACAGTACAGTCATCCCGTTTCTCCACCTTACTTATATATAGAGGACGTTCCATATCTTTCCGGCTCCACGCAATCTCACGTGCAGACAGCATGGACTTCGCCACACAGTTGCTGACGAACTCATCGTCACCATTATAAATCACTACATCACAATTCTTGAAAAGCGTCAGCTTCTCCATGCATTTCTCCTGCAACGAGAAGAAATTTTCCTGGTGAGCCCCTCCTATATTGGTCAGGATACCTATGGTAGGCTTGATAATGTTCTGCAAAGCGCGCATTTCCCCCGGCTCGGAAATACCGGCTTCAAAAATAGCAAGTTCGGACTGTTCGTTCATCTGCCACACAGACAAAGGCACTCCAATCTGGGAGTTATAACTGCGGGGAGAACGGATAATGGCACGTTCCGGACTGAGCAACTGGTGCAGCCATTCCTTCACAACAGTCTTACCGTTGCTTCCCGTAATACCGATGACCGGTATCTGGAACCGGTTCCGATGCTGTTCCGCCAGTTTTTGCAAGGCTTTCAGCGGGTTGGGAACAATGAGATAATTGACAATTGACTGCGCATCATCACGCTGCATAGCATTGTCAATTGTCCATTGTCCATTGTCCATTAATCTAAAGCTTTCTTCGCTAAGCACAAAATTACGTACTCCACGGGCATATAAATCTGCAATATAGCGCGCACCGTCATTTCTCTTGGTGGTCAAGGCAAAGAATAATGTTTCCTCAGGAAAATTCAGGGAACGGCTGTCAGTGAGCAGCCAGTCTATGGTAGCCGGCGCGTTTCCCATACGCCGTGCGCCAATACTTTCAGTTATGCTTTCAATCGAATACGACATATTTCTCTCTCTTTTTGGAAATCTAAGTACGGGTATTTTCTGTTAAGTTGGTCTATTTTTAACACAATTTGTCCTAAAAAACGCTTATACTCTTCTGAAGCGGGATAAAATGGCTTATGTGACAACATCTTACGGATATTTTCACTTTCTTCCATAATCCGTAACGCATCGGCAGAGATACACGACCGGGTAAACCGTTCCCAGACATAGCGAATGGCCGTTTCGGAAGGATGCACCATGTCTTCTGCATAGAAGCGATAGTCACGAAGCTCGTCGAGCAGCAACTCATAAGCCGGAAAATAGAAAACATGTTCCGGGAAAGTGGCTTGCAACTGGTTCACGGCAAGCAGCAAGGTAGCTTTACTGAGCTGGTTGGCATGCATTCCGTCACGCACGTGGCGGATGGGGCTGACGGTGAACAACACTTTCAACCGGGGGAATCCGCGCCAGCAAGCCGGAAAGCAAAGAGGTGTAGTCAGATACTATTTCACTGACAGAAAGCATACGGCGGGTAAAGCAGGACTCAGGTTGCTTATGACAGTTGGCAACTACAGTTCCCGTCTTTTCATTTTCATAAACCCAGGCAGAGCCGAAAGTCAGCAGCAGACAATCCAACCGGTCCAGCCTTTCATGGGCGCTTTTCAAACGCCCGTTAATACCTGCCAATGTTTCCTCTGCAGAGACTGAGGAAAAGCTACCATGATGCATGGCACTGTGCCAAAGTTCATGAAAGAGGAAAATATCGTTTTCATTGTAGCATCTGCCCGCAATGATTTCACGCAATGCCGCAGAAATGGAAAACGGATTATAAAGCACACCATAAGGATTGACGTCACAACGGAACTTGGCATCCGCCAGCCTTTGCCCCATCTCGGACGCAAAACAAGAACCCATCAGCAACAGATTATTCTCTTGCGAAAGAAGGGGCATACTGGAAACTACTTCTACAGGCGTATAAAGATTCATAAGCTCGGAATAAATAAACCATTCACTTTCTCGAAAAAAATGATGTACCAACTGCTTGCTACGCCACAAAGATAGTAAATTTCAATATATAACGGTCGAAACATAAAAAGGCAGGTGATATAACCTTTCATTATATCATCTGCCTTAAATAAAAATACTATATATTCTATTAATACCAATTAGCCGTAGGATCAGCCACCCAATCTGCAAAACCTGGATATTTATCATTAATATCCTGACGTTCAGCAGTCCATTCATATCTTGTCTCTACACGTATCTTCTGCGGCGCTTTGCCTATCTCCGCTTTCAGTGTATATACTTCAGCATTTTGACCTTCCACTTGATATTTACGGCACCGGTACCGTCAACTCTGTACATCACCGGAGCCTTAGTTGCCCCAGCACCTGTATTTACCATTGTAGTATTAGAAACGCCAAAGAGTCCATGAACTTCACGGCTATCACCGCCCACCTCAATATACAAAGGCAAAGTACCACCCGCAGCCTGCAGGGTAATGATAGTTGCTCCTCCATTGGTCGCTACATCAAACACGACATCGTTGAAGTCAAAATCATCACTGTCTCCAAGGTCTTCTGCTATGATTCTGTACGCATTCGTATATACGGCCGGAGAAATCTTCACAATCCAATCACTATAATACCCATCTGCATCCACTTGTTGATTTGGGTTCTGTCCGGTAGCTTCAAAGTCAAATC
>ENA-OQCU01000671-OQCU01000671.1-human-gut-metagenome-genome-assembly--contig:-NODE-671-length-14559-cov-2.539426_pt1 | contig 14559 bp, 17 predicted proteins | sample MGYA00242504_ERZ504590 | MGnify/ENA primary metagenome ERZ504590 (study PRJEB26092, sample SAMD00036318) | human gut metagenome | host: Homo sapiens | study: EMG produced TPA metagenomics assembly of... | reverse complement strand
ATAAACGAGGCGTAGCAGTATTTGCAGCCATGGGTACAGCCCACATAAGGATTGACGGAATAGCCTCCCACCGGCAGGGTGGATTTTGTCATAATATTTTTGGTTTCTACATCCTGAATCAGAATGCTGCTCTCTCTCACTTCTGCCATGTCTTCTGTTCCTCCAATACCCGGTAAAAGCCGGGGGAAATTCTTGTACCATATGTGTTTCTCCCACGATAGGAAGCAGATCTTCCTTCATAAATACAGGGATGCCAAGCGCATGGGCCTGATGTGTCAGGTTCCACACCCATTCCGGTTTCGATATAGATTTGCCCTTCCTATGTCCGGTCTCAGTCCCAATGACGATCCACTCAATTCCGGTAAGGTCCACCATACCAACATCATCAAACATAGGTTCAAAGGTCACATGATAGTGTCCGCCATGGATATGCTCCCGCAAAGTCCGGATACGGTTTTTCTCTTTACTGGAGGTAACAGTTACACCAAACCAAGCATTTTCTAGGGTAGTGGAAAACACAATATCCTCCGGTCGCTTGGTCAAAAACAGATATTGGTGCTGTGGATTTTCAGTCATCTTGGCAAATATCTGTTCCCGCCACTCTGGCTTCCAGTGGGAAAAATCGCTCATGCCGGTGAGCAGAAAATTCTGTGGGCGCTTTTTCTCCATCAGCCGCAGCTTATTGGGAAAAAACTCCGGCTTTTCAAAGTCATCGATCATGTGAAACCGGCGGACATTGTTTCTGGCATAGCAGTAGCTGCAACCAATAGTACAGCCGATCACCAGATTCATGTTCTGAATACAGTCTTTAATACAAACAGTCACCGCTAACGCCTCCTTTCCGTTTTGAGATTTAGCCTTCTACCGCAGGCGCAACTTTCCCGAAGCCGTTCCAGGCATACAGGCCCTTCTTGTCCTCATCGCCCAGGAACTTGTCCACCTGACAGATGTGCAGGATATGGTCGCCAACTTCCACCGACTGCTGCAGGGTGGCCACCATCGCCAGACGAGTATCCACCGGAATCTGGATGTCACTGCCCTCCACAGCCATCATCTCGATGTTGTTGGCGGCCACCTTGTCGGTCTTGGCACCGGTAGACGCTCCGCAGGCCATCACAGTCTGGGCAAGACTCTCGCCAGGAACGGTGACAATCACCTTGTCGGTCTCCCGTACCTGCTTACCGGTGTGGGACTGTTTGCTAGTGGCGAAACCCACCATGGGCGGGTTGAATGAGAGGTAAGACACAAAGCAAATGGGAGCCAGGTTCGTAGAACCATCCTCCTTTTTAGAGCAGATCAGTGTCAGCGGATTGGGGGAGGTCAGAACAGTAGCCTCCATAATGTTCAATTCTTTCATGTCATTCAGACCTTTCTAAGAAATTTCAGTCGTTGACTGCTCGGCCAACTAGTGATATATTTATTATACCTAATAGCAATTTTTGTTCAAGTACGCAAATTATTTATACCTGGTATCAAAAAATATACTGCAAAAGACGAGGAACGATCCAATTATGACTTATGAAGAATTCAAAGAAAAGGTTGGCAGTGTCATTCTAACCGATAATGGAAACTGCCCGGTCACGCCGGTGGTTCAAATGCTGCAGGGCAAATGGAAACTCCAAATTCTCTATGAACTGTGCATCAAGTGTCCTATGCGGTTTGGGGAACTGAAAAAAGTTCTCAAGCCCATCACCAACACAGCTCTGACCAACGCCCTGAAGGAGCTGGAAGCAGATGAATTGATCCAGCGCATCCAATATAATGAAATGCCCCTACGGGTGGAATACTCCCTCACTGAGAAAGGACGGGATCTGTTGCCGGTCTTTTACGCCATTTCCCAAGGGGAATGAAATATATACCATGATTCTAACTATATTAATCTGCAAGATAATAGCCGGGGGGCATTGACAATTTGAGTCAACTTCCCGGCGTTTTATTTTTCTGCATTTTCTACTGCTGCAAAGGATTCAGGAAGCAACCTGATTCATGAGAGTTGATAACTCCCACCGCCTGCAAATAGGCATAGATGATTACGGTCCCCACAAACTTCATGCCTCGCACGCCTCCCGGAGAGCAGGCAGCAGCTCATCCAGTCGCCCGTCCAGACCGAAGGACTTTTCTTTGATATTGTCCGTAATGTAGATCTCACCAAGATTGAGGGTCACATAAGTGGCGTTTGGCTCGCTGGCCACCAGGCGCATCATCGGGGCCTTGATCAGATGATTGCGCCAGCCAATGCCCAGCTCCAAAACCACCAGTTTCTTTCCGTGGTAGGTTTTCAGAAAGTTTTGGAACCGTGCCTGGGCGGCGGTATCCGGAATCATTCTCTGACCCGTACCCATGTGGATGTCCATGGGACCGCCGCACTTGGGACAGCGCGGCACCAATTCTGTAGGCACATGGCCGCTCTGTTCAGCAGCCGATAATTTTTCTGCCACCTCTAAACTTGAATAGAGGGTGTCGTGGCAGGGGCGGGCACACTGCATCGTAAACCAGTTGCCCTCAATCTCATAGATTTTCGTCGGATCGAAGCCACACAGTTCAAAGTGACCTTCTCCGTTTGATGTGACGACAAAGTAATCTTTCTCTCCCACAATGGCCTTCAAATCGTTCATCACCGGCGTAGGCCGGTACTGCCCGCAGTAATGATGGATGAGCCGAGCCCAGAAAGCCCACCTTTCCTCCTCGCTGGGCCATCCAGCCATCATGCCCTGCAAAATACAACGTAAGCCGTATTTTTGTTTGAAATCTCCAAACAATTCATCAAAGGCCGCATTGTCCGCAAACAAATGCAGTCCTTCGGTGATGGACAGTCCGTTACTGGCCCCGATCAGGATAGCGTCCGCTTCTCTGAATTTTTCCGCAATAGGTTTCCAATCAATCATATTCGTTCGCCCCTTTCTATTTTATGTTTGCCGCGATGGATTGCTCCTGTCGGAGGGTAGCTAGGGTTTCCGCCAAATCTCCTTGCAGATACAGGCTGCGTCCCCGCAGATGCTCTGGCGCATGGGACGCCTCTTTGTTGAGGCAGGCGTAAAAACATTTTCGTTTTTGGCAGTAAGTTCCCAGAAAGGTAGTTTGATGATACTGGGCGTCATCTCACCCACGCCAAGTTCCAACAGCAGGACTTTTTTGTCGGACTGATCCATTATCCAATGTCGCAGGAAGCTATGGTAGCGGTGCAGACTATCCTGCCAGAAGGTTCCCTCCAGGAAGGTATCATCTCGTACCCAGGGCACTAGCACCCGTCCGCAATCCGGGCAACGAGGAACAGCTTCCTCCGGCAGGCGAACACCTGCCAAGCAACCAGTCAGCTCCTTCACCAGCTCGCGGTTTTCCCAAATATCATCCCGGCAAGGCTGACTGCATTGGCAGTAGCTAAAGTCTCCCTGAAAGGCGCAGATTTGTTTCTGGGGAAATACCCGAAAAAACTGCTGATCCACATTGGTGGTCAGCACAAAAGCAGGTTTATCCGCAACAAGCGCCTGTAGGTCCAAATAGGGCTGCCCGGTAGGGGCTTCCCACAGGAAGCGCATATATTGGCTGTAATACCCCCACTGTTCCCCATAGTTGGAAAAGCAATGGTAGAATCCAGCCAGCGGGGAGGTGAAGCCATACTGTTCGCGAAAGGGAGCCAATGCCTCCGAAAGTGCCGGAGACCAATGGTAGTGGTCGTATCCGGCCGCGCTGGACAGGCCGGAGCCGCCTCCGATCACAACGGCATCTGCTTGATTAATACGCTCGGCAAGTTCCTGAAGCGCCGCTTGGTTTCCAATCCTCATTGATCGTTATCTCCGTTTTCCATGGTGTCCCGTGCATCCCGTAGTACTTGAGCAATGTCGGCCACAATGGTCATGCCCTTGTCCTCCAACTGCTTGGGAAGGAAGTCATACTTGTCGTTGATAGCAATATATCGAGCATGGGGAAAGCTGAGGGTCAGGTTCCAGAAAGGCTCCTGAATGAACATGGGAGTCATTCGGCCAACGCCCAGCTCCAGAAACAGGATTTTACTGTCTTTATGTTCCAGCACATAGCGAGAAATTTTTTCGTACTGTTCTTCGTATTTCTTTCCTTGCAGGAAATTCCCATATCCTCGCACCCATGGGAATGCCTCGCCGCCGCAGTGAGGGCACCGGGGAATAAGATCTGTGGGGATCTTCGTGCCATCCCTCATAGCGGCCACCATATCAGCCACCGGCTTTACCGCATCCCAGGTGTCATCGGTACAGCAGGCGGCGCACTGGAAGAACCGGTGATCTCCTTGGATCTCCGCCACCTTCGCCTCCGGGTAAAGTTTGACAAACTGGGTATCCTGGTTGGTGGTGAGGATGAAGAAGTCCTTGCCCTTCAGCAAAGCGTCCAGATTCAGATAGGGATGACGCACAGGTGCGGTCTGGGTGGTGTGAAGGAAGGTGGCGAGATACCCCCAATACTCTTCCCGGGTCTTCCAGTGGTGACCCATCCCTGCAAAAGCACCTTTGAAGTGGTACTTCTCAGCAAAAGGCCGGAAGTATTTGCGGTAGGAGTCGTTGTCCTCGTAGTAAAAATCTCCGCCGCCGGCAGCGGACAGACCGGAGGCTCCGCCCACTACCACACAGTCGGCTTCCTTTATCTCCTGTACCAACCGATCAATCTGTTCGCTGTACGGCAGCGGCTTTTTGTCAGTCAGCTGATAAGGCGTACTGCCGGAAGCATAGATAGGATAGTACTTGGAATAATTCATCTGGGTCTGCATGACCAGATCATCATAGAAGTTCATTTTTACCATTCCTTTCAAGTGGGTGTTATTTTTATTCTTACTTCAAATCATCTTAGCATCCTCTTACGTTACTGTCAATATGCTGTTATTATAAAAATAACATTAAATTTGAAAAGGAGATCACACCACGAAATATCCCGCCCGCCTTACGGAAGGGAGGGCTGCTGATCAGCGTGAAGGGACATCCACACCAATCCTACCTGTGGCGCGGGTGTAAATATCCAACTGGTGCTGCGGGATTTTTACTTGGACATTCAAAAAACAGCGGAACAAAGAATGCAGGAAATCACACTGAAAGACGTGCTGGAACAATATCACATGAAGTTAGAAGGGATGCTCTTGCAGCGTTTATGACAGATTGATTTTCAGAAACTCTTCCATTTGGGACAAAAAATTCTTCTGAATGGGAAATACAGAACCGCCTTGCGGGACTATAATGGGAACCAGAAAGGCTGATACCCCGTATGGGTATTCTGCTTTCCAGAAAAGGAGGTTTCAAATATGCAGGAAAAGTACAATGTCACAGGCATGACTTGTGCGGCCTGCCAGGCCAGGGTACAAAAAAGCGTATCCAACCTGACCGGCGTGCAAGAGTGCAATGTCAATCTGTTAAAAAACAGTATGGTGGTGACTTACGACGACAAAAATGTAAACAGTGGGCAGATCATCGCCGCTGTAGAAAAGGCGGGCTATGGCGCATCCCTACAGCAGGTCAAAGGAAAATCAGCTGCACAGGCGGTCTCCCCGGTGGACACGGCGAAAAAGGAATATGAGGCGATGCGCCGTCGAGTAATCTGGTCCTTTGTATTCACTATCCCTTTGTTCTATATCTCAATGGGACATATGTTGGGCTGGCCGCTGCCGGGTGTCTTTCTGGAAACGGAAAGCTCCATGATCTACGCCCTGACCCTGTTTTTACTGGTTCTGCCAGTAGCAATTATCAACAACAAATACTATCGTATGGGTTTTAAGACCCTGTTCCACGGATCGCCCAACATGGATTCCCTAATCGCATTGGGTTCCGGTGCCTCCCTGGCCTACGGAATCTACGCCCTCTATAAAATTGCCTGGGGCTTTGGCCACGGAAATTTGGCGCTGGTAGATCAGTTTGCTCACGACCTCTATTTCGAGGGAGCGGGCACCATTCTCACTCTCATTACTCTGGGCAAATTCTTCGAGGCGCGTGCCAAGGGCCGTACCTCTGACGCAATCAACAAACTGATGAATCTGGCTCCAAAGAAAGCCACAGTAGTCCGGGACAGTGTGGAGTCTGTCATTCCCGCCGAAGAAGTGGCGAAAGGCGACATTCTGATCGTCAAGGCCGGAGAGCGCGTCCCTGTGGACGGCGTGCTGCTTGAGGGCAGCGGCTCGGTGGATGAGAGCGCCATTACGGCGAGAGCATTCCTGTGGACAAGCAGGCCGGTGATAAGGTCATCGGCGCTACCATCAATCAGAGCGGCTACTTTAAGATGCGGGCTGACAAAGTGGGCGATGAGACCGCACTTTCTCAGATTATCCGACTGGTGGACGAAGCCACCAGCTCCAAAGCGCCTATCGCCAAGTTGGCGGATAAGATGGCCGGAATCTTTGTCCCGATAGTCATCGGTATCGCTCTGCTTGCTATGGTGGTGTGGCTGATTTGCGGCGCGACCTTCGAGTTCGCCATGACCATCGCGGTATCGGTACTGGTGGTCTCCTGCCCCTGCGCTTTGGGACTGGCGACTCCTACTGCCATCATGGTAGGCACCGGCCGAGGCGCATCTAACGGCATCCTCATTAAATCCGCAGAAGCTCTGGAGACTGCCCACAGTGTAAATGTGGTTGTCATGGATAAGACCGGCACCATCACCCAGGGAAAACCTGTAGTCACCGATCTCAAATGCCACAGTGGAGTTACCGAAAAACAGCTTCTTCAGATTGCCGCGTCCCTGGAAAAACTTTCGGAGCATCCTCTGGCCCGTTCCATTGTGGCTGAAGCCGAGAAGCAGGACACTCAGCTTCTTCCAGTGGAGCAGTTTGAACAGATTCCTGGTCAGGGCATCAAAGGAAGCATCAAAGGACTCGCCTGTCTGGCTGGCAACCAAAAGTTACTGAATGCCGAGGGCATCCACGACGAGGCGCTGGAACAGCTTCAAGATCAGATGGCGGATCAGGGCAAGACACCGCTGTTCTTTGCTGCGGCGGGTAAGCTCATCGGCATGGTCGCAGTGGCAGATGTGGTGAAGCCCACCAGCAAGCAGGCCATTGCTGATCTTCAGACCATGGGTATTGAAGTAGTCATGCTTACCGGTGACCATCAAAAGACCGCCGAGGCCATTCGCAAACAAGTAGGTGTAGACTGTGTGGTAGCCGAGGTACTGCCTCAGGATAAGGAGCGTGAGGTGCGCTCCCTTCAGGCGAGCGGCAAGAAGGTAGCCATGGTAGGTGACGGTATCAACGATGCACCTGCTCTGGCCCGCGCCGATGTAGGCATCGCAATTGGTGCTGGCACTGATGTGGCTATGGAGTCTGCCGACATCGTACTGATGCGCAATGATCTTTTGGATGTGACTGGAGCTATTGAACTCTCTAAGGCCACCATCCGCAACATTAAAGAAAACTTGTTCTGGGCTTTCTTCTACAACATCATCGGCATTCCCATCGCCGCCGGATGCTGGTACACAGCCTTCAATCTGAAGATGAATCCGATGGTGGCGGCGTTGGCTATGAGCTTCAGCTCGGTGTTTGTAGTGTCCAACGCCTTGCGCCTGCGGTTCTTCAAACCCAAGCATGGCTCAGCGGTCTCCGACAACACAGCAGAGACTAGCACTTCTGTCACTACGGAATCTCCCGTACAGAAGATTTCCGTCAAGCAAACAACAATAAAGCAATCGAATGGAGGAATTACTATGAAAAAAGGAACTGATGATCGAAGGAATGATGTGCCAGAACTGCGTCAAGCATGTTACCCATGCCCTGGAGGGTATCTCTGGTGAGTCCCATGTCCAGGTAAGTTTGGAGGACAAAAAGGCCACTGTTGAGGTCCCGGAGTCCGCTACCAACGAAACCCTGAAAGCGGCAGTTACCGAGGCAGGCTACGAAGTCACGGAGATTATCCCCCATGGAGGCTGATAAGGCTCACATAACCCATTCCATTAAGATTGCCAGGGGACAGCTGGACGGCATTTTGCGAATGATCGAAGAGGATCGCTACTGCGTGGACATTTCCAATCAGCTGTTGGCAACTCAGGCTCTTTTGAAGCGAGTGAATCAAGAGATTTTGCGGGCCCATATACGTGGCTGTATCCGAGAGGGACTGCATACGGACGAGCCCAACCCAAAACTGGAGGAAGCTCTCCAACTGTTGGAAAAGCTGGTTACATAATAATAAACAATGGAGCGGCCAAATTTGAATGATCGGCCGTGAATAAATCAAGGAGGAAAACAATATGAAACTTGGCATTATTCGTTGTATGCAGACAGAGGATTACTGCCCCGGAAGCCGGGATTTTCTGACAATCCGAGAGAGAAAAGGCGCTTTTATGGGAGCGGATGATATTCAGTTAGTGGGCTTCATCAACTGCGGTGGCTGCCCTGGAAAAAAATGCGGTGCTGCGGGCCCGTTCTCTGGTAGAACAGGGCAGCTGACACCATTTGCTTTTGCTTCTTGCATCAGCAAAGGGACTCCCATTGGTTACCCTTGTCCTTTTGCTAAGCGTATGCGGGAGCTGGTGCAGAAAGAGGTAGGCGATGGTGTCCGCATCTTGGATTACACCCATGACGTTGGTCCTGAACCAGAAACATCTCAGAAGTAAAGATTTCTTTTTCCCGCCGGCCTATGGTAAGATAGACTTCAAGGAGGAGTGCTAAATGGTTCAGAACCACTTAACCCCATGACCACGGACAAACTATCGAGCATGGAACTGGAACAGTATGCCCAGCGTAGAAAACTTTTCAGACTGTGGCTGATATTTTCAAACAGTTGGGGGATGGGAGCCGTATCCGTAATTTTTTGGCTGCTGTGTCACTGTGAGGAATGCGTCATCAATCTTTCTGCTATGGTGGACATGAGCAGCCCGGCGGGTTTCCCATCACCTCAAGCAGCTGAAAGCGGCTGGGCTGATCGTCAGCCGCCGGGAAGGAAAAGAGGTCTATTATAAAGCGGCCGATACCGAGCAGGCCCGAAATTTCCATCACATGATCGAATGGCTTGTAAAGATTGCCTGTCCGTCGCAAGTAGAAACACAGAAAGGAACGCCATGCAAAAAAGAAGAATCCAAAGTTATCGCTCAAAAACTCCAAAAGATTCCAAACGGCACCCTCGCCTTGAAGCATTGCCGGGCTGGTGGAACGAGTAGCACACTCTTTGGAGCAACTTTTATGCAGGTTCAGACTAGTCCAACAGAGACAACCTATTCATTTATAGGTCCAGTAAAAAAGCGCCTTCCCGGACTATTTCTGTTCATATAAGATCATTGAAAATTATTCCGGATTTTTACATTTTCCTGAGAAAATGATTGTACGCTTCTAATATAAAGCGCCAGCTCCATCTATAATTTTTCAAATCATAAAATCCAACTATCCTGCCCATTTAAAAGCGGAAATAAAATGTGTGATACACTATTTTCTTTGTCAGATTTCTTCTAAATTATACATCAGATACCGCCATTTACGCAAGATGCTTTGACCACTATTTTACCTCTTTTTTCTCACATGCTCTGATTTGATCTCATAAATAAAACCGGCAGAGATTTTGCTCTCCACCGGTCTGCTTTTATCCTAATTATGTTCCCCTTGCATTGATTTTGCTAATGATGTCAGCAACACAGCCATTTCCGGATTGCTGAGAACTTTTGCAAGTAACTCTGCGTCCACTCCTTCTGGAACTTCCATCATCGTCCTCTTTTCTGTATCATGGATCTGCGGATTCAGATTCTTCCTGTTATAAAAGGAATCTTCCAACAGTGTCGCATTGCGCCGTCTGTCTTCATCTATGATATGCGAATATACTTCTGTAACCATATCTGCCTGTGCATGACCAGAATCCCCCTGTACCGCCTTTATATCACCGCCGTTCAGCTTAAGCCTATAGGTAACACTCATATGCCGGAAGCTGTGAAACACAATCTGTGGTAGATCATGTTGTTTGATCAGCTTATTCAGGGAATCTCTGATATACGCACCGCCCCTTGGAAGTCCATATTCAGTAGCAAGGATAAGGCCATAGTCCTGGTATTCTTCCTGCAAAATATCCTTTATCTCCTCCTGCTGTGCTTTCCATGCAATCAGTTCTTCAGCTACGCTCCTGGGTAAAAACACTTTCCGCACGCTGCTTTCTGTTTTTGGTGTTTTCATAATGCGTACCGTCTTATTCGTTTTCCGCTCCTCTGGAAATATGACGATCACATCTTTCTGGTCTAATTCCTCTAACGCTTTTTTTGCTGACTCTCTGTACTTCCTTATTTACATAAAGATACGCCCGGTTTTCTTTGATCGCTTCTTCTGATATATCTACGCAGTCCCAGGTAAGCCCCAGTAGTTCTCCTATTCGAAGAGAACCGGCAAAGGCAAGGTTCATACACAATTTCAGGCACTCATTTTCACACACATCCAGAGCATATGCAAAGGTCTCTGCATCCCATATTACCCGTTTCTCTGATTTATGCTTTGGTACCGTCGCTTTAAATGCTGGATTCTTCTCCATGATATCCCACTTCACAGCCTGATTAAAACAACTCTTCAGCAGCTTATGTACATCACGGATTACACTGGTAGATACGAACTCGCTTCTGACATTTCCGTTCAAGTCTGGAACGGATGGCGTCTTTGTCAGAGTCTTATAGTAAATCTCCAGAAATCTGGTATTGATATCCGTCAGTGGAGTTTTCCCAATGATAGGCAATATATAATTCTTCAGCAATGACATATTCCCGTCATAGGTAGACAATGCCCACCTGTCTTTTCCATACAGTTCTACATACTCATTTATCAGATCCTCCAACGTCTTACAGTTCGATACGATAATACCGCCTTTTTTCTCTTTCAGTTCAATTTCTGCTTTTCTGATTTTAGCTGCGTTCTTTGTATCATACGTTTCCCACTTCTGTTTCCGCTTTCCATCTGTATCTTTACAGTAATATACGACACAATATTTGTTATTTTTCTTCTGTATCGAAGCCATGCTATACCACCCCCTTTTCCTTCCGCTTCAATAACCACTGTTCAAATGCTTCTCTTGGAATACGAATAATCTTTCCTGTTTTTCTGACCGAGATTTTTCCTGTGGTGTACCAATAAGCTATGGTTGCAGGCTCAACTCCTGCCAGTTCTGCCGCTTCCGGCACTGTCAGATACTCCAGACATTTTTTCTCCTGGCTGTGATCTGCTTCTGCAAGGCATCTTCACTTATAATTCTCATATTCCCGTTTTTCTTTCAACTCCAATTCTTCATATTCAAAATTAAACAGCTCATAGGTATCCTGTGCCTGCAAGAATCGCTCAAAGCTCTCCTTTGTCACCCTTCTCCGTCCGGCAATTACAATGACGTCCAGCAATGGGGCATATTTTTTACTGCTCAGGATTCCATATACGGTACTTCTTGGAACGTCAAGCAGCCGGGCCATTTCCGGCATACTGAGACTGGCTGCCTCTGCAGCTGCATCTTTCTTACGATCTTCCTGTGTACGATATCTGGACTGGCTGTGATACCAGTCCCAGAAAGCATCCGTCGGCACTCGCAATCTTTCATTCACGGTAACTGTCTCAATATTGTTTTTCTTTAATATCTCATATACCGTTGCGTTGTCCGTCCCCAGCATTTCCTGTATTTCTTTTGGGGAATAAAATCTGAGCCTCAACTCTTTTCCCGGTGCTTCCCCATTGACTTTGTGATACCAGTCCTGATTGGCATACCACTTTTCAAAACTGGCAATTTCAACCCTCATCTTTCCAAGCAATGTTTCTGTCCGAAAATAGTTTTTATGAACCAGCCAGTAACGATCTGTCTTCTTTAATCCCAGCATATCCCCCATCTCGTGGACACTCATCCACTTTCGGGGTTTTGCCGGTGATCCAACTCTTTGTATCACTGCCATGTTTCACGCTCCTCCCATTCATTTTTCTTAAATCATATCTCACAATTCGCAAAAATTTAGGATGTCACAGAAGCATTTCCCTTATCCAACCACTCGTCAAAACTCTTCTTGGAAATGCGGCTAGCCACCGCCTTCTAAACTGAATCCAGCGGAACTCATTTTGTCTCAACAGCTTATAGACCGTTGATCTGCTGACATCCAGCATTTCCTGTAAATCCTTCACCGTATAACATCTTTTTTCTGCCATATTTTCACTCTCTTTCTATCTGTTTTGATTTTATTTCTAAATACAAAAATCGTGAAAAAGTTAAGAGTGCCGTTCTCACTCTTTAACCTATTTCATACATTTTCCGCATTTTCTTTAAGATTGCACTGACCTTCTGAGACATACGGACCTTTGAAATTTCCAGTTTTTTCGCCAGTTCTACCTGCTTCATGCCATCAAAGTAGATGGACTTGATAATAAACTGTTCATGTTCTGACAGCTTTGCGATATTCTGATGCAATTCTGCAGATTCAGCCTGCAGAATTACCAGATCTTCTACGCTCCGCTGGCACTCATCCGGTAAATCCTGCACTCCAATTCCATCTGTATTCTCACTGAAAACACAATCCAACAGCTCCGTCCACTTTGTTTTTCTTGTCATGGTTTCCGGATCTTCTGGCTGCCACTTTTTACTTCTGTAAACTTCATTACGGTAAGCGGAAAGCATTGCCTTGGCTACCTCTCTGGTTATTTCATAAAATTTCCCATCAATTTTTGCATAAAATTTGTCATTGAATTTATATGGATGCTCTACATACATCGTCCGTTCCTCCTGAATTTGAAATCTGTTTCGTGTTCCAAATTCAAGAGCGGAGGGGACCGGCTCCTTCTGATGCCTCTGATCATGCGTACTGATTTCCTTTCAGGCCACCAGATCAGGCAGACCTGTGGCTTATTGGCCGGAAATCAAAATTTCAGGGCAACAAAAAAGCCCCTCCGGGGTGCTAACCCGAAAGAGCTTTTCATAATAATCATATGAAGTTTTCCTGCTGTTCTTTTATTTCCAGCATAATCAGTATAACAGTTCAAAGTATCAGTGGTATCTCAAATACCTGCCGTAAAGTATCACTGATTCCTATAAAAGTATCATCATTTGATACTTTTAAATTGACATAAAAATACACCGGAATCATTGTATCAGGATAAAGTTCACAAAGTATCCGCAATACGTTCCCATAAGTTCATGTCATTATTGAAATCGTACATATTTCAGTATGAAAAGTTCACCATTCAAATTCTGATTATTATTTCTCCACATACTCTTCTGCCATATGTACTGCCATAGCACCATCTGCCACTGCTGTTACTATCTGACGAAGTAACTTTGTTCTGACATCTCCTACAGCATAAACACCCGGAATACTCGTTTCAGTGTTTTCACCTGCCACAATATATCCTTTATTATCCAGTTCTATCTGATTATCTAAAAAATCTGTTGTCGGTTTTCTTCCTATACTCACAAACAGGCCGTCACATTCTATAATGTTTTCTTCTCCTGTAACTGTATCTTTCAACCGCACACCAGTCAATCGTTCTCCATAAATCAGTTCATTTACTGTATTGTTCCATCGAAACTCTATATTTTCAGTTTTCATCAGCTGGTCATGGTAGATTTTCGTTGCACGTAATGTATCTCTTCGATGAACAATGATGACTTTCTTAGCAATTCGACTTAAAAGAACAGCTCTGATACAGCAGAATTTCCACCTACCAACAACCACCACGATCTTATCTTTATAAAACATACCATCACAGGAGGCACAATAAGCAACCCCATGACCTATCAATTCTTTTTCTTTAGCGAGACCAAGTTCTCTTGGATTTGCTCCAGTAGCAATCACTACTGTTTTCCAATATAAATTCCCGAACTAGTTTCTACTCTCTTAAGCTTTCCTGTTAAATCCATATTAAAAACTTCAGCATATTCACTTTTAGCGCCAAATTTTTCCGCCTGTTTTTGCATTTTCTCTGCCAATGAAAATCCGTCAATTCCATTTTCAAAACCAGGATAGTTATCAATCTGCCAGGTCAATGACATCTGACCACCTGCAGATAATTTTTCTAAAACAATGGTATCAAATCCTGCTCTGGCTGCGTATAATGCTGAAGTATACCCTCCAGGTCCTCCCCCACGATAATCATATCGTAAACATGATTTTCATTCATACAGCAGTCCTCCTTTTATTTTTCCAATGCTTCATTAATAAAATTCTCTATCATTATTTTTGATTCAGGTGCAACAATAGAATCTATCGCCTTTCCATTTCGATATAAAACCAGCGTAGGAATCACCTCAATCTTTTCAGCTTCTGCAATCTGTGGTTCTTCATCAATATTCACTTTTCCAGCAATAAGAATATCGCTGTATTCTTCACTTATTTTTTCATAAGCCGCTCCAATTCTACGGCAATAACCACACCAAGGTGCCCAGAAATCAACCAAAACCGGTTTTTCCTTATGAATTAATTGTCCAAACTTTTCTTTATTTATATTTATAGATGTCATATTTTCAACTCCTTCTCCTATTTGAACTTAATATACCCCAAATAAGTGCTTGCTTCCGTGATGATATCACAGAAAAGATAATTTACTTTATTACACTTCTTTTTATTTCTATTTATGGCATATGCCAGTTATATAATTGACGCGTCTAAAAAAAGCAAGTATACTATGTTCGTAAA
>ENA-OQCU01000667-OQCU01000667.1-human-gut-metagenome-genome-assembly--contig:-NODE-667-length-14638-cov-4.205155_pt1 | contig 14638 bp, 18 predicted proteins | sample MGYA00242504_ERZ504590 | MGnify/ENA primary metagenome ERZ504590 (study PRJEB26092, sample SAMD00036318) | human gut metagenome | host: Homo sapiens | study: EMG produced TPA metagenomics assembly of... | reverse complement strand
CCTCTGATAATCCGGCATGATCCAACTCTTGCAGATTTACATTCAAAATACTATTCCATTTTCAAAAAAGAACGCTTTTCTCCATAATGCCATATCATCAATTTCTGCTGCTTTCAAACGTCCGTTATTCAAATAGATATTTACTTGTGAACCTGTGCCTGTAATGGCTACACGTTCTCCAAATTTTTTATTTTCAAAAGAAATTTGTATATCTGTATCAGGTGTAAGCAACAAAGTACGACTTATATAATGATAACCTAATGCCACATAAACAGGCTCCGTAACATCGACTACCAATTCTCCCTTTCCTGAAGCATCTATTGAAATAGGAAGTTCTCTCCCGTCAGGAAAATAAAGCATTGCTGAATGATCTTCTATTTTACCACTTATAGACAAAGAAATCTTTGCCGCATAACTATAAAAAGGGAATAACAAACAGACAAAAAGAAAGACTCTCATTTTTTTCTTAAACCACTCCATAAATATTTTTTATATTAAACATTAAAAATTAAGTGCGAAATTAACAAATAATTTGCAAACCGCCTTAATTTATATTACATAAACTAATGTTTAAGTAGCATTTTAACATAAAAAAAGGCGATGGAATTCATACAGAGTTCATCCACGTTCCAATACCCCATATATTCTCCACAAAGAAGTTAAAAGAATTATAGTCACCACCAATACACACCTGCTTAAAGCAAGCGGGCTTATATTGTAATTAGAAAAAAGGGAACAGTATAATCCAACAAAGAAGTTAAAAATTAACGGAGAAAATGCCAAACCGTTTGCCCATTCCAAAGACTATCTGTATTTTTGGCAGAAATATTCTGATTAAATGAATGAGAATGTCCTTGCCAAATTGAAAGTACTAGCAGAATCTGCCAAATATGATGTTTCCTGCTCCAGTAGTGGGACTGTGCGCCGTAACCAATCAGGCACATTGGGAAACACCGTAGGCGGCTGGGGAATATGCCACAGCTTCGCCGAGGACGGTCGTTGCATATCCTTGCTGAAAATTATGCTGACCAATTATTGCATATATGACTGTGCCTATTGTATCAATAGAAGAAGCAATGACATTCCCCGTGCCACACTTTCGGTAAGCGAACTGGTAGACCTCACCATCGAATTCTACCGGCGCAACTATATAGAAGGGCTTTTCCTCAGCTCCGGCGTTGTACGCAATCCGGATTACACCATGGAAAGGTTGGTACGTGTTGCCAAAGACCTGCGGTTAGTACACAAATTCAACGGATATATTCACCTGAAAAGCATCCCCGGAGCCAGTCGCGAACTAGTTAATGAAGCCGGACTCTACGCTGACCGCCTCAGTGTAAACATAGAAATTCCCAAAGAAGAGAATCTGAAATTACTGGCTCCCGAAAAAGATCACAAAAGTGTGTACCAGCCCATGCGCTATATCCAGCAGGGAGTACTTACCAATAAGGAAGACCGGAAAAAATTCCGCCATGTTCCACGCTTCGTTCCTGCCGGACAAAGCACCCAGATGATTGTCGGTGCCACAACCGAATCAGACAAAGACATCCTTTATCTTTCTTCTTCACTCTACCAACACCCCACCATGAGGCGCGTTTACTACTCAGGATATATATCCGTAAATACATACGACAAACGGCTTCCGGCACTGAAACAGCCGCCATTGGTACGGGAGAACCGTTTGTATCAGGCCGACTGGCTGTTACGTTTCTATCAATTTAAAGTAGAAGAAATAGTAGATGACTCCTATCCCGACCTGGATTTGGAAATCGATCCCAAACTAGGTTGGGCATTACGGCATCCCGAACTATTTCCGATAGATATAAATCAGGCAGATTACGAAATGATTCTCAGAGTACCGGGCATCGGAATCAAATCGGCAAGACAAATCATCGCATCACGCCGCTTCTCCAAACTGGGATTCTATGAACTGAAAAAATAGGTGTAGTGATGAAAAAAGCGCAATACTTCATAACCTGCAACGAACTCCCCACCCGAACTGTTAATGAACTGACCCCGACAGGAGTACGCAGACTGTTAGTACCCAAACCCAAAAAGAAAGTGGACGAACGCCAATTAATACTAAACTTCACTGATAACGAATGATTCTGTTTATCTATGACCATACATTTGAAGGCTTGCTGACTTGCATTTTCGATGCCTACTTCCGCAAAACCTTTCCAGACTCGCTCTTGATGGAAGGCGAGCCGCTACCCTTATTTTATGATGAAGCCATACACATAGCCACTGATGAAGAGAAAGCCGGACGAGTGTGGCGCGGATTACAGAAAAAATTCTCCAAGCATGCCCTGTTATGCCTGACCTGCTGCTGGTTATCAGAATTACCAAAGGTGGACGAAATGCTTTTCCGCTATATCCGGAAGGCCATAAACTCTCCTCATTCCATCGAAACCAACTTTGCCGATCCTGATGTGCTGGAGCTTGCGAAAATCTATAAAAGAGTAGATGGAGAACGAGTACACCTCATGCAGTTCGTCCGTTTCCAAAAAGCTGCGGACGGAACTTTTCTTTGCAGCCGTAGAGCCTCAATTCAACGCACTGCCACTGGCTGTGGATCATTTCAAAGACCGGTTTGCCGACCAGCGTTGGCTCATTTATGATGTGAAGCGACAATATGGATATTACTATAATCTGACGGAGATGGAAGAAGTAACATTTGAAGACCCCCGCCAAGCACATCTGGTCACAGGAATGCTAAATGAAACATTGATGGACAATGATGAGAAATTGTTTCAGAAACTTTGGAAAACATATTTCAAGTCCATTTGCATCAAAGAACGTTGGAATCCCAGAAAACACCGGCAAGATATGCCTGTCAGATATTGGAAATATCTGACGGAGAAACAATAAACAGTTCTTCCGGATATCCCACATCTACCAAAAACAAGGCATGTCCCGGAACAGAACTCCCGGCACTACAACGATCTTTATCCTCTATCACTTTCCTGAACTCATCCACAGTCATTTTACCACGTCCCACTTCTACCAACGTACCTACCACAGCCCTTACCATATTCCGTAAAAAACGGTCAGCTTTAATAGTAAATACCCATTCTGTCCCGCTCACCTGCGTCCATTCAGCATGCATAATCCGGCAATTATTCGTCTTCACATCAGTATGCAATTTACTGAAACTGGTAAAATCAGTATAATCAAACAATACACGGGCAGCCTCATTCATTTTCTCAAAATCCAATGAATTAAAAAGCCTCCAGGCATAGTGACGGTTAAACGGATCTTTCCGGGTAGTCACATAATACTTATAAGTACGATAAGTCGCGTCAAAACGGGCATGCGCATCATCCTTCACCCGCTTTACAGCGTAAACCGCTATATCGGGAGGAAGCAAGCGATTCAATTTCTCCGTTATCTGAACACAATCCAACTCCCGGTCATAATCAAAATGCGCGATCATGAGACGCGCATGCACACCGGCATCAGTACGTCCCGCTCCCACTACCTCTATTTCTTGACGGAGAAAAGTAGAAAGAGCACGCATTAATGTTTCCTGTACACTGTCACCATTGGGCTGAATCTGCCAACCGTGATAATTCGTTCCATCATAAGCCAAATATATGAAATACCGCATCGTAAAGCCTCCGACCAAGTGAAAATTCAATAAATCAGCGGGCTGTTATATGAAAACATCCCTGTTTCAACTCATATTTAATATAGCATTTGTCCGATTTCCGAAGATCACGGAGTACCTCGGCCAATACCAACTTCAGCGTATCCGGACTAACATCCTGCATAGGACGTCCATCCGGGTCTTCCACTTTACAAAACCGACGGTAACTGACATCGAAAGTTGTCCCAAAAGCATGAGCTGAATTGGCAGAAGCATTTCCATTGCGACGACGAAGACGTTTCACATCATCTGCCGTACGAAGTACAGAAGTAACAATGATTTGATTAGGATTCAATCCTTTGCAACTCAATGAATCCAAAAAATTGGCTCCTATTGTATCCAATAACGCACTAGCCTGCGGAATCAGAAAAGGAATGGAGTGAGTCAGCGAATCCATGGCATAACGCTCACAGGGTTTTATCTGAACCAATTTGCCACCCAGCCCCTCTGCTTCCGAACGAGAAGCCAACGGACGAATTCCTATTTTCTTCGCCACACTGAGATGAGTATCATTCAAATCACCGAAACTACGTTTATAGCTAATTACACCTTTTATATTATGAGGCTCGTTCATCTTCATGGACATATCTTTTTCCTTGCAACCGGAAGAAACTGTCAAGGAAAACAAAAGTGACAATAGCGTGCAACATGCACCTTTCATACAATTCATAATCTAACTATCTTTTCAAATTCCTCGCAAAGATAGATTAAAATCCTTTTTCTGAAAAAGCTTATGCAAATAAATTGCCCGGAAAATAAGAACAATGAAAACCTTTCATTAAATTTGCACCCTATAAACAAGTACATAAAGTACCTAAACTAGTTAAATGATAGAAAAACATATAGTTTTAGAGGATATTGATCCTGTGATATTTTATGGCGTAAACAACGTCAATATGAAAATGATACAAGCTTTGTATCCCAAATTAAAAATTGTGGCACGTGGAAATGTCATCAAAGTATTGGGAGACGAAGAGGAAATGTGTGCTTTTGAAGAGAATATATTGGCATTGGAAAAGCATTGCGCCCAGTATAACTCACTGAAAGAAGAAGTGATTTTAGACATAGTGAAAGGTCGTTCACCCCAAATAGAGAATACAGGGGATACTATTGTATTCAGTGTAACAGGAAAACCGATCGTTCCCCGTAGTGAGAACCAGTTGAAGCTGGTACAAGAATACGAAAAGAACGATATGCTGTTCGCTATCGGTCCCGCAGGTTCAGGAAAGACATACACTGCTATCGCCCTTGCTGTCCGTTCCCTGAAAAACAAAGAAATCAAAAAAATTATTTTGAGCCGTCCAGGCTGTGGAGGCAGGAGAAAAACTCGGATTTTTACCCGGTGATATGAAAGATAAGATTGACCCTTATCTACAACCACTGTATGACGCATTACAAGATATGATTCCCGCCGCCAAGCTAAAAGAATATATGGAATTGAATGTGATTCAAATAGCCCCATTGGCATTTATGCGCGGACGCACCTTGAATGATGCTGTAGTGATATTGGACGAGGCTCAAAATACCACCACCCAGCAAATTAAGATGTTCCTCACCCGTATGGGGATGAACACCAAAAATGATTGTAACAGGTGACATGACACAGATAGACTTACCATCTTCACAAACTTCGGGGTTGATACAGGCACTAAAAATTCTGAAAGGCGTGAAAGGAATCAGTTTCATCGAACTCAACAAGAAGGACATTGTACGGCACAAACTGGTTACCCGCATTGTGGAAGCATACGAGAAGTTTGAAGAAAACAGAAAACCTTTCATTCATGTCATTCTGAACGAAGTGAAAAATCTGAAAACATAAAACGAATTTATTGATTTTAATTATAAATAAAGACATGAGTAAAGCATTAACAAGAACAGACTTTAACTTTCCGGGACAGAAAAGTGTGTACCACGGCAAAGTGCGTGATGTATACAACATCAATGACGAAAAGTTAGTAATGGTAGCTACCGACCGTATCTCCGCATTCGACGTAGTTCTGCCTGAAGGTATTCCCTACAAAGGACAAATGCTGAACCAGATTGCAGCCAAATTTCTGGATGCAACTACCGACATCTGCCCCAACTGGAAAATGGCGACTCCAGATCCTATGGTTACCGTAGGAGTTATGTGTCAAGGTTTTCCTGTGGAAATGATTGTCCGTGGTTACCTGTGCGGTAGCGCATGGCGTGCTTACAAAAACGGCGTTCGTGAAATCTGTGGTGTAAAACTTCCCGAAGGAATGAAAGAAAACCAGAAATTTCCCGAACCAATCATTACTCCAACCACTAAAGCCGAAATGGGCCTGCATGACGAAGACATCTCTAAGGAAGAAAATTCTGAAACAAGGTCTGGCCCTCCCGAGAATACGAAATATTGGAAAAGTATACATTGGCTCTGTTCAAACGCGGTACTGAAATCGCTGCAGAACGCGGACTGATCCTGGTAGATACCAAATACGAATTCGGTAAACACAACGGCACTATTTATCTGATGGATGAGATCCACACTCCGGATTCAAGCCGTTATTTCTACTTGGAAGGTTATGAAGAACGCTTTGCAAAAGGCGAACCTCAAAAACAACTTTCTAAAGAGTTCGTACGCGAATGGTTGATGGAAAATGGTTTCCAAGGCAAAGAAGGACAACAAGTTCCCGAAATGACTCCGGAAATCGTAAATTCTATCAGCGAGCGCTATATGGAACTGTTCGAGCACATCACCGGTGAGAAATTTGTGAAAGCAGACACTGAAAATATCGCCACACGTATAGAAAAGAACGTAACCGAATACTTGAAATAAATAAAAATGAAAAATTAAAGATTAAAAGACAGGTACAGGAATCTATCCTCCATCCTCTCCTTTTAATCTTTAATTTTCAATTTTAATCAAACATGAACTACCCACAAGAAAAAATCAAGCCTTACAACGCTGACGAAAAGAAAAGCGTCCAAGTAGAGAAAATGTTCGACAACATTGCCCCTGCTTACGACCAGTTGAATCATGCCCTTTCATGGAACATTGACAAAAGCTGGCGCCGCAAAGCCATCAACTGGCTGGAACCTTTTCACCCGCAACATATAATGGATGTAGCCACCGGAACGGGCGATTTTGCCATTCAAGCCTGTCAGACACTTCACCCCCAAGAGCTGATAGGTACCGATATATCCGAAGGCATGATGAATGTGGGACGTGAAAAAGTAAAAGCCGCCGGACTGGACAGCCGCATCTCTTTCGCTAAGGAAGACTGTACAGCACTCACCTTTCCCGACAAACGCTTTGACGCTATTACCGTAGCATTCGGTGTACGCAATTTCGAAGACCTTGACAAAGGACTCCGCGAAATGCACCGCGTACTGAAAGACAACGGAAAACTAGTCATTTTGGAACTCTCCGAACCCGACTGGTTCCCCATGAAACAGCTATATGCTGTCTATTCTAAAATAGTCATCCCCACTTTGGGCAAGCTACTCTCTAAAGACCGTAGTGCCTACACTTACCTGCCGCAGTCCATCAAAGCCTTTCCACAAGGCGAAATAATGACAGACATTATCCGTAAAGCCGGATTCAATCAGGTGAGTTTCAAGCGGTTGACACTAGGTATCTGTACGCTTTATTTAGCAACGAAATAATTTAAAGTATAGAGTTTTATGAAAAAATATGGTTTGATAGGTTATCCGTTAGGACACTCGTTCTCAAAGAACTTTTTCAATGAAAAGTTTCATTCGGAAAACATTGATGCCGAATATGTAAACTTCGAAATCCCATCCATCAAAGAACTGCCTTCTGTGCTATTGGCTAATCCTGATTTAGTAGGGCTCAATGTCACTATACCTTATAAAGAACAAGTCATCTCTTATTTGGACGAACTGGATAAAGATGCGGCAGCCATCGGAGCCGTCAATGTAATCAAAATTGTCCGCCAAAAAGGTAAGACCAGGCTGATAGGCTATAATTCCGATGTGATTGGCTTCACTCAATCTATCGAACCCTTGCTGGAACCCCAGCACAAAAAAGCTCTGATCCTAGGAACAGGAGGGGCCTCGAAAGCGATTGCTTACGGACTGAAAAAATTAGGTTTGGAATGCAAATTCGTATCACGGAACCTGCGTGAAGAAATGCTGACTTACGATCAGCTCACTCCCGAAATCATGGATGAGTATAAAGTAGTTGTCAACTGTACTCCTGTAGGTATGTATCCCCGTGCCGATGAATATCCCAATATTCCATACCAATATCTCACACCCAACCATTTGCTTTATGATTTGTTATATAATCCTGACACTACTCTTTTTATGAAAAAAGGGGGCAGACAAAGGGGCAATTACCAAAAACGGTTTAGAAATGCTCTTATTGCAAGCCTTTGGTGCATGGGATATATGGAACAAATAGTTAAGGTATGAAAAGAAAAAAAATGATTATTGGAACGAGTAGTATATTCGTTCTGCTTATTATAGTCCTACTTGGAGGCAGTCAATATATGCTGAACTATTCCTTACGCCCTGAAAACAGAGGAAAGAATTTGGAAAGTTCCTGGCAATATATGTTTAAGACTTACCCCTATCTAAAACCGTGGATAGATAGTCTGAAACAGAACCAAGCACTGAAGGATACCTTTATCTATTCTCCCGACCACGTAAAACTGCATGCTTACTATGTGGCTTCCAGCCGCCCGACAGCCAAAACCGCAGTTATAGTACACGGGTATACAGACAATGCCATCCGCATGATGATGATAGGTTATCTATACAATAAAAAACTGGATTTCAACATCCTCCTACCAGATTTACGCGACACTGGCCTGAGCGGTGGAAATGCCATACAAATGGGATGGTTAGACCGCAAAGATGTAACACAATGGATGGAGGTTGCCAATCGAATTTACGGTGACAGCACCAGCATGGTAGTACATGGAATCTCGATGGGTGCAGCCACCACTATGATGGTTTCGGGCGAACCGCAACCCGACTATGTGAAATGTTTTGTCGAGGACTGCGGATATACCAGCGTATGGGACCAATTTTCCAAAGAACTGAAAGCACAATTCGGCTTGCCTCAATTCCCGTTAATGTACACCGCCGACTGGTTATGCCAGCTGGAATATGGATGGGGGTTCAAAGAAGCATCCGCATTGAAACAGGTAGCCCGATGCCATCTGCCCATGTTCTTTATCCATGGTGATAAAGATGACTACGTACCCACATGGATGGTGTACAAATTGTATGAGGCAAAACCTCAGCCCAAAGCATTATGGATAGTTCCGGAAGCAGACCATGCACATTCCTATCTGTTCAATACTGAAGAATATACCCAAAAAGTAAAAGCATTTGTAGACAAATACATCCAATGAGAAATTTGACATTTTTACTTACTTTTTTCATGCTTCTAGGCTCCGTCCAGCTTCAAGCCAAAGAATATGCCATAAAAGACATACCGATGGTACATTTGCAAAACCGTACCCGCTACGTCAGCAATCCCGACGGTATCCTTTCATCCACCGCTGTCACCACTATGGACAGCATCCTCTACGCTTTAGAGCAAAAAACAGGTATACAAACATTAGTGGTAGCGGTAACAGGCATAGAGGGAGGTGATTGTTTTGATTTTGCCCACCGGCTGGGACAGGAAACGGGCGTAGGACAAAAAGAACGTGACAATGGATTGGTCATCTTGCTTTCCACCGACGAGCGGTGTGTGCAATTCGCTACCGGATATGGCCTTGAAGGGATATTGCCGGATGCCATCTGCAAACGGATTCAGAACCGCTATATGCTGCCCTATTTCAAGGACAATAACTGGAATGCCGGAATGGTAGCAGGAATACGGGCCGTAAACGGCTACCTGGACGGTTCCATGGAAAATATCGGCAATGACGAAAGCGAAGATGATCCCTTGGAATTCATTATCATCTTTTTTGTGATTTTCGGAGGATTTATTGGCATCGGATTGTATGCAAACTGGCGTAAAACACGCTGCCCCCATTGCAAAAAACACAAACTGCAACGTCTTTCTTCCAAAGTTATAGACCGAAGTAACGGAACAAAGACTGAAGAAGTAGTATATAAATGCAGAAATTGCGGACATATCCTCAGACGGAAAGAACGGTCGAGAGATGAAAATTACAAAGGCCCCCGAGGAGGAGGGCCGTTCATAGGCGGAATGGGAGGAGGATTTTTTGGTGGCCACGGTGGAAGTGGAGGCGGATTTAGCGGAGGAAGTTTCGGAGGTGGAAGCTTTGGAGGCGGAGGAGCCGGAAGCCGTTTTTAAGAACAAGAATATTCATAATTTTAATAGTATATACATATGAAAAAGTCAACGATTATTGTAATAGTAGTCATTGTATTAATTGCCATTTGGGGAATAACCTCTTATAATGGTATGGTAAAAATGGATGAATCTGTCAGCACAGCGTGGAGCAATGTAGAAAACCAGTACCAACGCCGTTCTGATTTAATACCCAACCTGGTAAATACAGTAAAGGGATACGCCTCACACGAAAAAGAAACTTTTCAAGCCGTAGTAGACGCCCGTAGCAAAGCCACTCAAATGCAGATCAGCGCCGATGACCTGACTCCCGAAAAAATGCAGGCCTATCAAAAGGCACAAGGCGAAGTAGGTAGTGCATTGAGCCGCCTGCTCGCTATCACCGAAGCTTATCCCGACTTGAAAGCCAATGAGAACTTCAAAGAGTTGCAAGCACAATTGGAAGGTACAGAAAACCGGATCAGTGTAGAACGCAAAAGATTCAATGACACAGCACGGGCATATAACACAGCCATCCGTACTTTCCCCCGTAACTTGCTTGCTGGCATGTTCGGATTTGACAAACGCCCATATTTTGAATCTGAGGAAGGAGCCGATAAAGCACCTAAGGTAGAATTCTAACTCGTAAAAGATACCTGTTTCCATCCTTAAGAAACAGTTTCCGGGTACGGATTGTATGAATTTTACAGTTTTTCTTATTCCAAACTGTAAAATTCATACAATCCGTACCCCATTTTTATCCATTCTGCTAATTTTTCAGCAACAATCAAGTATATTATCCCTAAAATCATTATCTTTACGGAAAGAAACTTTTAAAACTACAAGCAATATGTTCAATTCATTTGGTAATATTTTCCGGTTAACCAGTTTCGGTGAATCCCATGGACCGGGAGTAGGCGGCGTCATTGACGGCTTCCCTGCCGGTATTAAGATTGATATGGATTTCGTTCAGCAGGAACTGAACCGCCGCCGTCCCGGACAGTCATTACTTACCACCAGCCGCAAGGAGCCTGATACAGTGGAATTCCTTTCAGGTATATTCGAAGGCAAGTCCACCGGCTGCCCCATCGGATTTGTGGTATGGAACAAGAACCAACATTCAAACGACTACGAGAATATCAAGAATCTGTTCCGCCCTTCACACGCAGATTATACTTACATGCAAAAATACGGAATCCGTGACTACCGTGGCGGGGGACGTTCATCAGCACGAGAAACCATTTCACGTGTAGTAGCAGGAGCTTTAGCCAAATTGGCATTGAAACAACTAGGAATCAGTGTCACAGCTTATACCTCACAGGTAGGACCTGTCAAACTTGATAAAGATTACAAAAGCTATAACCTCGACTTGATAGAAACAAACGATGTGCGTTGTCCCGATCCGGAGAAAGCCAAGGAAATGGCAGAACTTATCTGGAAAATCAAAGGAGAAGGCGATACAATAGGCGGGGTAGTGAGTTGCGTCATCAAAGGATGCCCTATCGGACTAGGGCAACCCGTATTCGGTAAGTTACATGCCGCACTAGGAAATGCCATGTTAAGTATCAATGCCGTAAAAGGTTTCTCTTACGGACAAGGTTTTGACTCCATGGAGCTAAAAGGCAGTGAGCAGAATGATGTATTTTATAATAATAACGGAAGAGTAGAAACAAAAAGTAATTATTCCGGAGGAATACAAGGAGGCATCAGCAACGGGCAAGACATTTACTTCCGTGTGGCATTCAAGCCAGTTGCCACAATTCTGATGGAGCAACATACAGTAAATATCAACGGCACAGACACGACCATGAAAGCCAAAGGGCGTCATGATGCCTGCGTACTGCCGCGTGCCGTCCCCATTGTAGAAGCCATGGCTGCCATGACCATTTTGGATTATTATCTGATAGACAGAACTACACAACTATAAGAATCATTCAATTATGGAAATAAAACAATACATTAAAGAAAATGAAGCGCGCTTCATGGAGGAACTTTTCAGCCTCATCCGTATTCCCAGTATCAGTGCTTTACCCGAACATAAAGACGATATGCTGGCCTGTGCCTTACGTTGGAAAGAACTTTTGTTGGCAGCCGGAGCAGACGAAGCCATGGTAATGCCCTCACAAGGCAATCCATTGGTATTTGCACAAAAGCATGTAAGCAATGATGCTCCTACCCTATTGATTTATGCCCACTATGACGTAATGCCTGCCGAGCCGTTGGACCTGTGGAAAAGCCAGCCTTTTGAACCTGAAATTCGTGACGGACACATTTGGGCACGTGGAGCTGACGATGATAAAGGACAAGCCATGATCCAAGTAAAAGCATTCGAATACGTAGTAAAAAACGGACTGCTGAAACACAATGTGAAATTTATTTTCGAAGGTGAAGAAGAAATAGGTTCTCCCAGTCTGAATACCTTCATCAAGGAACATAAGGAATTGCTGAAAGCCGATATAATTCTTGTTTCGGATACCAGTATGCTAGGCGCGGATCTTCCCTCTCTGACCACAGGTTTACGAGGACTGGCTTATTGGGAAATAGAAGTGACCGGTCCGAACCGTGACCTTCATTCCGGACACTTCGGCGGAGCGGTAGCCAATCCTATCAATACCCTGTGCAGTATGTTAGCCCAAGTCATTGGCGAAGACGGACACATCACTATCCCCCATTTCTATGACGATGTAGAGGAAGTACCGGCAGCCGAACGTGAGATGATTGCACAAATTCCTTTCGACGAAAAAAAATACATGGAAGCCATCGGTGTAAAAGCACTGAAAGGTGAAAAAGGATATTCAACTTTAGAACGTAACAGCTGCCGTCCCTCTTTTGACATTTGTGGCATCTGGGGCGGATATACAGGCGAAGGTTCAAAAACAGTACTTCCCTCAAAAGCATATGCCAAGGTATCGTGCCGACTGGTTCCACATCAAAACCACGCTGTAATTTCCCAATTGTTTGTGGACTATATCCAGTCTATCGCTCCGGAATATGTACAAGTAAAAGTAACCCCGATGCACGGAGGCGAAGGATATGTATGCCCCATCACCTTGCCCGCCTACCAGGCTGCCGAAAAAGGCTTTGCTAAGGCATTCGGGAAAAAACCACTTGCCGTACGCCGTGGAGGAAGTATTCCTATCATCAGCGATTTTGAACAAATCCTAGGTATAAAGACCGTTCTCATGGGATTCGGATTGGAAAGTGACGCCATCCATTCGCCCAATGAAAACTTCTCTCTGGATATATTCCGCAAAGGAATTGAAGCTGTGGTAGAATTCCATCTCAATTATTAATCAATAATAAAAATGACTGCGGCAACAATCTTTAAAACTCTGACAACTGTTACTCTTTCAATAACATTACTAATTACAGGAGGTTGTAACAATATGGAAGCAAAAAAATGAAGAAACAGGAAAGAACACGGCTATAGAAAATATCTTTGCCCGAAAGAGCGTCCGGACCTATACACCCCAACCGATAGAAAAAGAAAAAGTGGATTTATTAGTAAAAGCTGCCATGGCTGCACCGACAGCAGTAAACAAGCAGCCCTGGGCTTTCGTGGTAGTGGATGACCGTAAAGTATTGGATAAACTGGCCGCCGAACTGCCTTATGCCAAGATGACGGCACAGGCTCCGCTAGCCATCGTGGTTTGTGGTGATTTAAGCAAAGCCCTGAACGGAGAAACAGATAGGTACTGGATGCTGGACTGCTCTGCCGCATCCGAAAATTTGTTGCTGGCAGCAGAATCAATGGGGTTGGGAGCGGTATGGACTGCGGTCTATCCGGAGAACGACCGCATTGCAAAGGTAAGGTCAGTCTTGTCTTTACCAGACCATATCATTCCTTTCAATTTGATTCCGGTAGGTTATCCACAACATCGGGAAGAAGCTAAAGACAAATTCAAGACCGAAAATATCCATTATAACAAATGGTGAACAAAGGTCTAGAAATATAAATTAAGTCGGCTGGTTTAATATAAATCAGCCGACAATCTCTTTCCATTCATCCATAATCAATTTTTCTCAATCTCTATTAGCCTCATCAAGTTTCTTTTTGGCTTTTTCTATCTTGCTTTTAGCTTTATCCAAGGTTTCCCCAACCTCATCAGCTTTATCCTCAATTTGATCTTTGGCATCATCCACCACATCTTCAACCGATTCTTTGGCTTTTTCTATACGCTCCTCGAATTTATCCTTTCCTTTCTTTTCGCCACAAGATGCAACAGCAAACATCGTCATGCACACTAACACTGTAAATAATTGTCTTTTCATACTTTTTCTATTTGATTATAAACTTGATTTTAAACTATGTTCAAATATAAGCATATAGCCTATTTCTTACAAATTCAACCTGTTCTTTGATACATATAAAATCTAAATCCGACAGGGAAAAAAAACTTATCCCATCAAAAAAAAGCCACCATAGCAAGGTGGCTTTCAATATATTAATAAAACATTCAATTCTATACTACCTGTCAAACTACTTTGTAGCAGGAGCCGTTTTAGCAGGAGCCGTCTTTATATTAATAAGAATACTATTTTCAACCCCTTCCTTGGTTACATATATTATTCTATATGCCTTCACCCCTTCTTCTTTCAGAGAAAGAGAAGCACTTTTAAGAGTTGATTCGGGATATTTTTTGGCTATGGCATCTTTAACAGATTGAGGAACCTCTTTCAGGTCTATGTTTTAAATCCGTCTTCCACAGTAACTGTATCATTCTTTACTTCATGGTATCATCAGCCATGAC
>ENA-OQCU01000666-OQCU01000666.1-human-gut-metagenome-genome-assembly--contig:-NODE-666-length-14705-cov-3.332282_pt1 | contig 14705 bp, 12 predicted proteins | sample MGYA00242504_ERZ504590 | MGnify/ENA primary metagenome ERZ504590 (study PRJEB26092, sample SAMD00036318) | human gut metagenome | host: Homo sapiens | study: EMG produced TPA metagenomics assembly of... | reverse complement strand
ATCGCCGGGCGCGCGGGCAGCCGGCCCGATCGCTCGCACTCCTTCAACATCGGATGCCGTCGCGTGACGGAGAAGTTCTTCGCGGCCGATCCTCCCGGCGCCGGCGAGCTCGAACGGGCCCGCGCGTGGGTGGAGGAGGGGATGCGCCCCTACTTCGACGAGCTGCGCGGGGCGGGCTTCGCACCCGAGCGGCTGGTGGCGGTGGCCGGCACGGCCACCACGGTGGTGTCGATCCACGAGCGCATGGAGGTGTACGACACCTCCCGCGTGCATAAGGCCGTCATCACGCGCCCCATGCTCGACGGGGTGGCCGACCAGCTGGAACGCGTCCCGCTCGCGCAGCGCGAGCGCATCGTCGGGCTCGATCCGGGCCGCGCGCCCGTCATCGTGGCCGGCATGGTGATCCTGCAGACGGTGCTCGACCTGGCCGGCGTCGATTCGTTCACGGTCAGCGAATCGGACATTCTCCACGGCATCATTTTGGACGAAGCGGCGCGCTGAGGTCCCGCCGTCCGATAAAGTTTGCTACCATAGGGCCTGCTCGTTTTCAGCGGGCCGTCGCACGCGGGGGCGTGGCGGAATTGGCATACGCAGGAGACTTAAAATCTTCCGGCTTCGGCCTTTGCGGGTTCGAGTCCCGCCGCCCCTACCACCTTGCGCTTCATGGTGCGGCGAGCGCCACGGAGGCGACGCCTCCCGCTTCCTACTCCTCGTCGTACGCTTCCAGCACGGCGGGCAGCGACGCGGTCACGACGTTGCCGACGGCCGGCAGCCCCGATGAGCACCGCGCTGATCACCTCGTCGCGCGTGGCACCGTGCATCTTCGCCATCTTCACGTGGAACGGCAGGCCGCTGTCGAGACGGGCCGCCGCCATGACGGCGAGGTAGGCGAGAGCGGCGGTCTTGTCGTCGAGCGCGCTGGCCGCGCCGAGCGCCTGCACCGCCTCCGACCATGCCTGCTGGTGCTGCGGAGCCTCTTGGGCGAATGCCTGGAATGCGGGGCTGACGTTCATGGACGCCTCCTTCTCGCGCGGGATTTTCGATGCTCCCAGTGTAGCAAGCGAAGCGTCGCTTGACGCAAAGCGTTGCATACTCTCAACCTGATATGCGGAGAAACCCGGAAAAAAAAGCCGCTGGCGCAGCGCACGGAAAAGCGCCCGCTTTTCTTTGTGATACCATGTCGAGCGGATCATTCGCCCAGGCCTACAGAGAAAGTGCTATGGAGACAATCAACGAAATCATCGCAGCCGTAGAAGAACCTCCCGAGTCGTTCGAGCAGTACCTGACGTCGTACGCCGACCGCGTGGGCGACCTGGTGAACTCCTTCATCCCGAAGGGCACGCACGCGGACATGGACCGCTACCTGTACCAGCCGCTCATGGCGTACAGCCAGAACGGCGGCAAGCGCCATCGCCCGCTCATCTGCTTCGCGGCCTGTCGCGCCGTGGGCGGTGACATGGCGCGCGCGACCAGCGCCGCGGCCGCCATCGAGCACTTTCATACCGCGGCCCTCATCCACGACGACATCGCCGACGAGGCCGAGCTTCGCCGCGGCGAGCCGTGCATGCACCTCACCGAGGGCATGGGGCTGGCCATCAACGCGGGCGACCTCGCGCTGTCCCTCGTCAACGGCACGGTGGTGTCGGATGAGAACCTCGACGATGCCACGAAGGTGCGCGTCATCACCGAGCTCATCGACATGACCCGCCGCACCATCGAAGGCCAGGCGCTCGACATCGGATGGGCGCGTGACGGCCGCTACGACATCACGCCTGAAGACTACCTGGTCATGGCCACGCACAAGACCGCGCATTACTCCGGCGCGGTGCCCCTGGCCATCGGCGCCATCATCGGCGGCGGCACCGAGGTCGAAGTCGAGGCGCTGCGCAACTACGGCCTGGACACCGGCCTCGCGTTCCAGATCCAGGACGACCTGCTGAACCTCGTGGGCTCCGAGGAGAGCACGAAGAAGGACTTCCGCAACGACATCACCGAGGGCAAGCGCACGCTCATGGTGGTGCACGCGCTGCAGCACTCCGACGATCGCGACCGCCTCATCGACATCCTGTCGTCGAAGGAGAAGGACCAGGCCGTGCTCGCCGAGGCCGTCGCCATCATGGAGGCGTCCGGCAGCATCGACTACGCGCGCAACTACGCCGAGAACCTCACGAGCATCGCGAAGAACCGCCTGACCGACATGGTGCGCCCCTCCACGGCCCGCGACCTCCTCGTCTCCATGGCCGACTGGTTCGTCAGCCGCTTGAAGTGATCTGATCTACGTTTCGAGATGCACCTCATCAGGGCCCGGATTCGTCCGGGTCTTTTTTTAGCGCGCCAACTCCTCCTGCACGAGGTCGATCAGCTCTTCGCGGCTGTGAACGTCCAGCTTCTGATGGATGTGGTTGATATGCGTTGACGATGTTCCCGGCGAGATGCACAGGGCCTTCTGCACGTACGTCATGTTGCGGCCCTGCGCCACCAGCTCGAGCACTTCGGCTTCCCGTGCCGTCAGACCGTAGCGCTCGGCAAGCGCGTGCGCCGCGGCGGCAGGGGTACTCTCGCGCTCGCGCTCCGCGGGGGCTTTCAGCCCGATGCGGCCGAGCATCACCGCGACGGTCAGGCACAGGATGGCGTAAGCGGCGAACATGATCAAAAGGATGTCGAAGTCGATGGCGATCTTCATGATGTCGAACAGGAGAATGGCCGCAGCGTAGCCGACGATCATGCCGATGAGGCCGAACGAACGTGTCCAGAACACGAAGGTGAACGATCCGATGTGAAAGTACTTCTTGGCATTGCTCGGGCCGACGCTGCAGATGATGGCCTCGCAGATGACGATGAACGCCACGACGGCCGGCAGCGTTTCCTGCAAACCGTAGCGAAGGAACGGCGGGAGCAGCAGACCGAGCGAGGCGAGCGGGATGAGCACGGTGGTGACGAGGGAGGCGTGCCGTTGCGGCAACAGCATCCAAACGCATCCTGCGATGACGAGGACGAGCACGGTCCATCCCGCGAGGAAGGGGTCGATGCCGGCGGGTATCATGAAGTTCTCGACGGTTCCGGTGCGCCGGTTCAAAAGCGAGAAGAAGCTGATCATGAATCCGAATACGAACAGGATGACGATGAGGTACAGGGGAAACGGAGGCTGGATCGTCACGCTGGGCGCAGTTCGTGCCGACGCGCGCGTTCGATAAGCGCCTAGTGCCGCCGAGACGACGGGCAACACCCCGCCGAACAGAATGGCCGATCGTGCGCCCAACTGTATGGATACGAGGACGATGACGATGGTGAGCAGGCTGCAGAGCGCTAGGAACAGCGGTCGCTCCTGGGAGGTCTCGGACGAGATATGCTCGCACCATGCGAGGACGAGGATGGCCGATGCGCCGCACGCGAACAAGCGCGACCAGGCGACGGGAACCATCTCGGGTGAGAGAAGGCTGACTGTCTGCAAAATACACGCGGTTCCGGAGCCCGCGAGCCCGAGGACGAACAGGTGCGACCCGTGCGCGCGAGGCCCCAACAACCCGACCGCGACCAAGGCGACGACGTTGCCGCATATCAGAGCAACGTTCTCCGGTGCCAGCCCGATGGACTCCGCAATCTTGATTTCCGACGACCCGAACATGATGGCGACGTATCCCCAGAAAAGCGCCGAGGCGAACGCATCGAGCGCGATGCCGCCTCTTTGAATGTCGGAGCGGGCCGGTTTGGCGACAACTCGACTCTTTTCTCCCCCTGTGGCTTGCTGCATTGCATTCTCCCCGGTGAGCTGCGTGTCAAATACTTTATATGATGGACAGATCCCCTTGCTGCGGCGCGTAAATCATATACCTTGTTCGATGTTTTCGCGCTTCGTTCCCCTGTACGCTCCTCGCCGTCAAAGGCCCTTTGCGAGATGCGCGTCGAAGCGATTTCGCGGCCTATGGTAGCGGAAAAAAAGAGGAGGAACAAATGGGAACAGGGATAACGAGAGCATGGGTTTAACGCGGCGTGGCTTTCTCACCGGCGCGCTCGCCCTCGGCGCGGTCGGCGCGGGCAGCATGCTTGCGGGATGCTCGTCCGAGGGGGGCGCGGGCGCTCCGGCAAGCGACGAGCGTGCGTGGGATCAAGAAACCGACGTGGTGGTGGTCGGAACGGGCTTCGCCGGTTTGGCAGCCGCTCATGAGGCTGCGAAGGCGGGCAGCCAGGTCGTTCTTGTCGAAAAAGCTCCCGAAAAGTACGCAGGCGGCAATAGCCGCGCATGCGCCCAGGCCATCTGGTCGCCGGAAAAGACCGCCGAGGCGTTGCCTACTTCAAGGAGATCACCGGCGATTACCACCTCGTCGGACTCGACGATGCCGTGATCGAGGCCTATATCGGCGGCGCGAAAGAGAACGCCGATTGGCTGTTGGACGAGTTCGAGATCGAGACGAAGACGCACAACGCCTGCGAGTACCCCGCTGCGAAAACCGCTTCGGCGGTGGGCGATTCCAACACGCTCATTCCGGCCGAAGGGTTGGGTAACGCTCGGGTCTGGGCGCCTATGTTCGAGGTGGTAGGAAGCGAGTCGGGCGTTACGTCTCTGTTCGAGACGGCCTTCACCGATCTCGTGTTCAACGAGGCTGGCGAAGCGATCGGCATCGAGGCGCAGCAAGGCGAATCGCCCCTCCTCATCAAGGCGAAGAAGGGCGTCGTGCTCGCTTGCGGCGGGTTCGAGTACAACGAGGAAATGAAGGCGAATAACTGCCGTTACCCGTCGCTCGCGTGGGGCACGCCGTACAACACGGGCGATGCTCTGACGGCGTGTCGCAAGTACGATATCGACTTCTGGCACATGAACTCCGCGACGCCGGCAACGCGCGTCGGCGTGCAGGCTACTTGGCTCGATGACGATTTCAGCGAATGCGGCTTCGACTGCGAAGTGGCAGGCGATGCCGGGTACGTGTGGACCGACAAGTACGGCAAGCGCTTCATGGACGAGACTCGCTCCTATCAGCACGGATACGGTCGCGATGCGCTGTTCTACAACGACTCCGCCAAGATGGAATGGCCGCGCCTGCCGTTCTGGCAGGTTGTCGACGAGAGCACGCTGCCGTTTATGGGAACGAGCGGCAGCGGTTGGGTGCACATCGTCGGCGGCACCAGCGCTCCCGACAGCACCGAAGAGTTGCTTTCCTCGGGCTTGATGGTCAAAGCCGACACTGTCGAGGAACTTGCTTCTCAGATGGGCGTCGAAGCGACGATCCTGCAGGAGAGTGTGGACGCGCTTTCCGGTCCCGATGACGAGTTCGGTCGAGCTGCGGAAAAGAAGCGCGCGCTTTCCGGCACGCTGTATGCGGTGCAGCTCCAGCCCATCATGGTGAACACCAACGGCGGGCCGAAGCGCGATGCGAGTGCGCGCATCGTGCATACGGACGGCACGCCTGTCGAGCGGCTGTTCTCCGCTGGCGAGCTCGGCTCCGTATGGGCTTGGTACTACCAGGGTGCCGGCAACGTGAGCGAATGCATGGTGTTCGGCCGCATCGCCGGGCGCAATGCCGCTGCGCTGACTCCTTGGGACGCTGAAGCTTAGGGCTTCATCTGTTCCGTGACGCGGCCGTCCTTCCGACTCCCTCCCTCGTGCGGAAGGGCGGCCAAGAACCTGCGGGCGATCCGGAAGGTATCGCTCGCTCATCTGCCAAGGAGGCAATGCGATGAAGAAGTTTACGGGTGCGGCGACGATTTCGTGCGCAGTCATCGCGTTGGCGTTGACCGCCTGCGCGCCCCAGTCGAACGAAAACGGAGCCGCATCGGCCGACGATGCGAAGGAGACCCCGATCACGGTTGCGTGGTCGGCGGACTCGGAGTGTGGCACCTGCCATGCGACCGAGCAGGCGTCGTACGACGACGCGGCTTGCGTGGCCAGCACGCACGAAGGGCAAGCGTGCATTTCGTGCCATGCTGACGCTTCCGGTCTGGCGACGGCTCACGAGGGCAAGACCGCGTCCGATACCATGCCCAAGAAGCTGAAGAAGACGGAGGTGCCCGACGACGCATGCCTGTCGTGCCACTACGGTGCTCGCGAAGAACTCGTTGCAGCCACCGTCGACGTCGCGGTGGTCGATTCGAAAGGCACGGCGGTGAACCCGCACGATGTGACTCCGAGCGAGCAGCACGATACTATCCGATGCGCGGATTGCCACGGCATGCACGATGCCGAGAAGCTTGCCGACAAAGCCGATGCGGAATGCGCAAGCTGCCATCACGCCGACGTGTTCGAGTGCTACACGTGCCACGATTGACGCGACCGCTGCGCGGACGTCCGAGAAGGGGGCATGCGTGCAACAAGCTGCGCATACCCCCTCTGTTCCTCTTGTGGAACCTCGGTCGAAACCCTCGCGCGCGCACCGCGGTGCGCTACCATGACGCTCATGGAAACCATTAAGCGACATGACACCGGTCCCGCGGTCGAAGACGTGCAGCAGCGCCTCGTCACCATCGGGCTGCTCGATCCCGCCGACGTCGACGGGGCGTTCGGCGATACCACGGCCGAGGCCGTGCAGGCGTTCTGCGGCGGCGCGGGCCTGCCTCTCACCGACGAGGTGACCGAGAAGGTGTGGGCGGCGCTCGTCGACGCCTCGTTCACGCTGGGCGACCGCACCCTGTACCTGCGCATGCCGCACTTCCACGGCCACGACGTGCTGGAGCTGCAGCACGCGCTGGGCGCGCTCGGCTTCGCCTGCGGCGCCACCGACGGCATCTTCGGCGCGTTCACCGAGCTTGCGCTGCGCAAGTTCCAGCTCAACCTGGGCCTGCCGTCCGACGGCATCGCCGGCGCCTACACGTACGCCGCCATCCGCAACCTCCACCATTCGTGGGAGGGCAAGGAAGCGGTGCACGGTTCCAGCCACCTCGGGTTCGCCCGCGCCGCCGACGTGCTCGAGCGCAATGCGCTGTGCCTGTTCGGCACGCAGGATTTTACGCGCAGCGTCGCATCGCGCATGTCGAATCTCGCGCTGGCCACGAACCCCGCTTCCAAGATCATGAGCGCCGATTCTCTGCTCGTCGCCCCCGACGAGTCCATGTTGCTTGTGCATATCGTCCTGCCGGGCGAGCTGACGGTGACCACCGTGCCGCGCGTCAGCTTCGATGACGAGGAGACGCTTTCTCTGCGTCTCGAGACGGCTATCGGCGTGGCCGACGCCGCCAGTCCGTCGCGCATCGCCGTCGAGCTTCCCGGCATTATGTGGGAAGACGCGGGCGAGGGTCGTTCCGCGCAGCATTTCGCTATTACGCTGCTCGACGCCTTGTGCACTGCGCTGTCGTAAGCTCGGCACCCTGATCGTAGACGCTGCACCCCCCCTCCGCCATTCCGAGCAAGCGAGGTCTTCGGGATGCCATCCTGAGAGAGTGCGGTCCGCTCCCGTCATCCTGAGCGAGCGAAGCGAGTCGAAGGCCGCGTTGCGCGTGGCGAGGAGGCTTGCGGCATCTCCTCGATCGGAAGCTCGAACGCTCGCGCTCTTTGATCGAAACCTTCCTACACCAGCTGATGTATTCTCGTGTCGGTTCGATGACGGATATGCAAAAGTTAATGATTTCCGCAGGTGAGGGCTTTATACTGCTGTCAAACACCAACCGATTCGAAAGCAGGTTATCATGGCTGACGATACGAAGAACACCGACTCTGGCACCCCGCAGCAGCCCGACGCGGCTCCGCAGCCTCCCGCGACGCCCCCGACCGAGCCGTTGCCTCAGCAGCAACCTTCTATGGGCCAGCAGGTTCCTCCCGCGCAGCCCCAGCCGCAGCAACCGATGTACGGCGCTCCGCAGCCTCAGCCGCAGGCTTTCTACCCGCCTGCTCCGCTCATGCAGCTCACCGGCGGCATGAAGTTCGCTTGGCTTGTGGTGGGCGCCTTGCTGGGCATTCCGGGTATCATCATCGCTTGGCTTGTGAACGTCGACAAGATGCCGCAGGTGAAAAGCGATGCCCTCAAGTTCGCCATCATCGGTTTCGTCATCTGGATCGTGCTGCAGTTCATCTTCGGCATGATCGTGTTCGGAACCATCTCGGCCGCGATGTACGGGCTGATGAACTCGGTGGATATGGGCTCCTACAACTACGGCTACCACGGATCTTGGTAATCGACCGGATAAATCTGTAAATCGCTTCACATTGGAAGAGCCCAGCGGGGCTCTTCCTTTTGCGTGCTAAAGCGAGTGGTACAATTGTGAGCGATTTCCAGGGTCCGTGCGGGGAAGCGCGGGCGCCAGAGACCCACCGCACAAAGGAGCACACATGCCACGTCCCATGACCATGGCGGAGAAGATCCTCGCCGCCCATGCGGGGCTCGACGAAGTGGAGCCGGGTCAGCTGATCGAATGCGATCTCGACCTCGTGCTGTCCAACGACGTCACCGCCCCCATTGCCGTCAAAGAGTTCCGCAAGATCGGCGTCGAGAAGGTGTTCAATCCTACGAAGATCGCTCTCGTCCCCGATCACTACGTCCCCAACAAGGACATCAAGAGCGCCGAGCAGGCCAAGATCGTGCGCGATTTCGCGCGCGAGCAGGGTATCACCCACTACTACGAGGTGGGCTGCATGGGCGTCGAGCATGCGCTGCTCCCCGAGCAGGGCGTCGTCGGCGCGGGCGACCTCATCATCGGCGCGGACAGCCACACCTGCACGTACGGCGCGCTGGGCGCGTTCGCCACGGGCGTGGGCTCCACCGACGCCGGTGTGGGCTACGCCACCGGCAAGGCGTGGTTCAAGGTGCCCGAGTCTCTGCTGTTCAAGATCGAGGGCGAGCTGGCTCCCGGCGTCACCGGCAAGGACGTCATCCTGCACATCATCGGCATGATCGGCGTGGACGGCGCGCTCTACCAGGCCATGGAGTTCACCGGCAGCGCCATCCGCGCCATGGACATGGACGAGCGCATGAGCATCTCGAACATGGCCATCGAGGCGGGCGGCAAGGCCGGGCTCATCGGGGTCGACGACGTGACGCGCGCCTACCTGGACGGCCGCACCGAGCGCCCCTACACCGAGTACCATTCCGACGCGGACGCGACGTATGCGAAGGTGTACGAGATCGACGCCGCCTCCATCGTGCCCACCGTGTCGTTCCCGCACCTGCCGTCGAACACGCGCCCGGCCGCCGAGGCGCGCGACGTCAAAATCGATCAGGCCGTCATCGGCAGCTGCACGAACGGCCGCATCGCCGACATGCGCCAGGCCGCCGACGTGCTGCGCGGCCGCACGGTGCATCCCGACGTGCGCTGCATCGTGATCCCCGCCACGCAGGCGGTGTATCGCCAGTGCATGGAGGAAGGCCTCATGGACGTGTTCCTCGACGCGAACTGCGCCGTGTCCACGCCTACGTGCGGCCCCTGCCTGGGCGGCTACATGGGCATTCTCGCCGCAGGCGAGCGCGCCATCGCCACGACGAACCGCAACTTCGTCGGCCGCATGGGCGACCCCACCAGCGAGGTGTACCTGTCCTCGCCGGCCATCGCCGCGGCAAGCGCCGTGCTCGGCCACATCGGCCTGCCGGAAGACCTGGACTAGGAGGAGCTGCGATCATGCAATTCAAAGGAACCGCGCACCGCTACGGGCGCGACATCGATACCGACGTCATCATCCCGGCCCGCTACCTGACCACGTCCGATCCGGCGGAGCTGGCGAAGCACTGCCTGGAGGATCTCGACACGTCGTTCGTCGAACGCGTGCAGCCGGGCGACATCATCGTGGCCGACGAGAACTTCGGCTGCGGCTCGTCGCGCGAGCATGCCCCATCGCCATCAAGGCGGCGGGCGTCGACGTCGTCATCGCCAAGAGCTTCGCGCGCATCTTCTACCGCAACTCCATCAACACGGGCCTCGCCATCATGGAGTGCCCCGAAGCGGTGGACGCCATCAGCCAGGGCGACGTGGTGTCGGTGGATGCCGATACGGGCGTCATCGTGGACGAGACGACGGGCCAGACGTACCAGGCTCAGCCGTTCCCCCCGTTCATCCGCGAGATCATCGAAGCCGGCGGCCTCATCAACCGCACGAAGGCGAAACTTGGCGAGGAGTAGATCAATGACCAGGACCTATAACATCTGCCTGCTTCCCGGCGACGGCATCGGCCCCGAGATCATCGCCGAGGGCGTCAAGGTGCTGGACGCGGTGGGCGCGAAGTACGATACGGCGTTCTCCTACACCGAGGCGCTGCTGGGCGGGTGCGCCATCGATGCGTGCGGCACCGCGCTGCCGGACGAGACGCTGCGCGTGGCCGAATCGTCCGACGCCGTGCTGCTGGCGGCGGTCGGCGGTCCGAAGTGGGATACCACCGACCCCGCGAAGCCGCGTCCCGAGCAGGGCCTGTTGGGCATCCGCAAGGCGTTGGGCCTGTACACGAACCTGCGTCCCGTGCAGATCTTCGCCGCGTTGGCCGACGCGTCCACCCTCAAGCCCGAGATCGTGGACGGCGTGGACATGATGATTGTCCGCGAGCTGACGGGCGGCTTGTACTTCGGCCGCCGCGAGCGTTTCTACGACGAAGAAGGCTGCGGCTCGGACGGCGCCGCCGGCCAGCGCGCCTACGACACGTTGGAATACCGCGAGTACGAGGTGGAGCGCATCGCGCGCCAGGCGTTCGAAGCCGCGCGCAAGCGCCGTAACAAGGTGACCAGCGTCGACAAGGCGAACGTGCTGGAAACCAGCCGCATGTGGCGTGAGATCGTGCACCGCGTCGGCTCAGAGGAATACCCCGACGTGGAGCTCGAGGACCTGCTCGTGGACAACACGGCCATGCAGCTGATCAGCCGCCCTGTCGACTTCGACGTGGTGGTGACCGAGAACATGTTCGGCGACATCCTGTCCGACGAGGCCGCCCAGATCACCGGCTCGCTGGGCATGCTGGCCAGCGCCAGCCTCGGCGACGGCACCGCCCTCTACGAGCCCAGCCACGGCAGCGCGCCCGACATCGCGGGACGCGGGATCGCGAACCCGCTCGCGCAGATCCTGTCCGTCGAGATGATGCTGCGCTATAGCTTCGACATGGGCGAGGCCGCCGACGACATTCGCCGCGCGGTGACCGCCGTGCTCGACGAGGGCTGGCGCACCGGCGACATCAAACAGTCCGACACGCCCGCCGACAAGCTGGTCGGCACGGCGCAGATGGGACGATCTCGTGGTGTCGCGTTTGTAGCGCGTTCCTTGCAAAGTAAAAAAGAAGCGCCCTGACGGCGCTTCCTTTTTTGTCAGCGGTCTCGTTTACGGCTTCGGTCCCTTCGATACGACGATGACCACCTTGCCTTCTTGCACGCTTTGGCTGATCACCGTGCCTTCCGGAACCGTGTCGGAGTACTCCTCGATGTAGCCCGCCTTGTAGCCGTTCAGTATCTGGATGGCTTCCTCGAAGGTCTTGCCCACGGCGCTTGGAGCCGAGTTCACGTCCTTCTCGCGGCTTTCGCCGTCCTCGTCCTTCTCTTCTTCCACCTTCTTGCCCAGCTTGTTCTTCTGAGCGATGTTGTACGGGTTGTTGTACGGCGGATCCGCGACGGTGGGGAAGTTCTCGATGGCCTTGCCGCTGGTCGCCCGATCCATGAAGTCCTTCCATAGCGCGTTCGTCGTGAGCCCGTGGTCGGTCTCAATAGCGCCGGACGGGTCGCCGATCCAAGCCGCGCACGACAGGCTGGGCGTATAGCCCACCAGCCAGTGGTCGGTGAACGAGCTGGCGGTGCCCGTCTTGCCTGCAACCGGCTGCCCGCTGTTCAACCGCGCCGACGTGGCCGTGCCGTTGCTCTGCGTGAACACCGTTTCCAACACCTTCGTCGTGGCGGCGGCGACCTTCTCGTCCAACACGCGTTCGCCGGTGTCGCTCTCCTCCTGAGGCCAGATGACGTTGCCGTCGCGGTCGAGGATCTTTGTGATCACCGTGGGCTCGCGTTCACGCCGCCGCTGGCCAGCGTGGCGTAGGCGCTCGCCATCTCCAACGGATTGACGTCGGCCACGCCCTCGGTTGCGGTGTACACGGGCTGCATGGGGGAGGTCACGCCCAGGCGGCTGGCCATCTCGGTAGTGGATGCCTGGCCGATGGAGTTCGACAGGCGCAGGTAGCCGGTGTTCGACGAGATGGCCGTCGCGCTTTGGATCGTCTGGATGCCGTAGTCGTTGCCGTTGAAGTTCTCGAAGTCCTCGGGTGCGCCATCCTGTCCCTTCTTGAGGGGAGAGGTGCAATCGACCAGCGTCTGAGGCGAGATGCCCTGTTCGATGGCTGCGGCCAACGTGAACGCCTTGAACGTCGATCCGGCCTGGCGTCCCGTTCCGCCGTCGCCCGTGGCGATGTTCACCTGGCTTTCCCCTTCGCCTTGGCCGTACGGCACTCCGCGCGTCATCGCCTTCACTTGGCCGGTTGCCACGTCGATGGCTACGATGGAGGCGTCCAAGTTGTCGGCCATGTTCGCGCGCTGGTTGTCCACCGCCGCCTGCGCCGCGTCCTGCAGCTCGGGGTCGAGCGAGGTGTAGATGGTCAGTCCGCCTTTGAACAGGTCGGCATACGAGCATCCGTAGGGGTTGTTCTCGTCGAACAGCAACGAACGCACGTAGCTGGTGAAAAAGGGATAGGCGTAGATGCCGTCGGCTGGTGCGTCGGGCGCCGGGTTCAGCCCCAGCTCCTCGGCTTGGGCATCGTCGTGCTCCTGCTGCGTGATGTCGCCGGCCGACAGCATGCGGTCGAGCACCACGTTGCGGCGCGCCAGGCAGGCGTCCGGGTACACCTTGGGATTAAGATAGGTGGGCGACTGCGGGATGCCTACGAGCGTGGCGGCCTGCGCGAGCGTCAGGTCGAGCGCCGACACCTGGAAGTAGTTCTGCGCGGCCGCTTCGATGCCGTAGCAGCCGTCCCCGTAGTTGATGATGTTCAAGTACTTGACCAGGATGTCGTCTTTGCTGAAGCGTTTCTCCAAATCGATGGCCAGCTCGGCCTCGCGGATCTTGCGCTCGAAGGAGATGTCGGTCGCCTCTTCGGACAACACGGTGTTGCGCACGAGCTGTTGGGTGATGGTGGAAGCGCCTTCCAGGTCGCCGCCGCGCAGGTTGTTGACGAAGGCGCGCGCGATACCGGGGATGTCCACGCCTTCGTGCTCGTAGAAACGCACGTCCTCGGTGTCGACGGTGCCTTCCAGCACGTATGGGCTGATCTCCTCGTACGTTACCGGATCGCGCTTTTCCAGCTGGAACTCCGCCAGCAACGTGGCTTCGTCGCCTGCGTACATCACAGATTCGCGGGATGTGTTGGTGAAGTCGGTGTCCTCGATGCTGGGGAGGTTCTTCGTCCAGCCTTCCATGACGCCGAGGGCGCCCTGAACTCCTGCGTAGCCGACGAAGCAAAGGGCTGCCACCGTGACGATGGAGGCCCCATTTCACCGCATGGGTGCGCATTTCGCGCTGTTTTCTCCGTATTTTCATCGTTCGACTATACTACCATAGCGCTGATACCGAACCGTAACGTTCGGTCGGATAACCCCGGAACTCTCTACACCAGCTCGCATCCTGTTCGAAAGGGTGCAAAACGTACTGCTATATATAGGTAAGGATCTACCATGTCTCATGCCATCGAACTGCTCGCGCCCGCCGGCAACGCCGCGGCGCTTCGTGCCGCCGTGCGCGGCGGGGCCGACGCCGTGTATTTGGGCCTCGACTCGTTCAACGCCCGCCGCGGAGCCGACAACTTCACGCTCGAGACACTGGCCGATGCCTGCGCCTACGCGCATCTGCGTGGGGTTCGCGTGTACGTGACGTTCAACACCGCCGTGCTGCCTTCCGAGGTGGCCCGTGCGCTCGAAACGGTGCGCCAGGCGTATCGCGCCGGGGCGGATGCCTTCATCGTGCAAGACATCGGCATCGCATCCGAGATCTCCCGCGCGCTCCCCGAGGCGCGACTGCATATATCGACGCAGATGAACACGCATAACGCGGCCGGCATCGAGGCGGCGGCGAAGCTGGGCGCCCAGCGCGTCACGCTGGCACGCGAGCTGTCCGTCCTCGAGATCGCCCATCTCGCCGAGGTGGCCGACGGCTACGGCATGGAGGTGGAGTCGTTCGCTCACGGCGCGCTGTGCGTGTGCTACTCCGGCCAGTGCTTCATGTCGTCGCTCATCGGCGGCCGTTCGGCGAACCGCGGGCTGTGCGCCCAGGCGTGCCGTCTGCCCTACACGCTGCACAACGTGGCGCTGCGCAAGAACCTGCCCGCGCCGGGCGAGCATCTGCTGTCCCCGCAGGACCTGTGCGCCATCGACTTGCTGCCCGAACTGGTGGAAGCGGGCGTCACGTCGTTCAAGATCGAGGGTCGCATGAAGTCGCCCGAGTACGTGTTCGCCGTCACGCAGACGTACCGCGCCGTACTCGATCGCACGCTGGCCGAGCGCGCTGCGGGAAGCGGCAAGGACGTGCGGGCCGCCGAAGACGAGCATCGCACCCTGGCTGAGGCGTTCTCCCGCGGGTTCACCACGGCCTACCTGGAGAACCAGCGCGGCAACGACATCATGAGCTACGGGCGCCCGAACAACCGCGGCGTGTTCGTGGGTCGCGTGACGTCGGCGAAGAACGGCGTCGCCACCGTCGCGGCCGAGCGGCCGCTCGCACCGGGCGACGTGTTGGAGTTCTGGACGAACAAGGGTCACTTCGCCTACACGCTCGACCAGGTGTCTCTCGACAAGCAAGGCAATGTTCGCATGGCGCCCGACCGTCCGGTGGGGAAGGGC
>ENA-OQCU01000662-OQCU01000662.1-human-gut-metagenome-genome-assembly--contig:-NODE-662-length-14731-cov-3.481306_pt1 | contig 14731 bp, 11 predicted proteins | sample MGYA00242504_ERZ504590 | MGnify/ENA primary metagenome ERZ504590 (study PRJEB26092, sample SAMD00036318) | human gut metagenome | host: Homo sapiens | study: EMG produced TPA metagenomics assembly of... | reverse complement strand
CCAGAACCACTTTTCAGGTGATCGAGACAAAATCCTTTTGTGTTCTTTAATTTTTTCTTTTAGTTCAGGATCCTTTTTCATACATAGTGAAGAAGGTCTTCATGTATGCATTAAAGGTCTTGTTTACGCTGTCACATATAAAGCAGGTTGATTCACGCTTGTTAATCCAGTCCACGATGGAATTGGAGGAGGCGTTTGCTTTTTTTGAAAAGACCGCTCTTTTGCACTGAATCAGGCTTAAAGTTCTTAAATTCTTTGTCCATCTCCTCAATATGGCGCATGTACATGGTTTTTAGTATCCAGGCGTTTCCGAGTGAATTGCCATAGTCAAACATTTTTTTGAAATGTGCACGGCAGAAGCCCTCCTTATCGGTCATATCGCGTATGTCAGCCTCCATGTAAGAGGCACCATGACCAAGTACAAAATCCATGACGTGATCCTCGGTGCGTTTTTCTATATAGCAGAAGGGGCATTCACCGGCATTGTCAAAGGCGTCTGATATGGGGATAGTGTGTATTTGTTCTTTCAAGGTAATACCTCCGGGGTCATATTTTGTTATTTAAAAAATCCTCTGGTGTGTAGCTCTCATAAAACTTGATAAAGGTCTGTAAAGAGGTGGAAAGCTTTGAAGACTCCTTGTAAGCAAAGCCAACCTCACGCTTGTGGATTGGTATGCCGAGAGGAATTTCAATCAGGGTACCGTCAGCAAGCTCCTTTGAAACTATGCTTTTTTATGACGCAGGCCACACCTACGCCTATTTTGGCAAAGTCGATGAGCAGGTCCATATTTGATATATCTATAGAGTCCTTTACGTGTATCTGGTTCTCCTGCAGATAATCATCAATATATTTACGTGTCATATTGCCTTTATCGAGAAGCATGAGAGTAGAGTTTTGCAAAATCTCGCTCTTTTTGACACCACGGGCGCTTAAGTTGCGCAGATAGTCCTTTGTAGTGACAAATATATCCTCGATGTTGTCCAGATAATAGAAATTGAAAGTCTTAAGGGATGCTGGTTTTCCTATCAGACCTATATCTATTTTGTCATCATCGAGGAGCTTTAAGGTCTCATTGGTGGACTGACATTCGATTGAGATGCTTATATGAGGATTTCTGTGTATGAATTCCTTGAGATATGGCAAAAGCATATATTTGCAGAGTGTTGAGCTGACACCAATCTTAAGCTGGCCGACACCGAGCTCTATTGAGCGCTTCAGCTTTTCCTCCCCCTCATTTAATGCCTCAAAGGCCTCGCTTACATGATCATAAAGAAGCCTGCCCTCATCGGTCAAGACGACACCTCTGGAGCTTCTGGAAAAAAGCTTGCATTCCAGTCCGTCCTCAAGCTTTTGAATTGACTTGCTGATGGCAGGCTGGCTGATATAGAGCTCCTTGGCTGCCTTTGATATATTGCCGGCATTGGCGACAGTATAGAAAATCCAGTAAGATGAGAGATTCTGGTTCATTTGTACCTCCTGTGGTTTGTACTTTTAATGGGCTGTAATCGTTGCTTGTCACAAAAAGGTGTGAACATCAACAAATCTGTGTTTATTATACCATGAGATTTAGTTATGGTAAATATGTTTATTATGTATTTTTATTATGGTAAATCATATGTTATGATGTCTTAAGTAAACTTGATTCAGATACAATCATAATACAATATTTTTATATGCTAGGAGGAATATAAGCATGGGAATGACAATGACACAGAAGATTCTTGCTGCACACGCAGGCCTTGACTCTGTTAGTGCAGGCCAGCTCATTGAGGCTGATTTAGATCTTGTGCTTGGAAACGACATTACCTCACCTGTAGCGATTCATGAGATCAACAAGATGAAGGTAGAGGGAGTGTTTAATAAAGATAAAATCGCACTCGTTATGGATCACTTTGCACCAAACAAGGACATCAAGTCAGCAGAACACTGTAAATGTGTTCGCGAGTTTGCTTGCAAAAACGAGATTACAAATTACTTTGATGTAGGAAAAATGGGCATTGAGCATGCACTTTTACCTGAGCAGGGACTGACTGTAGCAGGTGATGTGATTATAGGAGCTGATTCTCATACATGTACATATGGAGCTTTAGGAGCATTCTCTACAGGTGTGGGAAGCACTGATATGGCAGCAGGAATGGCTACAGGCAAGGCATGGTTTAAGGTGCCTTCTGCCATCAAGTTCAATATTGTCGGAAAACCGGCTGAGTGGATCAGTGGTAAGGATGTTATTCTTCATATCATCGGTATGATTGGTGTGGACGGCGCACTTTATAAGTCAATGGAGTTTGTCGGAGAGGGACTTAAATATCTTTCTATGGACGACAGATTTACTATCGCCAATATGGCAATTGAGGCCGGCGGCAAGAATGGTATCTTCCCTGTAGATGATCTCACAAGAGAGTACATGAAGGAGCATTCAAAGCGTCCGTTCACAGAGTATGAGGCTGATAGTGATGCAGAGTATGATGAGGAGTATACAATCGACCTTAGCACACTTAAGTCTACAGTTTCATTCCCACATCTGCCTGACAATACGCGTACCATCGATGAGGTGGGTGATGTAAAGATTGACCAGGTAGTAATCGGCTCATGTACTAACGGTCGTATGGATGATCTGCGTATTGCAGCAAAGATTCTTGAGGGTAAAAAGGTTGCGGATGGTATCAGGGTTATCGTGATTCCTGCAACACAAAAGATTTATCTTCAGGCTATGGAAGAGGGCCTTCTTAAGACATTTATCGAGGCGGGTGCCATTGTGAGCACACCTACCTGCGGACCATGTCTTGGCGGATACATGGGAGTGCTCGCTGAGGGCGAGAGATGCGTATCTACCACAAACCGTAACTTTGTCGGACGTATGGGTCATGTGGATTCTGAGGTTTATCTGGCAAGCCCTGCTGTTGCAGCTGCAAGTGCCATTACAGGTAAGATTTCAGGACCAAAGGATGTTATGTAAAGATTGGAGGAAGCACAATGAAAGCAGCACACGGTCGTGTATTTAAATATGGAGACAATGTCGATACAGATGTAATCATTCCCGCAAGATATCTGAATTCTTCTGATCCTAAGGAGCTTGCAACACACTGCATGGAGGATATCGACAAGGATTTTGTAAATAATGTAAAGGCCGGAGATATCATGGTAGCCAACAAGAACTTCGGCTGTGGTTCATCAAGAGAGCATGCACCGATTGCCATCAAGGCTGCCGGCGTAAGCTGTGTTATCGCAGAGACATTTGCAAGAATTTTCTACAGAAATGCAATCAATATAGGTCTTCCTATTATTGAGTGCCCTGAGGCAGCAAAGGCAATAAAAGCCGGTGATGAGGTGACAGTAGACTTTGATTCAGGTATCATCACAGATGAGACAACAGGAGAGAAGTTTAAGGGACAGGCCTTCCCACCGTTCATGCAGAAGATTATCGACTGCGAGGGACTTGTAAACTATATAAATCAGAAGTAATTATAAAAATTCCCGAGGTTATATAACCGCGGGAGTTTTTAGTACAATATTAAAAGTAATGTTGTTTACAAATAAATTGTAGCATTTTTGTTATTGATTTGATATATGAAATTTATTATACTATAAATGATAATAATTGTCTGCATATAGAGATGCTGCAATATGGATTTAGATAAGATAAAAAGAGAAATGAGGTAAAAAATGGATTTATTATATTCAAGCACAAGAAACAGTGAAAAGAAAATAACAGCTTCACAGGCTATCCTTAAGGGCCTTGCCGATGACGGAGGATTATTTGTACCTGAGAGCATTCCGGCACTTGATGTTTCTATTGAGGAGCTTTCTAAGATGTCATACCAGCAGGTAGCATATGAGGTTATGAAGCTTTTCCTTACGGATTTCACAGAGGAAGAGCTTAAAAATTGTATCAACAGGGCATACGACAGCAAGTTTGATACGACTGAGATTGCACCGCTTAAGTTTGCTGACGGGGCTTACTACCTTGAGCTGTTCCATGGCTCTACAATAGCCTTCAAGGATATGGCATTATCCATTCTGCCTCATTTACTTATCACATCTGCAAAGAAAAACAATGTTAAAAACGAGATTGTCATCCTGACAGCCACATCAGGAGACACAGGAAAGGCAGCTATGGCAGGCTTTGCTGATGTTGAGGGTACACAGATTATCGTTTTCTATCCAAAGAATGGTGTCAGCCCGATTCAGGAGAAGCAGATGCTTACACAAAAGGGTGCCAATACTCATGTAGTGGGTATTCACGGCAACTTTGACCAGGCACAGTCAGCAGTAAAGGCTATGTTCAATGATAAGGCTCTTGCAGAGACGATGGATGCCGCAGGCTATCAGTTCTCATCTGCCAACTCAATCAATATAGGTCGTCTTGTACCACAGATTGTGTACTATGTATATGCTTACTCAAAGCTTTTTGCACAGGGAGCTGTCGCAAAGGATGAGAAGATAAATATCGTAGTTCCTACGGGAAACTTTGGAAATATACTTGCAGCGTTTTATGCAAAGAATATGGGACTTCCCGTTGCAAAGCTTATCTGCGCTTCAAACGAGAACAAGGTGCTTTACGATTTCTTCACAACAGGAGAGTATGATAAAAACAGAGAGTTTATCCTCACAAATTCACCATCCATGGATATTCTCATCTCTTCAAACCTTGAGAGACTCATTTACCGTATCGCAGGAAATGATGCAAATAAGAATGCGCAGCTTATGGCTTCACTTGCTAAGGAGGGCAAATACACTGTAACACCTGATATGAAGGCCCAGCTTTCTGACTTCTATGGCAATTACACAAGCGAGAAGGGAAACCGCAGAGGTTATCAAAAAGCTTTACGAGGATACAGGATACATTATTGATACTCATACAGCAGTTGCAGCCGGTGTATATGGTAAGTACAAATGAGGGCTACAGGTGATACAGCCACAAATGACTGTTATTGCATCTACAGCAAGTCCATTCAAATTCACAAGAAGTGTGATGGATGCAATTGATCCTAAGTACGATTCAATGACAGACTTTGAGCTTGTCGATGAGCTTTCAAAGCTTGGCAATCGTTAAAGGTACCAAATGCCATCGAGGAAATCAGGGATGCAAAGATTCTTCACAACACAGTATGTGATGTGGATCAGATGGAAAACACTGTTAAGAAAATGCTCGGTGTGCAGTAATAATATATTGTTACCCTTTGACTCTTTAATCATATAATTGTAACTGGTATGATATATGATTATATATAGCGCAACATAAAAGAACATCTGCTGTTTGCAGATGTTCTTTTTGTGCTCTAATCATAGAGTGAATAATTATCAGATTACTGCAATAATCATGTATACTCTTTACTACATTAATAAAAGAAATTTAAGAAATAGATGGGACTTATTTACCATTTATTTTTTCCTTACATGAGGTTATACTAGTTTTGATGATTTTACATATTTTTTTGTATAAATAAAATGATATGAGTGTAAAAAGGTATTTTGACCATTTAATCATAAAATCCATGATAACTATTTAGGAATAATAAATAAAGATACAGGAGAAAGAAGCATGAACTATTTTATTATAATAGATGCGGTCACGCTGATATTAGGAATTTACATAATATTTGTGTCACTACGAATGAAGAAAAGCGGCAAAATTGAAAGCACCTTTGTGGCTGAGGATGAGATGAAAAACGATAAAGGATACGGCCGGATATATAGCTTATATTTATCCAAAGTCGCTTGTATTTGGCATTGTGATTTTTGTTATCAGTATAGTTGCGATAGTTTCGGATTGCCTCAAAAAAAATTACCGTACTGGTCATATGTGGAGATGATTATATTCGTCGCAGTAATTATCTGGTTTTCAAATATGTTACGAAATGCCAGAGAAAAATTTTGTTAAATTCTAACATGAATTTTGCATTGCAACATGAGACATAATAAAGTATAATGAATTTACAAAGATACCTGAGATGTTCGACAACCCTGTGTATTTAGAACCTACATTTACTTTAAACGGGATTCCTATATGAGCTGTTGGATGTCAGGCCGTCATTATGCAGCGGAAGGCAGAAGGCAGACTGCGGTTACCCACCTAGCAAGAGCGCTAGGAGTCTAAATTACAGGACCGGCATTTTGGGTTCTTACAAAAGAATAATAATGTACAAAAGAACTCCGGACGCACAAAAGATTTATGAGATACAAAGATTTTAAAGCACAAAGGATTCTTAAGTACAGATGATAAAGGGAGCTGTTTTTGCAGCTCCCATTTTTTGAGCAGTAACCACTATTTGGGTGTTAAGGAGAACAGAAATTTGGCAAATAGAAGACGAAGACGGCAAAAGCCGAATCAGATGGTCTGGATAATGCTTGCGATAACCATGGTATGCGTGGTTATTGTTTTTGCAATTGTTATGGCGCAAAAGGAAAAGGGGACACTTGTAAAACAGGCGAAGGCAGTGACGAAGGATATGGTGTATGAGAATGCATATATTGTGTCAAATGACGATGGAAGGCTGATTTTCATATGTGATGGAGATCTATACAGGGCAAAGGGTACCATGGAAGAGAACTTTACAGGTGTCTGTGATATTGAAATCAGTGGCTCTAAGGTCAAAAAGATACAGATAAAGCCGGATGATATATCAGGTGTGATGCTGTCGTACGGAGACGGTACCATGCAGATTGCAGGGCAGGGTGACATTCCAATGCAGTCAAGCGAGCTGCCGGTGTATGATGAGACAGGCACTTCACCTAAGGAAATATCGGTTTCTGACCTGATAATTGGAAGTGAAACACTTTCCTACATACTTGATTCCGGCAGGATATGTGCCATCGTCAGAAGACAGGCACCAGACCTTACATACATAAGGGTGCTTATAAAAAACGATGGAAAGGATGCATTTCCAACAATTGCGGCAGCTGCCGCAGCTAACCTTTATGTGGATGATGCTGACTGTGGAAGCAATGCTATTGACGATGTGGGTGCATATATGGCAAATGCGCAAAAAAACCGGATAAAGGTGAGCTCAGCGGACAATTATGTCAGCATAAACGGTAAGAGCTATCCGGGCTCATTTGAGTTTATCGGGACAGAGGAAGGTATTGTGGCGGTGAATACAGTCGATGTGGAGACATATGTGCGCTATGTGCTGCCGTCGGAGATGCCGTCTACATTTGATGCAGAGGCGCTTAAGGCTCAGGCTGTTTGCGCAAGAACCTTTGTATATTCACAGATGAAAAATACACAGTATGCGCTATACGGAGCAAATATTGACAATACCACGGCTTTTCAGGTCTATAACGCTTCAGAAACAAAGCAGTCGACCGATGAGGCTGTAAAAGCTACGGCAGGGCAGGTTGTCTCATGCGGAAGGAGCTTAATAACGTGTTATTATTTTTCTACGTCTGCCGGAAAAACCGAGGATATGGAGGTATGGTCTTCGAGTACACCGGATTTCATACACAAGGTGGAGTCGGTGGATGACAATTCGCCATACTACAGATGGTCCTCGGAACTCGATTTATCGGCATACAATGATCCTCAGTATGGCACAGCAACAGGTATTTCTGTCGATAAGACGTCGGATGCTGGTTATGTACTTTCGCTCACAATAAATTACGGAAACAAATCGCAGACCATTACGGCGGAGAATGATATAAGAAAGGCGTTAGGGCATTATCAGAAAAAAGTTACATTAAACGATGGCTCTGTGAGGGAGAATATGTCGATGATACCAAGCGCCTGCTTTAGTGTGAGTGCCGGTGCAAATGGTCACTATACACTGTCCGGCGGAGGCTTCGGCCATGGAATAGGCTTTAGCCAGTATGGGGCAGACAAGCTGGCAAAGGCAGGAAGCAGCTATAAGGATATAATCGGATATTATTATAAGGATGTGACTGTGGTGGATATAAGCAGTGTACGTAGTGAGCAGTGATATGCCTACAAAAAATTTGATAGCATGGATAGTAGAAATGTGGTAATATCGAAGTGCTTAGATACATGACTATGTGTGTGATAGTAAGATACATTGTAATTATTTCGTAAGAAAACAAGAGGATTTGATGATGAATTTACCGATAGAGTTTGAAAAAAAGATGAAGGCCTTTCTGGGCAATGAGTGGGATGATTTCTTATACAGCTATGACAATAACAGATTTCAGGCACTCAGATTTAATACATTAAAGGTACAAAGCCAAGAAGAAAGAATGCGGATATTGAAGGTACTTGGAATTTCTTCAGATAAAAGGGTTTCGTGGGCAAATGAGGCATATTACTTTGATGAGAATGTGCGTCCGGGAAAGCATCCGTATCATGAGATGGGGCTTTACTACATACAGGAGCCAAGTGCCATGTCGGCGGCTGCACTTTTAGCTCCAAAGCCGGGTATGAGAGTGCTTGACCTGTGTGCGGCACCCGGTGGAAAGAGCACACAGCTTGCCACATATTTAGGAGACAGCGGACTTTTGGTATCAAATGAGATTAACACACAAAGAAGCCGGATTTTGTCGCAGAATATAGAGCGTATGGGAATTAAAAATGCGATTGTGACAAATGAGGACAGCTTTGTGCTTGCTTCACATTTCCCGGGCTTTTTTAATGCTATACAGGTTGATGCACCCTGCTCGGGAGAGGGAATGTTTCGAAAGCTGCCTGAGGCAATAGAGCAGTGGAGCATGGAAAATGTGGCAATCTGTGCGGCAAGGCAGAAGGAAATACTGGACAATGCTGCGGTGATGCTTAAGCCGGGAGGCGTGATAGTATACAGCACCTGCACCTTCTCGAAGGAAGAAAATGAGGATGTAATTGAGTATTTTTTGGAGAGACATCCTGATTTTACACTTGAAGAAATGGAGCGCTTCTGGCCGCATAAGGTGGACGGAGAGGGGCATTTTGTGGCAAAGCTTGTGAGAAGAGGCAGTGTTAATGAGCTTGGTGCGGATTATGATGTATGCGAGGATAGCTGTAATAAAGTAGAGGACACAGGCCTTAAAGTTGACAGGAAAACCAAAAGAACAAAATAGTAAGAACAGGAAAATGAAACGAAGCCGGCTCTTACAAAAGAAAATATGAAGCTTCTCTCAGAGTTTCTTGATGAGACCATATCAGAGGATGTGGCAGCATGGATTAAAAACTCAAGGCTTGTCATGTTTGGGGAGCAGCTCCACAGGCTGCCTGATATGGAAGTTGATATTAAAGGGCTTAAGGTGCAGCGCGCAGGGCTTCATATAGGAGAGTTTAAAAAACAGCGCTTTGAGCCGTCGCATTCGCTGGCACTTGCGCTTAAGCTAAGTGAGGCTAAAAACGTAGTAAAGCTTACCTGGGATGATCCGCAGACAACAGGCTTTTTCAATGGTCAGTCAGTTATGTTATCTGATGAGCAAGCGGCTGAATGCAAAAAGGGCTGGGCACTTGTATGTGTGGACGGATACACGGCCGGCTGGGGCAAGGTGAATGGCACACAGGTTAAAAACCATTATCCTAAGGGGCTTAGAAATAAAATATAAATCAAATATAAAATTTTCTACTTGCAAAATATAGAGATTGTGCTAAAATGACTTATGTGTTATTAAGAAATAAGCATTTGCGATATATATGTCGCAGCTATATATAATAAAAGCAATGAAGGTGCATAGTAGATTATAGTACTTTGACCAGAGAGAGATTGTCATCGGCTGAAAGCAGTCTTACAAAAAGGCTATTGATTGAAGTTCACACTGAAGCTGCATGGATGAAGTACAGTAGTTCATGACGTGTTATGTACGTTACACATATCAATGAGAGTCCATTGAGTAAAACGTCAATGGAAATCAGGGTGGTATCGCGGAATTTTCGTCCCTGCATGGTTTAATAGCCATGCAGGGACGTTTTTTATCGCATAAACGGCGAATTCAAGCTTGAAGTTACGAGTTTATGCAAATTAAGAAAAATATTATGAGGTGAAATTCGATGAGAGACAAAATTCAACAGATCAGAGAAAAAGCACTTGCTGAAATTGATAAGGCTGACGGCCTTGAAAAATTAAATGATGTGCGTGCTGCAATTCTTGGAAAGAAGGGTGAGCTCACAGCAGTCTTAAAGGGCATGAATGATGTTGCTCCGGAGGACAGACCAAAGGTAGGCCAGTGGGTCAATGAGACACGTGAGGCAGTTGAGAAGTTTCTTGATGAGAAGGTTAAGAAATTTGAGGCAGAGGCACTTAAGCGCAAGTATGAGAGCGAGAAAATTAGATGTCACTATGCCTGCAAAGAGAGGCAAAAAGGGGTAATCTTCATCCTGTAACACAGGTAAAGGACCAGCTCTCAGAGATTTTCACATCTATGGGCTTTGAGGTTTACGAGGGTACAGAAATCGAGAATGATTACTATAATTTTACAGCTTTAAATACTCCAAAGGATCATCCGGCGCGTGATATGCAGGATACATTCTACTTATCACCTGAGTTCTTACTGCGTACACAGACCTCAGCAGGACAGATTCACGTTATGGAAGCAAAGAAGCCGCCTATCAAGGTTGTTTCACCGGGTAAGGTTTTCCGTTCGGATGATGATGCGACACATTCTCCTATGTTCACACAGATGGAGGGCCTTGTGGTAGATAAGGGCATCACACTCTGCGATTTAAAGGGTATGCTTGACCAGCTTGTAAAGAAGATGTTCGGAAAGAATGTCACAACACGTCTTCGTCCTTCATACTTCCCATTTACAGAGCCGTCTGTAGAGGTTGATGTAAGCTGCTTCCAGTGCCACGGCAAGGGCTGCTCTTTATGCAAGGGCACAGGCTGGATTGAGGTGCTTGGTGCAGGTGTGGTAAATAAAAAGGTGCTTGAGGGCTGTGGCATAGACACAAATGAGTACAGCGGATTTGCATTTGGTATTGGTCTTGAGCGTATTGCAATGCTCAAATACGGAATTAACAACATCAAGCTTTTATTCGAGTCAGACCTTAGGGTATTAGACCAGATTGATGACAACTAGATTCATTTCTTGAATATATAACAGGAGGCAAAAATTATGTTAACACCACTTAGCTGGTTAAAAGATTATGTAGATATAGATGTAACACCAAAGGAGTTAGAGGAAAAATTATTCTCATGTGGTTTCGAGGTTGAAGAATCATATGAGGTGGGAAAGGATATCTCAAATGTAGTAGTCGGCCTTGTAGAAAAATGTGAGCCGATTCCGGAGACACACCTGAGCCTGTGTCAGGTAAATGCCGGAGCACATGGCACATTCCAGATCTGCTGTGGAGCGGACAATGTAAAGGCAGGGGGCAAATATCCTCTTGCACTTATCGGCGCAACAGTATATGCCACAGCAAAGGATCACGTTACAATAGAGGGCGTGATGGAGATAAAGCAGGGCAAGCTGCGTGGATATGATTCATATGGAATGTTATGCTCAGGCGTAGAGCTTGGCTTAAATGAGGACCTCTATCCGGGTGCAGGCTACAACGGACTTTTGGTTTTACCTGAGGATGCTAAGGCGGGAGATGATGTAAAACCTATCCTCGGCCTTGATGACTGGATTTTTGATATTGCAATCACAGCAAACAGACCTGACTGTCAGTGTATATATGGCATGGCAAGAGAGGTTGCTGCTGTTTTGGGAAAAGAGCTTAAGGAGCCTGCACTTGACTATACTGCTGATGATGTGAAGAAGGAAAATTTCAAGGTATCTGTCCTGGCACAGGACATCTGCCCTCGCTACACAGCTCACTATGTGCATGATGTAAAAATCTCTGAGTCACCGGCATGGATGAGAAAACGTCTTGCACTTGTTGGAATAGGCTCTATCTCAAATGTGGTAGACATCACTAACTTTATTTTAAAAGAGCTCGGACAGCCAATGCATGCTTTCGATTACTCATACCTTGAGGGAGAGGAGATTGTAGTAAGACGTGCAAACGATGGAGAGAAAATTGTCACACTCGATGAGAAGGAATTTGAATTAAACAGCAATAACCTTGTTATCTGTGACGGAAAGAAGGCAGTTGCGCTTGCCGGTATCATGGGCGGCTTAAACTCTGAAATTAACGATGGTACAACAGAGGTGATGTTTGAATCTGCAAAATTTGCAAGAGATAATATCAGAAAGAGCTCTCGTGCGCTGGGACAGGCTTCTGATTCGAGTGCACTTTATTCAAAGGGTGTAAACGAGTACACAACAGCCATGGCTATGAAGAGAGCGCTTCACCTGATGGAGGAGCTTGGCTGTGGTAAGGTTTCTTCAACTCACGTTGAGGTGACTACAGGAAATTCGCTTGAGCCAAAAGAGATGAAGGTTTCTATTGCAAAGGTTAATGGTGTGCTTGGAATAGAGGTACCTACAGAGGATATAGTGAGAATACTCACAAATTTAGGCTTTGCACCGGTTGTAAGCGGTGATGAGCTGACACTCATGATTCCTGCATATCGTGAGGATATGGAGGATTATCCGGATGTGGCAGAGGAGGTTATCCGTATGTATGGCTATGACCATGTCATTCCTGCATTCATGCCTACGGCACAGGTTACACTCGGAGGACTCAACCTTAGACAGCAGACAGAGCGCAAGATAAAAGAGGTGCTCTGTGCAGCAGGCGCGTATGAGGGAATACATTACTCATTCTTCTCACCTGCTGATCTTGATCTGCTCAGATTTCCGGAGGATGCACCTGAAAGACATGCTATCAGGCTTATAAACCCAATCAATGTTGACCTCTCGCTTATGAGAACAACACTTGCTTCTGAGATGCTTTATGCCATGGCAAGAAACCAGAAGAAGGGTATCCTGGAGGGAAGAATCTTTGAGCTGGGAAATATCTTTATCGCAAAGGAGCTTCCGCTTACAGAGTATCCGGATGAGAGAGAGACACTTTGCGCAGGCGTATTCGGTGAGGATGAATCGTTCTTTACTATAAAGGGACTGGCTGAGACTGTAGCAGATGCGCTTGATGTGAAGTTTACATACAAGCCGGCTCAAAAGCCATTCCTTCATCCATATCAGACAGCAGAGGTATTCTGTGACGGTCAAAAGGTCGGATATCTCGGTCAGGTAAGATATGAGATATGCGATGAGCTTGACATGAGAGTACCGGCATATGTGATGGAGCTTGATTTAAGAGTTCTTTCACAGTGGTATGGAAAGGACAGAGTATTTACTCCAATCTCAAAATTTGATGATGAGAAGAGAGATTTTGCTTTTGTTGTGGACAAGGATATCACATGTGAGCAGATTGAAAACGGTATCAGGGAAGCCTGTGATTATGTCTCAGATGTTACACTGTTTGATGTTTACGAGGGTGTACAGCTTCCTCCGAATAAGAAGAGCATGGCGTACAGTGTAGTATTTACACCAAAGGATGAGGAGCTTAAGACTAAGAAGGTCGAGGGCTTTGTAAAGGATATACTTGCTCATCTTAAAGAGACTGCAGGTATCACACTTCGTGGTTAGACGTTAGTATAGTGTTAGGAATAGGAAAATTATGGACGTAAAAGATTTTGATTATGATCTTCCGGAGGAGCTGATAGCACAGGATCCTCTGGAGGACCGCTCCAGCTCAAGACTCATGGTGCTTGACAAGAAGACAGGAGAAGTCAGCCATCATGTGTTCAAGGAGATTGTTAAATATTTAAGACCGGGCGACTGCCTTGTGCTCAACAATACAAAGGTAATTCCTGCACGTCTTTTTGGCGTGAAGGAAGGCACTATGGCAAAGATAGAGATACTTCTTCTAAAGCGCAGACAAAATGACGTATGGGAGACTCTTGTAAAGCCGGGTAAAAAGGCAAAGCCGGGCACAAAGATTATATTTGGTGACGGACTTTTAACAGGTGAAGTAATAGATGTGGTTGATGATGGAAACAGGCTGATTCAGTTTAGCTATGAGGGTATTTTTGAGGAGATACTTGATAAGCTCGGACAGATGCCATTGCCGCCATACATCACACATCAGCTAAAGGACAAGAACCGCTACCAGACAGTATATGCAAAGTATGACGGCTCGGCCGCTGCGCCTACGGCAGGACTGCATTTCACAAAGGAACTTTTACAGCAGGTAAAAGATAAGGGCGTAGATATTGCAGAGGTAACTTTACATGTGGGGCTTGGCACGTTTAGACCGGTAAAGGTGGATAATGTGCTTGATCACCATATGCATTCTGAGTTTTACATGGTGTCACAGGAGGCTGCAGACAAGATTAATAATGCAAAGAAAAATGGCGGCAGAATAATATCTGTCGGCACTACAAGCACTCGTACCTTAGAGGCAGCATCCGATGAAAACGGCATGCTAAAAGAGTGCAGCGGATGGACGGATATCTTTATTTATCCGGGATACAGCTTTAAGGTGATTGACTGTCTGATTACAAATTTCCATCTGCCACAGTCTACACTTGTCATGCTTGTGTCAGCATTAGCAGGCAGAGAGCATGTCCTCAATGCATACAAAGAGGCTGTAGAGGAAAGATACAGGTTTTTCAGCTTTGGTGATGCGATGTTTATAACGAACGATATGCATATGGACGATGAGGCAGCTGAATAAATTTTACTTGTAAAAATCAGTCATATATACTAATATGTTGTTTGAGGGTAATTTGTTCCCTTAGTCAATAATATAATAGATGGGGTAAAGTGAATGGAAGAAAAGAGAAGACTAAAAGACTTGACATTGATGTATCGGTACAGTTAGAGCGGCTGGATGAGGACGGAGTGACAACACTTAAGTATTGTCATGTAGATGTCACAGATATTTCCAGAGGCGGTATCGGA
>ENA-OQCU01000660-OQCU01000660.1-human-gut-metagenome-genome-assembly--contig:-NODE-660-length-14735-cov-3.629997_pt1 | contig 14735 bp, 15 predicted proteins | sample MGYA00242504_ERZ504590 | MGnify/ENA primary metagenome ERZ504590 (study PRJEB26092, sample SAMD00036318) | human gut metagenome | host: Homo sapiens | study: EMG produced TPA metagenomics assembly of... | reverse complement strand
GTAAAGGACTCGAACTCGAACCCTCTTCCGTGCTCCCACCGACAACGATAAAACAGGTAAGTGGCGATTGGCAACGCGAAAGGCCTTTACCAGACTGCAAGCGGAAACCGGCAAATGGAACCACAAGAAGAGGACAGAATAATCCTGCACATCCGGAACTGCCACAAAGGTAAACTCGGTTTTTGAGTATCGCACAGAAATAGAATACACCGTAAATGCCGATGGTTCCATCATGGTGAACAGTGTCATCATCCCGGTATCCGACAGCGAAATCATTCCGCGTGTGGGCTATCGAATGGAACTGCCCGAAGGCTTCGAGCGTATGCGTTGGTATGGACGTGGCCCATGGGAAAACTACGTAGACCGCAAGGATGCCACCCCAATAGGCGTATACGAAAGTACAGTATCCGACCAATGGGTGAACTATGTAAAGCCTCAGGAGATGGGTAACCATGAAGAGGTACGCTGGATTTCCATCACCAACGCCGACGGTATGGGCTTCGTTTTCGTGGCAGGCGACCAAATGGCGGCTTCTGCCCTGCATGTCAGAGCACAAGACATGGCAGACCCCGACCATCTGCAAAAACTGATTCACAAATACGACATCCCGATGCGCAAGGAGACAGTTCTTTGTCTTGATGCCCACAATCGTCCTCTGGGCAACGCAAGCTGCGGTCCAGGCCCGATGAAAAAATACGAACTGCAAGCAACTCCCGTAGCATTCAGCTTCATCATGATGCCTTTGGAAAGAAGCTACACGCAAAGTGAGCTTACCAAGAAAGCACGCGTACAGATGCCTGCATGCATGCCCGTAATGGTAGAACGCGATAACAACGGTTACCTGCAAATGAGTACCGGAACTCCGGACGCGACCATCTTCTACAGCCTTAACGGTAACGAATACCGGGAATACACAGCTCCATTCGAGTTCATTGACGGTGGAAAGATACAAACATACGCTGTTTCTGGAAAATTAGGCAAGAGCCTGGTCACTACTATGGAACTACCCATATTCGTAGACCACTCGGCATGGAAGGTGGTCTCCTCCAGCAGCGACAGCCAAGGAGAAGAGGCGCAAAACGCCATCGATGGGGACCCTTCCACGTATTGGCACACCCGTTGGCACGAACCCATTCCAGAGTTTCCACACAGCATTGTGGTAGACATGGCTTCCCTACTGGTAGTGGACAAATTCATCTACACAGCACGACATTCCAATGATAACGGACACGTCAAAGACTACGAGCTAAGCTTCAGCAAAGACGGAAAAAATTGGGAAAGCACCGTCAAAGGTACATTCTCCAATCTGACGTCTGCCCAAACCATAACATTGGAAACACCCGTCACTGCCCGTTACTTCAAATTCGTTCCCTTGTCCGAAATGCACGGCAGGAAATGGGCTTCGGCAGCCGAACTGAATGTGAGCATCCTGAAAAACATCAGTGGAGCATCCCAGAGACAAATAGTGGTCTCCGTAGACAGCGATGCAGACAACAGCATGAAGCTGGCGGCAGACGGTAACATAAACACCTATTGGCACACGGTACACAACCAATTCTACATAGCTCCCTACCCTCATGAGATACATCTTTCCCTATCCAAAGAGGCCACTATAAAGGGTATCCGCTACACTCCGCGACAAGATAGCGAAGAAGGACGGATAGCTTCCTATGAAGTATATGCAAGCAAAGATGGAAAAAAATTGGGGGCAGCCCATTATCTATGGCACCTTCCATATAGGTACAGCAACGCAAACTATAGAATTTACTCCTTGCCGGGCACGCTATGTGAAACTATTGGGATTATCGGCCCATGACAAAGGAAAGAAAGCTGCCATAGCAGAATTAGAGATAATCTTGGAAGAATAATTTTAGAGGAAAAACTATTAACCATGGAGTTTCAGGGCTTGTGCAAAAACTTGTACAAGTCCTGAAATTCCACGTTTTCTCCTATAAGTAAAAATCACTTTCCCTTCACTATCCGCTTAATATCATTCAGCTTGTTCAGTGCCTCCAGCGGCGTCAAGTTATTCACATCCAGATTCAGTATCTCATCGCGTATCTGGCACAGCACCGGGTCGTCGAGCTGAAAGAAGCTGAGCTGCATACCACCGCGTGTCTCTCCCACTTCCACCATCGGTTTGCTGGAAATCCCCTGCTGGCGGTTGTCTGTTTCCAGTTGTTTCAGAATGTCATTGGCACGCTTCACGATGCTTTTGGGCATACCCGCCATTTTGGCTACATGAATACCGAAGGAGTGTTCGCTGCCACCGCGCTCCAATTTGCGCAGGAAGATGACTTTGTTATCTATCTCCTTCACCGAAACGTTGTAGTTCTTTATACGCTTGAAGCTCTTCTCCATCTCATTCAGCTCATGGTAGTGCGTGGCAAACAAGGTTCGGGCTTTTGCCTTGGGATGCTCGTGTATATGCTCCACAATCGCCCAGGCGATGGAAATACCATCATATGTAGAAGTACCGCGCCCCAGCTCGTCGAACAGCACCAGGCTGCGGGGAGAAAGGTTGTTCAGGATATCCGCCGCCTCGTTCATCTCCACCATAAAGGTAGACTCGCCCACGGAAATATTATCGCTGGCACCTACACGGGTGAATATCTTATCCACCAACCCGATATGGGCACTCTCCGCAGGCACAAAACTGCCGATTTGAGCCAGCAGCGTAATCAGCGCCGTCTGCCTCAGCAAAGCAGACTTACCCGCCATGTTGGGACCCGTAATGATGATAATCTGCTGCGTCTGGCTATCCAGCATCACATCATTGGCAATATACTTCTCGCCGATGGGGAGTTGCTTCTCAATCACCGGGTGGCGCCCCTGGCGGATTTCCAGTACGTCGTCGTCGGCAATGACGGGGCGTATATAGTTGTTCTCGCGCGCTGCCGTGGCAAAGGAGAGCAGGCAGTCCAGACGCGCTATCTGGTTCGCATTGATTTGAATGGCGGGGATGAACTCGCTCAATGATTGCACCAATTCTGCATAGAGTTGTGTTTCCAGTACCAGTATCTTGTCCTCCGCACCGAGAATCTTCTCCTCGTACTCCTTCAATTCCTGGGTAATGTAGCGTTCGGCATTGGCAAGGGTCTGCTTGCGTATCCACTCTGCCGGCACTTTGTCCTTATGCGTGTTGCGCACTTCGATGTAATAACCGAAGACATTGTTGTAGCCTATCTTCAAGCTGGGAATCTCCGTCAGCTCACTCTCGCGCTGCTGTATCTGCAACAGATAATCCTTACCGGAGTAGGCTATCTGGCGCAACTCGTCCAACTCGGCACTAACACCGGACTTGATGACACCGCCCTTATTAATCAGCAACGGCGGGTCATTGTCTATCTCCCGGTCTATGCGGTCGCGGATGGACTGGCAGATGTTCAACTGCTCGCCTATATGATTCAAGCTGGCATTATCGGCATCCATGCAAGCCGCTTTGATGGGTTCTATCGCCTGCAAAGCCACCTTCAGCGCCACTACCTCACGCGGAGAGACACGGCCTACCGCCACTTTGGAGATGATGCGCTCCAAGTCACCTATCAAATGCAGTTGCTCCTCTATCAACTCCTTGAAATCGGGCTGGCGGAAGAAGTATTCCACTACATTCAGCCGTTCGTTAATCGGCTGCACGTCCTTCAACGGGAATACCAGCCAGCGTTTCAGCAGGCGGGCACCCATCGGGCTGATGGTCTTGTCTATCACATTCAGCAGACTGCTACCGCCGTCGTTCATCGACCCCATCAGCTCCAGGCTGCGCACTGTGAACTTATCCAGACGGACGTACTTATCCTCCTCGATGCGTGCCAGCGAAGTGACATGCCCTATCTGCGTATGCTGCGTCATGATGAGGTATTGCAGGATAGCTCCCGAAGCGATGATACCGTTCTTGAGATGCTCCACACCGAAACCTTTCAGGTTCTTCACCTCGAAATGCTTCAGCAGCTTCTCGCGGGCGGAAGTCTCGGTAAACACCCAGTCGTCCAGCTCGAAAGTGAAGAACTTGCTGCCGAAGTTCCCTTCGAACATCAACCGCTTGCCACGCTCGAAAAGCACCTCTTTGGGGGCAAAGTTGTTCAGCAACTTGTCCACATAGTCGAAAGGGCCTTCCGCCGTCAGAAATTCGCCCGTAGATATGTCCAGGAAAGCCACACCGCAGGCACCCTTGCCGAAGTGTACGGCAGCCAGAAAGTTGTTCTCCCGGTAGTTCAGCACATTGTCGTTGATGGAGACTCCCGGCGTCACCAGCTCCGTGATGCCCCGCTTTACGAGTTTCTTTGTCAACTTCGGGTCCTCCAACTGGTCGCAGATGGCCACGCGCTTGCCGGCACGTATCAGCTTGGGCAGATAGGTGTCGAGTGCATGATGCGGAAAGCCCGCCATTTCGATGGTTTTCCCCTTGCCGTTGGCACGTTTGGTCAAGGTAATACCGAGGATTTCGGACGCGACGACGGCATCGGTGGAATAGGTTTCATAGAAGTCACCACAACGAAACAGCATGACAGCATCGGGATGCTTTGCCTTCAAGTCGAGGAACTGTTTCATCATCGGGGTAAGGACAATATCTTCGTGCATACAAGTCTTTAATTTTTAATTTCCAGGATTTTGAGCCAAGAGAGCAGAAAATCGTCAAGTAAGGCCCAAAACTTAATGTGACAAAGATAATTCTTTTTTAGAAAACAGCTGCGTAGAGGCTTCAAAACCTTAGCAAGCCTTAACAAAGAGACGTATTTTCCTAAAACATGTTATAAAACAGCCTTTTTTATTTGCTTTATTTGGAGATAAGCAAAAAGTCCGTACCTTTGCAATGTGTTTTTCATAGTATTAGATTTAAGGTTAACAAAGGTTGGAGTACAGCGGTACTCCTTTTTTTATGCCCATACCTTTCGTATCTTTCCCCTTTTCCCTTACAAAAGTACATATTCACTCGGCGAAACGCCCTTTATCTTCTTGAAAACCTTGTTCATGCGATCCCAACAAGGATGAGCAACAGTTGTCTCCCATTTACTACATTCCCTATTTAAGCAACAATTCCTGCAATACTGCATTTTAAATTCTTGCTTACTAAAACTTATTCGTCCGATACTTGTTGAATTATCGTCCGACAATTGTCGGACGATAATTCAACAAGTATCGGACGAATAAATCTTAGCAAATAGAGAGATAGATGGCTTACCGCTTGATTTATTTGTGATTATCCGCGCACACAATCAGTACCTCCCCAAAAGAATCAAGTTGCCAATGGGGTCTCATAGAGATTGTCATTGCAACTTCAGGAATGGCAACGTATTTCCACCGGTAGACAACGGCAATTTCCCGTCCCATTTCTCCACAGCCTTTAGTTGAATCAATTCCGGCGTGATGCTTTGTTGAAGGATACGGTTGGCATCTGCCTTACCCTTGGCGGCAGCTACTACCTTTTCCGCCTCGGCTATAGCGGCTTTCTTTTCATTCTCCACCTTCAAGGCATTCTGCACAGCAGTATTCTTTTCGTCAATGGCAGCTTGCAGCACATCGTTGGGTTTCACGGACGACTGTATGTTGGTAAACGTAAAGCCACGGGTACTGAGACGCTCCTTCAGTAATGCCTCCACCTCCTTCTCGAAAGCCGGACGGTTGTTGATGAGCGAATCCGTCTCATAGAGTCCTGCCACGTCCTTATAAGCGTTCTTCACTTCCGTCAGGATAACACTCTGTTCCAATTCTTCGGTAGTCTTGCGATAGCGTAGAAAAACTACTTTGGCATCCTCCCGCTCAATGAAGTATTCTATAGTAGGGTCTGTCTTGAAGATGGTTCCCTTCTTGTCCTGAATGTCGAAAGGTTCGTAGTCTACAATCTGCGCAAATGCAGGATATTCGAATAGCTGCTTGGCAAAACGGTTGTAAACCACCCATCCGGTCTCCACCTTGGCATCATCTACTCCACGCTCACTACCGGCCAGATTGACGATGATGCCCGTCTGTCCCGAATCAATACGCTCCACGGCAAACATGACCAAGAACAATACTATAATTCCAATGACTGCGACTCCTGCCGCGCCTACTCTCACTGTTGATTTGTTTGTGACTTTCATGGTGTTTTCTGTTAGTTTAATGAGTGAATAATGCTCCAAAGATATTTATAATTGTTTGTTCAAGAAAGGCAATCCGTTATTTTTGGAAGAGAAGAAGGCCTCCCTCCCGCACACAGTGTAGAAAGGAGGCCCATAGTCTCTATATTTTCAGAATTTACTCAGTCACGATACGACCTGCCAACAGTGATTTCTTCAGATAACTTTCAGCACACTATAGGAATTACCCTCACTCCCACTGGACATGGTGCTGATTTCCTTTGCCACTTCTTTCAGTCTTGCCGGATTGCTGTATTTATATATAATTGTAGGATATACCTTTTTACAGAATTCTGTGCCAAATTACTTAAACGTTCGTGTTTGCGAAATAATATTGCCATAATGTCTTGGTTTTTAAAATAAATAGAATAGAAATCGTGTTTTCTTATTTCTCTGCCAATAGCTGCACAGATTCATCCGTCATGTGATGGTCTGCTGTCAAGCTCCAGTCATTGTTCTTTTCGTCCCATTCGTAGCTGAGGTAGCGCAAGACACTGCTGTCGGTCTGCCGATAGACGGCTTTCTGCTTGATGTCGGTGTAGGCATTGCTTTGCTCGTTCCAGAGGGCGTATTCCACAGTGACGTCGTCCGTATAGAAGAAGTTAAGACTGTGGTGCTTCTCAAAGCTTTGCGTGGATTCGTTCCATTTCAGCACTTCTTTTTGGGAGATGCGACCGGAGTTGTCGTAAATGTAATTGTACTTCAGGTGGCGGTGCAGGAATTTCTGATTCTCCACTTTGAATACGGTTTGTGTTTCCACACGGCCGTCGTTGGTTTCGGTATTATAGGCAAAGTTGTCTGTACGGTTAACGGCTGCTGCGCTTACTACGTTTACTAAAGAGGTCATTGCGATGATTGCTGAAATTACTAAAGTCTTCATAATGGTTCTATTTTTTAAGTTATACATTTTGTTTCAAGTTCTTGTCTTTGGGGGAGTTGTTCCCTTTCGACATTGCAAAGATAGGAGGTGGTAAAAAGCTTTTAGGTTATCGTTACGTTAATGTTAGGTTAACGGAGATATTTATTACTTTTGCGCCCAAAACAAGAACAAAATGAAAACACGTTTCCTCTTATATCTTTCCTTTTCCAATCTATCGGAGACGTAACTGGATAGGCATACAGCAGACTGTCACCACATCTACTATTGAGAAGTACCATCTTTCTTCTATGTCGTCCCAAACGGTTCGGACTTTCTTCGCTTCGAAAAGCTTGATGGCATTATGCTGGGTCATGATATTATGTTTTCAATTTTTAGTTTTAAGCTCTTTGATTGGGTCCTCGTTATGTGACAGAAACAATGCTCTTTCTTCAATTTAATCATAATTTCTGTTTTATTGCATCAGTTGACATAGTCTGTTTTCTTAGGTATAGTACAAAATATATGATTATTTTGACTTAAAACAAATCGCAGTCAATAAATCACTGCACATCATATGACAATAGGGAATAGCCTGCACCACAGACCATCCCCTATCACCTTAATTCTACTTGTGTGACTTCCTCTTACTTCACCACACCGTCCGTCATCGTAAAGCCTTCCAGAGAGCCGGCTTTCACCTGAATACAAATCACACTGATGGCGCTGTCTGCCGCAGCCGACAATTGGCGTTCTCCTGCCGGAGCCACGCGAAGCCAGTCACCCGCCTGCAGTTCTACGGTTTCTCCGTCAACCACCATGGTGCCGCGTCCGGAGAGGACGGCATAAATTTCTTCATTTTGCTTGTGCGAATGCACAAAAGGTACTCCTGCACCAGCCGGCAAATTGCTGATAGATACTTCTGCACCAGTCAGATTCAATGAATCGTGCAACTCGACACGTGCCTCGCCTGCAGGCACATTTACTTTCTGATAGTTCTTCATAATCACTTCTCCTTAGTATGTTTTGATTTACGGCTGCAAAGTTAGCCAACTACCAGACATCGTACAAGAAGGCACTTGAAGCTCAGTTAGTTACCTCCATGTTACCATTATTGGCAAATAAGGAGTTAGAAAAATAAGATTAACAAAAATTATTACTATTTTTGCCGAAAAAGCAAATATCGACTAAACTCTATAAAACATGAAGATTCTGAAAAAAATTTCAAAAGTAATAGTCATCGTAATGGCTGTACTGGCAACCATTTGGTGTGGTTTGTATGTTTATGCCAACTATTTCTATAATGACAAGCAGATTGATGTAGAAAACTTCTACATCGCGGAACTACCGTTACCCCCCTCGCAGTTTGAAGAAGATTTCAAAGAAATACACCAGATTGTCATGGAGAATTATTCATTATACCAGGCCAAGCATCTGAATATGGATTCATTGTATCAAGCTTGTGACGCCCGCGTTCGCCAGGCGCAGACCACCACAGACTACGGACTGATAGTGCAGGAATACATCTCTGCCTTACAATGCGCCCACGCCATTACCTGCTACAAGAGGTACACAGCCAATCAGCGCGTAGCCTTTATAGAGGATTCCTTGTTCGTTGACAAACCCAGTGACTATCTGACAGAATACGGCTTCCAGGACAAAGACCGGATTATAGCTATCAACGGACTCCCCTATAAACAATGGATTGAACAGAACGAAAAATATACCGAAGCATCTACCGTCCCCCACAGACGGCTCCGTACAGCCTATGATGCGTTCCGTAGTTATGCAGACACCCTAAGAAACTATACACTGCTGAGAGGGGGCGATACTCTGACCGTCACCCTTCCCTTGAAACAAAGGGACTATTTTCCGGATAACGAAGAACAAACTGTGGAGAGCAGGATATTACAAGACAGCATTGGTTACCTTACCATCAAAACCATGATGAACCCCGTCATGGAAGATTTCAAGGCGGTCTATCCCAAAGTCAAGGATTTACCATACCTCATTATAGACGTACGTAGAAACGGCGGAGGAAACAGCATGAATGGAGTAAACATCTGCAAGTACTTCATCCGCGAAGCACAACCACACTGCGTCAGCAAGAGCTACATCATGCAGCCCGAAGCCGACGCCTATAAAGGTAAAATCTATCTGCTGACCGACACATATACGCTCTCTGCTGCCGAGAGCTTCACACTCGACATGAAGGAAAGCGGAAATGTCACCCTCATCGGCGAAGCTACCGGAGGGGATACCGGCAATGGCCCCCGTCCTTTCTGTACCAAACAGCGGACCTATTTCCGTATCCCTACCCGCCAGCCGGACGTCTCTTCTAAAGGTTTCCCCATGGAAGGTATAGGCATACCGCCCCATCATCAAGTATCCCAAACCGTAGCAGATTTCATGAAGGATGAAGATACAGTGCTGAATTATGCTGTCGGACTGATAACAGAGAAACAATAATACATTTCCTCAACGAAAAAGAGCCAAGTATCAAAGGTGTGTCACCTCACGATACTTGGCTCTTTTGTATTTGATATATTATCCTTTATTTGGTACTTGCCAACATCAAAGCCGCATTGCTGTCATTCAGTTCGTAAACGGTAGTTTGCGTATAGCTGTCGTAACCATTAGTTCTACTGTTCCAACGGGCATAGTTCAACTCAACTTCACTGTCAGTGTATTCAACATCCAGCTTGAAATAAGGCACCCAGGCTTCCTTTACGCTATCCCACTTGAAAGCTTCCTTGCTCGTCACACGGTTCTCACTGTCATAAGTGTAAGTGTAGCGGAGGTGACGGAAAAGGTGTCCGTCCTCATTGCGGAAGATAGTCTTGGCGGTCATCAGTTCTCCGGTCATCTCCTCGTTTTTCACATAATCGGCAGGAGTTGTCGCGCTTGCAGAAAAGTTCATTACACTTGCCATTACCACTGCCATCATTACCACTGCTTTTGAAAATACTGTTGCTTTCATAATCGTTATTTTTTATTGTTATTACTTCTTTCTCTGAGGAGGTTGTTGTTTCATAACCGCCTTCGCCTATATATAGTCAATCTGCGTGCCAAAGAATTAAATCACTGATTATCAAAGAATAGCTATTTTATAGTAATGTCCATTTTCGGACAACTGTCCGCACAAAAAACGAACAGCAAAACAAAAAATAAACGAAATATCATGAAAGTATTTCTACATTAGCAATAATATTATGTAACAGTAGTAAATTGTTTGATGATTGTCCCTACAAAAAGCTGATTTATACTTATCTTATCTCAATGGCGGCATCTGAAAACGTGGTGGGGCAATAGTCGCTCCGCCACTGCCCCCTCTATTATCAAAGACGGTGTTACGCAGAATCTCATACAAGATTCCACCTACATCCAGACTTAATTTAAACTTGTCGAAATTATAATAGGGAATCACAACGGGAACCGTCTCCCAACGACCGCGATAAGCATCGTAATAACGTTGTACTCCAACTTCCATACCAAAACGTTCGGACATATCCAGAGACATGGTGGCACCGTAGCGGTGGGTATCCATCCCGTAAGTATTTCCTATGGCATACGAACCGAAAACCTTAAAAGCTACACGGTCCGAAGCCTGATACCGCAAAGCTCCCGAAGTATTGAAAGCCTGCCCGGTGGAATGAATCATATTTATCTTCATGGCATCTACGCCAAGCTGGAGCGTCAGCCTTTGGTTAAAGACATGCTGATATCCCAGGGAAGCATTGTTGAAACGTCCGATACCCGATACGCTGGTCTGCCCACCGGAACCGAATAACATACCGTGAGGAAACTGTCTTAATACACCGCTTGTACTGTAATCTCCCCGAAATAGCAGGGAAGGATTGGTCTGATAAGGCAGACGAAGAGACCTTCTTCATGTAAAGAAATGGCGGGCAGGATAGGAGTGCTCCGGATGAAACATGGAAGAAGGGGCAGAGTTTTCAGAAGGAAGCTCAAAAGGAGAGAATAGAGATTCATTGAATTCCGGCTGTATCTGTATACTGTCACGAATGAAACGTACACTGTCTTCCTGCGCAAAAAAGCAATTGCGGCACAAAAGCCAACAGCAGGCAGATTCCCAAACGACCACCAAGACAAGAGATACTGACTTTCCGTTTTATACGCATATACCCTCCTTCTTTATATTCATATAATACTGCTATACAAAATAACGAAATAAACCAGAAGAACAGTACATGTACTGCTAAATTATTGCAATATAGAAGGATACATTATTAATTTTCTATCAGTATCAATCCTACTCCCTTTCACTGTTTTAATGGTTACCGACTCGTCTTCCGAAAGAAATTTCCGAAGTCTCGTCACAAATACATCCAGGCTGCGGGAAGCAAAGTAATCATCTTCCGTATTCCAGAATTTATCCAAGATAGCTTCCCGGCGGATAACGTCTCCCCGCTTCTCACAAAGCATCTGCAACAAACCTGTCTCGCGCACAGTCAAAGTCTTGTTTACACCCGAAGCATGTTTCAAAGTGGCATGTGTGGCATCCAACACATATTCCTTGCCTATCTTGTAGCATTGACTCGTGTCTTTCGATTTTTTGCCTTTGGAAAGCTTCAATAAGGCGTGGACATGTGCATCCAGTTCTTCGGGAATGAACGGTTTCTTTATATAGTTATTGGCACCGATTTCATAACCTTTTACCACATCTTTAGGAGATATCAGGGCAGAGGAGAACAGAATCGGAGTTTCCCCATCTGTCTCGCGGATACGCTTCACCATCTCGTAACCGTTCATAACGGGCATTTCTATATCAGATACTATCACATCAGGATGTTGTTCTTTCCACTGTTTCAAGCCCTCCTCGCCATTGGCGGCAGTAATCACTTCATAACCGCCTATCATATCTTCCAACCTCCCTGAACTATATATCTCAAGCTTGCATCGTCTTCTACCAACAATAACTTTATCATAATGCGTTTATTATATATTGCAAAAATAAGGAAAAGAATGAATGCAACAGTCATATTGCTATAAAATAAACGAGGAAAACAACGCCTCTTAACCTAATATTAACGTAGCGATAACTTATGAAGCATGTGCCCCACTCTACCTTTGCAACATCAATACAAAAAATCCACACATATGAAAGCAGATATTTCAATAACAAAAAGCCCGAAAAAGAGACAGAGATAGTAGTTTCGGGCAAGAGGATTAATAAATACGGCATCATAGCTGCCATAGTATTTGCAGTACCAATGCTGATTCTGTTTCAGTCGATACATGGAGAAACAACCAGCCATCTATCGCTGGTCAGATTCTTCATGTGTATATTGGCAGCTGTCCTGGTAAATCTATTCCTACATAAACTGTTGTTCAGATTGTTTTCGCCGATACGCATGTGGCAATATCGCACCACATGCCTGCTGCCCTTCCTGCTACTGGGTATATTGCCCCTTATATATGGTATGACAAGTGGCAATTATGATGTCACACGATTTGGAATATTACTGGCTGTCATGAGTTTCGACGACCTTTACATCCTCTGGCAATTACGCTCATTCGGCGGAGACTCCTATATTACTGACAAATCAGAAGGATTGAATCTCCACGTGTGGTAAATTTATACAGTCTCAATAGGAAAGTAGAGTGTAAATTCACTGAAGCACCCCTCTTCACTTTCCACTTCTACCCTGCCGCCATGTGCCAGCATCACCTGCTGTACATAATTCAGGCCCAGACCAAAACCTGCAGCACCGCCCCTTCCACTTCGCCCGACTGCTGCAGAACGTTCAAAACGGTTGAAGATAAGAGACTGGTCTTTTAAGGGAATACCCAATCCGTTGTCACACACCTTTATCTTGCAGAAGCCTTTCTCCGATTCGCAAATAATATCTATCTTTACCTCTTCATGGGAATATTTAATGGCATTGTCCAGCAGATTGCCCAACACTTCACGCAAACAGAAGGCATCGGCATACACCATTTCACAACGATGATAAACGGTCGTAAATTCTACCCTTTTGCTGGTTTTCAGAGAAATTTTGGCAATCATATCATCAAGTAAAGGCCGCAAAGGCACCTCTTCCTGATGGAGTTCCAAATGTCCCTCATCCAGCTTGGTAAGTACCAGTACACGATTGGAAAGGGTAAGCAGATGCTCACACTCTTCCATCATCGCCTGCCGGTATTTCTCTTCTTTTCCGGGCTTACCGGACAATTTGCCGCTATTCAGAATATGAGCTCCCATCAGGATGGAACTCAGAGGAGACTTCATGTCGTGTATCATAGCATAAGTAAAATCCTTCTGGAATTGCTCCAAATGCCGCTGTGTACGCAAAACTTTCACCTGGCCGAGAATACAGTCCAACACCACCAAAAACATCACCCAAAGAGGCAGAAACAGATACCATACGGAACTTATGACGTAGCGATACGGATTCTTCACCACACCTTGTATACAAAGGATGCTGTCCTCCTTCAACGGTATAAACCGGGAAGAAATATCCTGATATTTTGCCGAGGCATATCCTGCTTCCACCACTGTACTATCGGAGGGAGCGTAGTACTGGCGGATACCACTCTTATAGGTCATTCCCAAGGCTTCCAACCTGGAAGCAAAAGCAGAATCGAGGTACTGCACGGAGAGAGGAAGTTCCATTCCGCTTTCATTGATGCTGCGCTGCATAATCAAAGCAGAGCGTAGTCGATAATTCAAATCGACCGGATTGTACATATGTACCACTCCAAAGCGGTTCACCTTATACTTCGACTGCTCTTTCTCCAGAAATTCCCTTTGCTCCTTTGCAAAAGGCGATTCAACACTCTCTTCCCATTCATCCTTTCCATCCCTATCAGTCTGTTCGTAGAGCAAAGAAAGGCGGCGTTTCAAGACCTCGTCATAAAAAGCTGCTTCAAAACAATCATTTACCTGATAGGCAGTTTCTTTGAAAGAAGCACGGTACAGATAGACAAACCAGACTACCATCAGCAGACAGCCGGCAATCAACCCGACAATCGAAAAGACTTTAAAAGAATATTGCTTGCGCACCTGCCGCTGCCGTTCGCTTTGCTTAGCTCCCGTAAGCGTATGTTCTGTCATGTCCAGCAAATGTTGCCCCGAGGCTTCTATATCTGCCCACCGGCTCTCCGATATCTGACTACGTACCTCACCTATCGGCAACCTCATCTTCTCTGCCAGCACATAAAAAGCAGACCGCTGCTTCTCAATATCATTACCTTGTTTAAGTATGGAATCCATTTGCCTGGCCCAACTGTACACCAAGAAAAACAACCAAGAGAAAGGTAGGAGGAACAAAAAGACTATAATCCTTGACAAGCGGTATAAAAGGAGAAAACATGACAGCTTCAATGGCCTCTCCTTTCTTCTCATTCAACCAGGCTTTTTCCGAAAGAACAGACTTGAACCGTACATATACCGAACGCTTGCTTCTGTCCGTCGCAGGACGGATATTTACAGTCCGGTCTATATTTTTCCATTTCAGTTTCTTCTCTACCAACCTCGCCATCACATCTAATGGAATGGCGACATGATATACATCTTCGAGAAAGGAAGCTGCCTGCTGATAGTTTAAAAACATCTCATCTTCGAAAGACTGATACTGTCTTTGGATAGATCGAGTAAAAAGGGATAGTCATGTCAGGAAACGGTAAATTATTAATCTCGTTGTCCAACCGTTTCGATAAAATGCCAGACGAAAACATTCGTTCAGTGCGCGTTCCGCCTCTTTCTTGGTATTGTCGTAAGCATACATCATACCACCAATCTG
>ENA-OQCU01000659-OQCU01000659.1-human-gut-metagenome-genome-assembly--contig:-NODE-659-length-14770-cov-3.597897_pt1 | contig 14770 bp, 17 predicted proteins | sample MGYA00242504_ERZ504590 | MGnify/ENA primary metagenome ERZ504590 (study PRJEB26092, sample SAMD00036318) | human gut metagenome | host: Homo sapiens | study: EMG produced TPA metagenomics assembly of... | reverse complement strand
AAGGAACTTGCCGGCGGCACCATCTCTTCCGATATCAAGGATGTATGCGCCGCTCCGCCCGCGACTTCCGGGTGGAACTCTCTTACGGGAAGGTACACGCGCTGATAGGCAAGGAGATTCCGGCAGAGACGATAAAAAGCATCGTGACCAGCCTGGAGATGAAGATTGTAGGCGAAACGGCAGAGGGCCTGACGCTCGACGTGCCGCCATACCGCGTGGATGTGCAGCGCGACTGCGATGTGATAGAAGACATTCTCCGTATCTACGGATATAATAATGTGGAGATTCCCACAGCCTTGAAGTCCAGCCTGACAACGAAGGGCGAGTGCGACAAGTCCAACCGTCTGCAGAACCTGGTTGCCGAGCAACTGGTGGGCTGCGGTTTCAACGAAATCCTGAACAACTCGCTGACACGCGCCGCCTATTACGACGGACTGGAATCTTATCCCGCCAAGAACCTCGTGATGCTGATGAACCCGCTCAGCGCCGACCTGAACGCCATGCGCCAGACGCTGCTTTTCGGCGGACTGGAGAGCATCGCGCACAATGCCAACCGCAAGAATGCCGATTTGAAATTCTTTGAATTCGGCAACTGCTATTACTTCAACGAAGAGAAGCGTAACCCCGGAAAAGGCGCTCGCTCCTTATTCCGAAGACTATCACCTGGGCCTGTGGATTACCGGCAAGAGAGTGTCCAACTCATGGGCGCATCAGGACGAGGACAGTTCGGTGTACGAGCTGAAAGCGTATGTCGAAAACATATTTGCCCGTCTGGGCTTGCAGATGCACGACCTGGTAGTGGGCAACCTTACGGACGATATTTACGCCGCTGCCCTGTCCGTGCAGACAAGAGGGGGCAAGCGCCTTGCCACGTTCGGCGTGGTGACAAGGAAGCTCCTGAAAGCGTTCGACATCGACAACGAGGTGTACTATGCCGACCTGAACTGGAAAGAGCTGATGAAGGCCATTAGGAACGTGAAGGTAAACTATACCGAAATCTCCAAATTCCCGGCCGTGAAGCGCGACCTCGCTTTGCTGATTGACAAGAAGGTGCAGTTTGCCGAAATCGAGAGATTGCCTACGAAACGGAGAAGAGCTGCTGAAAGAAGTCTCCCTCTTCGACGTCTATGAAGGCAAGAACCTGGAAGCCGGCAAGAAATCGTATGCCGTAAGTTTCCTGTTGCAGGACGAGAATGCCACACTGAACGACAAGCAGATTGACAAAGTGATGCAGAAACTGATTGCCAACCTGCAGAACCGACTGGGAGCCGTGTTGCGGTAAAAACAAGCTGACCCGCTATGAAGAAGTATGATATAAAACCGGATCACCATATCAGAGCCAAAAGAGCGTCTCTGACGGGCCTGACCATAGGGCTGCTCCTCTTGTTTCAGGCAGTAAGGGTGCTTTGGCACTTCCCTGAGAATGAGGGCTGGAGAAATGCCCTGGCAGGGGTGAGCGGTCTGATATGCCTGCTGATGTGCGGCGTGTCATATTGGAAGTATCGGAAACTGACGCGACAGTAAAGACAGAAACCAATTAAAGAACAAATTAAAATATACAATCCAATGGGAAGAGCGTTTGAATATAGAAAAGCTGCCAAATTGAAAAGATGGGGTCACATGGCTAAGACCTTTACAAGACTGGGTAAACAAATTGCTATTGCGGTGAAAGCCGGCGGACCCGAACCGGAAAACAACCCTGCACTGCGTTCGGTTATCGCTACCTGCAAGCGCGAGAACATGCCGAAGGACAACATCGAGCGTGCCATCAAGAATGCAATGGGCAAGGATCAGAGCGACTACAAGAGCATGACCTACGAGGGATACGGACCTCACGGTGTGGCCGTATTCGTGGATACACTGACCGATAACCCCACCCGCACGGTGGCCGATGTGCGCAGCGTGTTCAACAAGTTTGGCGGAAACCTGGGCACAATGGGCTCATTGGCTTTCTTGTTCGACCACAAATGCGTGTTCACTTTCAAGAAGAAAGACGGCATGGATATGGAAGAATTCATCCTCGACATGATCGATTTCGACATCGACGAAGACTACGAAGAGGACGAAGAGGAAGGCACAATCACCATCTACGGTGACCCGAAGAGCTACGCAGCCATCCAGAAGCACCTGGAAGAGGGCGGCTTTGAGGATGTGGGCGGCGAGTTTACCTACATCGCCAATGACCTGAAAGATGTGGAGCCTGCACACCGCGAGACCATCGACAAGATGGTGGAACGCCTGGAAGAGTTTGACGACGTGCAGACGGTGTACACCAATATGAAGCCGGAAGAAAGCGAAGAGTAATGACGTATACTTACAAGACCAAAGGTACGTGCAGTACCAATATCGAGCTTGAGGTGGAAGACGGCATCGTGCGGAACATTGCGTTCTGGGGCGGATGCAACGGCAATCTGCAAGGGTTGTCGCGCCTGATTGCCGGGATGCCGGTGAAAGAGGTGATTTCACGCCTGGAAGGTATCCGCTGCGGCGGACGTCCCACTTCCTGTCCCGACCAGTTGTGTAAGGCATTGCACGAGATGGGATATTGATTCTGCTGCCCTGATTGAAGATGTAAGGGGGCTTGATGATTTTTTAGGCACGGATTACACGGATTTCACGGATTTGAGAATTTGCGGACTTCACGGAAAGGAAATCAGGAAAAGCTGTGTTTTCCGTACGGGTATATTCATCCCACGAGGTGGATAAATTTGTCTTGCGGGATGAATTTATCCGTCTCGTGGGATGATTTTTTGGTTGGCAAGGCAACGTGTCTGCCGTTTTGAACCAACTTATGGTGCATTTGTTTTTTATTTGAGTACTTTTACATCCTCAAAACAAGAACAACATAATAATGAAGAATATTTTTAAAGACTTGCAACGGAAAGACCACAAACGCTATTTGGGTGGTCTGGACGTGTTCAGATATATCGGACCGGGACTGCTGGTGACGGTAGGTTTCATCGATCCCGGAAACTGGGCGTCGAATTTTGCGGCGGGGTCGGAGTTCGGCTACTCGCTGCTGTGGGTGGTGACGCTCTCTACCGTCATGCTGATAATCCTGCAACACAACGTGGCGCACCTGGGCATCGTGACGGGACTGTGCCTGTCGGAAGCCGCCACGCAGTACACTCCCAAATGGGTGTCGCGCCCTATATTGGGTACGGCGGTGCTGGCTTCCATATCCACTTCCCTTGCCGAAATATTGGGCGGTGCCATCGCGCTGCAAATGTTGCTGGACATCCCCATAATATGGGGTTCGGTGCTGACTACGGTTTTCGTGTCCATAATGCTTTTCACCAACTCCTACAAGAAGATTGAAAGGGCCATCATTGCCTTCGTGTCCGTCATAGGGCTTTCGTTCATCTACGAGCTTTTCCTTGTCAGGATAGACTGGCCTGTGGCGGTGCAGGGGTGGGTGACTCCTTCGTTCCCTCAGGGAAGTATGCTCATTATCATGAGTGTGCTCGGAGCCGTGGTGATGCCCCATAACCTGTTTCTCCATTCGGAGGTGATACAGAGCCACGAGTACAACAAGAAGGACGATGCCTCTATCCGCAGGGTGCTGAAGTACGAATTGTTCGACACGCTCTTCTCCATGATTGTGGGATGGGCCATTAACAGTGCGATGATTCTGCTGGCCGCCGCCACCTTCTTCAAGGGAGGGATTCAGGTGGAGGAGTTGCAGCAGGCGAAGTCGCTGTTGGACCCGTTGCTGGGCAGCAGCGCCGGCGTGGTGTTTGCACTGGCATTGCTGATGGCGGGCATCTCCTCGACAATTACAAGCGGCATGGCGGCAGGTTCCATCTTTGCCGGTATCTTCGGCGAGTCGTACCACATCAGGGACAGCCACTCGCAGGTGGGGGTAATCCTGTCGTTGGGCATCGCGCTGCTGTTGATTTGTTTTATCGGCGACCCGTTCAAGGGACTGCTGATTTCGCAGATGATACTGAGCATCCAGTTGCCGTTTACGGTGTTCCTGCAGGTGAGCCTCACCTCGTCCCGCAAAGTGATGGGGCAGTATGTGAACAGTAAATGGAGCACATTCGTGCTCTATACGATTGCTGCCATTGTAACGGTATTGAATATTATGCTGCTGATATCGAGTTTGTAATGAATGCCGCTTGCCGGATGAATGATTGCAACTTGACGAACGATTGCAAGCGGACGAACGATTGCTGCCGGACGAACGATTGCTGCCGGGCGGATAATTAAAAAAAAATTATATATACGGAAATGAAGATTATAACCTATAACGTAAACGGTTTGCGGGCCGCCGTGTCCAAAGGACTGCCCGAATGGCTGGCAAAGGAACAGCCGGACGTGCTGTGCCTGCAGGAAACCAAATTGCAGCCGGAGCAGTATCCTGCGGAGGCGTTGGATGCATTGGGATACAGGCATTATCTGCATTCAGCCCGGAAGAAAGGGTATAGCGGAGTCGCCATCCTGACGAAACGCGAGCCGGACCATGTGGAATACGGCATGGGCATGGAGGAGTACGATAGCGAAGGGCGGTTTGTCCGTGCCGATTACGGCGACCTGTCCGTGGTGAGCGTCTATCACCCTTCGGGAACAAGCGGCGACGAGCGCCAGGCCTTTAAGATGGAGTGGCTGGAACACTTCCGGCACTATGCGGTGGAACTGCTGCGCACCCGTCCCAAGCTGGTTTTGTGCGGGGACTATAACATCTGCCACGAGGCGATAGACATTCACGACCCGGTGCGCAATGCCACCAACAGCGGCTTCCTGCCCGAAGAGAGGGAGTGGATGACCCGTTTCCTGAACGAGGGCTTCATCGATGCTTTCCGCCTGTTGCACCCCGACAGCCGGGAATACACCTGGTGGAGCTACCGCTTCAACTCGCGGGCGAAGAACAAAGGCTGGCGTATCGACTATTGCATGGCAAGCGAGGCGGTGCGTCCGATGCTGAAAGAGGCGCGTATCCTGAACGATGCGGTACATTCGGATCATTGCCCCATGATGTTGGAATTAACAGATTAAGATATGACGATGAAAGACAGAGTGGAAAAAGCCGTTGAACTGTTCAAGAGCGGCTATAATTGTTCGCAGTCCGTCGTGGCTGCCTTTGCAGATATGTATGGTTTTACACAGGAACAGGCGTTGCGCATGTCCGCCTCGTTTGGCGGCGGCATCGGACGGATGCGCCAGACGTGCGGCGCCGCCTGCGGCATGTTCCTGCTGGCGGGACTGGAGAAAGGTGCCGTAGACGGCAAGGACCGTGAGGGCAAAGCCGCCAACTATGCGCTGGTGCAGCAGCTTGCCGAGGAATTCAGGAAACGCAACGGCTCGATGATTTGCGCCGAACTGTTGGGACTGAAGAAGCCCGAAGGCTCTTCCACCCCCGAAGCCCGCACGGAGCAGTATTACGCCAAGCGTCCCTGCGCCAAAATGGTGGAAGAGGCGGCGGCAATATGGGCGGAGTATCTGGAAAAAACAGCAGAAATAGGGCAAATCGTGCCGTTTCTCCGGCTGAAAATGGAAAAAAATGAGAGTTAACGTGCTATATAACATAAAAATAACTATCTTTGCCGCCGAAATAAAATCGGTCTTCTCCGTCGGGGGAAACGGATTTTCAAGCATGTCTAACTAAAAACAAAGAGAAAATGTTAAAAGAAAAAGCCGGTGAAATCGCAGGAAAAATTTGGAACGCACTGAATGAAACCGAAGGTTTAACCGCAAAACAAATCAAAAAAGCTACAAAATTGGTGGATAAAGATTTGTTCCTGGGTCTTGGATGGTTATTGAGAGAGGACAAAATCTCTACTCAAGAAGTTGAAGGCGAACTGTTTGTGAAGCTGAACTAAGAAAGTGATTGGAATGTTATAAAAAATGCGTTGATACATTGGATATTGTTATCAACGCAATTTTTTTTGTGCGCTCCTTTTCGTATCTTTGTTCAAGATACACTATCATTTGCACTCCAAAAACTTTAGAAACGAATGAAAAAGAATATACGTAACTTTTGTATCATAGCCCATATCGATCATGGCAAATCTACTTTGGCCGACCGCCTGTTGGAGTTCACCAATACCATCCAAGTAACCGAAGGACAGATGCTGGATGATATGGATTTGGAAAAGGAGAGAGGTATCACCATCAAGAGCCATGCCATCCAGATGGAGTATGTGTACAAGGGCGAGAAGTATATCCTGAACCTGATTGACACTCCGGGACACGTGGACTTCTCCTACGAGGTGTCGCGCTCCATCGCCGCCTGCGAGGGCGCACTGCTCATTGTGGATGCTTCGCAGGGCGTGCAGGCGCAGACCATCTCCAACCTTTACATGGCCATCGAGCACGATTTGGAGATTATTCCCGTTATCAACAAATGCGACATGGCAAGCGCCATGCCCGAAGAGGTGGAGGATGAAATCGTGGAACTGCTCGGCTGCAAGCGCGAAGAGATTATCCGCGCTTCCGGCAAGACGGGCATGGGCGTGGAGGAAATCCTTGAGGCGGTAGTCGAGCGCATCCCGCATCCCGAAGGCGATGAGGAAGCGCCTTTGCAGGCACTGATTTTCGACTCCGTATTCAACTCGTTCCGGGGCATCATCGCCTACTTCAAGATTGTGAACGGCGTGATTCGCAAAGGAGACAAAGTGAAGTTCTTCAATACGGGCAAGGAATACGATGCGGACGAAATCGGCGTGCTGAAGATGGATATGGTTCCCCGTCAGGAGCTGCGTACGGGCGACGTGGGGTATATCATTTCGGGTATCAAGACTTCCAGGGAAGTGAAAGTGGGCGACACGATTACGCACATAGCCCGTCCGTGCAAGGAGGCGATTGCCGGCTTCGAGGAAGTGAAGCCGATGGTCTTTGCCGGCGTATATCCCATTGAGGCGGAAGACTTCGAGGACCTGCGCTCTTCGCTGGAGAAGTTGCAGTTGAACGACGCCTCGCTGACCTTCCAGCCCGAATCGTCACTGGCGCTGGGCTTCGGTTTCCGTTGCGGATTCTTAGGACTGCTCCACATGGAGATTGTGCAGGAACGCCTGGACCGCGAATTCGATATGAACGTGATTACCACCGTGCCGAACGTGTCGTACAACATCTACGACAAGCAGGGACACATGACCGAGGTGCACAACCCCGGCAGCATGCCCGATCCCACCCTGATAGACCGCATCGAAGAGCCTTATATCCGTGCTTCGGTGATTACCGCCACGGACTATATCGGCCCCATCATGACGCTCTGCCTGGGCAAGCGCGCGAACTGGTGAAGCAGGAATACATTTTCCGGCAATCGCGTGGAGATATACTATGACATGCCGTTGGGCGAAATCGTCATCGACTTCTACGACAAGCTGAAAAGCATCTCCAAGGGATACGCCTCTTTCGACTACCATGCCAACGGCTTCCGTCCGTCCAAGCTGGTGAAACTGGATATTCTCCTGAACGGCGAACCGGTGGATGCCCTTTCCACCCTGACGCACTTTGACAACGCATACGAGCTGGGACGCCGCATGTGCGAGAAGCTGAAGGACCTGATTCCGAGACAGCAGTTCGACATCGCCATCCAGGCGGCCATCGGCGCCAAGATTATCTCCCGCGAAACAATCAAGGCTGTACGCAAGGACGTTACGGCCAAGTGCTACGGCGGCGACGTGAGCCGTAAGCGCAAGTTGCTCGAGAAGCAGAAACGGGGCAAGAAGAGAATGAAGCAAATCGGTAATGTGGAAGTGCCGCAGAAAGCATTCCTGGCGGTGCTGAAACTGGATTAGCGGTTTGCTGCCGAATCAATCATATCTTTCGGGGGTTGTTCTTTCATGATAGGGCTGCCCCCTTTTTTGTCTTTTTCCGAAAATGAACGAATCCTTCAATTAAAAATACTTATGATTATCCTACGTACCGTAAAAAACATTTCGTCGCTGAACATAGCAGCGAGCGTGCTTTTGTTTCTGGCGGCTATCCTGGCCGCTGTGGTTGCCAACTCGTCCCTGTCGCCCGTATACCAGGATTTCCTGCTTCAGGAGCTGCATCTGCGCATCGGCAACTTCAATCTGTTTTCGCACGGCGGGCATCCGCTGAAGATGATAGAATTCATTAACGACTGCCTGATGACCGTTTTCTTTCTGGCAGTGGGCCTGGAGATAAAGCGCGAACTGCTGGTGGGGGAACTGTCCTCTGTGCGGAAAGCGGCTTTGCCTTTTATTGCGGCATGCGGGGGGATGGTGGTTCCGGTTGTCATCTATGCGTTGTCGGTTGCTTCCGGCACTCCCGAAACCAGGGGGATGGCTATCCCGATGGCCACGGACATTGCCTTTTCATTGGGTGTGCTCAGTTTGCTGGGCAAGCGTGTGCCGTTGAGCCTGAAAATATTCCTGACGGCATTTGCCGTGGTGGACGACATCGGCGGCATACTGGTCATCGCACTGTTCTATAGCGCTGACGTGGCATACGGATACCTGATTGCGGCGGCCGTCCTGTACGTGTTCCTCTACTATATGGGTAAGTTCGGCGTAACGCAGAAGATATTCTTCCTCTTCTTCGGTGTGATTATCTGGTATCTGTTCCTGCAATCGGGCATACACAGTACGATTTCGGGCGTGATACTGGCGTTTGTGATACCGGCGCGTCCGCGCTTGGATGCGGGCAAATACATCGAGCGGATTCGCGACATCATCGGGGAGTTCCCGCTTTCCAAGTCGGATAATATCGTGCTGACCAATGCGCAGATTGCCACGTTGAAGCAGGTGGAGCGGGCATCGGATTATGTTATCAGCCCGTTGCAGTCGCTGGAAGATAACCTGCACGGGGCGGTGAGCTTCGTGATACTGCCGCTGTTTGCCTTTGCCAATGCCGGTGTGGTGTTCAGCGGTAGCGGCAGCATCGTGGGAGATGTGAGCATCGCTGTGGCGGCTGGCTTGCTGCTGGGCAAGTTCCTGGGGATATACCTGTTTACGTGGCTGGCGGTGAAGAGCGGCGTAGCGCTGATGCCGGCGGGGATGAACTGGAAGAATATAGCGGGCGTCTCCCTGCTGGGCGGTATCGGGTTTACCGTATCGTTGTTCATTGCCAACCTTTCCTTTGCGGACGAATATCCGGAACTGCTGAACCAGGCGAAATTTGGGGTGCTTGTAGGGACGGTGCTTGCCGGGGTGCTGGGGTATGTGGTGCTGAATTGGGTGCTGCCGAAGAGGGAGAAGTGAGGTGGGTTGTTTCGGGGAGATTTTTAGGCACGGATTACGCGGAATTACACGGATTTAGGGAGTTACACGGATTAGTACGGATTATACAGAATTTACGGATTAATACGGATTACACGAATTTCGGGAATTACGCGGATTAGTACGGATTATACAGAATTTACGAACTACACAGAATTTACGGATTTAATACGGATTACACGGATTTCATGGAAATGTAAAAGAAGGGTAATGTTGTCCGAAAGAACAAAGAACAAAGCAAATCCGTGAAATCCGTGTAATCCGTGCCTAAAATAGAATAATATTACTCCTTGATATGAATCAGCAGATTTGCCAGAATAGCCGTTATCCCGCCCGTTGTGATGCCGGATGCGAAGATGTTCCGCAGCGTTTCCGGCAGTTGGCACAGTATTTCGGGAACCAGCTCCACACTGAGGCCGAGCGAGAAACTGACAGCCATGACAAGGGTAGCCTTCCGATTGATTTCCTGCGCTGCAATGATGCGGATGCCTGCCGCCGCCACCGTACCGAACATCAGCAGAGTAGCGCCGCCCAATACGGGTTCGGGCATCAGTGAAAACACCAGTCCCACGGCAGGGAACAGGCCGAGCAGCACAAGAAAGGCTGCGATGTAATAGCCCACATACCGGCTGGCAACCCCGGTCAGTTGTATCATTCCGTTGTTCTGTGCAAAGACGGAGTTGGGGAAGGAGTTGAGCGCACCCGCCAGCATGGAGTTGAAGCCGTCGGCAAGGATACCGCCCGAAGCGCGCTTTACGAAGGTGTCCCCTTCCACCGGTTCGCCGGAGATAAGGGAGTTGGCGGTGATGTCGCCGTATGCCTCGATGGCGGTAATCATGAAAATAAGTCCCAGGGCGATGATGGTGGACAGGTCGAAGTCCAGTCCGTAGCGGAAAGGCATCGGCAGGTTGAAGCCGCCGTAGCTTTGTATCGAGGAGAAGTCGATGATGCCCATGAACCAGGCTGCGATGTAGCCTATCACCAGTCCGATGACGATGGAACTCATGCGCAGGTAGCGGTTGGAACTCCGGTTGAAGGCGATGATAAGCAGCAGTACCGCCGCGGCAAGGCCCACATGGCGGAAACTGCCGAAGCTGCCGTCCGCCTGTGCCGTGGCTCCGCCGCCGCAGGCTGTGATTCCTACCTTTATCAGGCTCATTCCGATGAGGGTGACTACGATGCCGGATATCAGCGGCGTGATAATCTTCTTTGTGTATTTCAACACCCGGCTTATCAGCATCTCCACGCTTGAAGCCGCCATGCAGGAACCGAAAATCAGGGGAAGCCCGCCCAGCATTCCGGCAGAGATGATGGGACCTATGAACGAAAAGCTGGTTCCCTGGATGCAGAGCAGTCCCGTGCCCAGTCCGCCGACCCTGCGGCATTGGATAAACGTGGATATGCCGGATGCGAACAGCGCCATCGAAACCAGGTAGCCGGTGGTTTCCGCATCGAGCTTCAATGCGCCCGCAATGATGAGCGGCGGGGTGATGATGGCTACGAATATGGCGAGCAGATGTTGCAGCGCAGCGAAGAAAGCTTCCTTAAAAGGCGGCTTGTCGTTCAAGCCGTAAATCAGTCCGTTTCCCTGTTGTTTTTCCATCGCTCCGGGTTATCTGATTTTGATTTCACAGTTGTCAAGGCTTTCGATGATGGCAAGTGATTCTACATGGATGCCCTGGCTGCGCAGCTCGTCACCACCATGCTGGAAGGCTTTCTCTATGATGAATCCCATGCCCACCAGTTCCGCGCCAGCCTGCTTCACCAGGTCCATGATGCCTTTGGCGGCGTTTCCGTTGGCAAGGAAGTCGTCGATGAAAAGCACCTGGTCGCCGGGCGCGAGGAAATCCTTGCTGACGCATACGTCGTACGAGCGTTGCTTGGTGAACGAATACACGGAAGTAACCAGCATATTCTCCATCGTGCTCGGTTTCTTCTTCTTGGCGAACACTACGGGCAGCTCCAGCAGATAGCCCACCATGATGGCGGGAGCGATGCCGCTGGCTTCGACGGTAATAATCTTGTTGATACTGGTAGAGGCGAAACGTCTGACAAACTCCACGCCGATGGATTTCATCAGTATCGGGTCCATCTGGTGATTGATAAAGTTATCCACTTTCAGTATGCCTCCCGGATAGCATTTTCCGTCTTTGAGAATACGGTCTTTTAAAGTTTTCATAATGTATCAAGTCTTGTCTTAAGAGTTATTTATTGTCTTCTTGTTCAGCATCTTCCTGTATCTCCTCTTTGGGCAGCAGCCTTGCCGAGATGCGCTTCTTCGGGGTGAGGCTCATGTCCTTCAGCATTTCAGCCTGGCGCACTACGCTGCCGTTGCCTTCGGAGAGCTGGTTGAGGGCTTTGTCGTAGTCCTTCTGCAAGGTTGCCATGCGGTCGCCGAGGGTGAGGAAGGTGTCGGTAAAGCCTACAATCTTTTCGTACAGGGCAGTGCCGCGCTTGATGATGGCCTGCACGTTTTTCACTTGGTTTTCCCGCTTCCACAGGTCGAGCGAGAGGCGCAGGGCGCTGATGAGGTTGGTGGGGCTCATCAGTACCACCTTCTTGTTGTAGGCATACTCCCAGAGGTTGGCGTCGCTCTGGATGGCGAGCAGGTATGCGCCCTCCGTGGGGATGAACATCATGACGAAGTCCGGCGCCTTGATATCGTAGTGCGAATAGTCCTTCCGGCTGAGCTCGTCGATGTGGTTGCGGACGGACTGCAAGTGCGCCTTGAGCCAGCGCGCCTGCTCGTCGCGGTCTTCGGCGGAGGTGTAGGCGGCGTAAGCGGTGAGGGAAACTTTGGAGTCGATTATCATCTCGCGCTCGTCGGGATACCTGATGAGGATGTCGGGCTGCATCTTCTGTCCGCTCTCTTCGCTGACAATCGCTTCGCCGCGCTCGTCTTTCAGGAACTCCTGGCGGAAATAGTGCTCGCCCTCAATCAGGCCGGATGCCTGCAAGAGGCGTTCCAGAATCATTTCGCCCCAGTTGCCCTGCATCTTGGAGTCGCCCTTCAGGGCGCGGGTCAGGTTGTTGGCATCCTCGCTGAGGCGATTGTTCAGTTCCACCAGCTCCTTGATGCGTTCGCCCAGCGAGAAGCGCTCTTTGGCTTCGGTGCTGTACACCTGCTCTACTTTTTCCTTGAAGTCCTTAATCTTCTCGTCGAGCGGGCGCAGCAGGTTGCCCAGATGCTCGGCATTCAGTCTGGTGAAATCCTCGGTCTTGCTTTGGAAGATGCGGTTCGAGAGGTTCTCGAACTCGGTGTTCATACGCTTGTGCAGGGCTTCGGCCTCTTCTTTCTGTTCGGCGAGGCGTTGTTCCCATTGCCGTTGCTGCTGGGCGATGCGCTCGCCGAAGGAACGTTCCTGCTGGGCAAGGCGTTCGTTGAAACTGCGTGCCTGCTCGGCGAGGCGTTCGGCAAACAGCCGCTCCTGTGCATCCAGGCGTTCCGAAGCCTGGCGGGCGGCTTCCTGCAAACGTTCTTCGGCAATGGAGCGTTCGCGGGCGATGCGTTCTTCGGCGGTGCGGTTCAGCAGGGCTTCACGTTCTCCGGCGGCTTCTACCTGGGTCTTCAGGGCAGCGGCTTTTCTGCCGGCTGTCAGATAGCCGATAACGGCTCCTGCGATAATCCCGGCGGGTAATAGGATGATATTCATAATTGCATATAAGGAAATAAAGTTTCGGCAGGCTGTACCGGCAATACCATCGGGCGGTACGGGAAATACCAATAGTTGGTATGAAGAATACCAACGGTTGGTACAGACAATACCAAAGCGTGGTACAAGGAGTACCAACCGTTGGTACGGAGTGTACCGCGCCGGGGAACATCTTGCGGCCTGCCGTCTTGCATCTATTGTGTCAGTATCTCGTTTCCGTCTTCGGTGATAAGAATCATGCTTTCCCACTGGGCGGAAGGCAGACCGTCGTCCGTGCACACCGTCCAGCCGTCGGCTTCGTCAATGAACACCTCGTAGCTGCCCATGTTAATCATCGGCTCGATGGTGAACGTCATGCCCGGTACTATCAGCATGCCCGTGCCGCGTTTGCCGAAGTGCTCCACGTCCGGCTCTTCGTGAAACTTGATACCCACGCCATGCCCGCAAAGGTCGCGCACCACGCTGTAGCCGTTCTTCTCGGCATGCTCCTGAATGGCGGCGCCCACATCGCCCAACCGTGCCCAGGGCTGTGCAGCCTGTATGCCGATGTCGCGGCACTCCCTGGTCACCTGCACCAGGCGTTGCATTTCGGGGCTGACTTCCCCAATCATATACATGCGCGATGCGTCGGAGAAATACCCTTTATAGATGGTGGACACGTCTACGTTTACAATATCTCCGCTGCGCAGGAATTCCTTTGTGCTGGGGATGCCGTGGCACACCACATCGTTGATGCTGACACATACGCTCTTCGGAAAGCCTTCGTACAGGAAGGGAGCGGGGATGGCGTCGTGGTCTGTCGTAAAGCAGTATACCATGTGGTCTATCTCTGCCGTAGACATTCCCTCGCGGATATTCTCCGAGATGTAATCGAGCAGGGCGGTGTTTATCCTTGCGCTTTCGCGTATGCCTGCCAGTTGCTCTTCCGTACGCAGCAGATGGCGTGACGGCAATTTGTATCCTTCTCTTTTATAATGCTGTATCTTGGCTTCTACTTCATCGGAATAGTTTTTAGGAGCAAACCGGACTCCTTTTACGAACTTCTTCATGATTGCATATTTTATAAACGATGTGCAAAAATACGAATAATTTGGGTGTGCGTATTTATAATGCTTGAATAATTAGAAACCGATTTGCATTTTATCATGTGAGAACAATAAAAAAGGGATGCTCCTGAAAGCATCCCTTCTGCATATACATCGGTTTGTATTGATTAGAATTCGTAGTGGAAGCCGAATGAGAGGTCTTCGCTGGTGAAGTTGAAGCCGTAACCGCTGCCGGCATTCATATAGTCGTCTCTGTAGCCCAGGAAACCGCATTTGGCAACTGCACTGAACTTGCTGTTCAGCTTAATGGCGATGCCCGGTTTGAAACCTATTTCAAAGCCGTTTACAGAGTCGAAGCCCTTCACCTTCTGGGTGGAGAAGCCGAAGCCGCCGTCCACAAACAGGCGTACTACCTTATTTTCATAGTAGGAGTAGCGTGCATAGGGAGCGAGGGTGAAAGCGTTGTATTTACCTTCGTCTGCCTTGCCGTGTGCAAATGCCAGCACACCGCCTACTGCCCATTTCTCGCTCAGGTTATAGCCTACTTCCGGTTCCAGTTTGAAGAAAGTGGCGTCGAGGTCGTCGTTGTGCCATAAGCCTACCGTTCCGCCTACATAAACCTGTGCCTTTACCGATGCAACCAGCATGGTTGCAAACAAGAAAAATACAATTTTTTCATTCTTTTACCTTTGATTATTTAAATTATTGTTGAATGCTGAAAAAGCAAGGCATGCCCTGCTTTTTCGGGGCGCAAAAGTATATCTTATATTTATGCTGTACAAATTTTAGTTAGTTTTTTATAAAATAAAGAACTTCTGCGGGAAGAATACACTACTTTTGCGGCGGTAAAAAAGTTTGTTCACAGGTTGTATTTTTTCGAATG
>ENA-OQCU01000657-OQCU01000657.1-human-gut-metagenome-genome-assembly--contig:-NODE-657-length-14786-cov-2.921686_pt1 | contig 14786 bp, 18 predicted proteins | sample MGYA00242504_ERZ504590 | MGnify/ENA primary metagenome ERZ504590 (study PRJEB26092, sample SAMD00036318) | human gut metagenome | host: Homo sapiens | study: EMG produced TPA metagenomics assembly of... | reverse complement strand
TAAATGGCGAAAGCGAAAGAGATAATCGCCATAAACAGACGACGGAACAGATACATATTTACTTCGCTATCATGGCTAAACTTGATCTTTCCTAATAAGTAAACACCCAATAAACTGAAGATCACGATCCAAAGCACGATAAAAGCCTCACGGTCTAGTAAACGCCAACCATACGCTAAGTCCGCTACGGAAAGGAACTTCAAGGCCAAGGCCAACTCCAAGAAGCCCAATACGACCTTCACGGAATTCAAACCATCCGCCGGATTTCGGCATACTTTGCAGCATATTCGGGAAGATGGCGAAGACGCTGAACGGGATGGATAACGCCAAGGCGAAACCGAACATACCGATAGCCGGTCCTACCGCCGTACCCATAGAAGCGGCCTGTACCAACAAGGTTCCGATAATCGGGCCCGTACAAGAGAAAGATACCAATACCAACGTAAACGACATAAAGAAAATACTCAATACGCCGGTCGTCGAATCGGCCTTGCTATCCAATTTGCTAGTCCATGACGCAGGTAATACCAGCTCGAAGGCTCCGAAGAAGGAGACTGCGAATACTACCAACAGCAAGAAGAACAGGATATTAAAGATCGCGTTCGTTGATAAATCATTCAATGCGCTCGCTCCGAAGATACCGGTGATCAACAAGCCCATCACCAAATAGATTACGATAATAGATAACCCATAGGTGATAGCGTCGCGAATCGCTTTCTTACGATCTTTCGTACGTTTCAGGAAGAAGCTAACCGTCATAGGGATCATCGGCCAAACGCAAGGAGTCAATAAGGCGATCAAACCACCTAAGAAACCTGCGAAGAAGATGAATAACCAAGAGGTATCTGCCGCAGATACCGTAGAGTCGCCGAACGATTTCAATTGGTCGATCACCGGAGACCAAAGATTCGGGCTGTCGGTTAAGCTGTCGGACGCTTTAGGAGATGTCGTAGCCGGTGTCTCTTTAGCGGCAGGGTCCGGAGTGTTCAACTCGCTGGCCTCTTCCGCTACGACTTGCGTATCCGGCTGTATGGCCGTGGCGTCCTCTTTATCCACCTCTGTAGTCGAGCTGTTAGCTGCCAGAGCTGGATCTACATGGATACTTTTCTTATCGAAAGAGAAAGGTATTTGATCCGGGGAAGACAAGTCTCGTCATTACAAGCCATAAATTCCACCTCGCCCTCCGCCTTGAATTTAGCGGGATCGGTAACCTTTAGTTTTTGGGTGAACGATACCGTACCCGGATACCAACGAAGATTCATGGCAAATTGCTCGTCGTAAACCGTGGTCGGCTTTACCGAAGGAACCGGTTGACCGATCAGTTCAGCTCCATTCAATGTCTCGAATGTGAAAGATGTAGAAACAGGACCTCCTTCCGGCAGGTTCATGTCATACAGGTGCCAACCTTTGTCCGCCGTGGCGGTAAAGACGATCTCTTTCTCGGGTGCGCCGCCCTTGTCGTCTAGTTTAATTTTCCACTTGACAGGCGTAAGTATTTGCGCCTGCGCTACCAGCGCTATTAGCGCCAGCATGATCGAACTGATGAGTTTCTTCATTTTTTGTCCTTTATTGATAGATTACTTTGCTGTCGATGTGAATTTCTCCGGGATCCGTGTCTCGAAGCGCATCTCCTCGCCTGTTACCGGATGGATGAAACAGAGCCTGCGGGCATGGAGCATCAAGCGTCCGGCGGGATTTGTCTCCGCCCCGTATTTAGAGTCTCCGGCTATCGGATGGCCGATGGATTGCATCTGCGCACGGATTTGGTTCTTGCGTCCCGTCTCCAGATCGAGTTCCACGAGCGAATAGCGATTGTTCGTTTGCAGGAGTCGGTAGCGTGTGATCGCTTCCTTCCCGTCACCATCTTGTGTCACGTACACTTGCATATGCTTGTTCTCCACGAGGTTGGATACGATCAAATCCGTGTCTTTCTCCGGTCGTCCCTCTATCCTTCAAAAATATTTTGGCTCATCCATTTGCGATTGCGGCGTGGTGGGCAGGAATCGAAGGTTATCCTGAGGAGTGGATGACTCCTAAGAAAACAATCCGTGAGCATCTTGATTATAAATTTATCATGGCGCTCGAGGGTAACGATGTCGCCTCCAATCTGAAATGGGTAATGTCGTCCAACTCCATTGCCGTAATGACGCGTCCTACCTGTGAAACCTGGTTTATGGAAGGAAAGCTGATTCCCGATTATCACTATATTGAGATTAAGGATGACCTTTCCGATTTGGAGGAGAAACTGAACTATTACATCGCTCATCCGGCAGAGGCGGAACAGATTGTCGAGCATGCCCATGAATATGTTTTCCCAATTTTTCGATACCGGACGCGAACGGCTGATTTCATTGCTTGTAATGGATAAATATTTTCAGGTAACCAAACAAACGTCAAATTGTTAACACCATTGTATGATACATATTGCTTGTAATATTGATGCTAATTTTATACAGCACTGTGCTGTTACGCTGGTTTCTCTGTTTGAGAATAATAAGCGTGCCGATATTTGTGTGCATATTGTAGCTCCGTACCTTTCGGAAGCGGATCAGGCTATTCTACGCAACCTGGCTGCTCCTTATGGCAATGAAGTCTGCTTTTACTATCCTCCGAAAGATCTGTTGCAATGCTTTTCCATAAAAAAGTTCGGCAAGCGGATTTCCATGGCAACTTATTACCGTTGCATGTTTTCATCTATTCTGCCCGAGAGTTTGGAGAAAGTACTTTACCTGGACTGCGATATTGTAATATTGGGAGATATTTCCGAATTCTGGAACACGGATTTGTCCGGGTGCGGTGCGGCTTGTGTCGAAGATATCGGCAAGGATGAGGATGAGCGTTACGAACGCTTGCACTATGATAAGTCCTGCTCGTATTTCAATGCGGGGGTGCTGCTGATTAATCTTGATTACTGGCGGAAACATAAGGTCGATGTGCAGTGTGTGCGGTATTTCGAGACTTATCCGGAGCGCATCCAGTTTAATGACCAGGATTTGCTGAATGTCGTCCTATGCAAGGACAAGGTCTTTGTTCCTTTGAAGTGGAACATGCAGGATGGCTTTTATCGCTACGGCATTGACAAACGGGTGGCCGACTGGCAGGCTTTCCGTGAAGAACTGCTGCATCCTGTCATTCTGCATTATACCAACAAGAAACCCTGGAATTATGACAGTATGCATCCGTTGAGGAATGAATACTATAAATACCTGGATATGACGCCCTGAAAGGGAAACGGCCGCTTTCTTCTGTAAAAGAGCGTTTAAAAAGGTCACATTAAGTGCGTGCCTTATTTGGTTAGGGGGTCTTAGTAAAACCTAAATATGTGAACCGTCGGACAAGTAGCAGCCTGGCGGTCCGGGACGCATTTTGTGAAGCTGTTTGATAACTGATTACGTGAGATGGTAAAAGTTTCTATTGTAATACCTGTTTATAATCGGAAAAATTTCCTGACTGTATGCATAAAAAGTTTGCTTGCACAGTCTTTTGAAGATTTCGAGATATGTCTGGTCGATGACGGAAGTACGGATGGCACCGGGCTTCTGTGCGACGAACTGGCGGAAAAGGATACTCGCATCAGAGTATTGCATGTGCAAAATGGAGGAGCAGCCTATGCGCGTCAAAAAGGGGTGGAGCTGGCAACAGGAGAATGGGTAGTCTTTGTCGACTCTGATGATACCATGCCTGCCGACGCTTTGCAGCGTTTGTTTCAAGCAACGTCGGAAGATACGGATATTGTAGTCGGTTTTTGCAGGAAAAAGCGCTTGTGGGGGGTAAACAGGCTTTCGCCGGCTTGTTACCGTAAGCTTTTAATCAAGGGCAGATACAACATTTCGGCTACATGCGGAAAGCTGTTCAGGCGCACGTTGTTTGATGAGTACACGCTACGTACACCCCGGGAGATTGTGATGGGAGAAGACATGCTTATGAACCTGCGGTTGGCGTTTGCATCATCCAAGCCGGTACGTCTGGTTGGCGGAAACAGTGTCTATAACTATATACAACATGGCGGGAATATAACGCATGTATTCAAACTTACGGCTGATTACGAGCACATCTTCCATAAGGAGAGGCTGTTGTCCATTCCCGAAGAAGAACATGCCCGCTATATGCCTGTAATGATTTACCGCAGGCTGAGGATGCTGCGCCGCATTCTGCGGTGTGCGCAAAAAGACAATACGGTTGAAGAGCTGCGGACTTCTGCTTTTGTGAAAGAGCTGCTTGCAGATATCCATGCTATCCGTTATACATTCTGGCGTTATCCGCACTGGAGGCTTTGGCAATTTCTCGCAAGTGCGGGTAAGTAAGGCGGAATCATAAGCTCTCTTTTTCCCACAGCCTTAATGCCGCTGCCACCGTATCGTCCATGTCTGCATACGTATATTGCGCCAGTCTGCCGCCGAACAGCACTCGCTCCTGTTGCTGTGCAAGTTCTTGATATTTCCTGAAAATCAGGCTGTTCTTTTCGTCGTTTACCGGATAATAAGGCTCTTTCCCCTGTTCAAAATCATCGGGATATTCATAGGTGATGACAGTAGAACGCTGTTTGCCGAACTCAAAGTGCTTGTGTTCGATGACACGGGTATAAGGAGTTTCGCGGTCGGTATAGTTCACGACTGCATTGCCTTGAAAGTCTTCTATATCCGTGAGGTGTCTGTGTTCGAATCGCAGGCTGCGATATTCCAGATGTCCGCATGCATAATCGAAGTATTCGTCTATGCAGCCGGTGTAGAGCACCTTCTCCGCCAAAGCGTCCAGCTCTTTGCGGTGCGCCATGTAATCGGTTCCGGTGCGCACCTCGATGTTCTCCAGCAAGGCACCGATTAAACGGTTATATCCTCCCATGGGAATGCCCTGATACGGGTCGTTGAAGTAGTTGTTGTCCGAAGATAAACCGGAACGGAATGCGCCGGATGATAAATGCCGGAAGCTCTGTTGCCGGGCGTCCCCACTGTTTCTCTGTGTATCCTTTTATCAGTTGCCGGTAGATGTCCTCTCCGCAAAGTTTCAGTGCCTGTTCTTCCAGGTTTTGCGGTGGGTTATATGCTCGTATTCCCTGCACTGTTCCTGTATCTTTGCCCGGGCCTCTGCCGGAGTACGTACTCCCCACAATTGGTAGAAGTGTTCATGTTGAAAGGCAGGTTATACAGTTTTCCTTTATAATTGGCAATCGGAGAGTTGGTGTATCTGTTGAACTCAACAAGCCGGTTCACATAATTCCATACTTCCCTGTTGTCTGTATGAAAGATATGCGCACCGTATTTATGCACGTTGATACCGTCTACTTCTTCGCAGTAGATATTGCCGCCGGTGTGTGGACGTTTCTCTATCACCAGACATCTCTTTCCGGCTTTATGAGCCTCATGGGCAAACACGGCTCCGAACAGGCCGCTGCCTACAATCAGGTAATCGTATGGTTTCATTCTTCTTTAGCGTTGTTTTTATCCAGCTACAAAGCTACACAATTATTATCGGGATTGCAGAAAAAGTACCGGTTATTGTGCCGCGTTTTGATAAAAACAGTTGTTTCACATGCAATCGGCTGGTTTTTATCCGCCCGGCGCGCAAAAAAGAACCTGTTCGTTTTATTCTCCCCCTGCTTTGTGCTATCTTTGCGCCCGATACGAACGTAATGAATTAACTGTTTGACCGAATGAAAGAATTCTTCCGACTCCTGCGGCGTTTTGTTCCGCCTTACAAGAAATATCTGATATGGGCATTGTTCCTGAACCTGCTATCGGCAATTCTGAACATATTCTCTTTCGCCCTGATTATCCCTATCCTTCAGATACTTTTCAAGATGGATACCAAGACCTACGAGTTCATTCCCTGGGATGCGGCAGGAATCAACATGAAAGACATAGCGGTCAACAACTTCTATTATTACGTCACCGAGATGATAGCCTCGCAGGGCGGCTCATTGACATTGCTGATTTTAGGCGTTTTCCTGGCGGTGATGACCCTGCTGAAAGCATTCTCCTATTTCGCCTCTTCCGCCGTGATGATTCCTCTCCGCACGGGCGTGGTGCGCGACATCCGTGCGCAAGTATATAATAAGGTGCTGCACCTGCCGCTGAGTTTCTTTTCCGAGGAACGGAAAGGCGATATCATAGCCCGCATGAGCGGCGACGTTACCGAGGTGGAGACATCCGTAACCAGTTCGCTGGATATGCTGATAAAGAACCCGATACTGATTATAGCCTATTTCGGCACATTGATAGCCATCAGCTGGCAGCTGACGCTGTTCACGCTGCTGGTGCTTCCGGGTATGGGCTGGGTAATGGGTACGGTAGGCAAGAAACTGAAACGGCAGTCGCTGGATGCGCAGGCAAAGTGGAGCGATACTATGTCGCAGTTGGAAGAAACCCTGGGCGGGTTGCGTATCATTAAAGCCTTCATTGCCGAAAACAAGATGATGGAGCGTTTCAATAAGTGCAGCAACGAATACCGCGATGCTATCAACCGGGTAGCCACCCGCCAGGCATTGGCGCATCCCATGAGCGAGTTTCTGGGCACATGCGTCATCGTTATCGTGCTGTGGTTCGGCGGCACGTTGATTCTGAGCAACAGCGCTACTATAGACGCCCCCTCGTTCATTTACTACTTGGTGATACTGTACAGTGTTATCAACCCGTTGAAGGAATTCTCCAAAGCCGGATACAACATTCCCAAAGGACTTGCCTCCATGGAGCGTATCGACAAGATACTCTTTGCGGAGAATCCCATTAAAGAACCTGCCCGGCCGAAGCAGCTCGTCTCGCTGGATGACAAGGTGGAATTCAAGGACATCAGCTTCAGCTACGACGGTTCCCGCCAGGTATTGAAGCATATCAACCTGACCGTACCCAAAGGCAAGACTATCGCACTGGTAGGGCAATCCGGTTCCGGAAAATCCACGTTGGTGGATTTGCTGCCCCGCTACCACGATGTACAGTCGGGCAAGATACTGATAGACGGTCTTGACATCAAGGATGCGCGCATCGCCGATTTGCGCGGCCTGATAGGAAACGTCAATCAGGAAGCCATTCTCTTTAACGATACTTTCTTCAATAACATTGCTTTCGGCGTAGAGAATGCCACCATGGAGCAGGTTGTGGAAGCTGCCAAGATAGCCAATGCCCACGATTTCATTATGGACACCGAGAAAGGTTACGATACCAATATCGGTGACCGTGGCGGCAAGCTTTCCGGCGGACAACGCCAGCGCATCAGCATTGCCCGCGCCATTCTCAAGAATCCTCCCATACTGATTCTGGATGAGGCCACCTCCGCACTCGATACGGAGTCGGAACGTCTGGTACAGGAAGCTTTGGAGCGGTTGATGAAAACCCGCACCACGATTGCCATTGCGCACCGTCTTTCCACAATCAGGAATGCGGATGAAATCTGCGTGCTCTACGAGGGCGAAATCGTAGAACGCGGCAGGCACGAGGAGCTTCTTGCCAAAGATGGCTACTATAAAAAGCTGAATGATATGCAATCTTTGGGATAATACCCCCTCTGTGTTGTTTTTCGTTTTTTCTCGTCACTCATCACCTGTAGCGCTCTATCCCTTTCTCGGAAAGGGATAGAGGAACTGTTGACAACGGTGACGAGCGTGATGACAAATTGTTGGTCGTCACTTTCTGTCGTCATTTTTACCCTTCTTTTCTGTTGTAAAATGCTTATATACAGCTATAAAATGCGTGTGGTGCAGAATGTGTTAACAGCGGTTAAAATCCTCTGTTTTCAGGGGCGGAGCATCCCAATCTCTGCGTTTTAATGCGACTGTTGCCCGTTGGTTTTGTCGTTTTGGCGCATGTATAATATAGGAAAGCCTGATGCAAAACCTCGTTTTCCAACTGCGGGCTCCCCGGTTGCCGGCTGCGGGCCGTACGGTTGCCGTATGCGGGCTGTCGGGCCCGCAATTGCGGGACGAAGTTTCAGTAGAAGGATAAGGCTGTTTCTGTAGTGGCATAACGACATTATCCCCCGTGTATGCGAGGGTCTTGTCATGGGGATATGGGTGTTCCCGCCCTGCTATTTTCTTCCGAAGTCCGCGGGTATTTCTCCCCATTGCCTGGTTTCCCATTTCAGGATAGGGGTGGAGTAGGTGTTTTCACGCAGCCATTTCTCGGCGCGCTCTATCAGCAGGAAAAGTTGTTCGGTTTTGGAGTCGCGGGGTAGCTTGGTCTTGCATTTCTTCTGTTTTACCCAACCGATGGCATTGACGCTGTCGCTGTAAATAGGCATGTCGAAGCCCTTTTGCTTCAGCAGGGCAAGGCCATGCACGATGGCAAGAAACTCTCCGATGTTGTTGGTTCCGTACACGGGACCGTAGTGGAAAACCTGCTGGCGGCTGGCAACGTGTACCCCCCGGTACTCCATTGCTCCGGGATTTCCGCTGCATGCGGCATCTACGGCAAGACTGTTTTCGAGGACGGCGGCGGGGTAGGGAGCGTCTGCATTTTGAGACGGCTTGGATGGCGTGCTGCCTGCGGATGTATTGCGCTTGATGTACTCGTACGGTGAAGCGGCAAAGGCTTGCTCTGCTTCCTCACGGGTGTCGAACGATTTGAACTTTGCCCCCTCATAGCCTTTGGTCTGTAGCTGGCATTCGGTCCAGGATGTATAAATGCCCGGAGTGACGCCTGCCCATACAACGTAGAATTTCTCTTTTTTCATAACTGCGGCAAAGGTACGAATATATTTCACAAATGCGAACAATCGGCTCCGTTCGCTTGTTCTTTTAATTTGAGGAGAAGTGGGAAGTAAAAAAAGAATATCGGTTCAGTCCCTTGACTTTGTAATTTTATATAACTCATTTATTCTTAATAAAAAACAGACAATAAAATAAAAAGATATGAAGAGAACATTTGCAGAAGCGTTGGAACACCGGCGCAGTTATTATTCCATAGGTAGCGACTCTCCTGTTTTGGATGAGGAAGTGGTGCATATTATCCGTACGGCGGTGAAGAACGTACCATCGGCCTTTAATTCGCAGTCAACAAGAATCGTCCTGCTGCTGGGCGACGAGCATAAGAAATTATGGGATATTGTAAAAAATACGTTGAAGCAGCGCATTTCGCCTGAGGCTTTTGCAAAGACGGAAGCCAAGATTGACGGCTGCTTTGCTGCCGGGCATGGCACTGTGCTTTATTTTGAGGACACGACGGTTGTAAAGAAATTGCAGGATGCGTTTCCCTCTTACAGCGAAAACTTCCCGACTTGGTCGCAGCATACATCGGCCATGCACCAGCTGGCTGTCTGGACCATGCTGGAAGACGCAGGTTTGGGAGCTTCCTTGCAGCATTACAACCCGCTGATTGACGACGAGGTGCGACGTACCTGGAACTTGCCGGAGAGCTGGATGCTGATAGCCGAAATGCCTTTTGGCACGCCCACTGCCGAGCCCGGCGAAAAGGAGTTCGGGGAGTTGAGCGGGCGGATTAAAATTTTCCGCTGATTGTGAGGTAGTCTCACTGTAGAATTGCTTATCTTTGTACACAAACGGTAAGCAACTATGATACGTATCTTTCTGACCGGTTACATGGGAGCCGGTAAAACAACTTTGGGAAAGGCTTTTGCCCGCGAACTGAATGTACCTTTCATTGATTTGGACTGGTACATCGAAGAACGTTTTCACAAATCCATCCGTGAACTGTTCGTCGAGCGGGGAGAGGCCTCTTTTCGTGAATTGGAGCGGAATATGCTGCACGAGGTGTCCGAGTTTGAGGATGTCATTATCTCGACCGGCGGCGGCACGCCCTGTTTCTTCGACAATATGGACTACATGAACGGACACGGGCAAACCGTGTTCCTGGATGTACATCCCGATATACTGTTCAACCGTTTGCGGGTGGCAACCCATCAGCGTCCCATCCTGCAGGGAAAGACGGACGAGGAGCTGCGCGCCTTTATTGCGGACGCATTGGAGAAACGCGCCCCTTTCTATGTGCAAGCCCGCTACCGTTTCGATGCAGGACATCTGGAAAGCAGACGGCAGATTGCCGGGTCCGTGCAGCAGTTGCGTAGCCTGCTGGGCGTTTAATCTCTTGTAAATGTGTGTTTTTCGCCCTAAAAGGCAAGATGTTCCAGATTTATATGTATTTTTGTACCCCTTTTTATAAATAAACTACTAAAACAGCAGAGTAACAAGAAATGAGAAAATGGCGTATTGAAGATTCGGAAGAGCTGTACAACATTACAGGTTGGGGCACTTCGTACTTTGGTATCAATGACAAAGGTCATGTTGTAGTAACACCGCGTAAGGACGGCGTCGGCGTCGATTTGAAAGACCTGGTCGACGAATTGCAACTGCGTGACGTGACGGCGCCCATGCTGGTGCGCTTTCCCGACATTCTTGACAACCGGATTGAGAAGATTTCCTGTTGTTTCAGACAAGCGGCGGAAGAGTACGGCTACAAGGCGGAGAATTTTATTATCTATCCTATTAAGGTGAATCAGATGCGTCCGGTGGTCGAGGAGATTATCAGCCACGGCAAGAAATTCAATCTCGGACTGGAAGCAGGCTCCAAACCCGAACTGCATGCGGTGATTGCCATCAATATGGACTCCGACTCGCTGATTATCTGCAACGGATACAAGGATGAGAGTTACATAGAGCTTGCTTTGCTGGCGCAGAAGATGGGAAAACGCATCTTTCTCGTAGTAGAGAAAATGAATGAGCTGAAGCTGATAGCCAAAATTGGCGAAACAGTTGAATGTAAAGCCCAATATCGGCATACGTATCAAGCTGGCTTCGTCGGGAAGCGGCAAGTGGGAAGATTCGGGCGGCGATGCAAGCAAGTTCGGACTGTCGTCCAGCGAATTGCTCGAAGCGCTCGACTTCATGGCAAGCAAAGGCATGCAGGACTGCCTGAAGCTGATACATTTCCACATCGGAAGCCAGGTAACGAAAATCCGTCGTATCAAAACCGCTCTGCGTGAAGCGTCGCAGTTCTATGTGCAGTTGCACAACATGGGATTCAACGTGGAATTCGTGGACATCGGCGGCGGCCTGGGAGTGGATTATGACGGAACGCGCTCGTCCAACAGCGAGGGCAGCGTAAACTATTCCATCCAGGAGTATGTGAACGACTCCATTTCTACTCTGGTGGATGCCAGCGACAAGAACGGCATTCCCCATCCCAATATCATTACGGAGAGCGGACGCGCTTTGACGGCGCATCATTCCGTACTTATATTCGAGGTGCTGGAAACCACCAATCTGCCCGAATGGGACGACGATGAAGAGGTGACCGAAAACGACCACGAACTCTTGCGGGAGCTTTACGGCATTTGGGATACACTGAACCAGAACAGGATGCTGGAAGCCTGGCACGATGCGCAGCAGATACGCGAAGAGGCACTCGATTTGTTCAGCCACGGCATCGTAGACCTGCAGACCCGCGCCAAAATTGAGCGGCTGTATTGGTCTATCATGCGCGAAGTGAACCAGATAGCCGGCGGACTGAAGCATGCGCCCGATGAATTCCGCGGTCTCCCCAAACTGCTGGCGGATAAGTATTTCTGTAACTTCTCGCTCTTCCAGTCCCTGCCGGACTCCTGGGCGATAGACCAGATATTCCCTATCATGCCTATCCAGCGTCTGGACGAACGGCCGGACCGGACGGCTACCTTGCAGGACATTACCTGCGATTCGGACGGTAAGATTGCCAACTTTATCTCTACCAAGAACGTGTCCCATTACTTGCCGGTACATTCCTTGAAGAGTAAGGAACCCTATTATGTGGGTGTGTTCCTGGTGGGCGCCTATCAGGAAATTCTCGGCGATATGCACAATCTGTTCGGCGATACGAATGCGGTGCACGTATCCGTGAGCGATAAGGGGTATACGATAGAGCAGGTTATCGACGGTGAGACGGTGGCGGAAGTGCTGGATTACGTGCAGTACAGTCCGAAGAAGCTGGTGCGTACTTTGGAGACCTGGGTGAGCCAGTCGGTAAAGGAAGGACGCATCTCCCTGGAAGAAGGCAAGGAATTTTTGTCTAATTACCGTCCGGTTTGTACGGATCACATATTTGGAATATGAGAGAGAAACTGACTGTAATCAAGGTGGGTGGCAAAATCGTGGAAGAGGAAGCCACCCTCTGCAAGTTGTTGGATGACTTTGCCGCCATCGAAGGATATAAAGTCCTGGTGCACGGCGGCGGACGTTCGGCAACGAAAATCGCAGCCCTGTTGGGTATTGAAAGCAAAATGGTGAATGGACGCCGCATCACCGATGCCGAGACTTTGAAGGTGGTGACAATGGTGTATGGCGGACTGGTGAACAAGAACATAGTGGCCGGTTTGCAGGCACGAGGCGTGAATGCGCTCGGCCTGACGGGTGCGGACATGGACGTGATCCGTTCCGCAAAGCGTCCGGTAAAGGAGGTGGACTATGGTTTCGTGGGCGATGTAAAGCAGGTGAACGGAGCGTTCCTGAGCGAACTCATCCATAAAGGCGTTGTTCCGGTAATGGCCCCGCTGACACACGATGGCGAGGGACACATGCTGAATACGAATGCCGATACGATTGCCGGAGAAACGGCCAAAGCCTTGTCCGGACAGTTTGACGTGACGCTGGTATATTGCTTTGAAAAGAAAGGCGTGCTGCGCGACGAGAATGACGACGACAGCGTGATTTCCCGGATTACCCCGGAGGAATTTAAGCAGTATGTTGCCGAAGGGGTTATCCAGGGCGGCATGATTCCCAAGCTGGAGAATTCTTTCGAGGCTTTGGATGCCGGAGTCACGGAAGTTGTAATCACCTTAGCCTCAGCTATAAACAGCGACGGTGGAACCCGTATCAAAAAATAAATCAAAAAAAAGTGGTGGCAGACTGTAACTTTCTGTTTGCTGAACCGTCAATTAATTAGAGATGCAGGAAATCAGTTTTCGTAATGACATTCTCCCTCTGAAAGACAAGCTCTTTCGGTTGGCCCTGAGGATTACATCCGACCGGGCGGAAGCGGAAGATGTTGTGCAGGAAACACTGATTAGGGTATGGAACAAGCGCGAGGAGTGGACGCAGTTCGGTTCTGTCGAAGCCTATTGCCTGACAGTGGCAAGGAATCTGGCGATAGACCGCAGCGAAAGGAAAGACGCCCAAGCGGTGGAACTTACCCCCGATATGGAAGAGGCTTCCGAAGCATCGGGCCCTTACGAAAGGCTGGTGAATAAAGAACGAATGGCTCTGATACACCGCCTGATAAACGAACTTCCCGAAAAGCAGCGGCTGATTATGCAGCTGAGGGATATGGAAGGTAAGAGCTACAAGGAGATTGCGGTTGTCCTGAGTCTGACAGAGGAACAGGTGAAAGTGAACCTCTTCAGGGCAAGGCAAAAGGTTAAACAACGGTTTATTGATATAGAAGGTTATGGACTTTAAATATATAGAACAACTTTTAGAACGTTATTGGCAGTGTGAGACTTCTCTCGAGGAAGAAGCGCAGTTGCGTACTTTCTTTACAGAAGAGGACGTTCCCGAACACTTGTCGCGTTATAAGGATTTGTTTGTATATCAGCAACTTCAGCAGGAAGAGCATCTGGGTGCGGATTTCGATGCACGGGTGCTTGCCGAGATTGAAGCTCCGGTTGTGAAGGCCAGGCGCATGACATTGGCGGCGCGCTTCATGCCGTTGTTTAAAGCCGCAGCCGCAGTGGCAGTGGTGCTTTCATTGGGCAATGTGATGCAACATTCGTTCTTTGCCGATGTAAGAGAGGTGGCTGCCGCCGATACTATCGGCAAACAAATTTCCGCTCCGTCGGTCGCCCTTTCGGGGGATAGGGCCGTAACGCACGAGAAGCAGATATTGGATAGCCTGCACCGTGTAAGCAAGGAGAAGGAAAACAGACAGTAGATATTTTCATTTGCTTTTAAAATAACATTTTCATTTGCTTTAAATATAATATAGTTAGTGTGCTTTTATTAAAACAAAAACAGAGGCTGTGAAGTTTCAATTCTCTCAAAATTTTATAGAAACTAACTAAGATAAATGGGACGCCGCGTGATGCAGCGTCCCTTTTATTATTGTTGGGGGAGCGGAAAAACGCCCCCTGCAGTGTATGTGGAATCAAAGCTTGTATAATCCCTTTTTGGGGAAGTCCAGTTCCGGATTGCCTTTATAGCCGATGTTTCCGCTGCCGCTGGTACGTGCTTTCAGGAAGTCGGTGGCGTGGCATTTGATGTCTCCCGAACCGGATACGCTTGCCGAAACGCGTTTTGCCTGCAGGCCGGATGCAAACAGGTCGCCCGAACCCGCTACACGGTAATCGGCTTCCTGGGAAGTTCCCGTCAGTACTGCCGTGCCCGATCCTGCCACGGATGCTTCGGTGCCGGCGGCCGATACGTTGTCAAGCTTCAAATCTCCGGAACCGGCTATGGATGCCGTGAGATTGGCGCAAGTGATGTTGCTGCCTTCTATGTCGCCCGACCCTGTCACGGATACGTTAAGATTGCCGGTGCAGGTTATGTTGTCCGCGTCGATGTCTCCCGAACCCGCTACGGATACTTTCAGGTTGTCTGTTTTCAGTCCGTTGGCTAACTCTACATTACCGGAGCCGGCAACGGAGATGTTGTTGAGTGTCTCGGAAGAGACGCGTATCTCCAGCTTGTTATAAGATACGCTGACGCCTTTCTTGAACTTGATATTCAAGGTGTTGTTGGCAACGTTGATGTCCAGAAGGTCTACGATATTGTCGGACGTATATATCTCTACTTGGGGCTTTCCCGCCTTTTGGGTGTAGATAACATCCGGACTGCCTGCCAGGTTCACACCGGTGAAGTTGTCTACTTTGATAGC
>ENA-OQCU01000656-OQCU01000656.1-human-gut-metagenome-genome-assembly--contig:-NODE-656-length-14813-cov-3.869740_pt1 | contig 14813 bp, 16 predicted proteins | sample MGYA00242504_ERZ504590 | MGnify/ENA primary metagenome ERZ504590 (study PRJEB26092, sample SAMD00036318) | human gut metagenome | host: Homo sapiens | study: EMG produced TPA metagenomics assembly of... | reverse complement strand
AGCTTCGTGATGCAAATACAAAAAAAATCAAAGAATCTGATGAGTAAAATATGGGAAAAAAAAACTGTCTATCTGAAAAGCGGAAAACGGAATGTCTGGATGAAACAGACACTCCGGTGAGACTTCCCCGATATACACAATTCACCATCAAAAATATAATCTCACAAAAACAACTCTCCTTACGTCTTTTTTAGTAATTGGAAAACATAGATGGAAAGAATTATAAGATAAAAGCTGCATTCACCCATACGAGTGTAGTTGATGTGATTTTACAATCAGACAATTATTTTACGGATCTATTCGGCATAGGCAACTTACGAACCAAGTATCCGAATATCACAGAAGAAGTTTGGAACATGATAAGCCGCGGTAAGGTACGAAAAGGAATGACAACCGACGAATGTCGTCTGGCATTAGGTAATCCCATGCGCATCCATATAGTCACGGGTGGCTATGAAACATGGTCCTACGAAAGAAAAACCTTAGATTTCACCAATAAGAAACTAGACCGTATCCACTAATACCCAAAATATTTTGTTATCTTTGCCCTGTGAACGGTAATGTCTGCCGGGCATTTTATTTTAACAAGAATAAAAAACAGCAAATGGGTAAAGTATTAATTATCGGTGCAGGCGGTGTAGGTACTGTCGTAGCACACAAAGTGGCTCAGAATCCGGATGTATTCACTGACATCATGATCGCCAGCCGTACAAAATCAAAATGTGATGCAATCGTAAAAGCTATCGGCAATCCAGCTATTAAGACTGCACAGGTAGATGCGGACAATGTAGACGAACTGGTAGCCCTGTTTAATAGTTTCAAACCCGAAATCGTCATCAATGTAGCTCTGCCTTATCAAGATCTGACCATCATGGAAGCTTGTCTGAAAGCCGGGGTGAATTATCTGGATACAGCAAACTATGAACCAAAGGATGAAGCTCATTTCGAATACAGCTGGCAGTGGGCTTATAAAAAACGTTTTGAAGACGCAGGACTGACAGCGATACTGGGTTGTGGATTCGATCCGGGAGTAAGTGGTATTTATACAGCCTACGCAGCAAAACATCATTTTGACGAGATGCACTACTTGGATATTGTGGACTGTAATGCCGGCAACCATCACAAAGCGTTCGCTACCAATTTTAATCCTGAAATCAATATCCGCGAAATTACTCAGAACGGACGTTATTATGAAGAAGGCAAATGGGTGACCACCAAGCCATTGGAATACCACAAGGATCTGACTTATCCCAATATCGGTCCTCGTGATTCCTACTTGCTGTATCATGAAGAGCTGGAATCATTAGTTAAGAATTTCCCGACCATCAAACGTGCTCGCTTTTGGATGACTTTCGGTCAGGAATACCTGACTCACCTGCGTGTCATCCAGAATATCGGTATGGCCCGCATTGACGAAATAGATTTATAACGGAAGTGAAAATTGTTCCGTTACAATTCCTAAAAGCCGTACTCCCCAATCCACAGGATCTAGGAGAAAATTATGAAGGCGAAACTTCTATCGGATGCCGCATCCGAGGCGTAAAGGATGGCAAAGAACGTACTTACTATGTTTACAACAACTGTAGCCATCAAGAAGCTTACAAAGAAACTGGAATGCAGGGAGTAAGCTATACAACTGGAGTTCCAGCCATGATTGGAGCCATGATGTTCCTGCAAGGATTGTGGAAACGTCCGGGAGTATGGAATGTAGAAGAGTTTGATCCCGATCCATTTATGGAACAACTGAACAAACAAGGTTTGCCTTGGCATGAAGTATTCGATGGTGATCTAGAACTTTAAAATAGTGATTAATGGCCCATAATTCATACTTGGGCCACACTAACCATTAATCATTAACCACTAAAAAATGAACATAGGAGATAAAGCCCCGGAAATATTAGGCTTAAACGAAAAAGGAGAAGAAATTCGTTTAAGTAATTACAAAGGAAAAAAGATAGTACTCTATTTTTATCCTAAGGATATGACATCTGGTTGTACTGCCCAGGCATGTAATTTGCGTGATAATTATGCGGAACTGCGCGCCCATGGTTATGAAGTAATCGGTGTCAGTGTGAATGATGCCAAATCGCATCAGAAATTTATTGAAAAGAACGAGCTACCCTTTACTCTTATTGCCGATACCGACAAGAAGTTGGTAGAACAATTCGGAGTATGGGGAGAAAAAAGTATGTACGGACGTAAATATATGGGTACATTCCGTACAACTTTCATCATTAACGAAGAAGGCGTGATTGAACGTATCATCTCTCCCAAAGAGGTGAAAACAAAAGAGCACGCACAACAAATTTTATAAACCAACAGATTTATGGCGAAAAAAAGATAACGAAGAAATTCCATTCGCAGCAAGTCCGAGTGCCGGAAATAGTGAAAAACTGAAAGCGCTGCAAGCTGCAATGGATAAGATAGAGAAAACTTTTGGTAAAGGCTCTATCATGAAAATGGGTGATGACAACGTACAGGAAGTGGAAGTGATTCCTACCGGGTCTATCGCCTTGAACGCCGCATTAGGGGTAGGCGGCTATCCCAAAGGTAGAATCATAGAAATTTATGGTCCCGAATCATCCGGTAAGACTACATTGGCTATCCATGCCATTGCTGAAGCTCAGAAGGCAGGCGGCATTGCCGCTTTCATTGATGCCGAGCATGCTTTCGATCGTTTCTATGCGGCCAAACTGGGAGTGGATGTAGATAACTTATGGATATCACAACCCGATAACGGTGAACAGGCACTTGAAATTGCTGAGCAATTGATACGCTCATCCGCCATTGATATCATTGTTATCGACTCTGTCGCGGCATTGACTCCGAAAGCTGAAATTGAAGGAGATATGGGTGATAACAAAGTAGGTTTACAGGCACGTTTGATGTCTCAGGCTTTGCGCAAGCTTACGTCAGCCATCAGCAAGACCAATACAACTTGTATTTTTATCAACCAGTTTGCGTGAAAAAATCGGTATCATGTTTGGTAACCCTGAAACAACTACCGGTGGTAATGCTCTGAAATTCTACGCTTCCGTACGTTTGGATATCCGTCGCTCCACTCAACTGAAAGATGGTGAAGAAGTAATCGGCAACCAGACTAAAGTAAAAGTGGTGAAAAACAAAGTGGCACCTCCTTTCCGTAAAGCCGAATTCGATATCATGTTTGGTGAAGGGATCTCAAGAGCTGGTGAAATCATTGATTTAGGTGCTGATTTAGGCATTATCAAGAAAAGCGGTTCATGGTACAGCTACAACGAAACCAAACTGGGACAAGGACGTGACGCCTCCAAACAAGTGATTCAGGACAACCCCGAACTGGCGGAAGAACTGGAAGGTCTGATTTTCGCAGCACTGAAAGAACAAGAATAAATCGTTCTCACATATATGCAACATATCACATTCATGACCAGTATATACGGAAACAATACATTTTAAATAAAAGCCGTTTTGACCTAACCATAATAATAAGGTTAGGTCAAAACGGCTTTATCCTCAAACATTATTTCCAATCACTATTTTTCAACTTTCATAAAACACCTGTATCCATATTTTACAAAAAGCATCTACTTTTTCAATTCAAATCCTAACATCAGCCCGTCATAAGCTTCAGCTACACTGTTAAGAGTGGCAGCTGTGGAATTTACTTTGGAAGCCGCTCCAGTAATCACCTTTAGAATAGACATCAACTTATCAGCATTAAACACAAGACTCATACTATTTCCTGTCACTGTCACATAAGCTACCGTCTGTATGCCCAACTTATTTTTCATAGTAATCGTCTTAGCTTCATCATCAAAAACATAAGTGCCGCTTACCGTACGTTTTTTCAATATATATGAATAAGTACCATCCTCCTTGAAAATATACTTAATACCAGCCAAACCAATCTTATCATATATTGTCTGTAATTTTTCTTCCACTTCTTTGGCCGCTATCTCTCCACCAGCCTTTGCCAGCAACTGATCACTCTCGAACTGACATTCAGGAGCCTGATAAGTCCAAGTCCCCACAATGGAATGAGCCGTAGTAGCCTTGTTACCAATTACGGCCTTTGCCACTCCTGTCAATACAGATTTCAAATCCTGCGCCTCAGCATGGACAGAACACATAGACAATATCAAAACAACTCCCCACCATTTAAAAACATTTTTTTTCTTCATATACTTAATTACTATAATATTCAACGACAAAGATAAAACAAAGAGACGAAAAGATAAATAACATCACATCATATCATGGATTTGGACTGTCTTGCTAATGACCAAACTGAAAAAATCAAGAACACTATACACAGAAAAAATCTGTTTACTTACAAATACCAACATGAATATCAACGACATATCTTGCAAGGTAGGCTTTTACCTGCCAGAGGCATTTCAGTAACTCCTTTAAACAAGTTAAAGGAATGACACCTACCCAATTTAAAGAAGAAAGTAAAAGAAACTAATATCAATGACGCAAATGTGCGAATTCATTTTAATTTTATTCGTACCACTTGCGTCATTCACATTTCAAAAAGAAGTCCAAAATTTAGAATTCTCTCTTATCATAAAACATTTCCTTAACAGGCCTTGAAGCTCATATCCAATCCTTTTACAGAATGAGTCAGCGCACCGAAAGAAATGAAATCCACTCCTGCCTGCGCATAAGGCAACATAGTATCGTAAGTAATACCACCGGAAAGACTCGGTTTCGCAACGACCTCCTACTATCTCTACAGCCTTACGAGTATCTTCAGGTGTAAAGTTATCAAACATAATACGATCCACACCTTCTGCCAACGCCTGATTCAATTCGTCAAAGTTACGCACTTCCAATTCAATCTTCAAGTTCTTACCCTTTGCCTTACAATATTCTTTGGCACGGGACACCGCATTGTGTATGCCGCCTGCGAAATCTACATGGTTGTCTTTCAGCAGAATCATATCAAACAAACCGATACGGTGATTGCATCCTCCTCCTATCTTTACAGCCATCTTCTCCATGATACGCATACCCGGAGTTGTCTTACGGGTATCAAGTACACGAGTTTTCGTACCTTCCAGTTTCTTCACATATTTATTGGTCATAGTAGCAATGCCACTCATGCGTTGCATGATATTCAGCATCAAGCGTTCTGTCTGAAGAAGTGACTGAACTTTACCTTCCACCACCATAGCCACATCACCCGGTTTCACGTGAGTTCCATCTTGAATGAACACCTCCACCTTCATTGTGGGATCAAAACGGCGAAATACTTCTTTAGCCACTTCAATGCCTGCCCAAAATACCCTTCTTCCTTAATCAACAACTTTGATTTTCCCCATTGCATCTGCGGGAATACATGACAAGGTAGTATGATCCCCATCACCTATATCTTCAGCAAAAGACAGGTCTATCAGTCTGTCTATTAAGTCTTTTACTACTAATTCGTCCATAATGTTATCGATTTTTTTATGAATTGATAGGCAAAGGTAGAGATTTCCGTATTTTGCAAGTAACCAGAAAAGAACGTATGAAATTTACATTATTAGTAGTAGGACGCACTGTCGAAAAAACATTATATCACCGCTATCAATGATTATGTGGAACGTACCAAGCACTTCATTTCTTTCGATATGGAAGTCATCCCCGAACTCAAGAACACCAAAAACCTGAGTATGGAGCAACAAAAAGAGAAGGAAGGAGAACTAATTCTGAAAGCTTTTGTTGCCGGGCGATGTAGTGGTTTTATTGGATGAACATGGAAAATGAATTCCGTTCCGTAGAATTTGCCAACTGGATAGAACGCAAAATGCACACTGTAAACAAACGGTTAGTATTCATCATTGGGGGACCATACGGATTTGCACCCAAAATATATGATGCAGCCCAAGAAAAGATCTCATTATCCAAGATGACCTTCTCACATCAAATGATACGCCTTATTTTCGTAGAACAGCTATACCGGGCGATGACTATATTGAACAACGGTCCTTATCATCATGAATAGAAATATATAGCGGTTAGTGATTAACACCTGCGGCATAATAGCGCAGTCCATTCATCACTAACCACCAATCTCTCCCTATTTTCCAATTTCAAAGTCCACACACACTGGTAAATGGTCGCTATAGCCACCATGATATTTCTTTCCCCAGTAGGTACGTGATGGGATATCACCACCATATTTTTCATCCTCTTCCAATAGGAACGGATATTTTAAAATCTGTGCCTTATCATATGAAGTGCGCATACTATCATGCCCTTGTAACAAAAACCGGAAACAATCAGCTGATCAAGTACGCCCCACTCACCTCGATAACGATAGGTTCCCTCCTTACGCCCGTCCATCAGATTATACAGTTTCTTAGCCTGTACTTCACCTTTCGGAGCCACGGCACCCAATACTTTAGCTATCGAATTATTAGTGGGATAATCATTAAAATCACCCATTATCATCACATTGGGATGCTGGCGAAGGTTTATGATGGAATCTGCCGCTATGTTCAATATCTGTGCAGTGAAAAGACGATAAGGCTCACTTTTTTCCTCACCACCGGCACGAGACGGCATATGGCACACAAACACGTCCAAAGTATCACCTGATGCTACCTGCCCCATCACATGAAGGATATCACGTGTAGGGCGGCGTTCCATCTCCTTATAAGGAACAGAAAGGCTGTTTTTGCCCAGCAACTTAAAACTTCCTCGCTGATAAAGCAACGCCACGTCAATACCACGCTCATCAGGAGAATCAGTCATGACATAACGATAACCTGCCTCGCGTAATGGTGAGTTTTCTGTCAGATCTTTCAAGCAATGATCATTTTCCACTTCACAAAGCCCCACCAAATCGGGAACATTTTCCTCACCGGTGGCAATAATAACCTTAGCTATCTTAGCCAATTTATCATGATAGCGCGCTTGTGTCCATCCTTTCGGAGCATCTGGCAAAAATTCATAATCATTTTTCAACGTGTCGTGCTGACAATCGAACAAATTCTCTACATTATAGAACATTACCCGAAACGGTTCCTGTGCATACGTCACCCCTACCAGGTAGCACAAACAAAGAAATAAAATTGTTTTCTTCATATAAATTATTTTGTCGGTATATTAACCAATACATCCAGCAAATGACGCCAGAATTTATCTACAGTAGGTATCAGCATACGCTCATCAGGTGAATGAACACCACGCAGAGTAGGTCCAAAAGAAACCATATCCAGTGACGGATATTTCTCAAGGAACAAACCACACTCCAATCCGGCATGAATTGCCTTTACTTTAGGTTCCACACCAAAAAGTTTTTTATAGCTATCTACCGCAACTTTCAAAACTGGAGAATCCGTATTCGGTTTCCACCCTGGATAGCCTTCACCAGTTGTTACTTCAGCACCTCCCAAAAGAAAAGCAGAACGGATCATCTCGGACATATCCTTGCGTGATGAAAGAATGGAGCTGCGCTGGCTAGTCACTATTTTAATCTTGTTTCCCTCTACCTGTTTGATGGAAGCAAGATTAGACGAAGTTTCTACTAATCCCGGAATATCCTGACTCATGGCATACACTCCATTGTGCACAGCGTAAACAGCTCTCAGAAGGTGTCCGGCAGTAGTCATATCTATCGCTTCCTTACAAGGGGATTCAGAAGAGAGTTCGGTTCTCAAGTTCGGTTCTGTCGCAGCATATTCATTCTCCAGTTCTGCGGTATAGATATTCAAATCTACACGAACCGATTCCTTATCCTTCATAGGTACCGCACATAATGCCTGTGCCTCACGAGGTATGGCATTATGCAGGTTTCCACCATCAATCTCACATAAATATAAAATATATTTAGAAGCCAACTGGGTCAGAAAAACGATTCAGCAGCTTATTGGCATTCGCTCTACCTTTATTAATATCATCACCGGAGTGCCCACCAGTCAATCCCTTGACCGCCACACGGAAATAGAAATAATCCTGTGGGGCAGAAACAGGCTGATAAGTAAATTCCGCTGTAGTATTTGCACCACCGGCACAGCCGATAAATAATTCTCCTTCATCTTCCGAGTCCAAATTAATCAGAATATCACCAGTCATAAACCCTGGCTTCAATGCAAAAGCACCTGTCAATCCAGTTTCTTCATCCACCGTGAAAAGACACTCTAGCGGACCATGCTCTATATCAGTAGCAGCCAATATAGCTAATTCTGTCGCCACACCGATACCATTATCCGCCCCCAATGTAGTACCTTTGGCTTTCAACCATTCACCGTCCACCACTGTTTCAATAGGATCAATTAGAAATCATGCTCCACATCACTGTTTTTTTCACAACCATATCTATATGAGACTGCAAAATCACAGTTTTCAAATTCTCCTTACCCGGAGTGGCAGGCTTTTTAATTAATACATTGCCTACTTCATCTGTCTTGGTTTCCAAACCATGTTCTCTACCGAAGGCTTTCAAATAAGCAATTATTTTCTCCTCTCTTTTAGAGGGACGGGGTACCTTACATATCTCTTCAAAATAATAAAAGACAGATGCAGGCTTTAAATTCTTTTCATTCATAATCATGTCGTTTAGGAAAATTCAGTTTCCAAATTTGCAAAAAATGGTTAAATAATTCTCTTAAATAGGACACTTCCTCTTTTTTTAAATGAAAAAAAGAGAAAGCTAAATCATTGCAAAATTCTATATTTGCTATGCAAATTTAGTCCGCAGACACGAAATGCTTCAATAAATTTGGCATTTCCCTTGCCTTACACTAACTTTGCACCACAAAAATAATAGAAATGCTTGATACTATCCTTATAACTGTGTTAATAGTTGCTATCTGTATAGCATTATTGTCTATCGGAATCTTTCTAAAAGGAAAGTTTCCAAATACACATGTAAGCGGTAATAAGGCACTCCGTAAAAAAGGAATAGGCTGTGTGCAATCACAAGATCGTGAAGCACGCAAACCTAATAAAAATGCCATAGCCGAAATTGAAAAGCAAAGCAAAACGGATAATAATTAATAAACAATACGTGAAAAAGATTATGAAAAGAACAAATTTCATCCTGAATGGATTTCTAGCGCTAGCCATCGTGTTAGTGTTCGCACAATGTAGCGACAAAAACAACAACGCTGCAACTTCTTCCGCTGCTCCGGCTGCCGGCGTTGCAGGTTCCTCAAACATGAAAATAGCTTATGTGGAAATCGATTCACTGTTGACTAAGTACAATTTCTGGAATGACTTAAATGAAGTGATGATACAGAAAGAAGAAAATATCCGCACTACTTTAAATGAAAAAGCAAAGAAGCTGGATGCTGATGCTAAAGAATTCCAACGCAAACTGGAAAATAATGGCTTTGCTACACGTGAACGTGCTGAACAAGAACAGATGAGACTGATGAAGCAACAACAAGAACTGCAGGCACTCCAACAGAAACTAAGCGACGAGCTAGCTTCTGAAAACCAAAAGAACAGCTTGCAGTTACGTGATTCTATCAATTCATTCTTGAAAATTTATAATCAGAACAAAGGATATGATCTGATTATCAGCAATACAGGATTTGACAACTTGCTAATACGCTAATCCGGCATACAACATCACACAAGAAATCATTGACGGACTGAATGCACGTTATACTCCCTCTTCTGTGAAAAAAATAATAGTTCATCAACCTTATATATGCAAGAAGGTGTGTCAAAATGCGCACCTTCGTTTTTTATGCACAAAGCCCCGACTTTCACAAGCTGGGGCTTTGTTATTACCTAAAGATTTTGTATCTTTAGGTAATAAGAATTTCACTATGACAAAGATACATTTTCGTTCTTACAATCCCAACCAAACCGTTCTTTTTCCTCAAAGAATTGATGAGGATATTGCAGAAAACGATCCGGTGCGCATGGTTGACGCCCTGGTTGAGGGCTTGAATCTTGAAAGTTTCAGAAAGCTGTATAAGGAATGCGGCCGCAGCCCTTACCACCCCAAGATGATGCTCAAGGTCATTCTGTATGCCTATATGAACAACATCTACTCCTGCCGGAAAATTGAAAAGCTCCTTCACCGTGACATCCATTATATCTGGCTGGCCGGATATGAGAAACCGGATTTCATTACCATCAACCGTTTCCGCAACCGGGTGAAGAATGAAATCAACGAGGTGTTTACCCAAACCGTACTCCTTCTCTCTTCCAAAGGCTTCATCAGCTTGAATGTGGAATACATTGACGGGACAAAGATTGAGTCCAAAGCCAATAAGTATACTTTCGTCTGGCGGAAAACGGTTGAGCGGAACCGTGAACGCCTGATGAAGAAGATACATATCCTGCTAGGGCAGATAGACAATGTCATCGCCCAGGAGAACTCATCGGAAAGCAATGAGGAGATTGAGTTCACTCCGGCCATGCTGACTGAAATGGCAGGAGAATTGCGTCAAGCACTCGAACAGGTTCCTGAACCCTCCACGAAAGAGGAAAAGACTGCGTTGAAAAAGAAACGCAAACAGCTGAAGGAGTTGGAAGAGCACAGGGACAAGCTACAGGAATACGACAACCGTCTGGACACGCTGCAGGACAGGAATTCCTATTCCAAAACGGACAATGACGCTACTTTCATGAGAATGAAGGAGGATGCCATGCGCAACGGACAGACGAAGCCCGGTTACAACCTTCAAATCGGCACCGAAAATCAGTTCATCACCGATTTTGCACTCTTCCCGAACCCTACGGATACACTGACCCTGATTCCTTTCCTGCAATCTTTTTCAAACAGGTATGACCGGATGGCCCATACGGTGGTTGCTGATTCCGGCTATGGCTCCGAAGAGAATTACCGCTTCATGTCCGAAAACGGCATGGAAGCCTACGTAAAGTACAACTATTTCCACATGGAGCAGCGGCCGAGATTCAAACCGGACCCGTTCAAGGCCGAAAACTTCTACTACAATGAAGAACATGACTTCTGCATCTGCCCTATGGGGCAAAGGATGCGGAGGATAGGCACCAGGAATGTGAAAACCGCATCCGGATATGTCAGCGAAAATGCACGGTACAGAGCTGTCAGGTGTGAAGGCTGTCCCCTGCGATGCCGCTGTTTTAAAGCAAAAGGAAACAGGACGATAGAACTGAATCATAGGCTTAGACAATACAAGCGGAGAGCCAAAGAACTGCTCTGCTCTGAGAAAGGACTGAAACACAGAGGGCAGAGATGCATAGAACCGGAAGCCGTGTTCGGACAAATTAAAAACAATATGAACTACAAACGTTTCCGACATTTTGGAAAGGACAAGGTCTTCATGGACTTTGCCTTCCTAGCCATTGCCTTCAATATAAAAAAGATGTGTGCAAAACTGACAAAAGAAGGTATGAACTGGCTGATTAGACTGTTTTATGAGCTTACAACTGCTGTTTTTAGATGCTGGGAACACATAAATCAAAGAAATCTTCAAAAGATCGCAGCTTAAAGAAAGTGAACAGATTTGTATAGTGATGAACAAAAAAAGAGGTGCATCGTGCATTACGACACACCTCCTTTATAATTATAGCTACAATTATATTTCACTATAAAGTTTAAAGAAATACCTTTGATAGTGTCTTTTTCATGATAATAAAAAGCTTTTCTTACAATTAGTTTTTGTTTCAAGCATTCGTTTTATTCCAGTAATAAATATTGTGATATGACTATTGTAATGTTTATTTGATTAAAATAAAATGGAATTTCATTTCATAAATAAATAGAACAATGGCAAATTTAGCGAATTTATATAAATTGGTTTACTTATTTCAGTAGAATAAAGGTAGAAAATTAATTTTTTTTATACTTCTCAAACAATTTATATAGTAGAAAAGCAGGCAAAGCGAAGAAATACTTTTGTGTTGATTGTCAGTTCTTTACATAAATAATTAGTTCCGCAAAGACTTTGGTAGTTTCCTTTATCGGAATGGCTAGTCAAGAGGTTTCTATCAAACAGAATGTTAGCATCATTTTAAAATCTGATACTAAAGTGCTTGGAGAAGTGATGGTTGTTGCATATGGCACTGCAAAAAAGGAATCTTTTACAGGATCAGCATCCGTTATTAATAATAAGAAACTGGAATTACGTCCTATAAGTAATGTTACTAAAGGATTGGAAGGACAGACTACAGGTCTGTTAACAACTTCAGGCTCAGGTCAACCTGGCGAAGCTGCCAAGATCGTGATTCGCGGTTACGGTTCCATCAATGCCTCACAAGATCCTTTGTATGTAGTTGACGGAATACCTTTTAGTGGAGATATGAGTTCTATCAATCCTGCCGATATTGAAAGCATGACAGTTTTAAAAGATGCTTCAGCCGGAGCCCTTTATGGAGCCCGTGGTGCAAATGGTGTAATTATGATTACTACCAAACAAGGAAAAGAAGGCAAGACTAAGGTATCTTGGCGTTCTACGGCAGGTTGGTCTTCACGTTCCTTGAAAGCCTATGACATGGTTGACCAAAAAGAATTTGTACAGTTAACGTATGAAGGTTTACGCAACGGATATATCTTTGACAATGGATATAACTGGGAAGCTGCCGGTAGACAAGCATCAGCAGATTTAGGTGGCGTTTTAGGTGGAGAACAATATAATCCATTTAAAAATTACACATGGGGAACAATTATAGATCCTGCAACAGGTAGAGTGCAGGGTGATGCTACATCCGCATGGAATGAATCTTGGATGGATGCAATACAAAGAGACAATGCATTTCGTCATGAACACCAGTTGTCTGTTAATGGAGGTACAGAAAAGACCAAATATATGTTCTCTTTGGGATATTTAAATGAAGATGGCATCTTGATTAATACCGGTTTCCAACGTTATAATGCCCGTGCAAACATAAACACTGAAGTGAATAAATGGATGAAGACTGGATTGAATGTGTCACTTTCCAATTCCACACAAAATTTTAGTGATTACGAAGGTTCATCTAATTCAAATGTGTGGTACTCTGCACAATTTATGGCTCCGATTTACCCGGTGTATATAAAGGGAGAAGATGGTAAAGATGTATTAGATGCCGATGGAAATCGCCAACTGGACTACGGTGACGGTAGTGTACAACGCCCACAGTATAGTGATTTCAATCCCGTAGGCGGTTTGGTAGATGACAAGGCTGATATAAAAACAGATGTAGCTGGTTTGCGCACATTTTTGGCATTTGGCTCAGATTCGGAAGATGCCGGATGGGCTAAAGGTATTAAGCTGACTTTGAACTTTGGTCTGGACTACCGGAACAAATCTCAAAAATCATATATGAATATGCACCATGGTAATCAGGCAGCTGCCGGCGGTTTGTTGATGAAATATAACAGAAGAACCCAATCTATACTTTTAACCAGTTACTGACATGGGGGCGTTCTTTTAACTTTTATAACATCGATCTTTTGGTTGGTCATGAATTTTATGCATACAAATATGAATTTCTGTCTGCCGGAAAAACCAATTTAGTAGATGGTATTCTTGAATTGCGTCCGGGTACAAATCTATACAATGCGGATTCATATTCGGAAGATTATCGTGTGGAATCCTTCTTTGGGAGATTCAATTATAACTTTAATGAAAAATATTATTTTTCAGCCTCTATCCGTACGGACGGTTCTTCACGCTTCCAAAAAGATAACCGTTGGGGTACTTTCTGGTCTGTCGGTGCCAACTGGAGAATTTCACAAGAAAAGTTTATGCAGAATTTGACTTGGATTTCTAATTTATCAGCTAAAATCAGTTATGGTGAACAAGGTAATGATAATCTGTTAAGATATGATAGTCTTGAAGGAGGATATGTACCGGATTATTATCCTTGGCAAGGACTCTATCCATTGGAATATCCGAATGCCAATCAAGTAGGAGGTCTGATCGGTGCTTTGGAAAACAAAAAACTTTCATGGGAAAAAGCGGTAATTTAAATGTCGGTATTGAGGCAAGTATGTTTGACGGACGCTTGAATGTTAGTGCTGAATATTATAACCGCAAAACAACGGATATGTTGCTGGGATACCCTAAGGCTACTTCTAGTGGATTCTCTGAATACAATGCGAATATCGGTTCTATGCGTAATACCGGGTTTGAATTTAGTTTAGGTGGTTCCCTTATCAAAACCACTGATTTTATATGGAACTTAACTTGGATGGGCTCTACTGTAACCAATAAAGTGCTGAAACTGACTGGGGAATCTCCTGAAATTATCAAGGGAGTTTTCAGTATTAAAGAGGGAATGCCTATTAATACATATTATATGGCTAAATCTGCCGGTGTGGATCCTGCAACAGGAGCGCAGCTCTATTGGGTATATGATAAGGATGATAATGGCAACATCACTAACGAATATATCAGCAGTGACTATCAAAAAGCTGCGAACAGCAAATATTATTCCGGCAGCCGTATACCTGATTTATATGGTAGTATCAATACCGATTTCTCTTACAAGAATTTCGATTTGTCAATATTGGGTACATATTCTATAGGAGGTAAAGTTTATGATTCATTATACGCTGGTTCTATGGAGGTTATGTATGCAGGCAATACATGGAACAAACATGCTTTGAGACGTTGGCAACAACCTGGTGACATCACAGATGTACCTCGTATTCAAATTGGAGGTTCCTACACAGCTTCAGACCGTTTTTTAGTTGATGCTTCATACTTTGCTATCAAAAATATCACTTTGGGCTACACTATTCCCAAACAATGGCTAAAGAAGGCCGGGCTAGAGTCTGTCCGCATATTCGGATCGGTAGATAATCTCGCTTTATTTTCTCATTTGGACGGTATGGACCCACAGTATAACTTCAAGGGCGAAACAGACTATTCTTATGCTCCCAACAAGACTTATTCAGTAGGTTTTGAAAT
>ENA-OQCU01000655-OQCU01000655.1-human-gut-metagenome-genome-assembly--contig:-NODE-655-length-14814-cov-3.850957_pt1 | contig 14814 bp, 15 predicted proteins | sample MGYA00242504_ERZ504590 | MGnify/ENA primary metagenome ERZ504590 (study PRJEB26092, sample SAMD00036318) | human gut metagenome | host: Homo sapiens | study: EMG produced TPA metagenomics assembly of... | reverse complement strand
ACCAAGATAACCACATTCGAAAAAAGAGCAGAAGCTAAATCATTGCAGATAGTTTTTCCTATAGAATTTTTAACAGATTTAAAACCAGCCTCTATAACTTTTTCATCAACTTTCTCTTCCGTAGTATTGTACAGATTTACTGTTGTATTTTCTTCATGACGTCGAATAACACGATAAATCTGATCATAATGCTGTGAATCAAGGAAGTAAGGACTATGGGTATCATACATAATTTGGATACCGCGATTCTCATTTTCACCTAGAATTCTGAGCACATCCGCAAACGTACGCGCTTGAATAGGGTGCTGATATAGTTCAGGTTCTTCAATGGCAAGGCAAAGCGTACCATTGTTCTCCTCTGAGCTAGAGGTTTCTGCAAGCAATTGCAATGCGGAAATAAGTAGCATACGCTGAAAGCCGTGCCCCTGCTTCGTAATTTCTGTCTCATCTTTGCCTTCATATGCACGGACCCCAAAACTTGTTTTCGGCGGTTTAATTTCCTGCGCCTCTGGAATAATCGTAACTGTCCTACCTGCAGAATAGGATTCCATAATAGAGTTTAACTTCCCAGATAAATCAACGAGCTGCTTACCATAGACATCAGAATAGATTTGCGCTCTTTGTTCTTTTATACTTGCATAGAGCTTTTGGACCTCTTCATCGGCTGCACTACGATTAACGGTCCTTTCGATAATAGACCCCAAGATACTGGCACGAGAATCCTCAGACTCTTCACTTGCCCGGTAATCGGCCTTTACTAAGGTAAAATTGAAAATATTTCGCATAGCGGCATTGCCATTGAATCCGTTAAAGGAAGTCGACACCTCTTCAGGAATATCCTCGAGCTGGTCACTATGCGATTGTTCCCATGCAGAAATTTGCTCATCAATTGATGCTCTTGTTTTGGCATCTTGGAGATCTAATTCGGGATGTTCGCTTCGGATTTTAGCGTATTCAGCTTTTTTTACTCTTCGCATCTGACGCTTTTTTGACTTTGTTGAAAAGGGGATTTCCTTTTGAATTCGCAGATAAAAATTCTCTACCATTACTATAAGTTTTCCAAGCAGTAAACTCTTCCGTGCCTTGTGGAGAATATTTACCTAATGCTTTCTTATCCGAATCGGTCAATTTATTAAACGTAACTCTTACTTCAATTGGTTCATCTTCATGGTGGTAGGTGGCATCTTCTTCCGTTAATTCTCCATCTTTTGATCCGTTGAAAAATCCAATCTAACGCATATAGCACCGTTGATTTACCGGAACCATTTGGGCCTATAAATGTAGTAATATTATGAAAATCAATTATTACATCGTGAAGAGTCCGAAAATTTTTAATTTCAACCTTTTTAATGCGCATTGACGCTCTCCCTTCATCATAAGCTTCCAATAAATCTGGAGGCTCTTATTTTTATATTACGACTTGCGACGCGATGCTCTAGGTAGGGGCTGCGGACGTTTTCTTGGAGATAGTCACGCAGCCCCTTATCAATTCGCAATCGCTCTGGCAACATACCGTTCCTGAAGACCTTCCCTACAGCCATTGGACAATGCCGCATATCATTCGGAATAATCTTGAACCGCCTCGTCGCCCGGATCTAGATATTCGATGACCCAGTCTATGGTATCCATGTTCGGGTAGTATTCCCTCAGCAACGTTCTTTTCTGCAGTTTCTCGCGAAAGATACGCTCCATCATGGCGATTTCACACTCACTTAGCCCATTCCCCTGTACTGAAGCAGATACCATATCTCCCCCTATTGTAGCTACCTGGCTCTTTCGACTACTTGACATACTGTAGCCCACAGGACGAACCCGGAAGGCTCCCGAAGGAGAAGGAAAACTAGTTGCACATACGCAGTGGGAGCCTTCCCACAAAACGAATCTCCAGCACAAGCATCTCATCGTCGAATGACCATTAATCAGACCTCTTTGCAATTATCTATATACTTGTTCAAGCGAATGTAGACGAACTAGGGACGAGTGATGATCAACACCAACGAGGGAACATACACACCACTCATTGATTTCAATGCATATCCGGTGAAGAATGTACTGGACACTCTCCTACAAGACAAGAGCACAAAGCAGAACATCATCTACGCAACTGATGCGTACGTGGACGCTGAACCGACCGCCACGGAAGCAGCGCCGATACTTGCCCAGCAGATTTCAGGCGAAACCCCCACCGTATGCATTGTGCCACGAGTACAGAAAAGCTTGGATGAGCAGACAGACCGCACCAAAGCAAAAGCCGAGGTATTCACACCATCATGGATGGTGAACCAGATGGTCAACAATCTTGATGAGGAATGGTTCAGAAGAAAGCACGTGTTCAATACGGAGCAGGAAGACCATTCCTGGATTCCTACGGAGGGAAAAATCACGTTCCCCTCTACGAAAAAGCACGGCTGGCATGACTATGTGGACAGCCGCCGATTGGAAATCACCTGCGGTGAAGCCCCGTTCCTGGTATCGCGCTACGACGCCGCTACAGGAGCAATACTGCCCATCAGTCAACGCATTGGCCTGCTCGATCGCAAACTACGTATCGTAGATGAGCACACAGAAGATGACCTGATGTGGTGGAAGTGGACATTGCGGGCATTCCAAAGCGTATACGGCTACGAATTCCAAGGCGACAGCCTGCTGATCGCACGCGCAAACCTGTTGCTTACCTTCGTAGATCATTACCGCAACAGATTCGGCACCGACCCGGACAAGAAGCATCTCAAGCAGATTGCGAATGTAATCGTCTGGAACCTCTGGCAGATGGATGGACTGACCGAGACGATACCATTCCGTAAGCCGCCTGAGCAGAAGGTCGAATTCGACATACTCGACATGCTGACCATGCTTGATGAACCCAATTCGCGAGACGTACCAGCATTTGTCCGGTTATACGACTGGAGAGCAAAAACTTCGTTATCATATAGCCAACTGTTGAAGGGAGCAAAACAATGAAGTTCGACTATATAATCGGCAATCCTCCATATCAGATGGAGGACGGCGGAGCGGGAGCCAGCGCAACTCCCGTCTATAACAAATTTATCGATGCTGTCAAAGAACTTGACCCCTCTGTACTGAGCTTGATCATTCCGGCCAAGTGGTATTCAGGCGGAAAGGGCCTAGATCAATTCCGTCAGGAAATGCTCAATGACTCGCATATTCGTCGCTTGGCCGACTACACCAATTCGCACGACGTATTCCCCGACGCGGATATCGCAGGTGGAGTGTGCATTTTTGTACGCGATAAAAGCTATGAGGGGGGCTGCCACTATTCCAACACGCATAACGGAGTCACCACAGACTGCCAACGCTTTCTCAACGAATTTGAAACACTAATCCGTTACCCAGTAGCCGAACGCATCGTTAAAAAAGTAACTTCTTTAAAAGAATCGACCCTCGACAAGATGGTCTCCTCCAGAAAGCCATTTGGTCTTTCCACTACAGCAAAGCCTTCATCTAGCGGCAAATTAACATTACGGTACAACAAAGGCGTTGGACCATTCCGCAGAGAAGACGTCATCTCTGGATTTGGCATGATCGATCAATGGAAAATCATTATTTCTCGTTTGTCTGCTGAGCACGCAGGTCAACCTGACAAAAATGGGCAATTCAAAATCCTATCTACGATGGAGAAGATTCCGCCAAAAACTATCTGTTCAGAAACGTATCTTGTTGCCGGTTCCTTTGACACCGAAGATGAAGCCAATAATTTCATGACGTATCTGAAAACAAAATTTACCCGTTTCCTTCTCGCTCAGATTGCCATGACTCAACAAATCAGTAAGGCTACTTTTGCATTTGTTCCCACACAAGATTTCACCAAGCAATGGACTGACGAGGAGCTGTTCAAGAAGTATAAATTGACCTCCGAAGAAATAGCCTTCATTAACAGGATGATCAAGGAGATGAACTAATGAGCGTTTCCGATATCACAGGCAAGGTCAAGAGCACTCGACCGGCACTCCCCCAGATTTATGCATACACTACTCCGGAAATCCGCCGTCATGACGGCTGGACGAAAATCGGTTATACCGAGCAGGACGTAAACGTCCGTATCGCGCAACAAACTCATACGGCAGATGTCATCGCGAAACTCGAATGGCATGGCAATGCCACTTATGAGGACACTGGCGAAGTGTTCCACGACACTGATTTCCACACCTATTTGCGCAATCTCGGCATCAACGATCAACCCGGCACCGAATGGTTCGAGATTAATCCCCCGAATGCGAAGGGTAGGTTCCATGAGTTCCGCGAGAATCATGGAATTCTTGACGGTCTCGGAGCCTCCGACTATGAGCTGCGCGCCGAGCAGAAGGCTGCGGTTAGCAAGACACTGGATTACTTCCAGCTGCACGAGCAGGGTGAATTCCTGTGGAACGCGAAGCCGCGTTTTGGCAAGACCCTGGCTACGTATGACCTGTGCAAGCGTCTGCCCATGGCTAGGGATGGCAAGGCGAAGCGCATCCTCGTTGTGACGAACCGTCCCGCAATTGCGAATTCCTGGTATGACGACTATGCCAAGTTCGTCGGCACCGATTCCGGCTGGCGGTTCATCAGCAGTGTGGACGCTTTGACTGGCAGGCCATACTGCATCAGCCACGACGAATACCTGCATCTTGCATGCAAGGGCAAGCTCCCGAATTCCATCGAGTTCATCAGCCTGCAGGATCTGAAGGGCTCCATTGAGTTCGGCGGTCATTACGACAAGCTGAAGTATGTGGCGGAATACGAGTATGATCTGCTCGTCATTGATGAGGCTCACGAAGGCGTGGACACGTACAAGACGGATGTTGCCTTCGACCATATCAAACGCAGGAACACGCTGCACCTGTCCGGAACGCCGTTCAAGGCCATCGCGAACGACAAATTCCCCGAAGACGCGATCTACAACTGGACGTATGCGGACGAACAGCAGGCCAAGAGGGACTGGAACGATTCGGAGCGGCGCAACCCATATGAAAACCTGCCGAAGCTCAACATGTTCACATACCAGATGTCCGACATCATCGAGAGCGAAGTGACACAGGGCATGCAGATCGATGGCGAGCAGACCGAGTACGCATTCGACCTGAATGAGTTCTTCGAGACGAAGGATGGGCGATTCGTTCACTATGACAATGTGAAACGTTTCCTCGACGCTCTGGCCACACAGAAGAAATACCCGTTCTCCACGCCAGAACTGCGCGACGAGCTGCGCCACACGTTCTGGATGCTCAACCGCGTGGATTCTGCCCGAGCCCTTGCCAAAATGCTCCGACAGCATGAGGTGTTCAAAGACTACGAGATCATCCTTGCAGCCGGTGACGGCAAAATCGATGACGACGAGGAGAACGAGAAGTCGTTCGACAAAGTTCGCGACGCTATCGCCAGAGCAGAGAGGGGCGGAGAAAACACCAAGACAAAGACCATCACTTTGTCGGTCGGTCAGCTGACCACAGGCGTGACGGTTCCCGAATGGATGGGCGTGCTCATGCTATCAAACATGAAGAGTCCGGCGCTGTACGTGCAAGCCGCATTCCGCGCGCAGAACCCTTGCTTGTTCTATAGGAATGGCAAATATCAGCGCAAGGAGAATGCGTACGTGTTCGATTTCGACCCGGCACGTTCGCTGACCGTGTTCGAGGAATACGCAAACGACCTATATTCCGGCACCACGTGTGGAGGCGGCAACACCGACTCACGCAAACAGAACGTGCGTCGGCTGTTGAACTTCTTCCCCGTAATCGGCGAAGACGAAGACGGCGAAATGGTGGAACTGGACGCCGAACAGGTGCTCTCCATCCCACGCAAGATTCATTCGCGTGAAGTTGTGCGCCGCGGCTTCATGTGCGATTTCCTGTTCCAGAACATCAGCAACATCTTCCATGCCCCGACCGAGGTGATTGAGACCCTACAGCAGCTGGAACCATACAAGGCTCCGAAAGAAGACCTCAGAGTCAAGGCAGGAACCGCCGATGAACTTGATCTCAATGAGAACGGCGAAGTGTCCATTCCGGATGAGCAGGTCATCGGCAAATCCAAGGACCTGTTCGGAGACAAAGTGTATGGCGATATCGATGACAAACTTAATTCCGTAATCGACTCCATTGTCTCCAAGAAACCGGAGAATCCCGAAAAGGATTTCCTTGCCGATCTCCAGAAAGCTGTTGGCGTCAGCGTCGTCGAACCATTGGTCGAAGCCGCCAAGCAGAACTACGGCTCCGATATGAAGGCTTCCCAACAGAAGAAGGTCGAACGCAAGATCAAGGCCGATGTGAATAACCGTATCAACCGCGAGTACGGCGACTACAACATCGAGAAGAACCGCATCGAACGCGACCGTACGCAAGCACTCGAAAATGCCAAGAGCCAAGCTGAGGAAGAGCAAATCAATCAGGCACATGACAAACGGATTGAAACCGCTCGTCTGAATCTTATTGATAATCTCAAGCAGTCGCGCAGCGAAATGGTCCAATCCGCTGGCGAAACCGTGGTAGGTGAGATTGAAACCGCGAAGAAGGAAGCTCAGAAGAACAGCATCGAAAACGGCATCCGCGACCATCTGCGCGGTTTCTCCCGCACAATCCCGTCATTCCTCATGGCCTACGGAAACGAGAACACCACACTTGAATCGTTCGACAGCATCATTCCGGACCGTGTATTCAAGGATGTCACCAGCATCACCGTGGACCAGTTCAGGCTTCTGCGCGACGGCGGAGAAGTGACGAACCGTGTGACCGGTGAAAAAGAACATTTCGACGGCCACCTGTTCAACCCTGTTGTGTTCAATGATTCCGTGCTTGAATTCATCCATCTGCGCAGCAAACTCGCCGACTATTTCGATGAATCCCACAAAGAAGACATCTTTGACTATGTACCACCCCAGAAGACCAACCAGATCTTCACCCCGCGCAAAGTCGTAGTGGAAATGGTCGATATGCTCGAACAGGAGAATCCGGGCTGCTTCGACGATCCGACGCACACGTTCGCCGACCTGTATATGAAATCGGGTATGTACATTACCGAAATTATCAAGCGTCTGTACAACAACAAGGCAATGCGACGCTACTTCCCGGATGATCACATTCGTCTGGCACATATCCTCGAACACCAGGTGTATGGCATCGCGCCTACCGAGATTATCTATCAGATCGCGACCCACTATATCCTCGGATATGACAACAAATTAGGCAAGGGTCTGCACACGCATTTCGCAATGGCTGACTCCGCTCAGCTCGCGAAAGAAGGCAAACTTGCTGAGTTCGTGGACAAAGCGTTTGAAGAATAGCGAAACGCTTTGAGCCGATGACAGAGCTGATGGGGTGGGTGGATAGCAGACGGATAATCTGCTATCCACCCACCCCATCGCTTTCAGTCGTCTATCTCAATCGCATGAATCGTGACTTCCGCGTCATCTTCCAAGGCATTGGTTTTCTTGAATTCCGGGCGAAGTTCCATGCCGGTCTCATCAAAATCACCATTCAGATTACGTACCAGCACATCGGCCAATCGGCCGCCCATAGGTTTGAACGTCGCATAGGTTATCACCCCGGAAATAGCACCGCCAACAACGGGCACAACCTTGGCAACAGCCTTCCCAACCGGCTCCTTCACCACCCGTTTGCCAACCATCGCGCCGATTTTCTTGAGCAGTGGATACCAAGTCGTTTTCGTCAAAGCCTGTTGCGTGATCTTCTTGCCCATGTTCTTGCCGACTTCCCTGGCAAGCTTTCCTACCAACATCGCCGAACCTGACGCGCCGAGCATCACACCCAAATACGCAAGGACTCGGACTTTGGCACCTTCATTCAGTTCCGACTCGTCGGTGAACAAATCATCCTCGCCGAAAAGATAGGCGATTTTCTGCGCCAGATTGATCGCGAAGCCAAAATACTGGGCCACATCGGCACCTCCGGCGGCAACGGCGGCAGGTCCGCCGGGGATTCCTGCCACAAAGGCGGCAAGAGTGGCCTGATTCGTCGACTTCTTGATCACCCCATCCGCCTTTTTCCGCAACGATTCCACCGTATACACATGCTGTGGGCCATGCTCCAGAATCTCATCGAGATATTCCGAATCGGCGAATTGCTGCCGCAGAAACGCTTCCCTATCAACCCTAATAACCGGAAGCTTCGCAACGCTTCCGATCATATTTATCGCCACATCGTAAAGCTCTTCGTCGGTTTTCTTAGCCATGTTCTCTCCACTCCGATAAGACGCATCGTGCTTAATGCCCATGGTATCTGCTCCTTTATTTGTTCGATGGATAATATGCGGGCAATCCGCATTCACCATGAGCCATGTTTTCTCCGCGAGCGCGACGGGCTTTCAACAGATAGGATCTGCTTCCAGGTTAGTAATTCGTCAGAATGCGTCCGCGCGCCTTCACGCACTCTCAGCACTCTCATGCATCTACATCTCAATTACATACTTTGTCACTCATGCGGCATGTTCAATCGCCAAAGAATGCACAGCCTTTTATATCAGCGTCCATCCAAGGCTACGTTTACGTCCTGAAATACGGTGGGCCTCTTTTCTATCTCATTGCTGCTACGAGCAGCAACAGCTTCCAAGTCTCTTAGCAATGCTCAAATCCAGGGTCTCTTCCTTTTGCCAAGCCGCATAGGCATGTATAAATCAACCAATACCCGCCTTTTCTGAACTACACTGTTCCCAGAAGAGTTTCAGTGTTGAAAGGGGCGCTCAGGGCACCGGCGTCGCCGTTGCCAAGGGAATGCAGGACGCCGGAAACCAGGCCGCACACATCGCGCAGAATGCGGGCGACGCCGTCGCGAAATGCGCTCAGGACGCAGGTGCCGGAATCGCCGACGGAGTGCAGCAGTTTGGCAAAGGAATAGCAGACGGATTGAAACAGCTCCCGGAGATCAAACTGACCAAGTTCGGGTGGGGCAAGAAATAAGCCGGAGAGTCACGCCGTGAGCACCGAGCTTCTTTCGTCGTTTCGTGGGACTCTTCCATCTGATCATCATCAACACGTGCCACAAACAAGCCAACAAGCATTTTGGGGAGGGCTATTCGTGCGATGTTGCGCTCTATCATTGATAAAGGCATCCAGCAACCGCATATCGTAAGGAATCGCATGCGTTATTTCACTTCGGACACGCATTTCGGCCATCCACTAGTCACCGCGCTGCGCGGGTTCCTGAACAATGGCAAGCTACGTGCTGAGTACCTCGACATCTGGCAGACGCAGACCCGCACCGCCGCACACGCGTGGATCAAACAATATGTGCACGACAATCAGACATCGTTCAAAGCGATCTGCGGCATCGCACGTCATGAGAACACCATCATCGACAATATCAACGAGATCGTCGGGCACGACGACGAACTGTGGATTCTCGGCGACCTCTCCTACCGTTGCACCGTCGAGCACACACTCGAATGCCTGCGCCGAATCAACTGCCAACATCTGCATCTGATCATCGGCAACCACGACCGCAACTTCCGTCTCCGATTCAATGACATGCTATACGAAGACGTGTTCGAGACCATCGACGACTACTGCGAAATCGACATGGAACTTCCCGTTCTCGATGAATCCGGCAAAATAACGGTGGCGACCACGCAGCAAAGCATCGCCATGAGCCACTTCCCCAGACTCTCGGCATTGGCCGAAGAACACGGCGACTGGCCGAGCAACTGGAACGAGTTCGCCGATATGGCGCCTACCACCGAAGGCTGGCTGCTCTACGGCCATACGCATCAGGACGTTCCCGACGGCACTGATCCGCGAAGTGTGAACGTGGGACTCGACGCATGGGATTTCAAGCCCGTCAGCGAACAGCAGATCCTCGCCTGGCTTGCATCCCGGTGCGCCGACCAATCAAAGTGAATTCCACCCTGAGCATGGATCCGGACTGTAGAATGCCGGGTCGCTGGTATTTGTCGACGCCGGCGCTCCAGGTTTGCAACCATTCGAGTTTGGGACACTGTCGGCATGTTCCCGGATCAACATTGCCGATGATGGCGGTGACTTGAGCTTTGAGCTCTTCGGGGATGATGGCCGTCCATGCCATGTTGCCACGCTGCGCCGGATCGCCTACGAATTCTTGCAGCACGCCTTTGGCTGCACGCATAAACTGCGCTTGCTCGGATGGCGTCAACGGCAGGCAATTGACGATAAGTTTGCGGTTATTCTCGATTCCCACCCGTCCCGCCTTAGGACAGACATGAGATAAGCCTTTCGCATGTGAGTGGCGAATAGATTCAGCCGAGTCTGACTTGACCCCGGCTGAATCACATGCATGCGCCCGTCTGTTCAGGCAAGGGACTCGTACGCTTGCGCATCGACCGGTTCAAACCATTCGTTGCTCATCGCGCCAGGGTCTCCTGCCGGAACCATGAACGCACGGCATGAGATTCGAATTCCACCCGCAGCACCACTGACGGCATCATGCGCAACAAGTATGATCAGGCGCAAGACCAAGGCATGCCCATCGTCGAACGTGTGCTTGAAGTAGCCGAACACCACGGAGTGCCCATGACTCAGGTTGCGCTTGCATGGCACTGGGCCAAGGGCGTGACCGTACCTATCTCGTGGGCTGTTTGCAGCCAGAACGCGTGGATGATGCTATCGCCGCGCTAGGCGTGCAGCACCATGAGCTCTCGTCGACACGTAGTAAAACATATGCCAACATTGCAGGTCTCTTGCGCACAAACTAAACCATGCAACCGGTTTGATTCCCTATTGGATAAGAACGCCTCACAACCGCAAGGTGTACTCAGCCACTACTACATCGCGGTATACATACAGCACCACTCATCAAAAAACGGAAGAGTCGCCAAAGTCATCTAAAGATGACTCCCTACGACAAATAATTACAAGGATATTCCACCTATGACAAACTGGCGCTGCGAAGAGGAGGAAAAACTGAAACTAATCGCTATACTGTTGTCCATCATCATAATGGAAGCACCTAGCTCCATGACCAGCCCTGGTCCTTTTACATCAGCAAACGCTCTCAATACGTATTCCGCCAAGATATATCCCAAGTGCCCTCCAAGTCTACACTGGCTCTGTCGAGCCTTCTGACATGACGACAGGAAAACGCGCATGAAACTGCCATGCCCCTTTTTCAGAAGATGATTTAACGAATCCCCCTATGGATCGATCCATTTTTATGTGCAGCAACAAACCGTTTCCAGACCTCGGCTTGTCAAGGAATAGGTTTTTTGAAGAAACATCATTCACTTGATCCACATGAATTAAATTATCGTCATCCCAAAAAACAATAAGACGGTATTCGCCTCCTGGACTTCCTGTACAGCAATGTTTGTATATAACTCATGAATCAAAGAAAGAACCTCACGAGAAAAAGCATCATCAAGATCCGTTGAATCTTTGATCATTATTCTTGTCTTTCCATGAAACCCAAGCTCCCTTAGGAAAGAGTCGCCTTGCTCGCCGACGACCCACAGTCCAGAGAGGCTCATGTTATCCGTTTGCGCTGATTTTGTTTTCCATCATTCATCAAATCGACAACATCTCGTACCGCATCCAGAGTTTCTACAACAAGAGCCCTAACTCCCCTTATCTCTTTCTCATCAAAGGTCTTGGTTTTCTCAGCATCCAAAATCACACTATCCAGCAAAATTGCCATGTATGCCAGGTTACCGGCCACAGAATCGTGTATTCTACTGGCGACCGCATTCTCTTTTCGCAGGTACTCGACATGCTGACTTAATTCTTCATACCTTAGTTTGTTTTGTTTGAACTGTGCGGCAAGTTCTTTCCACGCAAGCATTTTTTCCGATGAAGTATGCGAAGAACATGACAAGAATCAACATGAAATATTCATTGACAGCCACACCGTCAGCATCAAAGCGCCATATTCGAACCAATGCTACAGCAGAAGGGTAGAACATTCCCCATAATGACTCAATTCGCAGTCCTACATACCCTAAAGCCAGCCAAGTTCCCCATAAAAAGCTGGGGCCGCCATCATCCGGAATGAGACAGCATATTGCAAAAGTCAAAAAAATGATGTTACAGCATACGATTGGCTGTCGTGAAATCAGAATAATAGCTAGCACATGCGCAGCAACAAGGAAAAATGTCACCACACCTGCAGGAGGGAAAAACAGCGTCTCCGTAATAGTCATGGCGACACAAACCGCTATAAGCAGATACTGGGCATGTTCGACGCACCATGAGGTAAACGGCTTTATCCCTTTAATACTCACGGCTATTTACTTCCATCCATTGAATTACCGCTTGAGTCCTATTTTTAGCCCCTAATTTCTTCATGACCCTTCGAATATACGTTTTCACCGTAGGCTCCCCTATGCCAAGCTTGATGCCGATCTCCTTTGAGGTAAAACCCAGGGAGCACAGTCCCATAACCTCTCGTTCCCTTTTCGCAAACGTTTCATAGCTAATGTTTCCACCTTTAGCAGCCATTAACCTTTCATGCGACTCCTGCGCACTTTCAGAGGATACATATCTGACGTCTGCTCGCCGTCCATTCACTATTGCGCACAAGGCCCTACAAAGAGCTTTCACATTTGCTTTATCCACAAGACAGCTCGCTCCATTTTCCAGAGCAGGTGCACAATAACGGTCCAGAGAGAAAGCAGTCATACCTACTAAAGCAACCTGAGCCGTCTCTTCACGAATGGTCTTGCAAACATCACAACCACTCATCCCTTCCAGGGACATGTCCACAAGCAATACGTCAGGACGCGTTCGCGAGTCAAGACTTTTACTCACCGCGGTCAGACCATCCGATACAGCCCAACACACGTTAGCCTGCGGAAGAATACGCTCAATCATCATCTTCATAACACCAAGCGTCAATCTGTCATTGTCCACGATAGCGATTCTTATTCGTTTTCCCAAATACATCGTCACTCACCTTCACCCCTAAGCATACAAATATAGCCACGCATTGCATCACGTACAGGCCATCACCCAGCCAGCAGCAATAGCTATTTTCAAACACGGAAAAGCGAAAAATCCTCATTTTCCAGAACCGGCATCCAAGATCCCCATTCCCCTGATCGCCCAGAATCACTTAACGCTAAAAGCACACCGGCCGATCCCGTCCCCAAATCCATGGAACACTTGTATCCATAAAGTCCCGGGAAAACAATGTTTCCATTGTTCTTCATCAGGTAAAGATTCAATCCATCAATAATCCGCTCCCACAGCTCATCATCAATACCTAAGTCGCGCAACGCTATTGCAGCAGGCAACAGTCCCACATAACCCCCGAATAAGCCACCATTAAACGTGCAAACCATATCTGAACCTTGGGAAAGCCTTCTAAGAAACTCCTCATTAAGGAATTCCATTGACTCATTACCATCTTTATAGACTTCAATAAAAGCTAGGGCCACACCAGAAGTTCCACAATCCAGATAAGGCATTGTTCTGGGTTTATTCTTCAAATGATCCACGTAATACATCGGACGCTCCTTGTTATCCGCATTGGCAAGATGCGTTAGCGTAAGACGAAAAATGCTTTCCGCACGGGAGCGCAAAGCATCGTCTTTCCTGCAAAGAGAAGCCTTCCACAGGAACAGACCTGCACCCAACCAGCCCTTCATTAAGGTAAAGTCCGCTTTCGAACTCAGCATGTCTTGCGAAGTTAAACCACAATCGCATCTCTCATACACCTTGGAAAGAATATACGACAACATTTTTTCTTCATGCGAGTTCCTAGATGCTCCCAATGACAGAAGAGCCATGCCAATGCCAGACAAACCAGAGTACAAGGAATAGTCGTCAATGCCTGCCAAATAATCAATGTGAGAGATTCCGATATAAGAAAGCATTTCATGACATTCCTCGCGAGGAAACACCTCATATGCAGCCATGGCCACACCTACCGTACCGTTAAACAATCCCGCGCGGAACGACATACCGTCTTTCAATTTACGTAATACCGATATATATTTCTCCCGCGCAATAGCATAAAACCATTCCGAGTTTTCCAAACATGAAGATTTCAGCAAAGCCAAGCTCACACCGGCAAAACCAGACCCAATGCTATATTTAGACATCTCATCGCCATACATTGAAATATCACCTTTGACAGGATATTCACCTCGCAAGTCAAGACCAGAGACAATCCCTTTATAAAGAAGTCTCATAAAGGTTTCAATATTCTCAGGATCTAAAAGCTTGTCACAAGCCTGTAACGCTTTGTCGATAAATGGTCCATGAGACAATAACGGAGTCAAGCCAAGCATTCGCGATCTGACAGACCGAAGAAAAAGAAACTGCCTCATTCCCAAAGTGCTTTTGCACCATATAATCCTGACAGAACAACAACGAAGGAGCCAGATAATAAAGGGGACATATGGGAACAAAAAGGCGGTGCACTATAACCGCGAAGGCATACCAATCTTGTTGTTCATAGTTGCATACAGCATCGTTGGTAAATCCTGGAGTAGCGATATCTACTTGAAAATCTTGGGAAAGTTTTTTCGCCGCCTCAAAATCAATCAGTTTAATTTCTAAAGAATCATTAATCAGCACATTTGATAAGCTCAAATCTCCAACCGCAAATCCAATTCCATGCATTTTCGCAATTGCACTTTCCAATTTGGTTGCGATCTCTTTACACCCTCGCCAATAAGAATCAGAGCAATCCGTCCGAGCAGAGCATCCATCGAAAGGGAATTCCATTGCTATGTACTGCTGCAAATCTCGACCTTCAAAAAAATCCTCAACTAAAAATGCATGATTCCAGACATCAAAACAATCGACAGCATTCACAACATCAGAGAGCGGACTCAAGGAACGAAGGATTTGATATTCATGCTTGATTCGATGAAAAGCATCCAAACATGACCTAT
>ENA-OQCU01000654-OQCU01000654.1-human-gut-metagenome-genome-assembly--contig:-NODE-654-length-14846-cov-5.678579_pt1 | contig 14846 bp, 10 predicted proteins | sample MGYA00242504_ERZ504590 | MGnify/ENA primary metagenome ERZ504590 (study PRJEB26092, sample SAMD00036318) | human gut metagenome | host: Homo sapiens | study: EMG produced TPA metagenomics assembly of... | reverse complement strand
AGGGAAAATACCGGGCTGCTTACTGATTTGTCATTTTATCACCTTTCCAATCCATATTCTTACACTTTTTAACTCTTTTATCTTTTAAACTATTCTCTTTTCCCCGTAGTCTAATCTAAGGCTGATTTTATTACTACTAATACTACAACATGAATAAGAGAGTTAAATGGGGCATCATTATCGTGATTGGTGCCGGACTGATTGGAGGAGGAATCTACTCCCAATTACCTAAAGAGAATGAAGAATTAGCCGCTGCAGACAAGGTGATGACCGGTCAACGTAGCGGTAAGAAAATTCTAAACGTAAACGCAAAAATAATCAAACCGCAACTGCTGAAGGATGAAATACAAATCAGCGGCAGCCTGCTGCCGGATGAGGAAGTGGACCTTTCTTTCGAGACATCCGGCAAAATCATAGAGATAAATTTTGAAGAAGGCAGCTTCGTCAAGAAAGGACAATTACTTGCCAAAGTTAATGACCGGCCGCTGCAAGCACAATTGCAACGCCTCGTCTCCCAATTAAAGTTGGCAGAAGACCGCGTGTTTCGCCAGAACGCCCTGCTGGAAAGGGATGCGGTCAGTAAAGAAGCCTACGAACAAGTAAAGACCGAGCTGGCCACCCTGAATGCCGACATTGACCTGATAGAATCGAACATCGCACAAACTGAGCTGCGTGCTCCTTTCGACGGTGTCATCGGTCTGCGCCAAGTCAGTGTGGGTACTTACGCTTCCCCTACAACCATTGTAGCCAAACTCACCAAGATTTCGCCGTTGAAGGTGGAATTTGCCGTACCCGAGCGGTATGCCAATGACGTAAAGACCGGCGCCGGACTGGACTTCACTCTCGAAGGAAAGCTAAATACCTTCCACGCCACGGTTTATGCACGCGAATCAAAGATAGACCCTACTACCCATACCCTGACAATCCGTGCACTTTATCCCAATGCCAACGGAGCTGTGCTTCCGGGCCGCTATGCCAGCATCAAGCTGAACAAGGATGAAATTCAGGACGCCCTTGCCGTACCGTCCGAAGCCATTGTACCGGAAATGGGAAAAGACAAGATATTCCTCTATAAGTCGGGAAAAGCCCAGCCGGTAGAGATTACTACGGGAATCCGTACGGAAGCGGAAGTACAAGTATTGCAAGGCTTGCAGGCAGGAGATACCATCATCACTCGGGAACCCTGCAACTCCGTACCGGACTACCGGTAACACTGGACAATATCAATTGACAACTGTCAATTATCAACCGTTAATTATCAATTGTAAAGAATGAATATATCCGAATTAAGTATACGGCGACCGGTACTCTCGACAGTACTTACCCTGATAATCCTGCTGTTTGGCTTCATCGGCTACAATTATCTGGGTGTACGCGAGTACCCGTCTGTAGACAATCCTATCATATCAGTATCCTGCTCCTATCCGGGTGCCAACGCCGATGTCATCGAGAACCAGATAACGGAGCCTCTGGAGCAGAACATCAACGGTATTCCCGGCATACGCTCCCTCTCCAGTGTCAGCCAGCAAGGCTCATCACGCATTACAGTAGAGTTTGAGCTTTCCGTTGACCTGGAAACCGCCGCCAACGACGTACGTGATAAAGTGTCGCGTGCACAGCGCTATCTGCCTCGTGACTGTGACCCGCCTACCGTATCAAAAGCCGATGCGGACGCCACCCCTATCCTGATGGTTGCCCTCCAAAGTGACAAACGTTCCCTACTGGAGCTCAGTGAAATAGCCGACCTGACTGTCAAGGAGCAGCTTCAGACTATTTCAGATGTAAGTAGTGTAAGTATCTGGGGAGAAAAGCGCTATTCCATGCGGCTTTGGCTGGACCCCATCAAGATGTCCGGCTATGGAATCACTCCCCTGGATGTAAAGAATGCGGTGGATAACGAAAACGTAGAGCTCCCTTCCGGAAGTATCGAAGGAAACACTACCGAGCTCACCATCCGTACGTTGGGTCTGATGCATACAGCCGAAGAGTTCAACAATCTTATCCTGAAGGAAGACGGTAACCGTATTGTCCGCTTCAGCGACATTGGACGTGCCGAACTGGGACCAGCCGACATCAAAAGTTATATGAAGATGAACGGTGTGCCCATGGTAGGTGTCGTAGTAATTCCGCAGCCGGGTGCCAACCACATTGAAATAGCCAACGCCGTATATGACCGCATGGAGAAGATGAAGAAAGACCTTCCCGAAGATGTTCATTACAACTACGGTTTTGACAATACCAAGTTTATCCGCGCTTCTATCGACGAGGTGAAGCAGACGGTGTATGAGGCCTTTGTACTGGTTATCATCATCATTTTCCTCTTCTTGCGCGATTGGCGTGTGACGCTTGTGCCATGTATTGTAATCCCCGTTTCGCTGATTGGAGCTTTCTTCGTCATGTATCTGGCCGGTTTCTCCATCAATGTGCTCTCCATGCTTGCCGTGGTGCTTGCCGTGGGCTTGGTGGTGGACGACGCCATCGTGATGACGGAGAACATTTATGTCCGCATCGAGAAAGGGATGCCACCGAAAGAAGCCGGCATAGAAGGAGCCAAGGAGATTTTCTTTGCCGTCATCTCCACTACCATTACGCTGGTGGCGGTATTCTTCCCTATTGTATTCATGGACGGTACGACAGGACGACTGTTCCGCGAATTCAGTATCGTGGTCTCCGGTTCGGTGATTATCTCCTCCTTCGCCGCATTGACTTTTACGCCGATGCTTGCCACCAAACTTTTAATCAAAAGGGAACAGCAGAGCTGGTTCTATCGCAAGACCGAACCTTTCTTCGAAGGGATGAACCGGGTATACAGCCAGTCACTGGCCGCCTTCCTGAAACGGCGCTGGATTGCCCTGCCCTTCACCATCGTCACCATCCTGCTTATCGGAGTCCTTTGGAATACTATCCCGGCTGAAATGGCGCCATTGGAGGACCGTTCGCAAATCAGTATCAATACAATGGGTGCCGAAGGAGTGACTTACGAATATATCCGCGACTATACCGAAGACATCAATCATCTGGTGGACTCCATTATCCCGGATGCAGAAGCGGTAACAGCGCGTGTGTCCAGTGGTAGCGGTAACGTACGTATCACACTGAAAGACATGAAAGACCGTGACTATACCCAGATGGAAGTTGCCGAAAAGTTGTCGAAGGCAGTGCAGAAAAAGACCATGGCACGCTCTTTCGTACAGCAGTCCTCCTCATTCGGAGGACGGCGCGGCGGTATGCCCGTGCAGTATGTATTGCAGGCAACCAATATCGAGAAATTGCAGGAGGTGCTCCCCAAGTTCATGACGAAGGTCTACGAAAATCCGGTATTCCAGATGGCAGACGTAAACCTGAAGTTCAGCAAGCCTGAAGCGCGCATCAACATCAACCGTGACAAGGCGAGCATCATGGGCGTAAGCACCAAGAACATTGCCCAAACCCTGCAATACGGCTTGAGCGGACAGCGCATGGGCTACTTCTACATGAACGGAAAGCAATACGAGATATTAGGCGAAATCAACCGCCAGCAACGCAACAAGCCCGCCGACCTGAAAGGCATCTATATCCGAAGCGACAACGGGAACATGGTACAGCTGGACAACCTGATTGAGCTTACCGGCGGCATCGCACCTCCGAAACTGTACCGTTACAACCGTTTCGTTTCTGCCACCATCTCCGCGGGACTGGCGGACGGCAAGACCATCGGACAAGGTCTGGATGAAATGGACAAGATTGCCAAGGAGACGCTGGACGAGACCTTCCGCACCGCACTGACCGGAGACTCCAAAGAGTATAGGGAGAGTTCCTCCAGTCTGATGTTCGCCTTCATTCTGGCCATCGTGCTGATTTACCTGATTCTGGCCGCCCAGTTCGAAAGCTTCAAGGACCCGCTGATTATCATGTTGACGGTGCCTCTCGCCATTGCCGGCGCACTGGTGTTCATGTATTTCGGGGGGATTACGATGAATATATTCAGCCAGATTGGTATTATCATGCTGATTGGTCTAGTGGCAAAGAACGGTATTCTGATTGTGGAATTTGCCAATCAGAAGCAGGAAGCGGGTGAAGACAAGATGCGAGCCATCAAGGACGCCTCCCTGCAACGTCTGCGCCCCATCCTGATGACGAGTGCCTCCACCATCCTGGGATTGATACCGCTTGCCTACGCCACCGGCGAAGGCTGCAACCAGCGCATCGCCATGGGTACTGCCGTCGTAGGCGGCATGCTCATCTCCACACTGCTGACGATGTACATCGTGCCTGCCATATATAGTTATGTATCAACGAACCGAAGTAAACTGAAGACCGAATGAAACGCATTGTTTTAATTTTCATAGCCACTGCCTGCACAGCGCTGGGCCTTTATGCACAGCCTGCGCCTACCTACACCTTGAAGTCCTGCCTGGAGCAGGGATTGCTGAACAACTACTCCCTGCGCATTGTCCGCAATGAAGAGCAGGTCAGCAAGAACAACGCCACACTGGGCAATGCGGGCTACCTGCCCACACTGGACCTCTCCGCCGGCTACAAGGGAACCATAGACAATACCGAGACCAAAGCCCGAGCCACCGGAGAGACAACCAAGGACAACGGAGTGTTTGACCAAACTCTCGATGCAGGCATCAACCTGAACTGGACTATCTTCGACGGTTTCAACATTACCGCCAACTACCAACGGCTCAAGGAGCTGGAACGCCAAGGCGAGACCAATACGCGCATCGCCATCGAGGACCTGATAGCCAACATAGCCGCCGAATACTATAACTATGTGCAGCAGAAAATCCGCTTGAAGAACTTCCGTTATGCCGTATCGCTATCCAAAGAGCGCCTGCGCATTGTGGAAGAGCGTTACCACATCGGTAACTTCTCGCGCCTGGACTACCAGCAGGCCAAAGTGGACTTCAATGCCGACAGTGCCCAATACATGAAACAGCAGGAACTGCTGCACACCTCACGTATCCAGCTGAACGAACTCATGGCAAACAAAGATGTAGACCAGCCGTTTATCATACAAGACAGCCTCATCAACGTGACCGCCTCCCTGAACTTCGAGGAGCTGTGGAACGCCACCCTCACCATCAACGCCTCACTGCTACGTGCCGAACAGAACAATACCCTGGCCCGTCTGGACTACAAGAAAGTCTGCTCGCGCGACTACCCATACGTGAAGATGAACGGCGGATACGGCTACACCCTCAACAAGTATGACATCTCTGCCAACAGCCGCCGCAGCAACCTCGGTCTGAACTTCGGCGTCACGGTCGGCTTCAATCTGTTCGACGGCAACCGGCGCCGCGAACGCAAGAATGCCCGCATTGCCGTGCAGAACGCTCGCCTGGAACGGGAGCAACTGGAGCAAGCCCTGCGCGCCGACCTCAGCAACCTATGGCAGGCCTACCAAAACAACCTGCAAATGCTGAACCTGGAACGCCAGAACCTTGTGGCTGCCAAGGAGAACCACGAGATTGCCATGGAACGATATATGCTGGGCAACCTCTCGGGAATCGAGATGCGCGAAGCCCAAAAGAGTCTGCTGGATGCAGAAGAACGTATTCTCTCCGCGGAATATGATACCAAATTATGTGAAATCTCCCTACTGCAAATCAGTGGAAAAGTAGCGCGCTATATGGAATAAGCAATATAATCCGTACCTTTGCGCCCGATTTATCAGAATTGAAGCATAATGGGATTATTCATCAGAAAGCCATTCGAGGCACTGCAAGCGGAGGCTAATGCCTCCGGAAAGAAAACATTGAAACGTGTACTTGGTCCGTGGAGCCTTGTTGCCCTGGGCGTGGGAGTCATCATCGGAGCGGGTCTATTCTCCATCACCGGAACGGTGGCGGCAGGCTATACGGGACCGGCCATCACACTGTCCTTTGCCATTGCCGCACTGGGATGCTGCTTCGCCGGACTGTGTTATGCGGAATTTGCGTCCATGATACCCGTAGCCGGCAGCGCATACACCTACTCGTATGCCACGATGGGCGAACTCATCGCCTGGATTATCGGGTGGGACCTGGTACTGGAATACACCGTAGCCGCAACCACGGTAAGCATCAGTTGGAGCCGCTATCTGGTCGTCTTTCTCGAGGGACTGGACATACATCTACCGCAAGCCCTCACCGCCTGTCCCTGGGATGGCGGAGTCGTAAATATCCCCGCCTTCCTTATCGTCGTGCTGATGAGCCTCTTCCTGATACGGGGTACGGAAGGCAGCTCCATCTTCAACGGCTTCATTGTATTCCTGAAGGTTTCCGTCATACTGATTTTTGTCATACTCGGCTGGAAATACATCAATACCGACAACTATACACCTTACATCCCTGCCAATACGGGCGTGCTGGGCGAATATGGCTTCTCCGGCATCCTGCGAGGGGCGGCCATCGTATTCTTCGCCTTCCTCGGGTTCGACGCTGTGAGCACAGCCGCCCAAGAGACGAAGAACCCGAAGCGGAACATGCCTATCGGCATTCTGGTCTCCTTGCTGGTATGCACCGTGCTCTATATGGTTTTTGCCCACGTCATGACGGGAGTGGCACACTACACCGCCTTCAGCGGACAGCAAGGCATTGCTCCCGTTGCCATAGCCATAGAGCACATGGGGCAGGCTGATGCTGCAGGTATCATCCAGCCGGACTATCCCTGGCTGAACCGTGCCATCGTGCTGTCCATTCTGTTCGGATATTGCTCCGTCATCATGGTGACACTGCTGGGACAGAGCCGCGTATTCCTAAGCATGAGCCATGACGGGCTGCTGCCTCCTTTCTTCTCGCATATCAACGAAAAGTTCCGTACTCCGGCACGCAGCAACCTGCTCTTCATGGTACTTGTGGGCCTGCTGGCAGCTTTTGTACCCGCACGGCTGGCCGGAGAGATGACAAGCATCGGCACGCTGATGGCCTTCACGCTGGTCTGTGCCGCTGTACTGGTAGTACGCAGAACCATGCCTGACGTGCCCCGTTCCTTTAAAACCCCACTTGTTCCACTTATCCCCATACTGGGTATTCTTACTTGCCTTTGCATGATGTTGTTCCTTCCTGCCGATACATGGATACGCCTGGTGCTGTGGATGCTCATCGGTCTGGACATCTACGTGGGCTACGGCATGAAGCACAGTAAGCTGGAGCATGGAGGCGACACCCGCCACGGGCAGGTGACCTTGAACATGATTGGACTTATCCTTGCCGTTCTTTGTGTCATCACCGGACTGTGGCACCAACAGACTGTGGGATGGGGAGAAAGCAAAGTGCTGCTGATTATCTCGTTTGTTTTCGCATTCACGCACTGCGCTTACTATATGTGGAGAATCTGGAGGAGATAATAAGCCCTAAATCTCCTCCTTTAAAGATAAACAATCTTTCATCCAAACTACCCCAGCACCCACTTGGTCCGCTTCCCGAAACAACGGTATGCCATTGCCACCAGAAACCAGGAAGTACAGAAAGCGACGACTGCGGCACAAGGTATCTGAAGATAGATAGGAACATGGATAGCACGCATCAGGACTACGCTCGGTCCGGTAAAGAAATAGTGTATCATATAGACTCCAAAACCACAGAGCGTCAAGTTTGCCAATGCTTTCTTGATGCGCTCCGAACGGAAATTGGCCCGCTTGCAAAGCATAAACACGGGGATGGTCATCATTACTACATTCAGCGAACAGTAGGTGAAGAAGAGTTCGAGCATCTCATCCGTAAAATCCGGCAAGGAGGTCATACGACGGAAACCAAGGAATGTTACGGCATAGCCAATGGCAAACATGGGAATGCCGATGCCACAGAGTTGCCGGCCCGTCCAGTTATGGTTCCTCAGATAATGGCCCAACAATAGGTAGCCGTTAAAACCGGCAAAGTAATACAGCATACCGAACGAGTTCCACGAGCAAGTCCCCCAAAGGTACGGAGCGGCAAACTCGGTATAATAAGGCAGCAGCAGTGTCACTCCCCATGCTGCAAGAAACCATAGTTTGGCACGTTCCGAGGCCTTCTCCACCCATGCCGAGAATATCGGAAGATAGAGATAAAGCCCTATCAGCAGATAGATATACCACATGTGTACATCCAATAGAGAGAAATTAAAAGGCATTTCTGCAATATATCCCAGGCTCACTGCCAGAGACTGGCGCATCACTTCCTCACCCGAATAAGGGAAGAAATCCAGAATCACTTTCGGCTCCACTCCCAGCAGTCCCGTTATCCAGGGGAACAGATTGTAAATCACAGACCAGATGAGGAAAGGAAAGAATACGCGGGGGATACGTTTCTTGTAGAATGCCGAGGCGTCACCCCGTACCGGCAACAGCAATGCACCGGTAATCATTACAAAAAGCGGTACGCAAGGACGGAGCGCCGCACCGTAGACAGCTCCCCAGAACTTGATGTCAACAATGTCGGGCGATGTGCCCGGATAGAAGTTAAAAGGGTCTGTGCAATGGCAGCAAACTACTGTAAACATTGCAACAAGGCGTACCACATCCAGCCATACGATGTGTTGTGCCGGAGTTTGTCGTGTAAGAGTTGGTTCCATGTTTTATTAAATTGGTTGTTTGGAGGGCTAAAGATAAAGAAGTTAACCGAGAAATGAAAAGGAGAATGTAACAAAAATACGACAACAAACGAGTTTCAGTTTTATTCTCCTATAGAGAACAATCTGTTTTATCAAGGCAGAACAGAGTGTTCCAATAGGGAAGAACACTTTGTTCCAACATGAAAGAACAGTTTGTTTCTTCCTATTGAAACAATTTGTTTCAACATAAAGGAACAGTTTGTTTTGCTTGATGAAACAGAGTGTTCTATGCCGCGAAACACTTTGTTTTCCTCTACAAAACAAAAAAGCCGTAACAAGATTTTCTCCGTTACGGCTTTCCTTATATTATGCCTTTCTAAAAGGCTTCTGTTTTACTTGCTGCAATTCCAGGGCTTCAGTTGCTTGAAGAAGTCGTTGCCCTTATCGTCCACCAAGATGAATGCAGGGAAGTTCTCCACCTCAATCTTCCAGATAGCTTCCATACCGAGTTCGGGATATTCCACGCACTCAATGCTCTTGATGTTGTTCTGTGCCAAGATAGCGGCAGGACCACCGATAGAGCCCAAGTAGAAACCGCCATACTTTTGGCAGGCATCTGTCACTTGCTGGCTGCGGTTACCTTTGGCAAGCATAATCATGCTGCCGCCGTGGCTTTGGAAGAGGTCTACATACGGGTCCATACGTCCGGCAGTAGTCGGGCCCATGGAGCCGCAAGCCATGCCTTGAGGAGTCTTGGCAGGACCGGCGTAGTAGATGGGATGGTCTTTGATGTACTGCGGCAGGTCTTCGCCACGGTCCAGACGTTCTTTCAGCTTGGCGTGTGCGATGTCACGGCCTACGATAATGGTTCCATTCAGAGACAAACGGGTGGAAACCGGATACTTGGTCAGTTCCTTCAGAATATCGGCCATCGGCTGGTTCAAGTCAATCTTCACCACGTCGCCTTCACCGGCCTTACGGAGTTCTTCGGGAATCAGTTCACCCGGATTGCTGTCGAGCTTTTCAATCCAGATACCTTCTTTATTGATTTTACACTTGATGTTACGGTCGGCAGAGCAGGAAACACCCAGCCCCACGGGACAGGACGCACCGTGACGCGGCAGGCGGATGATGCGGATGTCGTGAGCCAGATACTTGCCGCCGAACTGGGCACCGAGGCCAATCTTATGAGCTTCTTCCAGTACCAGCTTCTCCAGTTCCACATCGCGGAAAGCGCGGCCGAACTCATTGCCGGTAGTGGGTAGGTTATCGTAGAAGTGGGTGGAAGCCAGTTTCACAGTCAGCAAGTTCTTTTCGGCAGAGGTACCGCCGATAACGAATGCGATGTGATAGGGAGGACAAGCTGCCGTACCCAAAGTCTTGATTTTTGAGATAAGGAAGGGAACCAATGTTTCGGGGTTGAGGATAGCCTTTGTCTCCTGGTAGAGATAAGTCTTGTTGGCAGAGCCACCACCCTTGGTTACGCAGAGGAACTCGTACTCCATACCTTCCGTAGCTTCGATGTCAATCTGTGCGGGAAGGTTGCACTTCGTATTCACCTCATCGTACATGGTGAGGGGAGCATTCTGCGAATAGCGCAGGTTCTCTTCGGTATAAGTCTTGTAAACACCCAGTGAGAGAGCTTCTTCATCACAGTAGCCGGTCCATACTTGTTGTCCCTTTTCGCCGTGGATGATTGCCGTACCCGTATCCTGGCAGAAAGGAAGTACCCCCTTGGATGCTACCTCTGCATTGCGCAGGAAGGTGAGTGCCACGTATTTATCGTTATCGCTTGCTTCGGGGTCACTCAGAATCTTAGCAACCTGCTCGTTGTGCGAACGACGCAACATGAACGATACATCACGGAAAGCCGCATTGGCCATTGCCGTCAAACCGTCTTTTTCAATCTTCAGGATAGGTTTTCCTTCAAACTCGCTTACTGACACGTAATCTTTTGTAAGCAGATAATACTCAGTAGTATCTTTCCCCTTCTCGAACATGGGCTGATACTTGAACGGAGGTGTTGTTGCCATAATTACTCGTATATTTAATGTTTAAAAGTGATTCGGGTAGCAAAGGCAGCACAAAACCGCCTTTACCGAGCAAAGGTAAAAACTATTATTGAAATAATTCTTTAATTAGAGTAAAAACGCAACAAATCATAATTAATTTTCTGACACCCGCTGCATCCGCCCTATCAGTTCATCGCCCAGCGCCGTCTTCACCTCAATGTGTTTCAGCACAGCCATTACAAACGGATTGCTTTCAAAGTCGCCGCGTACCTGCTCAAAATCAAGTTCCTTTTCCAAGCGTGAGCCGTCAGCTCCAAAGCCCGTCATGGAAGCCAGTGAAAATTCTTTCTTAGCATCCTCATACACCATGCGGTCGAGGCCAACTACTGCTTCTTTCCATTTTTCGACAATATGTATGACGTCTTCTGCCGTCATACCTTCCGGCTTGATACCATAGAACTCTTCCAACTTCTCATACGCCCAGGTCCATTCGTAGGTATAGTAGTTGCTGTGCATCTTCTCAAACTCGGCATTGATAGACTTCAAGCGATTGACTTTGCTGGACTCAATACCGTCTATCAGCGCATCTATCTCACTCTTTGGGGCTATCAATCCGGAAATATCCACCCATTCGCCGCTGCCAATGGCAGTATCGGGCTTCAAACGGGCACGTATTTCTTCATTGCTCCGGAAGTCAATGCCTTCCAAGCGCTTGATGACAGAGTTTCCGAGGAACTTATGAATGGCTATTTCATAGAAGCGGATACCTTTCACCAAAGCCGAGTTACGTATCTTCGCACTATGGAAAGAATAGATATCCGAAAGCTCGCCACTGGCATGACGCAGATTCTGCAACGTTTCCCGTCCCTTGAACATTTTCTGCACCGTGTAGGGGCTGAGAAGATTATAGTTGATGTAATCCAGTTTGTTCGGGTCGGTACGCCCGTCACGTTTCGGCCACTTCTGGGCATCACGGATGGTACCCACACTACGCAGGTTGACACCGGGTACAAGGTAGGTGGTATTATTCTGCTCTATCAAGTAAGAGAACGGCAGGTTCGAAGTATCAGAATGGTTGACATGGCGCCCCATTACCAAGGAAAACGCTCCCACCCTTGCAGGCCACAAGATGTACGAATCGGAAGTCGTCTTGGCACCACGCTCCAAAGTGCCTTGATGGATAGGCCCTAACTTATACATATGGTTGCTCTGATTGGACCCCGAACCGGCATTCATAAAGGAAAACATACCGGCAATCAGCAACGTGGATTTATGGTGTGTCACCGTATAAGGTCCGGCAAAAATAGCGCACGCCTCCCCGTTCTCTCCCTGGCAGTTGCTGAAAAACAAAGAATCCGAAGCAGAGTAGTTGTGTCCCAACTTGCATGCCTGCCCCACGAAGCAGCGGCTCAGCATAGCTCCGTCATCTACATGAGACCCGGTAGAGATGATGAAATCATCACAAATCACCCCATGCCCGATGTGTACCGGCGCCACCTCGTTGCTGTTGATGCTTCCGTTATACAGACGGCATGTACCACAGATGCGGCAATAATCACCGATGCGCACATTCTTTATGGAACCGGTGTTCAATATCATTACATGGTTCCCGATGCTTCCTACAGCAGAAGCATGTTTGTTGGAATAAAAATCCGTGATTTCCTTCATCCGTGCAATCAGCTCCGGGCGATGGCGGTAAAGCGCCAGAATATAGGCTTGGTGTGCGGAGAGTTTATCATTAATCATTCACCTTGTCGTCCAGCAGGAAAATCGTCTTACAAAGGCCGTCCTTGGGACTTAGGTGGCGGCTCACCACCGATGCGCCGCCGCCCAGCAACACGGCGGGGATAGCGTGCAGATCGAAACCGGCTTCCATCGTGGCGGACAGCAGATGTTCGGTGTACTTGCGACCTTGTTTGTTCACAATGTCGCGCACCGTATCGCTGACCGTGCAGGGGTGACCTGCCAGCATATTTTCGATTTGGGCATCCGTGAGGGACAGCCCGGTTTCTCGCCGCACCTGCTCCCGGATGTCATCCACGCAGCGGATCATGCCGAGTTCCAGACTGTGCGCGGTGTCAGCCGCAGGGATGGCGTTGTCGATGCGCATGAGGTCCACTGTCCAGCCACCCAAGTCCATGAGGAGCATGGACGGTTCGTCCTGCAAAAGCCCGACTTCGGTCATAAGGGCGGCGTAGCCTTGAGGGAAGACAGCAACTTCCTCGATGGTAATGCTGTACTCCACGCCCTCGAATTTGAAATTCACGGGCTGGTTGCTCCGCAGCAGATACTCTCTGAACTTGGGTTTGTCGCGCCCGAAACTGGTCAGCGGCAGACCCGCCGCAATGCGCACCGAACATTCGGGCGGCAGACCGCGCTGCTGAATTTCTTTGGCAATCGCCGCCAGCGTCAGCAGATAGTAGTTGTCGTTCGCCGTCTTATCCCGCTGGATAGGCTGCCGCCCGGAGCCACAAACAAAAAAGCACCCGCCAAACTCTAAGAGTCCTTGGCGGGTGTAGGGTTCGTGTTCTCCGTAGCTTGTCAGCCCTGCCGGGAACGAGCAGTGGGCTGTTTTGATGGCGTAGTAGCCGTGGTCAATACCGATAATGATGCTCATAGTGAAAATCCTCCTTATTATAATAGGTATAAAATGGAAAACTTGAAAACAAACTGAAAACTGTCGAAAAAAACGAAAAATCCCCGCAGCCAACAGGAAATTGGCTGCGAGGAAATTGAAAACATTCTGAAAACAGCAGGATTTATTCTGTTTTTTCTCAAAAAAATTGCCCCCTCCCCTGCCAAATTCCAGAAATCGGCAGAAAAGTGGGAATCAAGGTGGGCAAACCGCCCCAAAATGGTTGGACAACACTGTAAAACCAGTGTCCAAAAAATCGGTTGGCGAAAATTGCCATTTTTTGGCGTTACAACAAAGAAATAAGCCTGTGACATCTTTTTTGTCACAGGCTTATGGTCGGAGTGACGGGATTCGAACCCACGGCCTCTTGGTCCCGAACCAAGCGCGCTACCAACTGCGCTACACCCCGTAAAGAAAAAACCGCAGCAGCTGGGCTGCTGCGGTGTGGTTGGGGATGAGAGGATCGAACTCCCACGGGCGGAGTCAGAGTCCGCTGCACTACCATTATGCGAATCCCCATCGGGTTTGTGTCTTGGGCGTCTGCCCTCAACGCTCATATATTATAGCGTGCCCGATGGGATTTGTCAACGCCTTTTTTGAAAAAACTTCAATTTTTTCTCCAAAATTTTCAGTTCTTCAGAATTCATCGCTGCTGCGTCAATCGTTTTCTGCTATCCGGTGCAGGTCGATCAGCTTAACAGCCGGCGGCACTTTTATTCCTTGGGCTGATACCGTATGTCCGACACGGTGTACACCGTAATGAAGGCCTGCGGGTCCTCGCGGTTCATGTAGCTCATCAGCTTCTGGTATTCGGCCTTGTCCACAATCGTGATGATCTCGCGGCGCTTCTGCATATTGTACGCGCCGTAGGATTCATACACCGTCGCGCCGCTGTGCAGGTCCTCAATGATGAACCGGCGCAGTTCTTCTTCCTTCCCGGTGATGATGCAGACGCGGCGCTTGATGTTATGGTCAAAGATAAAGTGGTCGAGCACAAGCCCGTTAAAATAGGTACCCAGCACGCTTAAAACCACGGTCTTTTTGTCGTAGACCAGCGCGGCGGAGAGCGCCACGCAGATGCCGGACAGCGACATGGCCTTGCCCAGGTCCATGTGCAGGTATTTGTTCATGATCTTGGCGACGATGTCCAGCCCGCCCGACGAGGCGTTGCGGTTGAACAGGATGCTCAGCCCCACGCTGACGACGAGGATGTAGCACAGCACGTCCAGCTCCTGGCTGTCAGTCAGGGAGCCGAGGTTCGGGAAGAGCCGCTCGAACAGGCCGATAAACGCCGGGAGCAGGATGCTGGTGTAGACCGTCTTGGCACCGAACTCCCGCCCGCAGGTCAGAAACCCGATGACGAGCAGCACGACATTCAAAATCATCGTGATGGCTGACAGCGGCAGCGGCACAAAGTTTGCCAGCACGATGCCCAGACCCGAGATGCTACTGACCGAGGCATGGCTGGGCACAAGGAAGAAGTAGACCGCCGCCGCAATGATGGCCACGGCTCCGGTCAGGATGGCAAGTTCCCGCACCGCCGCGGCGGTGGGCACAGCTTTTTGTTCATCGGCAGACCCTCACGATTCCTTGATGCGCTTGCCGTGGCGCATTTTTCTAAACGTTGTCATTTTGTTTCCTCTTTCTTAGTAGTATCGTACCACCTTAGTAGTATCGTACCACAAGACGGCACAGTGCAC
>ENA-OQCU01000651-OQCU01000651.1-human-gut-metagenome-genome-assembly--contig:-NODE-651-length-14878-cov-3.890787_pt1 | contig 14878 bp, 13 predicted proteins | sample MGYA00242504_ERZ504590 | MGnify/ENA primary metagenome ERZ504590 (study PRJEB26092, sample SAMD00036318) | human gut metagenome | host: Homo sapiens | study: EMG produced TPA metagenomics assembly of... | reverse complement strand
GATGGAATGGACAGCTATCTTGAAAGCGTGAGAAGTCAGTGGGAGGAATATAAGCAATGACACTTGAATTGGAGGGGCTTACAAAAGTTTATAAGGATAAAACTGCGCTGGATGATGTGTCTTTTTCATTTACACCCGGCATATATGGGCTTTTGGGACCTAATGGAGCCGGTAAATCAACTATGATGAATCTCATTTCTGACAATCTGACTCCATCAAAAGGCCGTGTGCTGCTTGACGGAAGGGGCATAGACGAGCTTGGAAGTGAATACAGGAAGCTTCTCGGATATATGCCGCAGCAGCAGAATATATATCCGGAGCTTAGTCTTAGGCGCTTTCTTTACTTTATGGCATCCCTGAAAGGGTTAAAAAAGAGTGAAGCCGGTAAAGATATAGAGCAACTATGTGCGCATGGATAAAGCTTGATGATGTTCTTGGAAAAAAGGCTTGGCGCTTTTTCGGGTGGAATGAAGCATGAGAGCACTGATAGCACAGGCACTCATAGGCAATCCCGGCATCCTTATACTGGATGAGCCAACGGCGGGGCTTGACCCAAAGGAGAGAATCAGAATCCGCAATCTGATATCAGAGGTTGCAAAGGACAAGATTGTTATTATTGCGACTCATGTGGTTACGGATGTAGAGTTTATCGCCAAAGAGATAGTTATGTTAAGCAACGGTAAAATAATAAGGAGTGGTTCTCCGTCAAAAGCTGCTTAAGGAGCTGGATGGAAAGGTATGGAATATCTTTTTATCGGATAATGAGATAGATGAGGTAAACACCGGATACAAGGTGAGCAATATTTCAAGGGATGCAGACGGTGTCATAGCCCGCATTATTGCCGATTCGTATGATGGCAGATGGCAGAAGGAGGCTGTGAGGCCAAATCTTGAGGACTTGTATTTGTATCTTAATGGGGACTGAAAATGGATATAGTAAAAAACGAAATATGTAAACTATTGACTAAAAGAACAGTGCTTATTCTTTTGTTTTTGCTTGTTCTTAATCCTATTCTTGGACTGTATACCATGAATACCGTAAATGATGATGGGTATACAGGTAAGGACTACAGCGCGCTGTATGGCGAAATAAGCAATTACAGCCGTGAGGAGGTTTTGCCGGAAATTGAACAGAGGCAGATGACGGCAGAAGCTTACGGCAGGATTAGTCTGTGCAGCAGGGTATACAAGGAAGCATTGGCATGTCTTTCTTATGATGAGTATCTGGACTCTGTCAATGAAAAGGCTGACGAGATTTCGATTATGAATAAGTTTTCCGGCAATGGAGGCTTTGCAGAGAAAAATGCTGCTAAAACGAGCAGAGTCTACGGTAAGCTTAAAGGTACAGTGCCTGAGGTTATTGATGCATCGGGACTTTTGAATATTACAGACAATGAGCTCACGGATTATGTGGCTGTGATTATGCTTTTTATCATTGCACTCAATATTGTGTTTTATGAAAAAATGCGAGAACCAGCTTGCATTGCTTAGAACAACTGCAAGGGGCAGAAGGCAGCTTATGGCGTCAAAGTCATTTGTGATGATTATGGCGGTCGTGCTTATCACCTTGCTGTTGTATGGCATCAATGCAGTCATAAGCATGTGCTTTTACAATCCGATAAATCTGAAAGTCCGCTTCAAAGTGTTTATCTGTACTATGGCAGTCCGTTTAAGCTTAGTATAGGACAATTTCTGGCATGCTATTTTCCTGTGAAAATAATAAGCTTTATATTGCTTGGCTTGTTTTTTATGCTGATATGCGCAGCGCTTGACAATATTATATTTGTGTTCGTTGCTTCTGCAGTGACCGTGGTTATTGAGGCTATCTGCTACACAACGATATCAGGAACCAGCTTCCTAGCCTTCCTTAAGTACATAAATATCATGTACGGAGTCAGGACAGGCAGACTTTTTTCTGATTATGTCAATATCAATCTGTTTGGATATCCGCTTAATACCGGGGTATTGTATGGCTTGTTCTGGCTTGTGTGTATAGCTGTATGTATTTTTGCGGTTACAAATTATCTCAATTCGGTGCATGAAAAGAAGCTGCTTTTACTGCCCGGCTTTGCCTGCGGTAAAAATACAGGCTGTCATACATCTTTATTTTTGCACGAATGCTATAAGGCACTTGTTACGGGAAAAGTGTTACTTATATTGATTGCGGCAGCTCTTTTTGTGGTATGGTGGAATCCGGCAGAGAAGCTTTCCTATGACTCGGTTGATGAGGTGTATTACAAGGAATATATGGACAAATATTATGGACCTTAACTGCCAAAACCAATGAGCTTCTGGATGAAGAAAGAGTAAAATACGACAGACTGTCAGATAACATTGCTTACGATATGGCACAGGGGAAGAGTGAAAGCTATATCAATATAAAGTACAAGGATGAACTGTGCAGACAGGAGGCATTCAACAAGCTTACAGCACATGTGGATTATCTTAAGACGTTAAATGAGGGCTGGCTGTTTTTTGAAAAGGGCTATGATATCCTTACCGACAGAACAGACTTCAAAAACCGTGATACAGCACAGGCCTTTGTGTATGTTATTCTCATAATAGCAATAGCCTGCGGTATATGCGGAGCGGATTATGCAAACCATGAAATCAGTCTTTTAAGGACTACCCGCCGTGGCAGGAAACAGCATATGGGAATCAAATGCATACTTGGCTTTTTGGGCACTGTCACAGCATTTGCACTTGTATACATTGTGCGGCTGTGCAATGTGCTTTCGGCATATGGCACGCAGGGGCTTAATGCTCCGGCGGCAAGTATGGAGCATCTGTGGCGTGTTTCGCAGAATATATCGGTAGGGCAGTATATACTTATCATAATGCTGATGCGCTTTATAGGGGGATTGCTGGTCAGTCTGTTTGTTTTTGCGATGTTTAAATACTTAAGAAGCGGCATGTCTGTGATTATATCATGCGTCCTTTTTATTGTGCTGCCACTGGCGCTTGTGGCTTTTGGGGTGACGAATGCGCAGTATCTTCTGTTTAATCCGCTGCTCATTGGAAATATATTCTAAAATATATTTTGAATTCACTAGGAAAAACATTACAGATTGTTCCAATGAAATAGATAAAAGCATCTGTCCGGAAAAAAACCGGATAGATGCTTTTTACTATAGGACAAAGTTATAATTTTTTATAAAAATCTGTGATGCGGTCCATGCGTGCCCCCATATTCATAAGCAGTGCATCCGCAATAGTAATTGCAGCCATAGCTTCAACAACAACAACAGCACGTGGCACGATAATCGGGTCATGACGTCCCTTGATGGAAATCTCTATATCTTCACCGGATTTATTTACAGTGTGCTGTGTAGCTGCGATTGAAGGAGTAGGCTTTATGGCAGCTCTGAAAATAAGCGGTGAGCCGTCTGTCATGCCGCCGAGAGTACCACCGGAGTGATTTGTCTCTTTTGAAACAGCGCCATCCATCATAATAAAGGCATCATTGTTTGTAAGTCCGGTTGCCTTTGCTGCATCAAAGCCATCGCCGATTTCGAAGCCCTTTACAGCTCCGATAGACATAATAGCTTTTGCCAGATTGGCATCAATTTTCTCGAATACAGGATCACCGAGCCCGACAGGAAGACCTGTGATGACACATTCACACACACCGCCTGAGGAATTGAGTGATTTAAGGCATTCCTCCAGATATTCAGAAGCTTTTAGCGCTGCATCGGCATCAGGCATATAAAGTGAATTGTTGTAAATCTCATGGGCATCAAAATTAACCTCATTAATTGTAACAGGACCTATTGATCTGGTGTATGTAAGAAATTTTATGCCAAGGCCCGAGAGCATCTTTACAGCGATAGCACCTGCTGCAACACGGCCTATTGTCTCGCGTCCCGAAGAACGACCTCCACCTCTGTAGTCTCTGAAGCCGTATTTTTCATCAAAGCAAAAGTCAGCATGCCCCGGACGATAGTATGAAGCAATCTCACTGTAATCCTTTGATTTCTGATTTTTATTCCACACAACCATAGAAACAGGTGTACCTGTAGTCTTTCCCTCAAACACACCGGAGAGAATTTCAACCGCATCATCCTCCTTGCGCGGAGTAGTGAACTTAGACTGTCCCGGCTTTCTTCTGTTTAAGAATATCTGAATATCCTCCTCACACAGCTCAAGCCCCGCAGGAACGCCGTCCACAACGACACCTAAGCCCTTTCCGTGTGATTCTCCCCATGTTGTTACCTTAAAATATTTCCGTATGATGAACCTGCCATGATGGTCTCCTTTTTATAATAATAGGTATATTATAAGTAATACCAAGTTGAATAGTCAAGAAAACTATGATATTATTTTATTTAGATAACTTTCGAACTATGTTTGTATATAATTATGTATATATGTAACTATATTTACGTGCCGTCCTCAGGACCACAATGAAGCAATGCTACAACGACTACAATAAGACAGCAAAAGAGGGAGAAAACATGGAATTTAACGGGGTATTTCACCAGGCATATGACAACTACTGCTATCCTTTAAATGAGGATGAATTAATCATAAATATAAAGACCGGTTATGATGTGAAGGAAGTAAATATCATACTCGGTGACCCGTTCGCAGCCGGTATCTTAGGCGGTGGGGAGACCTGGAATGGAGATAAGCAGCCGATAATATTTAAAAAGAAATTAAAGCACCAGATATGGTGGACCACCACGGTAAAGCCACCATTCAAGAGACTTAAATATTTTTTTGAGCTCATCACAGAGGATGAGAGATGGTTTTACTTTGAGGATGGCTTCGTGAGTGCAGAGCAGATGGCACTTGAGGGCAGAAGTCGCCAGTGCTTTGTATTCCCGTGGATGAATCCGTGTGATATTCCGGTCACACCGAAGTGGGTAAATGACACTATATGGTATCAGATATTTCCGGATAGATTCTGCAATGGAGACCACTCGATAGATCCTGATTATGTTGTTCCGTGGAGAAACAGGGGAAAGGTCAAAAATGAGGAGTGCTTCGGCGGAGACCTCGCCGGAATCATTAAAAAGCTTGATTACTTAAAGGAGCTTGGAATAAACGGAATCTACCTGACACCGATAAATGAGTCACCGAGCAATCATAAGTATGATACAACGGATTATGCAAAGATAGACCCGCGCTTTGGAGATGAAGAGACCTTTAAGAGGCTTGTGCTAGAAGCCCATAAGCGTGATATGAGAATAATGCTTGACGGAGTGTTCAACCACTGTGGCTATTATTTTGCACCGTGGCAGGATGTTTTAGCAAAGGGGACAGATTCAGAATATTACGACTGGTTTATGATCAATGAATGGCCTCTTGACTTTAAGCATGGAGCGGCCAAAAAGGGTCAGTTTTATACGTTTGGATTTTTGACAATATGCCAAAGCTAAATACAAATAATCCGGCGGTGCGAAAATACTTTATCGATATCTGTGCCAACTGGGTAGAAAATTATCATATAGACGGACTGCGCCTTGATGTGGCAAATGAGGTGTCACACCGCTTCTGCAAGGAGCTTAGGGCAAGGCTTAAGGAAATCAATCCGGATATTTACATTTTGGGAGAAATATGGCATAATGCTCTTCCGTGGTTGCGTGGAGATGAGTTCGATGCGGTTATGAACTATCCGCTTGGAGAGAGCATAAAGGATTTCTGGATAGATAAGAGCCAGACAAATCAGGATTTTGAGTATACCATAAACAGATGTTATACCAACTACATGCAGCAGACCAATGATGTGCTTTTCAATCTGCTTGATTCACATGATACAAAGCGCCTTCGCTCTGATACAAAGAATCTCGACCAGTACTTTGCACAGCTTGCAGTGCTTTTTGCCATGCCGGGCAGCCCATGTATATATTACGGCACTGAGATTGCCATGCCGGGCAGCTATGACCCTGACTGCAGACGATGTATGCCGTGGGATGATATTGAGGCAGGCAGGTTTAAGGAGCGCATTGAGATGGTATCAAAGCTCATTCATTTAAGGGCGAGTGAGCCGCTTTTAAAGGGCAGAAACTTCCATTTCCCTGACGATTTTGCTGACAATCCAAGGGTAATCCAGTTCAGAAAGATGGGTTGGGTGGATACATATGTGGAGGTTATAGTCAACTGCTCTGATGAGGATATTGAGGTGCCAAAGGACGGCGAGGTACTTTTTGAGAGGCATTGCATAGATACCACACTGCTGACCAACGGAATATTAATCAGAAAAATCGTGGGCAATGGCGATAAGTAAAAGAAACAGGAGAATTAAACGAAAATATGGCTAAATATGAGTTACTAAAACAAGAGGGACGTGCCAAGAGAGGTACATTCCATACTGTGCATGGAGATATACAGACACCTGTATTTATGAATGTAGGAACAGTAGGTGCGATAAAGGGCGCTGTCTCTACGGACGATTTAAAGGAGATAAAGTGTCAGGTTGAGCTGTCAAATACATATCACCTGCATGTAAGAACCGGAGACAAAATCATTAAAGAGCTTGGAGGACTGCACAAATTCATGGTGTGGGACAGACCAATCCTTACAGATTCCGGCGGATTCCAGGTGTTTTCACTGGCAGGTCTTCGCAAAATAAAGGAGGAGGGCGTGTACTTCAACTCGCATATTGACGGTGCCAAGATTTTTATGGGACCTGAGGAGAGCATGCAGATACAGTCAAACCTCGGCTCCACGATAGCTATGGCATTTGACGAGTGCCCATCGAGTGTTGCAGACAGACAGTATGTGACAAACTCTGTAAACAGGACCGCGCGCTGGCTTGAGAGGTGCAAAAAGGAGATGGCACGCTTAAACAGCTTACCGGATACTATCAACAAGGAGCAGCTTTTATTCGGTATCAATCAGGGAGCTATTTATGATGATATAAGAATTGACCATGCAAAGCGCATTTCTGAGCTTGAGCTGGATGGATATGCTGTCGGCGGACTGGCGGTAGGAGAGAGCCATGAGGAGATGTACCATATTCTTGATGAAACAGTGCCTTATCTGCCTGTTAATAAACCTACATACCTGATGGGAGTAGGAACTCCTGCCAATATACTTGAGGGTGTAGAGAGAGGAATCGACTTCTTTGACTGTGTATACCCAAGCAGAAACGGCCGTCACGGACATGTATACACGAATCACGGCAAGCTTAATCTGTTCAACCAGAAGTATCAGAAGGATATGCGCCCTATTGAGGAGGGCTGTAACTGTCCTGCCTGCCGCACATATTCGCGTGCATATATCAGGCATCTTTTAAAGGCAAAGGAGATGCTCGGAATGAGACTGTGCGTGCTCCATAATTTGTATTTCTACAACAACATGATGGAGGAGATAAGGGATTCACTTGATGCAGGCCGTTTTGCCTCATACAAGGCTGAAAAGCTCTATGGAATGACACAGGGAGAGCAGAGCTAGCAGATAAATATAAAAAATCTCGAAAATGATAAAAAATCCTTGCCGTTAGCACGTTTAACGTGTATTATGGTAATAGTGCTTAAAACACATCAATTATAGAATATTTAGGAGGAACAATTGATGACATCAATTTTAGCAAACGGTCAGGCAGCAGGAACAGTTGGAATGATTGTCTGGTTAGTAGTACTTTTCGCAGTTATGTATTTTCTTATGATCCGTCCACAGAAGAAGGAGCAGAAGAAAAAGGAGCTAATGCTTAAAGAGGTTGCACAGGAGACACAGTTCTTACAACAAGTGGATTTTACGGTACAGTTATCGATATCGAGGACGATACTGTAATCGTTGAGTTTGGTAACAACAAGAACTGCCGTATTCCAAATGCAGAAGTCAGCTATCGCTGACCTTGAGAAAGCAGAGGATTCAGCTAAAATAATGCAGATTTTGTAAAGCCGTCACATAAGTGGCGGTTTTCTTATTATCCGCATCTCTTGCAATAATAATAAAAAACTGTTATTATAGTATGCAGTTATTATAAGCTACAGTTATAAATTGCATGAAAAAAGTAAAAATATCCCGGCATATTGAAATAACTACTTTAATGCTTTAATATAAGAATATGTATTTTTATGTAAAAGAGGTAAGAAATTATGGAATATAAAGTTGGTGTAATTTCCGGAGACGGAATCGGACCGGAGATAGTCACTGAGGCAAAAAAGGTATTGTACAAAATAGCAGACAAGTATGGACACAGCTTCAACTACACAGACATCCTTATGGGTGGCTGCTCAATTGATGCTACAGGTGTTCCTCTTACAGATGAGGCTATTGCGACTGCACTTGATTCAGATGCGGTGCTGATGGGTTCTATCGGTGGCAACACAGCCACATCACCATGGTACAAGCTGGCACCTGAGCTTCGTCCGGAGGCAGGACTTTTAAAGCTTAGAAAGTCACTCAATCTGTTTGCAAATCTTAGACCGGCATATCTGTACAAGGAGCTTGCTGCAGCATGTCCGCTCCGTAGCGATATCATCGGAGACGGCTTTGATATGATGATTATGCGTGAGCTTACAGGAGGTCTTTACTTCGGAGCCAGAGAGACAAAAGAGGTGGATGGAGTTGTTACGGCCACAGATACACTGACATACAATGAGAATGAAATCAGAAGAATCGCAAAGCGAGGCTTTGATATAGCCATGAAGAGAAGGAAAAAGGTCACATCTGTAGACAAGGCAAATGTGCTTGATTCTTCCAGATTATGGAGAAAGATCGTCGAGGAGGTCGCTAAGGATTATCCGGAGGTTACATACGAGCATATGCTTGTTGATAACTGTGCAATGCAGCTTGTAAAGGATCCTAAGCAGTTTGATGTTATCCTTACAGAGAATATGTTTGGCGATATTTTATCAGATGAAGCAAGTATGGTGACAGGCTCGATCGGTATGCTTTCATCAGCAAGCCTTAATGATACAAAGTTCGGACTTTACGAGCCAAGTGGCGGATCTGCTCCTGATATCGCAGGAAAGGGCATTGCAAATCCTATCGCAACAATCCTTTCAGCAGCCATGATGCTTCGCTATTCATTTGATCTGGACAAGGAAGCACAGGCAATCGAGGATGCTGTAAAGCAGGTGCTTAAGGAGGGCTACAGGACAATCGACATCATGCCACAGCCGGGTGAGACTACAGAGGGTATCACACAGGTAGGCACAGCACAGATGGGTGATCTCATCGCAGAACGTGTGTAGCTGCATGACTTATAATAGACAGCTAACAGGTTATAGATATGCAGATTGTTGTGTATACAGTAGTAATGATGAAGTACTCAAAGAAATAGTCGGAGATAAATAAGGAGATAAAATATGATAAGTGATAACGCAAGAGCCGGAATGCAGCAGGCACCGGCAAGAAGTTTATTTAATGCTCTTGGTTTTACACCGGAGGAAATGAAAAAGCCTATGGTCGGAATCGTAAGCTCATTCAATGAGATTGTTCCGGGCCATATGAATATAGATAAAATCGTTGAGGCTGTAAAGCTTGGAGTTGCAGAGGCAGGAGGAGTGCCTGTAGTATTTCCTGCAATTGCAGTCTGCGATGGTATTGCAATGGGACATGTGGGTATGAAATATTCCCTTGTCACAAGAGATCTGATTGCTGATTCTACAGAGTGTATGGCAATCGCTCATCAGTTTGATGCACTTGTAATGGTTCCAAACTGTGACAAGAACGTGCCGGGACTTCTGATGGCGGCTGCACGTCTTAATCTGCCTACAGTATTTGTATCAGGCGGTCCAATGCTTGCTGGCCACGTAAAGGGCAGAAAGAGAAGTCTTTCATCGATGTTTGAGGCTGTCGGCTCATACGCTGCTGGTACTATGACTGAGGATGATGTATGTGAGTATGAGAACAAGGTATGTCCTACCTGCGGTTCATGCTCGGGAATGTACACAGCCAACTCTATGAACTGTCTTACAGAGGCACTCGGTATGGGACTTCGCGGAAACGGAACAATACCTGCTGTATATTCAGAGCGTATCCGTCTTGCAAAGCATGCGGGAATGGCTGTTATGGATATGTACAACAAGGGTATCAAGGCGAGAGATATCATCACAAAGGATGCAATAATGAACGCACTCACAGTTGATATGGCACTCGGCTGCTCTACAAACTCTATGCTTCATCTTCCGGCTATCGCTCATGAGATAGGCTTTGATTTTGATATCAGCTTTGCAAATCCAATCAGTGAGAGGACACCAAATCTCTGCCACCTTGCCCCGGCAGGCCCTACATATATGGAGGACTTAAATGAGGCCGGCGGTGTGTGGGCTGTCATGAAAGAGCTTGCTGATATCGGACTTTTAAATACAGACTGTATGACTGTTACAGGAAAGACAGTTGGAGAGAATATAAAGAATGCAGTCAATAGAGACCCTGAGGTCATCAGACCGGTAGACAATCCATATTCAAAAACCGGAGGACTTGCAGTGCTTAAAGGAAATCTGGCTCCGGACGGCTCTGTAGTAAAGCGTTCAGCAGTTGTCGATGAGATGATGGTTCATGAGGGCCCTGCAAGAGTATTTGACTGCGAGGAGGATGCAATTGCAGCAATAAAGGGCGGCAAGATCGTAGAGGGTGATGTGGTTGTCATCAGATACGAGGGACCAAAGGGCGGCCCTGGAATGAGAGAGATGCTTAACCCTACATCCGCTATTGCCGGAATGGGACTTGGAAGCTCTGTAGCACTCATCACAGACGGACGTTTTTCAGGAGCTTCAAGAGGAACTTCAATAGGTCATGTTTCACCTGAGGCCGCAGTAGGCGGACCAATTGCCCTGGTTGAAGAGGGAGATATCATAAAGATTGATATTCCAAACATGAAGCTTGAGCTCGATGTGTCAGACGAGGTGCTTGCTGAGCGTAAGGCAAAGTGGCAGCCAAGGGAGCCGAAGGTTACAACAGGCTATTTGAAGAGATACGCAGCGCTTGTTACATCAGGAAACAGAGGAGCCATCCTTGCACTTCCGGGCGAGCAGAACGCGTAGTATAAATTTTGATAGAAAATTCAGTACGAATAAGGCTTTTACCTATTATCGTAAAGGATTCGTATAAGAAAAAGAGGAATACAAGATGCAGTTAACAGGATCACAGGTTATTATAGAATGCTTAAAAGAACAGGGTGTTGACACAGTATTCGGTTATCCGGGAGGAGCCATCCTTAATGTCTATGACGAGCTCTACAAGCATCCGGAGATTAAGCATGTGCTGACCTCACATGAGCAGGGAGCAAGCCATGCGGCCGACGGCTATGCGAGAAGCACCGGAAAAGTTGGCGTCTGTCTGGCTACAAGCGGACCGGGGGCGACAAATCTGGTCACAGGAATTTCGACAGCATACATGGATTCGATTCCAATCGTCGCAATCACATGTAATGTCGGAGTCTCGTTACTTGGAAAGGACAGCTTTCAGGAGATAGATATTGCCGGAATTACAACGCCTGTAACTAAATACAGCTTTATTGTAAAGGATATAGAGAAGCTTGCAGATACAATACGCAGAGCTTTCAATATAGCAAGAAAAGGCAGACCGGGTCCTGTACTTGTGGATATTCCAAAGAATGTTACGGCAGATCTGGTAGAGTACACCAAACAGGAAATCAAGCTTCCTGAGCGTGTGACAGAAACTATTACAGACAGTGACATTGATAATGCAATTGAACTCATAAAAGCATCCAAAAAGCCATATATATTTGTAGGAGGCGGAGTGGTTCTCTCCGGAGCAAGCAAAGAGCTTAAGGAATTTGTAGACAAGGTGAATGCACCTGTTTGCGATACGCTCATGGGCAAGGGTGCATATGACGGCACAAGTGATAACTACACAGGCATGCTTGGTATGCATGGCACAAAGACCTCAAACCTTGGAGTTTCAGAGTGCGACCTTTTGATTGCGATTGGTACACGTTTTTCGGACAGAGTGCTTGGCAATCCTAAAAAGTTTGCAGACCAGGCCAAGATATTACAGTTTGATGTAGACGCAGCAGAGATTAATAAAAATATCCGTGTTACATCGAGTGTTATAGGCGATGTGAAGGAAATACTTACACGCATCAACAAAAAGCTCACACAGCTTGACCACAATTCATGGGTTGAGCATGTGCTTGCATATGCAAAGACTTTTCCTCTTACATATCACAAAGAGGGACTTAGCGGACCATTTGTTATTGAAAAAATTCTATGAAATGACAAAAGGAAATGCTATAATGGTTACTGAGGTCGGTCAGCATCAGATGTGGGCAGCCCAGTATTACAAATACAGTAAGCCGAGAACTCTTCTTACATCAGGAGGTCTTGGTACCATGGGATACGGTCTCGGTGCTGCAATCGGTGCCCAGACAGCTAATCCAGACAGGACTGTAGTCAATATTGCAGGTGACGGATGCTTCAGAATGAACATGAACGAGCTTGCAACAGCTTCAAGAGAAAAGCTTCCTCTTATCGAGGTTATAATAAACAACCATGTACTTGGAATGGTACGCCAGTGGCAGACTCTTTTTTACGAGAAGCATTACTCGGCAACCGTACTTGATGATGGGGTGGATTATGTAAAGCTTTCAGAAGCAATGGGAGCCACCGCACGACGTGTTAAGACCCAGGAAGAATTTGAAAAAGCATTTGCAGATGCCTTAAAGAGCAAGACACCGTTTGTCATTGATTGTATCATTGATTCAGATGACAAGGTATGGCCTATGGTTGCACCGGGCAAGCCTATCGACGAGTCTTTCGATGAAGAGGACTACAATGCGACACAAGGAGGAAATTAGAGTGAGTAGAGTTTACAATTTTTCAGCAGGACCTGCAGTTTTACCTGAGGAGGTATTGCAGGAAGCAGCAGCAGAGATGATGGATTATAAGGGAAGCGGAATGTCGGTTATGGAGATGAGCCACAGATCTAAATGGTTTGATGACATTATCAAGGATGCCGAGAAGGATCTCCGCGAGCTTATGAATATACCTGACAATTACAAGGTGCTTTTCCTTCAGGGTGGTGCTTCACAGTTCTTCGCTGAGGTACCGATGAACCTTATGAAAAATAAAAAAGCAGGATACATTATCACAGGTCAGTGGGCTAAAAAGGCGTTTGCCGAGGCTAAGATTTACGGAGATGCCGTAGAGCTTGCTTCGTCTGCAGATGAGACCTTCTCATACATACCTGACTGCTCAGATTTACCAATCACAGATGATATGGATTATGTATACATTTGCGAGAACAATACTATCTACGGAACAAAGTACAAGAAGCTTCCAAACACAAAGGGTAAGAACCTTGTAGCTGATGTATCTTCATGCTTCTTATCAGAGCCTGTAGATGTATCAAAATATGCTGTTATCTATGGCGGAGTACAGAAGAATGTAGGACCTGCCGGAGTAGTTATAGCAATTATCAGAGAGGACCTTATCACAGATGATTGTCTACCGGGCACACCAACCATGCTCAAGTGGAAGACTCAGGCCGATAATGATTCTCTTTACAATACACCACCATGCTACGGCATCTATATCTGTGGCAAGGTCTTCAAATGGCTGAAGAAGATGGGCGGTCTTTCAGTTATGAAGGAGAGAAATGAGGAGAAGGCCAAGATTCTCTACGATTTCCTTGATCAGAGCAAGCTCTTTAAGGGAACAGTAAGAAAAGAGGACAGATCACTCATGAATGTTCCGTTTGTAACAGGAGATGCAGAGCTTGATGCCAAGTTTGTAAAGGAGGCAACTGCAGCCGGATTTGTAAACCTTAAGGGACACCGTACAGTTGGCGGAATGAGAGCATCTATCTACAATGCTATGCCAAAAGAGGGCGTTGAGAAGCTTGTAGAGTTTATGAAGAAGTTTGAGGAGGAGAATGCATAATGTTTAATTACACATGCTTAAACCCAATCGCAGGAGTAGGCCTTGACCTGTTCTCTGACGATTATAAAAAGGTTGATGATATTAAGGATGCAGATGCAGCACTTGTAAGAAGTGCCGCTATGCATGACATGGAGCTTGGTGACAAGGTGCTTGCTGTGGCAAGAGCAGGAGCAGGAGTAAACAATATTCCGCTTGACAAGTGTGCCGAGCAGGGAATCGTTGTATTCAACACACCGGGAGCCAATGCAAATGGTGTTAAGGAGCTTGTGTTTGCCGGAATGCTTTATGCATCAAGAGATATCGTTGGAGGTATCGACTGGTGTCTTGCAAACCAGAACGATGAGAATATTGCAAAGACAGCCGAGAAGCAGAAAAAGAACTTTGCAGGAACAGAGATTTCAGGAAAGAAGCTCGGTGTTATCGGACTTGGAGCCATCGGTGTACTTGTTGCAAATGCTGCCGTACATATGGGCATGGATGTTTACGGATATGATCCATACATCTCAGTAAATGCCGCATGGAATCTTTCAAGAAGCGTTAAGCATATCAGCAATGTTGAGGACATCTACAAGAACTGTGATGTCATCACAATCCATGTACCGCTTCTTGATTCAACAAAGAAGATGATAAACGCTGATGCTATTGCAATGATGAAGCCAACCGCTATCGTATTAAACTTTGCCAGAGATCTTCTCGTTGACGAAGAGGCTATGGTAGATGCACTTGCCAAGGGAAAGGTTAAGAAGTACGTTTCAGATTTCCCTAACAACACAACTGTTGGAGCAAAGGGTTGCATCGTAACACCTCATCTTGGAGCATCTACAGCAGAGTCAGAGGATAATTGTGCAGTTATGGCTGTCAAGGAGCTGAGAGATTACTTAGAGAATGGTAATATCGTTCATTCAGTAAACTTCCCTGACTGCAGCATGGGTGCATGCACAGCTTCAGGCAGAGTCGGAATCCTTCACAAGAATGTTAAGGGTATGATTGGACAGATTACAACAGCTCTTGCAGAGGCTGATATCAATGTATCTGATCTGACAAACAAGGGCAAGGGTGACTATGCATATTCACTTCTT
>ENA-OQCU01000649-OQCU01000649.1-human-gut-metagenome-genome-assembly--contig:-NODE-649-length-14937-cov-4.558474_pt1 | contig 14937 bp, 17 predicted proteins | sample MGYA00242504_ERZ504590 | MGnify/ENA primary metagenome ERZ504590 (study PRJEB26092, sample SAMD00036318) | human gut metagenome | host: Homo sapiens | study: EMG produced TPA metagenomics assembly of... | reverse complement strand
GTTCCGTCAGATTCAGGTTTACACAGAAGACGCTGCTAAAACAAAAGCTTTGGCTGACAGCATCTATACTGCTATTAAGGGTGGGGCCGACTTTACAGCTCTGGCTAAGAAGTACGGACAAACAGGTGAATCCAACTGGATTTCGTCTGCTAACTACGAAAATGCACAGGTTGATGGCGATAACTTGAAATTTATCAGCACTATCAACAATCTGGGAGTAAACGAACTCTCTAACGTAGCATTGGGACAAGGCAATATCATTTTGCAGGTGACTGACAAGAAAGCTGTGAAAGATAAATATAAAAGTTGCCGTTATCAAGCGTGCAGTTGAGTTCAGCAAAGAAACTTATAATAAAGCTTATAATGAATTCAGCCAGTTTATTGCAGCTAACCCGACAGTAGACAAGGTTGCGGCCAATGCTGAAGAATCAGGCTATAAATTGCTCGAAAGAAATGATCTGTATAGCTCAGAACACGGAATCGGTGGTATCAGAGGGACTAAAGAAGCACTGAAATGGGCCTTTGCTGCAAAACCGGGTGAAGTTTCCGGCTTATATGAATGTGGCGAAAGCGACCGCATGTTGGTTGTTGGTCTGGTTAGCGTGATCGAAGAAGGTTATCGTCCTTTGGCCCAGGTTCAGGATCAGTTGAGAGCTGAAATCATTCGTGATAAGAAAGCTGAGAAGATCATGGCCGACATGAAGGCTGCCAATGCAACTTCGTTCGAGCAGTACAAGAATATGGCAAATGCTGTTAGTGATTCTGTAAAGCACGTTACTTTCTCTGCTCCTGCCTATATCCCGGCATTGCGTAGCAGCGAACCTCTGGTAGGCGCATACGCTTCTATTGCCGAAGTGAACAAGCTGAGTGCTCCTATCAAGGGTAACGGTGGTGTATTCGTTCTGCAACCTTATGCAAAAGAGAAGCTGAACGAAACATTCAACAAGGAAACTGAAGAGGCTAACTTGGCTAACATGCATGCACGCATGGCAAGCCAGTTCATCAGTGACTTGTATCTGAAAGCCAACGTAAAAGACCAACGTTATTTATTCTTCTAAGAATAGAAAACCCATATTGAAAAGCCGTTCGGTACTCCCGGGCGGCTTTTTCATTCTCTGTACATTTCATTTTCTATACTCTCCGTTGTCTTTGTGCAACTTTATTCCTACCTTTGCATTCTTGAAAGAGTTTTGTTTTTAATGAAAAATCGATATGCAGAAACGACCTCTATTGGGCTTGACGCTCTCTGAATTGCAGAATGTGGTGAAGAATCTGGGAATGCCCGGTTTCTCTGCCAAAGCAGATAGCTTCCTGGCTGTATGACAAGAAGGTGACTTCTATAGACGAAATGAGCAATCTTTCGTTGAAGCATCGGGAATTGCTGAAAGAAATCTATGAGGTAGGTGCCGAAGCGCCGGTAGATGCCATGCGCTCTGTAGACGGTACGGTGAAATACTTGTACCGGGCAGGCGAGGGGCATTTCGTGGAAGCTGTCTATATACCCGACGAAGACAGGGCTACGCTTTGTGTCTCCTCGCAGGTGGGCTGTAAGATGAATTGCAAGTTCTGTATGACCGGCAAACAAGGTTTACTGCCAATCTGACATCCAACCAGATTATTAATCAAATCAATTCGTTGCCCGAAAGGGACAAGCTTACCAATGTGGTAATGATGGGCATGGGTGAACCACTTGATAATCTGGACGAGGTATTGAAAGCGCTGGAAAATATGACCGGACCATCTTACTGGGTATGCGTGGAGTCCCAAGCGTGTACACTTTCTTCTGTGGGATTGAAGAAGGGCTTGCAGCGTTTTATTGAGGAATCGGACTGCCATCTGGCTATCAGCCTTCATTCGCCGATACCTTTTGCAACGCCGCGAACTTGATGCCGGCAGAGAAGGCGTTCTTCCATCACGGAGATTGTGGAATTGTTTAAGAAACTATGATTTTTAGCAAACAGCGCAGACTATCTTTTTGAATATATTGTTTTCAAAGGAGTGAATGACTCGTTACCGTATGCAAAGGAACTTCTGAAGCTGCTACGCGGGCTGGACTGCCGGATTAACCTGATTCGTTTTCATGCCATACCTGGAGTGAATCTTGAAGGGGCTGATATGGAAACCATGACTGCGTTCCGTGATTATCTGACTTCGCACGGTCTGTTTACCACTATACGGTCATCGCGTGGAGAGGATATATTTGCCGCTTGTGGCATGTTGTCCACTGCCAAGCAGGAGGAGAATAAAGAAGAATTAATATAAATTATTAACTTAGGTAGGGAGGATATTACGCATTCTTCGTAGCTTTGTGAAAAACTAAAATGATAGAGATATGAGAAAGCACTTGTTTTATTTAAGTATGGTTCTCGTACTGACACTTTTTTCCGCTTGCGGTGGTGGTAAAAAGGGTGTGTTTACTCCGACCTCCAGTGGTCGTGCGTATGAAGTTCTGGTAGTGGTGGAGCCCGGCTTGTGGGAACGTCCTGCCGGTAGGGCGCTTTTCGATGTGCTTGATTCTGATGTTCCGGGGCTTCCCCAGTCAGAACGTTCATTCCGAATCATGTATACTGCCCCTTCCAATTATGATGCCACTTTAAAACTGATTCGCAATATCATTATTGTCGATGTGAACAAGGACCTCTATACCCAGCCTAAATTCAAGTATGCAAGGAATGTATATGCTGCTCCTCAGTCTATTCTCACTATTCAGGCACCGGACGAGGCTTCGTTCGAGAAATTTGTGGAGGAGAATAGGCAGGTAATCATCGATTTCTTTACCCATGCGGAAATGAATCGTCAGATTTCAGTATTGAAGGACAAGCATAGCGACTATATAGCAACGAAGGTGAAAAGCCAGTTCGATTGCGATGTATGGGTGCCGGGCGAACTGACATCTACCAAGGAGGGTGAGAACTTCTTCTGGGCAGGTACGAATGCAGCTACCGGCGACCAGAACTTTGTAATCTACTCTTATCCTTATACGGATAAGGATACGTTTACTAAAGAATATTTTGTTCATAAACGCGATTCCGTGATGAAGGTTAATATCCCTGGTGCCCGTGAAGGCATGTATATGTCGACGGATTCTCTGATGACCGATGTACGCCCCATCAGTGTGCAGGGAGACTATGCACTGGAGGCCCGCGGCTTGTGGCGCATAAAGGGTGACTTCATGGGCGGTCCGTTCGTATCGCATGTACGTTTGGACAAGGCCAATCAGCGTATTATCGTATCTGAAATATTTATTTATTCACCTGATAAAATGAAACGTAATCTGGTACGTCAGATGGAGGCTTCGCTCTATACCTTGAAACTGCCCAGGCAGCAAGCAGGAAGGATGCGGAAATTCCGGTAGGCGTAACCTCAAAAGATACTACTAATAATAAGTAATAAAAATGGAAGACAACAAAATAAGAGTCGGCATTACACAAGGCGACATTAATGGTGTAGGGTATGAAGTGATTTTAAAGACGTTTGCAGACCCGGTGATGCTGGAATTGTGCACGCCGATTATCTACGGTTCGCCTAAAGTGGCAGCTTATCATCGTAAATCATTGGACTTGCCTACCAACTTCAGTATCGTCAACTCCGCCTCCGAAGCGGTTCCCAATCGCTTGAGTGTAGTGAACTGTACGGATGATGAAGTAAAGGTTGAGTTCTCTAAACCTGACGTTGAAGCTGGTAAAGCTGCACTTGGTGCACTGGAAAAAGCCATTGAGGAATATAAGGAGGGAATGATAGACGTGATTGTCACAGCTCCCATCAACAAGCATACCATCCAGTCGGAGGAGTTTGCCTTCCCCGGACATACGGAGTATATAGAGCAAAAAATTGGGAGATGGCGAGAAGGCCCTTATGATTCTGATGAAAGATGACTTCCGGGTAGCATTGGTGACCGGACATATTCCCGTTAAAGAGATAGCCGGAAGCATCACCAAAGAACTGATACAAGAAAAACTGAAGATATTCAACCGCTCCTTGAAGCAGGATTTTGCTATCAGCGCACCGCGTATTGCAGTGCTTTCGCTGAATCCGCATGCAGGAGACGGCGGATTGCTGGGAACTGAAGAGCAGGAGATTATCATTCCGGCCATCAACGAAATGGCTGCTAAGGGTATGCTTTGCTATGGTCCTTATCCGGCAGACGGGTTTATGGGCTCAGATAACTTTACCCATTTTGATGGTATCCTGGCCATGTATCACGACCAGGGGCTGGCACCGTTCAAGGCATTGGCTATGGACGAGGGCGTGAACTATACTGCCGGCTTGCCGGTGATACGCACTTCGCCTGCTCATGGCACGGCCTACGATATTGCCGGGAAAGGAATCGCCTCTGAAGATTCATTCCGGCAGGCTATCTATGTGGCAATAGATGTGTTCCGTAACCGCCAGCGTGAGAAAGAGGCACATGCAAATCCGCTGCGCAAGCAATATTACGAGAAACGTGACGATAGCGACAAACTGAAACTCGATAGTGTAGAAGAAGATTTGTAGAATGACAAAAGCGGAAATACAACAAGTAAAATTACGTTTCGGCATTATCGGCAACAATGAAGCGCTGATGCGTGCCATTGATATCGCTATCCAGGTAGCGCCCACCGACTTGTCTGTACTGATTACCGGAGAGAGTGGTGTGGGAAAGGAGAGCTTTCCGCAGATAATACACCAGTACAGCCGGCGCAAGCATGGACAGTACATTGCCGTGAACTGTGGAGCCATTCCCGAAGGGACGATTGACTCGGAACTGTTCGGTCATGAGAAGGGCGCATTTACCGGGGCTATCGGCGAACGGAAGGGGTATTTCGGTGAGGCCAACGGCGGAACAATCTTCCTTGATGAAGTCGGCGAATTGCCTTTGCCTACCCAGGCACGCTTGTTGCGTGTGCTCGAGAGCGGTGAATTCATCAAAGTAGGTTCTTCTAAGGTGGAAAAGACCGATGTGCGTATTGTTGCCGCTACCAATGTAAACTTGACACAAGCCATTGCTGACGGACGTTTTCGTGAAGACTTGTATTACCGTTTGAACACAGTTCCTATTCAGGTCCCTCCATTGCGCGAACGCGGTGAAGACGTGGTGCTGCTGTTCCGAAAGTTTGCTTCGGACTTTGCAGAAAAGTACCGTATGCCTGCCATTCAGCTGACGGAAGACGGCAAGCAAGTGTTGCTGGGCTACTCATGGCCGGGTAATGTGCGCCAGTTGAAGAATATCACCGAGCAGATATCCATCATTGAGACCAATCGTGAAATCAATGCATCCATACTGAAGGGCTATCTGCCTGAGCAGAACAATATGCAGCGCCTGCCTGCCTTGTTTGGAGTGAAGGAGGACAAGAGCTTTGGGAGTGAACGGGAAATTCTCTACCAGGTTCTGTTTGATATGCGCCAGGATGTAACGGACTTGAAAAAGTTGGTGCATGAGATTATGGCTGAAAGGGGAACGGTAGCCAATCCGGCGGTTGCCACATCGGCCTACTATACGCCGGCTACTCCGGCGGTGGTACCTCCGGTAACATCCAGTGTTCCCACCATTATACATCCTTCGGTAAAGCCGGTTACTCCGGTGGACGATGATTTCCAGGATACGGAAGAATATGTGGAGGAGTCACTCTCCCTGGATGAAGTGGAGAAAGAAATGATACGTAAGGCGCTTGAAAAACATCACGGCAAGCGTAAGAGTGCGGCTCAGGATTTGAATATCTCTGAGCGTACGTTATACAGAAAGATAAAAGAATATGGATTGGATTAAAAAAGCGGCATTTGCTTCCTTGTTGGTAAGCTTGTTATTTCTGGTGAATTCATGTAGTATGAAGTTGGGACTTGCTCCGATAAGCTCTATCGACTATACAAAGGTAAAAACGATTTCCATTGCCGATTTCCAGAACCGGGCAGAGTATGTATATGCACCGCTGGCAACAGAATTTAACCAGAAAATGAAGGATATGTTCATTCAGCAGACTCGCCTGCAACTGGTGAATTCCGGAGGAGACCTGGAAATAGACGGAGAAATAACCGGCTACAATCAATATAATGAATCGGTGGATGCCAGCGGCTACTCTTCGAAGGTGAAGGTGACGCTGACTGTCAACGTGCGCTACACCAATAACACGAACCATGAGGAGGACTTTGAACAGCAGTTCTCGGCTTTCCAGACCTATGATTCCTCAAAATTGCTGACCGAAGTGCAGGACCAGCTGATAACCTTGATGGTGAAAGACATTGCCGAACAGATTTTCAATGCAACTGTAGCTAACTGGTAAACTCATGACGCCTACCCATTTGCAACAATGGATTCAGCATCCCGAGACGCTGAATAGGGATACTTTGTACGAGCTTCGCACATTGGTGGCACGCTATCCTTATTTCCAGTCGCTCCGTTTGCTCTATCTGAAAAACCTCTATCTACTGCACGACATCAACTTTGGCGCGGAGTTGCGCAAGGCTGTGTTGTATGTGGCAGACCGTCGTGTGCTGTTTTACTTTATAGAGGGTGACCGCTATACTTTGAAATCCCGGAAGGTCTCGTCGCTGTTTTCCGGCGATTTGGAGAAAGAGCCGAGTGTGGACCGTACCCTTTCCTTGATTGACGCATTTCTGGCTACTGTTCCCGAAGAGCATTCACAGCATACGGAGCTGGATTATGCGGTGGATTATACGGCCTATTTAATGCAGGAAGAACCCGGTGTGGATGCAGAAGATGAGTCGGAAGTGCCTAAACTGCGTGGGCATGAATTGATAGATGACTTTATCCAAAAGAGTGAGTCTTCGGATGCCTCGGATACGAGAAGGGAGTTTCTTGTAGAGAAGGAGGAAGAGACTGAAGAAGAGGAAGAACCCTCAGTATCGCCGGTAACGGAAGAGTTGGACGATAGCTGTTTTACGGAAACTTTAGCCAAAATCTATATAAAACAGCACCGATATGACAAGGCGCTTGAAATTATTAAAAAATTAAGTTTGAATTATCCAAAAAAAATGCTTACTTTGCAGACCAAATCAGATTTTTGGAGAAATTGATTATTAACGCTAAATCAAAATAACAAAATGTATTTATTATTAGTTATCTTAATGCTGATTGCATCTGTGCTGATGTGCTTCATTGTATTGATTCAAAATTCTAAAGGAGGTGGTCTGGCATCAGGCTTTTCATCATCCAACCAAATTATGGGTGTGCGCAAGACTACGGACTTTTTGGAAAAAGCAACCTGGACTCTGGCAGCTGTCATGGTAGTCTTCAGTATTGTTTCTGCTTACACTATTCCTTCTTCCACAGGCAAGGGCGGTGATGTGATTCTGGAACAGGCGCAACAAGAAGAAAAACTAATCCTTATAACATGCCCGTAGGTACAGAAGCTCCGCAATCGGAGGCCCCTGCAGCTACAACTCCGGCTGAAACTCCTGCTCCTGCAGCAGAAGCCCCTGCAGCAGAATAAGATAAGGATATTGCGGATGACTCCCGCTTGGAAAAATAAGAGAAAGGTTGATACTGAAAAGGTGTCAGCCTTTTTTCGTTTTGATGAAGTATTTATTTACCTTTGTCAGCAATTTATGCAATCTGATTAATAAATTGAAATCCAAATAGTACAATGACAGAACAACTCAAACTTAAATTGAATGATTCCAAGGCTACCCGTTGGGGGCATTGGTGATTGTTGCCTTCACGATGATGGCAGCTTATTATGTAAACGACGTGGTAGCACCGTTGAAGACAATGTTGGAAACGGACTTGGCTTGGTCGAGTACCGATTTCGGATTCTTTACCGGTGGTTATAGTTTTCTGAATGTTTTTTTCCTGATGTTGATTTGGGGAGGATTAATCCTCGACCGCTTTGGTATCCGTTTCACCGGAAAGCTGGCAACTATCCTGATGGTAGGTGGTACAGCACTTGAATACTATGCAATGACGGGACTTGCCGGTGCCGACGCGACTTTATTCGGAATCAATGAAATATTTGGCTATAAAACGGGTGTGTTTGTTGCTTTTGCCGGTTATTCCATTTTTGGAGTAGGAGCGGAGGTCGCCGGTATTACAGTTTCCAAAATCATAGCCAAGTGGTTTAAGGGGAAAGAGCTTGCCACGGCTATGGGGGTACAAGTCGCTTTAGCACGTATCGGTTCGCAAGCCGGTTATGCCGTAGCCATTCCTTTGGCCCGCGCTTTCGGTATTTCCACACCGGTGTTGTTGGGTTTGGTTCTGTTGTTGGGCGGTATGATTGCTTTCTTCGTCTTTGCAGTGATGGACAAGAAGCTGGACAAACAGATGGAAGCTGCTGCCATTGCTGCCGGTACGGAAGATGAGGAAGAGAAGTTCTCTTTTAAGGATGTGAAGAATATTCTGGTCAATCCCGGTTTCTGGCTGATAGCATTGCTGTGTGTATTGTTCTACTCTTGTGTATTCCCATTCCAGAAGTTTGCTTCCGAGTTGATGATTATCAAATACGGTATCAATGAGAATGTGGCCGGTACATTTGCCGGACTTCCGGCATTGGGAGCGCTGATTCTGACTCCGGTCTTTGGTGGTTTCATTGACAAGCGGGGCAAGTCCGCATCTATCATGCTGCTGGGCTCGGCCATGCTGATATGTGTGCATTTCATTTATGCTATTCCCGATATAAACTATTGGCTGGTAGCTATTGTGCTGATGATAATTTTGGGTATCGCTTTCTCGCTGGTACCTTCTGCCATGTGGCCGGCTGTGGCCAAGATATTCCCGGTAAGCCAGTTGGGTACGGCATACGCATTGATTTTCTTTATCCAGAATATCGGTCTTTGGGGTATTCCTACATTGATAGGGTGGGTGCTTGATGCCTATTGTATATCCGGCAAGAAACCAGATGGAACGAATATGTATGACTATACGGTGCCTATGTGCATTTTTACCGGTATTGCCTGCTTGTCCCTTATAGTGGCTCTACTGCTGAAGAAGGCAGACAAGAAGTATGGTTATAAGCTGGAAGAGCCTAATATTCAGAAATAATAGGAAAAGCGGATACCGTATGATGGAAATACCCGAAGGAAAAGTAAGTCTGTTGGACGCTGTTCCGGTCCGCTGTGGACATATAACAACCGAATGGGAAGGTGAGTGCGCCGTACTCGCCTACCCACGGTTTAAATACGAATGGATGCGTCGTTTTTTATTGCCGAAGGGGATGTCTCCTGACATCCATGTGAGGCTGGAAGAACACGGTACAGCTGTCTGGAATCTGATAGATGGACATCGTACCGTGCGCGAAATCATCTATCTACTTGCCAGGCACTTTGGGGAGGAAGAGAATTATATTCCCCGGGTCACCGCCTACGTAATGCAGTTGCGTAAGGATGGATTTATCCAGTTGACAATCCGGAATTAGAATTCCTTTATTCCCTATCCACTTTTATCAATCCTCCCGTTGCCGTATCAAACAGCACTTTGATGGTAGAATTCTTGTTGAACAGTACCGGTGCGAGGTATTCTACGGTGCCGAATTGGGTAATGGGAAGTTGGTCGTCAAACAATTTCTTATTGTTATACACCAATGTCACTTGTGCCTTGCCCGGAAGGTTATAGGCTACACCGTCCACTTTCTTTTTGCCTTCCTCGGTGGCAGATACATCGGGACTTTTGAGGTCGGTGACGCTGATATAATACGGTTCACCGGCAAGGTCATTATTGGCCACCACTCCCAGCTTTCGGGAAAAACGGAAAGCCACTTCATCTTTCATCTCTTTAGGCGTCAGCCGGATGGTGAATGTCTTGGGTTCTTTCTTTATTTTGCCCGAGAACATTTCCGTCATAGCCGTTTCCTGCTGGTTCAGATTGTCAAGCATCAGCTTGAGTTGGGCGCCGTCCTTGGGCATATTGTCTGCTTCGCCGCGCAGGAGGGCATTCTTGCTTTCGCGGATGCTGTATATTTCCTTAGCCACCAGCTCGGCCATCTTGGCACTGGAGTTGGACATCAGTATTTCTTCCGTCAGAAAACTGCGTGGGTCAATGCTGCTTTCGGTGGCTTTGGCTTCGGGCGTCTTGGCAGCAGGCTTACCGCTGAACGGAATGTTGATGGAGCGGACAATTCCGTCTTCGGTAAGCTCCATAAGGGGTGCTACGGTCTTGTCTTTCATCTTCACGAAATAGACGTTGTCCTTATCCGGTACACCGGCTATGCGGGTTTCTATCTTATCCAGTGTCCAGAACTCCTCGGGTTCGGCAGACACGTTGTTGAGACGCAGATAGCGGTCGGCATATCTGCAAAATTCTCCGGGAGTGTAAGTATGTTTGGTGGCTTGCAATACGATTTCTATTTCTGTTTTGGGCAACATATAAGTCACTCCGTAGTCTTTGCCACGCATCACACCGGTGGTTACGTCTGTTTGCGCCAGGGCAGTGGTAGACAAGAACAGAGCTGAGAGCATCAATATATTCTTCTTCATAATGTACATTCGTTTAGACTGATTTAGCTAAGGGACAAAGTTAATGAAGTTATCTTTGCTAAATATTGCTTTATAAATTATTAACAGAGCTGACGAACTGTACGCAAACCGGCATGTCGACTACAATGTCCTGATGAGTATCTTCCAAGAGTCCGGTAACTTCGTTTCGTTTGTATACCTGAATGACATTGCTGTCGCGGCAGGCGGCAAGCAAGTATTTACCGTTGGGCGTGATGTTGAAGTTGCGGGGATGGATGCCGGTGGGCTGATAACCTACCTTTGCCAAGGTCCCATTTTCGGGATTCACGGCAAAGATGGCGATGCCGTCTTCTTTCAGACGGTTGCTGGCGTAGAGGTATTTCCCATCCGGACTGAGGTGGATGTCTGCACTTCCACGGGCGGCTACGGTGTCGGCTGTGATAGTCTGTATCTGTTCCAGGCGGCCGTCGTCGTAACTGAAGGCAATGACCTTACCGGACAGTTCGGTGATGAGATAGGCAAACTTCCCATTAGGGCTGAATGTCAGATGGCGCGGGCCGGAATCTGCCTCAATGCCAACGGCTTCCAGAGAAGCATGAGGAATAGGGTTGTCGGGGTGCATCACAAAGCGCAGGATGCGGTCGGCACTGAAGTCGGTGGCGAAGATATACTTTCCGTCCGGTGAAAAGACCGTGCAATGGATGTGGGGAGTGGCTTGCCGTATGGCGTCGGGACCGGTGGCAGAGCCTTGAAAGAGCGTGTCTGCAGGAGCCAAAGTGCCGTCTTTCTGTAAAGGAAAGACGGACATGGTTCCACCGCTGTAGTTGGCAGTCAACACTTCCCGGCCATTGGTGGCCACGTAGCAGGGGTCGGCGCCGAAGGTGGGAACGGTGTTCAGCAGGCGCATTTCTCCCGTTTCCCGGTCGAAGGCAAGGGAGCTGAGGGCTGCTGTGCTGTCGTTCATTTCACTGACGGCATAGACAAATTCGCCATCTTCCGAGGGGACGAGGTAGGAGGGATTGGGCAATGCCGCTGAACTGAGCGGAACGGCTGTTCCCGTCTCCTGATTAAAGCGGAAGGTATAGATACCCTTGCTTGAGCCATTCGTGTAAGTACCTATTAGCATGGCGAGTTCGTCCTGGTCACCGTTAGTGCCCTTTGGAGAAGAGCCACATGCTGTCAAACCTAATCCGAGCATACAGAAAAGAAGTGTTTTCATTAATTTAATGTGTTAATGTGCCAATATGCTAATGTGCTAATTGGCTGCGCTGTATATGCTGCATGGTCATTGGTACATTAGCATATTGGCACATTAGCACATTAAAATTTAACTTCGGCAATACTGACGCGGTCATCGTTCAGCACGATGCGGAGGTCGCTGGCGGTAGTGCCTTTGAACGGATAGGAAATCAGCTTGCCATATTCGCTGACGGTGCCCGAATATATGGTGAGGAACTGTCCGCCACCGCCCGAGAGCTGGATTTCGAAGGTTGCCGGCAGGTTGTTGTCACGTGTAAAGGCGATGGTAACTTTATCTACCTGGGTTCCGTTCTTCAAGGCAAAGGTAATATAATCTCCCTTATTTCCTTGCCATGCGGTATTGATTTTTTCGTCGAGCACGTTTTCGGCATCCTCTGGGTTGGTGCTGGCACTCACACGCTTTGCTGGTTTTTGGGCTTCAATGGCTTTGGCACGGGTCTGGTAGTCTTCTACGGTCAGCGTTCCGTTCAGGCGGATGTCTTCGGAAGAGGCGCCGGCCATGAGCACGAAGTCGCCGGGTTCCACCACCCATTTCATGTCGGCGTCCAGAAGCTCCAGGTGCTTGCGGTCGATGGTGAAGGACAGCTCCTGGGCTTCGCCCGGTTCGAGGTGGATGCGCTGGAAGCCTGCAAGATTCTTTTCGTAGGTGGTGATGCTGCTCAGTACGTCGCGGATATAGAGCTGCACTACTTCATCTCCGGCACGTTTGCCGGTGTTGGTCACCTTCAGGCGGACGGTGGCAGACTCGTTCGGGGTGATGACTCGGGGGGTGATGTCGAGGTCGGAGTACTCGAAGGTGGTGTAGCTCAAGCCGTAACCGAAGGGGTAGAGTGCTCCGTTGATGCGTGACATGTTGCCCGTAGGTCCCGGATTCTTACCGCCGTCTATCTGTGAAGAAGGTTTGCAGGGGAAGTTGAAGGGGATTTGCCCTACGGTCTTGGGGAAGGTCACCGTCAGCTTTCCACCGGGGTTGTAGTCGCCGAAGAGGATGTCGGCCAGGGCTGTTCCGCCTTTGGAGCCGGGATACCAGGCTTCGAGGATAGCGGGGACGAACTTGTCTGCCCAGTTGATGGAGAGCGGGCGTCCGTTGATGAGTATCAGTACGACGGGCTTGCCCGTGGCTTGTATGGCTTGAAGCAGTTGCAACTGCCGGCCGGGCAGGTCGAGGCTGGTGCGCGATTTGTTTTCGCCGCAGGTGCGTTGTCCGCCGCCCAATACTACGACGGCAACATCAGCTTGGCGGGCATTTTCTACGGCTTTGTCTATCTCGGCTTGCTCGTCGTCGGTCAGAGGATAGTCTATGATTTCACTTTCGGGCCAGTGGGCATCCACTAGGTCGCAGCCTTTGGTGTAGAGCACCTCTGCCTTGCTTTTTGTCTTTTCTTGAATGCCTTCCAGTACAGTGGTCACTTCTACGGCAAGTGGGCCGTAATGGGTCAGCGCGTAGCCTTCTTCATTGGCATTGGGACCACAGACGGCAATCTTCTTGGTGGAGTTGATGTCTAAGGGCAACAGCTCATCGGCATTCTTCAGCAGAACGACGGACTCGTGGGATGCCTGCAAGGCGATGGCTTCGTTCTCTTCTTTTTCCACTTCACGGTCGGCACCGGCAAGGTCTGTCTGGTAGGGGGCATCGAACAGACCAATGAGGAACTTTACCCGGAGGATGTCGCGCACACGGTCGTTAATGACTTCTTCGCTCAGCCCGCCTTCCTTCACCAGTTCGCGGAGGGGAAGGACGAAGGAGTCGGGCGAGCGGAAGGTACAGCGTACGTTCAGCCCGGCTTCCACGCTTTGGCGGACGGCTTCTTTCATGTCTTTGGCGGTGCCGTGCTTGGTGTAGAGGTATTCTACGGCGTCACTGTCGGATACGACGTAGCCACGGAATCCCATTTCGCCACGCAGGCGGGTGGTGAGCCAGTAGTAGCTGCCCTGCACGGGGATGCCGTCGTAATCGTTGTACGAACTCATTACGCCCAGCATGCCAGCTTCCCGGATGACGCGTTTGAAGGGGTAGATGTGTATGTTCTCCACTTCGCGCGGCGACATTTGCGGGTCCACGCGTGCCATGCCTTCGCGGGCGCCTTTGTTGTTACTGTAAGCGGCAAAGTGCTTGCCGGTGGCGGCCACTTGGTGGTTGTGCTGCAAGCCGCGCACCATTTCGATGCCCAGTTCGGCTACGAGGTAGGGAGATTCGCCGTAAACTTCTTCGTAGCGTCCCCAGCGCTGGTCGCGTCCTACGTCGAGGATGGGGGCGTAGACGTTGGTGTAGCCCAGCATGCGGGCTTCGCGTCCGGTGATGAGTCCTACTTGGCGAATCAGTTCACGGTTCCAGGTATGTCCCAGTCCCAGTTGGGTGGGGAAGTTGGTGGCGCGGTAGCTTTCCACGCCGCGTATGCCTTCGTTGGTAAAGTCTACGGGGATGCCGAGACGGGTATCTTCCACAAAGAACCGTTGCACCTCGTTCAGTGCCCAGGCGTGGCGCGAGGCGGGCCAGACGTAGGCATTGTCCGAGGGAGGCAGCCCCCATTGCTGGAAGCCGTTCAGGTGTTCGTCGATGGCGCCGATGCCGTCTTTCCAGAGCAGCTCTTTCCATTCGGGGGTGGGGAGGTCGTCTTTCAGTACGCGTTTGTAGCCGTAGAGGGTGACCATTTGGCAGGTCTTTTCGTCCAGCGTCATCTGTTGCAGCAGGTTTTCGATGCGTGCTTCGAGCGGGGCGGAGGGGTCTTCGTACACGTCTTTCACTCCGTTTTTGTTGAAGTCTATCCAACCTTTGCGGTACATTTCACTTTTCACCGGCTTGTAGGTTGCCGGTGTTTTGGCAGGCTTTTGTGCGCAGAGCAGTGTGCTTCCTCCAAGCAGCAGGGTTAGGGCAATAAGGTTCTTCATGATATGTTCTAAAAATCTCTTGGTTATTATTGTTTCTTTTGTTGACAAAAATACGGCTAATGTGTGAAATAAAGGGATAAAATAGTCCGAAGTATCGGCTTTTATTGTCCGAAGGGTCTTCCTCTTACTAAAAATATCCTCCAAGACGCTACCGGGGAATTCAAATCATTATTAGACGAAACATATCATTCACTTTTAAAAAGAAAGAACACTATAATAACCTGAAAAGTAGATGCAATCGCGGTGTATACAAGTATTACGGCTACATCTGTTAAACGAGGGTGTATTTATATAATAGGAATCTGTTGGCGGAATTGTTGCTTGTACGGAAGAACTTTCTTTTCAACCTTGGGATGTCTAAACCAAACCTTGGTTTAGACATCTCAAGGCTGGGTATGGAAAAACCAA
>ENA-OQCU01000647-OQCU01000647.1-human-gut-metagenome-genome-assembly--contig:-NODE-647-length-14986-cov-8.353590_pt1 | contig 14986 bp, 17 predicted proteins | sample MGYA00242504_ERZ504590 | MGnify/ENA primary metagenome ERZ504590 (study PRJEB26092, sample SAMD00036318) | human gut metagenome | host: Homo sapiens | study: EMG produced TPA metagenomics assembly of... | reverse complement strand
GGCTCCATCGGCTACGGCATCGCCACCGCATACGCCAAGGAGGGCGCGAACCTCGTCATCACAGGCCGCAATGTCAGGAAGCTGGAAGCAGCCAAGCAGGAGCTGGAAAGCCTCTACGGCATCAAGGTGCTGACCGTGCAGGCCGATGTCTGCGCGGGCGGCGACAATGAGGCCACTGTGGCAAATGTGGTCAAGCAGGCCGTCGATACCTTCGGCGGCATTCAGGTGCTCATCAACAATGCACAGGCTTCGGCCTCCGGCGTGCCGCTGGCCGAGCACACCACCGAGCAGTTCGATTTGGCCATCTACTCCGGCCTCTACGCCGCTTTCTACTACATGAAAGCCTGCTACCCCTATCTGGCTGAGTCTCACGGCAGCGTCATCAACTTCGCTTCCGGTGCCGGCCTCTTCGGCAACTTCGGCCAGTCGGCCTATGCTGCCGCCAAGGAGGGCATCCGCGGTATGTCCCGCGTCGCCGCCACCGAGTGGGGCAAAGACGGCATCAACGTCAACGTGGTCTGCCCGCTGGCATGGACGGCCAAGCTCGAGCAGTTCAGGGACACCTACCCCGACGCCTTCAAGGCCAACGTCAAGATGCCCCCCATGGGCCACTACGGCAACGCTGAGACGGAGATCGGCCGTGTCTGCGTCCAGCTGGCCATGCCGGACTTCAAGTATATGTCCGGCGAGACCCTGACGCTGGAGGGCGGCATGGGCCAGAGACCGTAAAACGACATCATCTGCTTCCTTGCATAACGAACCCCCGCCTGCCGGATGGTGCAGGCGGGGGTGATTTTTGCTCTGATTCCCGTTCGGGTCAAACGAAGCGGCAGCAACCACGGTAGACATTCCTGAAGATTGGGACCCGAACACTAAAAAAGAGCCCACTGGGCTCTTTTTTGCCGCCTGCGGGCGGCCGTGTTCCTTCGATTCCTCGTTCGGGTTAGCATAAAAAGCTCCTCAATCCTAAGATTGAGGAGCTTTTTTATGACCCGTACGGGAATCGAACCCATGTTACAGCCGTGAAAGGGCCGTGTCTTAACCGCTTGACCAACGGGCCTTAGAAATACAGAGCTTCGCTAAAACCTCCGACTTTCATCATCCACTATTGCGGACGACCGTCCCCCTTATCTTAGCGAAACTCTGTAATGTGGTAGCGGTAACTGGATTTGAACCGGTGACACTTCGGGTATGAACCGAATGCTCTAGCCAACTGAGCTATACCGCCATATTTATTTGTTGCACTTGAACAGTGCTTTATTATTATATCCAACAACCTCCGTTTTGTCAACAACTTTTTCAAAAAAATCTTCAATTTTTTCATTCTTTCTGATTTTATACGTCTGTACGCAAAAAGTCCCCGCCATCCTGTATGAATGGCGGGGACTTTCAACATTTTATTGGAGAATGGTGGAAAGCAGGCTTACTTCTTGTGGACAGGCACCATGACCTCGAGGCCGCCCATGTAGGGCTGCAGGACCTTGGGGATGGTGACGCTGCCGTCGGCCTGCAGATGGTTCTCGAGGAATGCGATGAGCATACGCGGAGGAGCCACGCAGGTGTTGTTCAGAGTGTGGGCCAGATAGGTCTTGCCATCCTTGCCCTTGACGCGGATGTGCAGGCGGCGGGCCTGTGCATCGCCCAGGTTGGAGCAGGAGCAGACTTCGAAGTATTTCTGCTGGCGGGGGCTCCATGCCTCGATGTCGCAGCTCTTGACCTTCAGGTCAGCCAGGTCACCGGAGCAGCAGTTCAGCTGACGGACAGGGATCTCCATGCTGCGGAACAGCTCGACGGAGTTCTTCCAGAGCTTCTCGTACCAGTCAGCGCTCTCCTCGGGACGGCAGACGACGATCATCTCCTGCTTCTCGAACTGGTGGATGCGGTAGATGCCGCGCTCCTCGATGCCGTGAGCACCCTTCTCCTTGCGGAAGCAGGGGCTGTAGGAAGTCAGGGTCAGGGGCAGAGTAGCCTCATCCAGAGTCTGGTCGATGAAGCGGCCGATCATGGTGTGCTCACTGGTGCCGATGAGGTAGAGGTCCTCGCCCTCGATCTTGTACATCATGGCGTCCATCTCAGGGAAGGACATGACGCCCTGCACCACGTTGCCGTGCATCATGAAGGGAGGGATGACATAGGTGAACCCCTTGTCGATCATGAAGTCGCGGGCATAGGCCAGAACAGCCTCGTGCAGGCGGGCGATGTTGCCCAGCAGGTAATAGAAGCCATTGCCGGCCACGCGGCCTGCGGCGTCCATATCAATGCCGTCGAAGCTCTCCATGATCTCGGTGTGGTACGGGATGGGGAAATCAGGCACGACCGGCTCACCGAAGCGCTGAGCCTCGACGTTGTAGGTGTCGTCCGGGCCGATGGGTACGCTGGGGTCGATCATCTGGGGGATGGTGTACATGATCTCCTGAATGCGTTCAGCCAGCTTTGCCTCCTCGGCTTCCAGCTCTGCCATCTTGTCGGCGTCAGCCTTGACAGCGGCGTTGTTGGCGTCGATCTGAGCCTGCAGCTCGGCCTTCTTGGCCTCGTCGTCGCACTTCTTCAGCTGGCCGAACAGAGGGCCGTTGGCCTTGCTCAGCTTGTTGCGGGCAGCCTTCAGGGACTCGACTTCCTTCAGGCACTCGCGGTACTTGGCGTCCTTCTCGATGACTTCGTCAACGAGGGGGAGCTTTGCATCCTGAAACTTCTTCTTGATGTTTTCCTTGACCGCATCCGGGTTGTCGCGGACAAATTTGATGTCAAGCATGATAACTCTCCTTATACTCTATTGCTTGCACAGGGGGCCTTCCCCGCTGTGCCGTTCAAAGGCGGTGTTCCCCGCCTTGGTACGCATTTCTAATAACTTTTCTGCTCAGGCTCCCCTTTTAAGAGAGCTGTCGAGCGACAGCAAGACTGAGAGGTTACTCCACGCTGTACTGCCCCAGCAGATTTGCAAAGGCTTTCAGCTGGTCGTCCGAATAGAAATGGACGGTCAGCTTGCCTTTGCCGTCGTGGTAGGCCACGCGGACTTCGCTGCCCAGCGCCTGCTTGAGGCTTTCTTCCACCTCCACCGGCAGCGCACTCGGCAGCGGCGCAGCCACAGGCTCTTTTGCGGGCTTTGCCAGCTTTTTGCACAAAGCCTCGGCCTGACGGACGTTCAGCTGGTTGTCCGCTATCATCTGAGCCGCTTCCTCCTGCAGCTCCGGCGTAGGCAGGCCCAAAACGACCTTCGCGTGTCCGATCGTAATGAAGCCGCTTTTCAGCAGTTCCAGCACCGTTTCCGGCAGGCTCAGCAGCCGCAGGCTGTTGGCCAGTGCGCTCCGGCTCTTGCCCAGCTTGCGGGCGGCCTGCTCCTGGGTCAAATCGCAGCGGGTCATCAGCTCACGGATGCCGGCCGCCTCTTCCACAGGGTCGAGGTCTTCGCGCTGCAGGTTCTCCACCAGCGCAAGCTCCATGGCCTGCTCATCGGTCACGTCCTTGACGATGACCGGCACCTCGGTGAGGCCCGCCATCCGGCTGGCCCGCCAGCGGCGCTCGCCTGCCACGATGAGATAGCCGCCGGACGGCTTCGGGCGCACCGCAATGGGCTGCAATAAACCGTGCTCGGCGATGCTGGCCGAAAGCTCTGCCAGCGTCTCGTCGTCGAAGGTCTTGCGGGGCTGGCCGGGGTCCGGCTCGATCTCCCGCAGGGGCAGCGTCTCGATCCTGGTATCTGACTCAAAGCTGGGGGCGGCGTCCTCAAACAGACTTTCCAGCCCCCGGCCCAGTCCTCCTCTTCCTTTTGCCATTGGTCTCCTCTCTCCCTCAGCCGTCCATCTTCACATCGGCCAGCCCCATCGTCTCGACCGGTTCCGCTGCAGCTTTTCCGCGGCGGCGCTTGGGTGCAGCTTCGGCGGGGTGGTTGCTCTTCACGAACTCGATGGCAAGGTCCATATACGCCTCGCTGCCCTTGCCCTTCGGCTCATAGAAGTTGATGGGCTGGCCATAGCTGGGAGCTTCCGAGATGCGGATGCTGCGAGGGATGGTGGTCTGATACACCTTGTTTCCAAAGTATTTCTTGACCTGCTCCACCACCTGCAGTGTCAGGTTATAGCGGACGGAGAACATGGTGAACACCACGCCTTCGATGTCCAGATAGGGGTTGTACTTCTTGCGGACGGTCTTAAGAGTGCTGATAAGCTCCGACAGACCTTCCAGCGCGTAATACTCGCACTGCACCGGGATGAGGATGCTGTCGCAGGCGCACAGGCCGTTCAGCGTCAGCAGGTCAAGGCTGGGCGGGCAGTCGATGAAGATAAAGTCGTAATCCTTCTGGATGGGGGCCAGCGCCTTGCGCAGGCGGCTCTCGCGGCCCGGCAGGTCGATCATCTCAAGGCTGGCGCCCGCGAGGCGGGTGTTGGAGCCGATGACGTCGGTGCGGAACTCTGTCTTGCGGACAGCCTGCCGCGCGTCGGCCTCGCCGATGAGAATTTCATATGTACCAATATCTACACTCCGCTTGGAAATACCATAACCGGTGGTGGTGTTGCCCTGTGGGTCGAGGTCTACGATGAGCACTTTTTTGCCCAGCGCCGCCACGCAGGACGAGAGGTTGACGGCTGTGGTGGTCTTGCCCACGCCGCCCTTCTGGTTTGCAACAGCAACGATTTTTGCCACGCTACTTGCTTCCTTCCGGGAAAAAGATTTGTTCCACATGGAACATTTCGAGGACGAAGCCCGCCGTTTTCCCCTCCGTGGGCCTCTTATACAGCCTAGTATAGCACATCAGCGCGGCTTTTTGAACTGGTTCTTTATAATTTTACGGTGGGAAATGCAGATTCAGCATCTATTTTTTGCATTCTTTGAGGTTAAAAATTGATTTCTTCAGTAAAGCTGTAGCGTAGAGGCAGCTTGCTTTGCATTAGAGCCAATTCTTCTTTTAAGCAGGTTCGCACGCCGGTGGCGCGGGGCTGGTTTTTTCTTTTGGTCAAGTGGCTTGCGCTCCGCGCGGGCCAGAGGCAGAGCTGGTTTTTTCTTTAAGCTGGTTCTCGCGCCGGTGGCGCGGGGGATGTTTTCTCTTTCGGTCAAATGGCTTTGCGCTCCGCGCGGGCCAGAGGTAGGGAGGGGTGTTTCGAATCCCCCCTCCCTACCTCTGGACTCCACTCTCCCCGCAACGAGTTAAGGGCTGCTCGCCCTTAACAAGCCCAAAGAAGAAGTCGAAGCCCAAAAATGCTAGCCGCTTCGCTAAACGCATTTTTTTGTGCTTCTCCCATTTACGGCTCCGCCGAAGATTTCAGGCTTTCGCAGAACTTTACCGTCAGCAGAGAGGTAACACCCGCTGCGAAGCAGCAAATCGGAGAAACGAGAAAAAAGCGCAACAGCGACGACCGCCGCCAGTGGCGGAAACAGGGAGGAGCTGTTGGGGCCGCGGCCAGCAGGATGCGAGCGGCAGCGAAGCAGACGCTGGGAGCCGCAACCCGTCTTAGCGAAGCGGCTAGCTTTTTTCCGTTTTGACTTCCTCTTTGGGGTCTGAAAGGGGCGAGCAGCCCCTTTCTCGTGGGTCCAGCGCGTCGAAAGTAGCGGGTGCTTTTCTGGTTCTCTTTTGGCACGCAAAAGAGAACTTAACCCCGCGTAACAGCGCTCTATACCTCTATTATACACCAAATCCCCCTGATTTCTATGACCAATCCCAAAAGCCTCCATTTTCCGCCCGAGCGCCACTTTGCAAGGGCGGGCGAGTGTGTTATACTTTTTACGAATACGATTCAATCTTCCTGATGGAGGCTTTTTTATGTCCACAAAGCAGCGTCTGCTTTTTATCACCACCGGCGGCACCATCGCCAGCGTCCGCACCCAGCAGGGCCTCAAGCCCGTGCTCACCAGCGAAGAGCTTCTGGCTCATCTGCCTGAGCTGAACGAGCTCTGCTGCCCCGACACGCTGGCCCTGTGCAGCATCGACAGCACCGACCTCGGCCCGGAGCACTGGCTGATGATGGCGAAGGCCGTGCAGGAGAACTATGCCCTCTACGACGGCTTCATCATCTGCCACGGCACCGACACGCTGGCCTACTCGGCGGCGGCGCTGTCCTACCTCATCCAGAACGCCGACAAGCCCGTCATCCTCACCGGCGCACAGCAGCCCATCTCCAACGAGATCACCGACGCGAAGAAAAACCTTCGTGACAGCGTCATCTGCGCCCTCGACCCCGGCAGCCGGGGCGTCATGGTGGTGTTTGGCGGCCATGTCATCGCAGGCACCCGCGCCAAGAAGAACAAGACCATCAGCTACGACGCCTTTGCCTCGGTGAATTTCCCGGCGCTGGCACTGGTACAGGGCGACCGTCTGGTGCGGTATGTGCCTTCGCCCTGGCCCACCGGCCCTGTGGAGTTTGGACGCTCGCTCAGCCCCCGCGTCTTTCTGCTCAAGCTGACGCCCGGCCTCAGCCCCGATTTGATCCCCGACATTTTCCGCCTCTACGACTGCGTCATCGTGGAGAGCTTCGGCGTAGGCGGCATCCCCCAGCGGCTGATGGACGCCTTCGCCGAGGGCCTCGGCGACTATGACAAGACCCACAAAGTGCTCATCCTCACCACCCAGGTCACTTACGAGGGCAGCGACGTGGGCATCTATGAGGTGGGCAAGCGGGTCAAGAACCGCTTCCGCTTCCTCGAGGCCCACGACATGACCATTGAGGCCGTCGTGACCAAGATCATGTGGCTGCTGGCGCAGGACTGCGACAGCTTCGACCAGCTGCAGCAGCGGTTCTACCGGCAGGTCAATTTTGATACGTTCTATCACTGAGCACGAAAAAGGACACGGCAGTGCCGTGCCCTTTTTGCATTCTCAAAACACCATCTGCACCAGCAGCACATAGCACAGCGTGCCGACGGCGATGGAAGCCAGCGTCTGATGCTTCCACTTATGGAGGGCGACGGTCACGCCGATGGCGATGGCCTCCGGGATGCCGTGGCTGCCCGAGGTGAGGCTGACGCCCTTGAGGCAGTAGACGATGAGCATTCCGAAGATGGCGGCGGGCAGCACATGGCCCAGATACTCCACCACCTCAGGTACCTTGCCACCCCGGGAGCCGAACACCAGAAAGGGCAGAAAGCGGGTGAGCATGGTCGCCGCCGCGCAGACGGCAATGGTCAGGATGAACTGGATATTGCTCATTTTGCCGCCTCGCTTTCTTTGGCTTCGATGGGGCGGCGGAGCAGCAGCAGTGCCACAAGGATGCAGACCATCGAGGGGATGAGGAAGCTGCCTGAGCCGAAGATGCGCAGGCAGACCAGCGGGGCGGCAATGCCGATGATGGCGCTGGCGTGCTGTTCTTCCTTCTCCCACTGGTTGAGGAAGATGACTACGAACATAGCCGTCATGACGAAATCGACGCCCTCGGTGCTGAAGGGCAGGACAGAGCCGAGGGCCGCGCCCATGGCCGCGCTGGCGACCCAGTAGATCTGGTCCAGCAGGGTGATGAAGAACATGAACCAGCCCTTATCCACGCCCTCGGACGGCTCTGCCGAGCAGGTGATGGAAAAGGTCTCGTCGCTCATGGCGAAGATCATGTAGGCGCTGCGCAGGCCGTAGCCGCGGTAGCGCTGCAGCATGGTCAGGCCGTAGAAAAGATGCCGCGCCTGGATCATCAGCGCCATCAGAAAGGCCGACACCGGCGCAAAGCTGCCCAGAAGCAGCGAGGCCAGCACGAATTCCAGCGAGCCGCCGTACACTACCGTACCCATCAGGGGCGGCAGCCAGACCGGCAGGCCCAGCGACTGCACATAGATGCCGTAGCCGAGGCCCAGCACCAAATATCCGGCAAACACCGGCAGCGTCTGAGGCGCTGCGGCCCGGAACGCGCGCCATACCGGCGCACGGCTCAAATTTGTTTCGTTTTGTTCCTGCATTTATTTCAACCCTCCAATACAGTAGTATAACAGGTTTATCTGCATTTGCAAGAACTATTTATAAGGCAAAGAGGGTTCTGTGCGGCCGCACAGAACCCTCTTTGCCTTCTATCTTTTATTTTTTGGTGAGGTCTTTCGTATAGAGGGCGCGGGTCGCATTCAGGACAGCGAGGACCATGACGCCGACATCGGCAAAGATGGCCGCCCACATATTGGCGATACCCAGAGCACCCAGCAGCAGGCAGGCCGCCTTGATGGCCAGAGCAAAGACGATGTTCTGGTAGACGATGCTCTTGGTGCGGCGGGCAATGCGCATGGCGAGAGCGATCTTGGCCGGGTCGTCATCCATCAGGACGACGTCGGCGGCCTCAATGGCGGCGTCAGAGCCCAGAGCACCCATGGCGATGCCCACATCCACACGGGAGAGGACAGGGGCGTCGTTGATGCCGTCGCCCACGAAGGCCAGCATCTCTTTGGGGTTCTTGGCGGCCAGGAGCTTCTCGATCTGGTCCACCTTATCGCCGGGCAGCAGGCCGGCGTGGTACTCGTCGATGCCCAGCTCTGCCGAGACAGCCTTTGCCACCGGCTCTGCGTCGCCGGTGAGCATGACGGTCTTGCGGACGCCGGCCTGCTTAAGGCCCTTGATGGCCTGTGCGCTGTGGGGCTTCACCACGTCGGAGATGAGCAGATAGCCCGCATACTTGCCGTCGATGGCCACATGGACGATGGTGCCGGTCTGGGGGACATCGGGGACGGTGAGGCCCAGCTTTGCCATCAGGCGGGCATTGCCGGCAGCGACCAGCTTGCCGTCCACCTTGGCGGTGACGCCGTGTCCGCCCAGCTCCTCCACGTCGGTGACGCGGGCAGCGTCGATGTCCTTGCCGTAAGCAGCCTTGATGCTCAGGGAGATGGGGTGCTTCGACCAGCTCTCGGCCAGCGCAGCGGCTTCCACGAGGGAATCTTCGGTACCGCCCTCCACGGGGCAGACCTTGACGACCTTGAAGGTACCCTGGGTCAGGGTGCCGGTCTTATCGAAGACGACGACGCGGGTATCGGCCAGCTCTTCCAGATAGGTCGAGCCCTTGACGAGGATGCCGCAGGCAGAGGCGCCGCCGATGCCGCCGAAGAAGCTCAGCGGGATAGAGATGACCAGTGCGCAGGGGCAGCTGATGACGAGGAAGGTGAGGGCGCGGTAGACCCAGTCGCCGAAGCGGGCGGGCTGGCCCATCAGCAGCAGAACGATGGGGGGAATGAAGGCCAGCGCCAGCGCGCCGTAGCAGACCGCCGGGGTATACACCCGGGCAAAGCGGGTGATAAAGTTCTCGGCGCGGGCCTTCTTCATGCTGGAATTTTCCACGAGGTCGAGAATTTTAGAGACGGTGGATTCGCCGAACTCCTTGGTGGTCCTGACCTTGAGCAGGCCGCTCATGTTGACACAGCCGCTGATGACCTCATCGCCGGACCGGACATCCCGGGGCAGGCTCTCGCCGGTGAGGGCGGCGGTGTTGAGGGTGGAAGCGCCCTCGACGATGACGCCGTCGATCGGCACACGCTCGCCAGGCTGGACCACGATGATGGTGCCGATCTCGACCTCATCGGGGTCCACCTGCTCCAGCTTGCCGTCCTCGCCCTCGATGTTGGCGTAGTCGGGCCGGATGTCCATCAGGGCCGAGATGCTGCGGCGGCTCTTGCCGACGGCAACGCCCTGGAACAGCTCGCCGATCTGGTAGAAGATGATAACGGCACAGCCCTCGACGTAATCGCCCAGCGCAAAGGCACCCACGGTGGCGACGGCCATCAGGAAGCATTCATCAAAGGGCTGACGGTTCTTGATGCCCAGAAGGGCCTTGCGGAGCACATCCCAGCCCACCACGAGGTAGGGGATGCAGTAGAGCAGCAGCTCCACCGACGTGGGCAGAGGCGGCAGCAGCTTGAGCACCAGCACCAGCGCCAGAGCGGCGATGATGCGGTACAGCATTTTCTTTTGTTTTTTCGTCACGGGTACCAGCCTCCTTTTGGGGCAGTTTTCTCAGATTCAACAGGTTTTCCCCACAAGGGGCTTGTTTTCCACGCTTTCCCCCAGCTTTTCCACGAGGTTTTCCCGCAAAAAGCCGCAAATGCGCGTTCATTTTTCTATTTTTGCATCCAATATGTTGAAAACGCCGTGGAAATTGTTGAAAACTGATTTATTTTTCCACATTTTCCACGCGCATCCCGGCAGCAAAAGTCGAAACTCAGATGCCGAAGATCTCGCAGTCGTCCTCGACCTTCTTGCAGGCGGAGAGGACATTCTGCATGGTAGTCTTGACGTCCGCGCCCTCATCGAACTCGACGTTCATCTTCTGGGTCATAAAGCTGACGGTAGCCTTTGCGACGCCAGCGACCGTGTTGGCGGCATCCTCCATCTTCTGGGCGCAGTTTGCGCAGTCAACTTCGATCTTGTAGCTCTTTTTCATAATAAGTACCAGCCTTTCTTTCTATATCCACGCTCCGCCGCAGGGTGCGGCAGAGCTTGCAGCGTTTTGGGGGCATCACTCTTCGATGTGGTCCATGCCCATGGAGAGGATGCTGCGCACATGGTCATCGTCCAGTGCATAGTAAACGGTCTTGCCGTCGCGGCGGAAGCGGACGAGCTTTGAGTCCTTGAGCACCCGCAGCTGATGGCTCACCGCCGACTGGCTGAGCTGGACGGCATTTGCAATGTCCTGCACGCACAGCTCATCGTCGTGGAGGGCGTAGAGGATCTTGATGCGGGTGGAATCGCCGAACACCCGGAACAAATCGGCCAGCTCGTAGAGCACCTCATCGTCCGGCAGCTCCGGCGGGGCCTTGGGCAGCTTCTGTTCTGGGGCAAGAGCATTCTCAGCCATCGTTGTCATCCTTTCGCTTCAATATATGAACATCTGTTCATGTGTTCATGATAACACGCTGTATAGCTCCTGTCAAGGGGATTTGCGCAAAAAAACAGCATTCTCTTAAAATTGATAAAACAGACCGCAAAACGCAAGAAATTTGCAGATTTATTTTGCAGGAAGGGTGCAATTTGGGGTAAAAGAAAAAGGCAGTCCTGACCGAACTGCCTTTTTCCAAAGCACTGCATTCATGCTCGCTTCTTCTTTTTATCGTCCGCCGCCCACGGCAGATACATGAGGAACAGCGCCAGCGCGGTGGCAGGCAGGAAGCCCAGGATATAATATTTTTCGCCCAGCAGGGCCGTGAAGGTGCTGGTGATGATGTTCCCGTAGGGATTATTGAGGAAATAGAAGTTGGTGTTAAGGGACTGATTCAGAAAGTAGATGGGCAGGGCAGAGCCGAACAGGAACGCCAGCACCTGCGGCACCCGCCGGGGACTGGGACGGTAGCCGCCCGCCACCAGCAGGACTGGATAGAGTACCAGCAGGGCATGGATACTGACGGAGTGCAGATTGATGAGCGTCCACCAAGAGGGGACATCCAGCCAGCTGGGGCAGAGCAGGGCCAGCATTGCACCCGGGATACAGAGGGCATACAGCTCCTCTTTGCACCAGTTTCTGTCCGTGATCGTGTTGTACAGACAGACGAAGACGTTGATATTGCACAGGTGCAGGGGCAGATAGCTCCAATTCCACTGGCCGGTCAGGGCCATCCCCAGCAGAAGGGCAGCTTCGTCCAGCAGGAGCAAAGCGGTGACTCCGACTAAAATGCGCCGCCGGGTGCGGGCAGAACTGCGGCGATACCACAGGGCCGCCCCCACGATAAAGACAAGCGAAATGGCCAGCTCTATGAGGTGGACCGTGCCATACAGCGGGTAGCATCGGTAATCGGCCCCGTATTCGGCGTGGGTGATGTCGTAGGATTTCCAGAAATCGTTCATCTTCTTTCCCTCCTTGTCCAGCTTATGATACCGCGTTTGGCCTCAGACGGAAAGAGTTTTGAAGGAAAATCCAGAAAACAGGTGCAATAGTGTGAGTTTTGTGGTATCCTTACAAACGTGAAATTATCTGCCGCAAACCGCGGCATCACGACAAATTAAGAAAGAGGGAATTTTTATATGTTAGAAACCGGAATCCGCGGCAAGCAGAGCGTCGCCGTGACCCCCGAGAACACCGCCAAGACCATGGGCAGCGGCACGCTGAATGTCTTCGCCACCCCCGCACTGGTGGCGCTGGCCGAAAAGACCTGCTGGATGAGCGTCGCCGACGCTCTGGACGAGGGCTGCGGCTCTGTGGGCACCAAGCTGGAGCTGGAGCACACCGCACCCACCCCCGTGGGCATGACCGTCACCTGCGAGAGCGAGCTGACCGCTGTGGAAGGCCGCAAGCTGGTGTTCAAAGTCTCCCTGTACGACGAGAAAGGCCCTGTGGGCGGCGGCGTCCACGAGCGCTTTGTGGTCAACGACGCAAAGTTTGCCGCCAAGGCCGAGAGCAAGAAGGGCTAAGACTCTTTTTTCTCGGCAAGCTCGATGGGCGGCGGGTCGGCAGCCAGCAGCTGCTGCTCGGCCCGGGCCTGAGCTTCCTGCAAAAGCCGTGCCGCCTGTTCGCTGGCACGGAACAGCTCTAAATACATCGCTTTATAGTCCGGCGCAGCCAACACCCCCTTCCGTGTCCCATCACGTTAGAAGCTGTTTTTGTAAGCAGGGTGCATCGAACGACGAGAATTTTTGCTCGCAGACAAGGCGATTTTCCGCAGCAATCCTGAGCGGATTGCAAGGGAAAGCAACGCAGTATGCGGGCAAAAAGGCCGTTCGGGCGGTGTGCAATGCTTATGAAAACGGCTTCTAAAGGGTTAGTCTGCCCGGCAGGCTGCAAAAAAATCACCTGAGGAGTTTATCATGAAAAAAACCAATCTCTCGTGGGTGGGCGCTCTGTTGGTATTTGCCCTGCTGCTGTGGTGTACCGCCGCAACGCCCGGCAAGATCGACGACCCTTCCACCTACACCTGCGCCGTGTACAGCTCGGCGCTGTCCCTGCTGCCCCCTGTGGTGGCCATCGTGCTGGCCCTGAACACCAAAGAGGTCTACACCTCGCTGCTGGTGGGCATCGCCACCGGCGCACTGCTCTACGCCAACGGCAACCTTGAGCTGGCGCTGACCACCCTCTTTTTCAACGAAGACGGCGGCATGGTGTCCAAGCTGTCCGATTCCAGCAACGTGGGCATCCTCGTCTTTCTGGTGATGCTGGGCATTCTGGTGGCCCTGATGAACAAGGCCGGCGGCAGCGCCGCCTTTGGCCGCTGGGCCTCCACCCACATCCACACCCGGGCGGGCGCACAGTTCGCCACCCTGCTGCTGGGCATCCTCATCTTTGTGGACGACTACTTCAACTGCCTGACCGTCGGCTCCGTCATGCGCCCGGTCACTGACCGGCAGAAGGTCTCCCGCGCAAAGCTGGCCTACCTCATCGACGCCACCGCAGCACCCATCTGCATCATCGCGCCGGTGTCCAGCTGGGCCGCCGCCGTCACATCCTCTGTGCCGGAAGGCTCTGGCATCAACGGCTTTACCATGTTCCTGCGCACCATCCCTTATAACTACTACGCCATCCTCACCATGGTGATGAGCCTCTTCCTCATCTTCAGCGGCCTCGACTACGGCCCCATGAAAAAGCACGAGGATAACGCCCTGCTGGGCGACCTCTTCACCACCGACGACCGCCCCTACGGCGACGACGTGGACGACGGCAGCGACACCCGCGGCCATGTGGTAGACCTCATCGCGCCGGTGCTGGTGCTCATCGCGGCCTGCATCTTCGGCATGGTGTACACCGGCGGCTTCTTCGAGGGTGTGGACTTCATCACCGCCTTCGCAGATTGCAGCGCCTCTGTGGGCCTCGTGATGGGCAGCGCCATCGCCCTGATGTTCACCTTCGTGTTTTACCGGGTGCGGGGCGTCATGACCTTTCAGGACTTCGCCGCCTGCATCCCCGAGGGCTTCAAGGCCATGGTCAGCCCCATGCTCATCCTGACGCTGGCATGGACCCTTTCCGGCATGACCGGCCTGCTGGGCGCAAAGTACTACGTCGCAAGCCTGCTCAGCGGCTCTGCGGCGGCTCTGCAGTACCTGCTGCCCATCATCATCTTTGTGGTGGCGGTCTTCCTCGCCTTTGCCACCGGCACGTCCTGGGGCACCTTCTCGATTCTGGTCCCCATCGTCTGCCATGCGTTCCCGGATGGTGAGATGCTGGTGGTCTCCATCGCCGCCTGCCTGTCCGGCGCGGTCTGCGGCGACCACTGCTCGCCCATCTCCGACACCACCATCATGGCCTCTGCCGGCGCGCACTGCAGCCACGTGAACCATGTCTCCACCCAGCTGCCCTACGCCATGACCGCCGCCGCCATCTCGGCGGGCTGCTATCTGCTCTGCGGCGCAGCACAGGCTGTCCTCGGCGATGCCGCCAACACCCTGACCTCCTTCGTGCTGCTGGCCTGTGCCATCGTCATCGAACTCGTCGTGCTCAGCATCGTCAGGGCGCGGATGGGCCATACTGGGAAGGAAGAGGTCACAAAATCTTAACGGAATCGTAGATTTTTGTCTTCCCCTCCGGCGCAAATCATGGTATACTTATTAAAAGAGTAAATTTTTTGAGCTATTTGCTCACTGGAGGAGAACCCCATGCTGGAAGAAGTCTTTCAGGACGTCTATACAAAATTCAAGCTGCATTTTTATCAGAATGTATTTCAGCGCTTTGCCACCCGCGAAGCCACGCTGACTACGGTGGAGTCCTTCTGCATGGAGGGCATCATGGCGATGGGGGAGCCCACCATTGCAGAGTTTTCCCGCATGATGGGCCATCTCCACCCCCAACGCGGCCTATAAGATCGGCAGCCTCGTCAAAAAGGGCTATGTGGAAAAGATCCAGTCCACCACCGACCGCCGCGAATACTTCCTGCGCCCCACCCAGAAATACATCGATTACTACAGCATCAGCTATTCTTACCTGCACACGGTCATCGAGCGTGTGCGCAAGCGCTTCCCGGCTGAGGACTGCGACAAGATGGAGCAGATGCTCTCGGTCATCAGCACCGAGCTGATGCCGGAGCTGGATATGCTGGCCAAGTGCCGCCACCCCGAAGCTCCTAAATCGGAAGAATAAAATACAGCACAACGAAAGCCCCCGGCAGCGCCGGGGGCTTTCTC
>ENA-OQCU01000646-OQCU01000646.1-human-gut-metagenome-genome-assembly--contig:-NODE-646-length-14992-cov-2.382038_pt1 | contig 14992 bp, 16 predicted proteins | sample MGYA00242504_ERZ504590 | MGnify/ENA primary metagenome ERZ504590 (study PRJEB26092, sample SAMD00036318) | human gut metagenome | host: Homo sapiens | study: EMG produced TPA metagenomics assembly of... | reverse complement strand
ACATGACCCACGAGTGCGCGTGCGTGCCCGACACGGGGATATCGAACAGCTTGCCCGCCAGCACGTTCGACGTGGAAGCGCACCCGCCCACGACGGCCGCACGGCTGGCCCACAAACCGCCGCCCGCGCCCTGCGCGCGCCGCAGGCCGAACTCCGCCACGGGAGCCTGCGCCGCCAGGCACACGCGCGCAGCCTTCGTGGCGATCAGCGTCTCGAAGTTCACGCAGTTCAGAAGCGCCGTCTCGATGAGCTGGCAATCCATGATGGGGCCGGTCACGCGCACCAGCGGCTCGTGCGGGAACACGACGGTGCCCTCGAGCACCGCGTCGATGTCCACGCGCAGCTCGAAGGTGCGCAGGTAGTCGAGGAACTCCGGCTTGAACAGCTTGCCGCCGCCGGGCGCGTGCGAGCGAGCCCAGGGTAGGCCACGTCCTCGTCCGAGAACGAGAACTCGTCCACGAGGTCGGCCAGCTGCGCCATGCCGCACGCGATGGCGTAGCCGCCCTTGAACGGGTAGTCGCGAAAGTACATGTGGAAGCAGGCCTGCGTGTCGCCCTGGCCGGTCTCCCAATAGCCCTGCGCCATGGTGAGCTGGTACAGGTCAGTCAACAGCGCGTAGTCGATCTTCATTCCCGATGAGCCTCCTCCGTACGTCCGCTATTCGCCGCTCGGCGCAGCGCCGCCCGCTCCGGGCGCGCCCGCGCCGTCCGAGCCGCCCGCCTTGTGGCTGCGGCGACGGGCGCGGCGATGCCCGCCGTCTCCCGTCGGGCGGCCGCCCTCGCCGCTCGGAGCCCCCGAGCGCTCGGGCGGGCGCTGTCCTGGCGCGCTGCTGCGGCTTCTGGCCCTGGCGCAGGCCCGAGGACTTCTGGCCGGGACGCGGCTTCGAGGGCTGCATGCCCTTGGGCCCCTGCTTCTTAGCGCCCTCGCCTCCCTGGCGCTGGCCCTGCTGCTTCTTGCCTCCGCCGTTGCCGCCCTGACCGCCCTGGCCTGACCGGCGCTTCTGCTGCTGGCCGCTCTGCCCGCCCTTCGGCGAGCCGCCGCCCTGCTGCTTCTGCTTGCGCTTCTGCGCCTCGGCCGCCTCGGGGGCGGCAGCGCCCTCTCCGCCGACCTTCGTCGAGCGCCTCCTGCGCGGCTTGCGCGCCGCTCTGCGCCTGCGCGTCGGCCTGCTTGCCGCCGCCCTTTTGGCCGCCGTTGCCGCCGCCCTTCTGGCCGCCGCCCTTCGACGGCTTCTGACCGCCGCGGCCCGTGCGGCGCACGGAACCCGGATCGGCCAGCTTGTCCTGCCCGGTCAGCTGCGTCGTGGTGCCGAACAGCGCTGACTCGCCCGCAAATCCGATAGGGTCGGCCGTCGTGGCGTCCTGCCACGCCTCCTCGCCTACGCGGTTCGGGCGGTTCGAGCCCTCCTCGGGCGGGTCGAAGTCGGCCAGCGGCACCTTCACGGGCTTCTCGCCCATGATCTTCAGCGACACGATCTCGCGCGGCACGTCGAGATCCACCACCTTCGCCGGCCCGTCGGGCGTCTCCACCGTGGCGTTCTGCTTGGGAGCCCGGCTCTTGAAGTCCTTGTACGCGTCGAACTCGTAGCGCAGACAGCACATGAGCCGTCCGCACACGCCCGATATCTTCTGCGGGTTCAGCGAGAGGTCCTGCTCCTTCGCCATGCGGATGGACACGGGGCAGAACTCGCCGCCCAGGCGCTTGCAGCACAGCTCCTGGCCGCAATGCCCCAGGCCGCCCACCATGCGGGCCTCGTCGCGCACGCCGATCTGGCGCATGTCGATGCGCACGCGGAAGTGCGCGGCCAGCTTGCGCACGAGCTCGCGGAAGTCCACGCGCTCCTCCGCCTCGAAGTAGGAAGATGGCCTTGTCGCCCTCGAACAGGTACTCCACCGACACGGGGTGCATGTCGCCGTTGCCCTCGGCGGCCATCTCCTTGAACACGGGCAGCGCCTCGCGGCTCTTCGCCTCCAGCTCGGCCGCGCGCGCCTCGTCCTCGTCCGTCGCGATGCGCTTCACGGGCTTGAGCGGGCTTTTCAGCTTCTTGATCTGCGCCTCGTCGGCCTCGAACACGTCGTGGGCCGCACGGCCGAACTCGGTGCCGCGAGCGGTGGACACGATCACGCCGTCGCCGGCGCGCACGTCCAGGTCCCCGGCATCGAACCAGAGCGTTTTCGGGTTGTAGTACAGGTTAATCGGCGCTATGCGAACCATAGAGCACCTCTCTTATCTCGAACAGCATCGCGTCGATGCACGTTTCCGGTGATACATTATACGAGATCGCCTCGTCGCAGCGGCGCACGGCCGCAAGCGCGGCGGCGGCGCGCGCCTCGTCGGTGGCCTCCGCCGCCTCCATGATCGAGGCGCGGGCGTCCACGTTGATGACGAGCTCGGGAGTCTCGGCGCACACGGCCAGCACGTCGCGCAGCCACGAGCGCACGATGGCCGTGAGCTGGCGCAGCGATTCGAAGGTCTTGGCCGTCAGCTGGCGCTTGTTGCGCGCCTCGATCTGGCGGATGGCCGACTTCGCCAGGAAGTCCGCGTTCTCGGCAAGCTCCTGCTCCTGCTCGGCGCGCGCCACGTCGAGCGGCGCCTTCACCAGCACCACGAGGTCGCTGGCGAACCCGACGGCGTCCCAGTCGTCGGCCTTGCGCAGACAGCCCAGCACCTCCAGCACGCGGGTGCGGAACGCCAGGCGCTCGTTGGACTTCAAGAACTCCACGGCGCGCGTGATGGAGCCGTCGCAGGCCTCGACGGCCATGCGCGCCTGCTCGCGCGACGCGCCCGTGTTCTGCACGACGATGCCGGCCGCCTCGCTGGCCGGGATGGTGCGGAACGGCACCACCTGGCAGCGCGACAGGATGGTGGGCAGCACGCTCTCGCGCGTGCGCGCGAGCAGGATCAGCACCACGTCCGACGGCGGCTCCTCCAGCGTCTTGAGGAACGCGTTGGCCGCCTGCACGCCCAGCAGGTCGACGCGATCGAGGATGTAGACCTTCTTGTGCGCCTGGATGGGCGCCATCGACGTGTCGGCCACGATGTCGCGGATCTGCTCGACCAGATAGCCGCCCGCGCCTTCGGGCGCGAAGTAGCGCACGTCGGGATGCTTCTTGCGCATGATGCGGCGGCAGGCGTCGCACACGCCGCAGTTGCCGCCGCGCGGGCCGGAGGCGCCCTTCGGGCACAGCACGGCCTGGGCGAACGCGTAGGCGGCCATCGTTTTGTTCGACCCGGCCGGGCCCGTGAACAGGTAGGCGTGGCTCACCTTGCCCTGCGCCACCGTGGCGCGCAAGAATTCGCGCACCTGCGGCTGGCCGAGGATGTTCTCGAACGCGTCGGCCACGGCTTTACGCCTCCACTTTCGAACGCTTCACGTCGAGGCGGTCGAAAAAGGCAGGGTCGTCGTCGACGACCTGCGCCATCCAGGGGAACAGGTCGGCCAGCTCGGCGAACACCGCAGCAGCCGTCTGCGACTTGTTGCCGTCGGAGACCACCACGCGCACGCGCTCGGGGTCGCGCCGGGCGATTTCCAGAAACGCCTCGTTCACGCGGGCATGGAACTCCTCGCCCGCCTGCTCGAGGCGGTCGGCCGCCCCCCGATGCGTCGCGCGCACGAGGCCCACGTTCGCCTCGCCGCCCGTGGCCATGAGGATGGTGCGGTCGGGATGCACGCCCTGGCAGGCGAACTCGTTCACGCGGTCGACGAACATGCGCGGCAAGCCCCTCCCGTAGGCCTGGTAGGCCACCGTCGAATCGGTGAAACGGTCGCACAGCACCACGGCCCCTCGCGCCAGCGCGGGCGCGATGACCTGCGCCATCAGCTGCGCGCGGGCGGCCTCGTAGATGAGCAGCTCGGCCTCGTCGGACATGCCGCCGTTCGCCGGGTCCAACACCACGGCGCGCAATTGCTCGCCCACCTCGGTGCCGCCGGGCTCGCGCAGGCACAGCACCTCGCGGCCGTGCGCTCGCAGCGTCTCGGACAAAAAGCGGATATGCGTCGTCTTGCCGGCGCCCTCGCCGCCCTCGAACGTGATGAAGATGCCGCGCAGGGCATCGGTTGCTTGTGCGGATTCGTGTATCACGGGTATGGTCGTTCCCTCTCCCTTTGAAAGCGTGCCCTGGCTAGACGAGGTCGTACACGTCGCGGCCCCGTACGTCGACGCCGACGAAGACGGGGAAATCGACCACGTCGATGCGGCGCAGGGCCTCGGTTCCCAGATCGTCGTACGCCACCGTCTCCGATGATGCCACGCACTTCGCCAGATAGGCCGCGGCCCCGCCGCATGCCACGAAATAAACGGAACCCGTCGCGCGGCAGGCATCGCGCACCTCGGACGAGCGGCGGCCCTTGCCCACCGTCGCCGCGACGCCTGCGCGGTGCAGCGCGGGGGCGGCGAAATCCATGCGGCTGGCCGTGGTGGGCCCGACCGCGCCGAAGGGGCGCCCGGCCGCTTCGGGCGTGGGACCCGCATAGAAGATGGCCTGACCGTCCAGACCGTAGGGCAGCGCGCCGCCGGCGGCTTCCAGCTCGGCCAAGAGGCGCACGTGTCCCGCGTCGCGCAGCGTGTACAAAGGGCCGGTGAGCAGACAGGAGTCGCCCGCCTCCAACCGGGCCAGCGCGGCGCGGTCGAACGGCAACGCGAGGCGGATGCGATCAGCGCTAGCCATGGCGCACCTCCTCGCCCGCATCCGCGGCGCTTCGCGCACAGCGCGAACGATCAGACGCAGGTTCAGCGAAGTCAGCGAGGGTTTCCGCAGTGCCTGAGATTCGGGGGATGGCGCAGGCGCCGCGTACTTCGGTACGCAAGCCTGCGGCATCGCGCGAAGATCGGGTACGGCGGGAACCGCAGCGTCGAGCCGTTCCGCTGGCTGGCAAGCCAGCGGAACCGTGATCCTGCGCATGGCCGAGCAGCCCATGTTGATGGCCAGGGGCAGCGCCGCGATGTGGCACGGCGCCGTGGCCACGCGCACGGCCAGCGCCGTCGTGCGGCCGCCCAGGCCGCCGGGTCCGATGCCCGTGGCGTTCACGGCCGCGAGCAGCTCCTCTTCGAGCGCGCGCAGGCGGTCGTCGGCCGCGGGCTCGTCCACAGGCCGCATGAGCGCCCGCTTCGCCAAGCCGGCCACCTTGTCGAACGTGGAGCCCGATGCCGACGCCCACCACGAGCGGCGGGCAGGCGTTGGCGCCCTTCTCGCGCACGCAGCGTACGAGCTCGTCGACGATGCCCTGCTTGCCGGCACCCCGGGAACCAGCATGACCACGCGGCTCGCGTTGTCCCGAGCCGCCGCCCTTCAGCATAACGTGCAGCCGCGCCGCGCCCGGCTCGTCCACGGGATGGACGTCGCAGAACGCAGGCGTGTTGTCGCCCGTGTTCGCGCGGTCGAGGACGGCATCGCGCACCACCGACTTGCGCAGGCGCGCCTCGTCGTAGGCGCGGGCGACGGCGTCGTCCACGTCGGCGAACACGTCGCCGCGTACAGCTACGTCAGGCCCGATCTCGAGGCTGACCCACACGGTGCCGGTGTCCTGGCAGATAGGCACGCGATCCTCGGCGGCGATCGCCGCGTTCTCAATTAGCTGGTCGAGAACCGCGCGCCCGCGCGGATTGCCCTCGAGCTCCCGCGCCACGGCGAGCCCCGCTTCGATATCGGCCGGCAGCACGCAGGCCAGCTTCGGGATGGCCGCGTAGACTGCGTCCGCGACCTGTGATTTCGTGATGATGGTTTCCATAAGGAGAGATTATACCGCAAGCACGTTACTCCTTCCCCGCCCCCGTCGATCGCTTCGGCAAATCTTCCCATGAACGCATACGCTCGCCCGCATCCGGCGTCCCGCCGCACCTTTCCTTAAGGCGATGTGCGGCAAAATCGTCGTTTTGGCAGTCTCGACGGGCTTCGACGCCTTTTTCTGGGAATCGGCCAGGCGAAACCCCAGCTCGCGTTCCGACGGTGTTCCGGAACACGGCTTCCGAACGAGCTCGACGTGCCAAAACGACGATTTTGCCGCACATGGAGTCCGGAAACCGTGCATTCGCGATGTTTCTCGGGACGAGCCGAGATGCTACTCGAAGCTCACGCCCAACAGCTTCAAACCCCGAAAGGCGGCGTAGGCCTCGGCGAGGTCGCGCAGCTTCTGTTCGGAGCAGGCAACCCACGTAGCCAGCGAGACGGACAGGCCCGCACCCTTCTTCTTGGCCGTCCACGTGCCCACGGCCTCCCCGTTGCGCACGACGACGCCGGGGTTCGCAACGGTCTTCCAGATACGCCGCTGCAACGAAACGTCGACCTGCAAGGTGGCGCGGTCGCGTTGATCGAGATAGGGATCGTGGCCGGCAAGCAGCAGCACCTCGCGCTCCGGCGGCTCCGCCGATGCGAGCGCATCGAGGTCGGCCGCCAGCGCCCATGCCTTCTTGCCGCCGAACTCCACCGGCTCCAGCTCGTCCGCAATGCCCTTCCACATGCGGCGCGCCTGCGCGCCCGAGCACCCCGTCCAGGCCGCGAGCGCATCGGGCCTCGTCGGCCCGTAGCAATGGACGAACTTCCGCACCAGACGCGCGGCGGCGTCAGCGTCCGGCTGCAGCGCGCCGCCCGTCCACCTTCGGTACGAGGTGAACGTGGGCGTTGCGCCGGCGCGCTCGCCGAACACGACGAGGCCCATGAACGAGCACGGGCGCAGCAAGAACGACACCGCGGCTCCTCCCACCGTCTGCTTGTCGGGGCTGCCGTACATCGACGGCTGTCGCCACGCCGCGCGCTTGTTCGCAGGAAGCAGCGGCTCGACCCAATCCGCCAACGTTTGATCGAGCGCCACCTTGCTCGCGATCGCCTCGTCGTCGAGGCGCGGCATCGCCCGCACGAGCAGTTCGAGCAGCCGGTCGAACTCCATGCCCAGCGCATCGAGCGCAAGGCCGATGCCCTTCGTGTACGCCCACGGCTCGCCCTTCGCCGGAACGAGCGCCGACAGGAACGCCGCGCTTTCGGCCGCGGGGAACACCACGGGCGCGCCGCGCAGGCTCCACGCCTGCACGAGCGTCTTCTCCCCGTACAGCAGGCGCTCGGCATCTTCCCTGCGACAGGCCGGCGCGCGGTTGAACAAGGCCGTCTCCCATGCGCCCGGCGGCGTGTTCTGCATTCCGCACGCGCCCGCAAGCTCCGCCGCGTCTTCGATGCCGTATGGCGCGATCGAGATGATGCGCGCGCAAACGATGCCGTCGCGCCTGCTCGACGCTTACAACCTTCATGCGCTACTTCATCACGAAGTCGCCGGCGCGGCGCGGCGCGGTTCGCCGGTAGGAGACGGCGGGATGGCCCAGCAGCATGCATATCTGCAGCGGCTTGTCCTCCGCTTCGAGGAACGCCTTCACGGCGGGAAGCTCCTCGGCCGCGCGGCACAGGTAGCCGTTGAACAGGGCGCCCAAGCCGAGCGATGCCGCCACGAGCTCCATGTTCTGCGCGGCCAGCCCCGCGTCGTCGGCGCGCTCGGCCGCCACGAACGCGACGGCGGGCGCATTGCGGAACAGGAGTCCTGCCGCCCCGCCCGCGCGTCGACCAGGAAGGGCTTGTAGAGCTTGACCCAGCGCGGCTTGTCGGCGGCAGGGGGCGCCAGCATGCCCTCGATGCCGTCCCACACGAGGCGCTTGAACTCGTCGAGCTCGTCCTGCACCACGATGAAGCGGCAGCCTTGGGCGTTCTTCGCCGTGGCGGTGTAGCGTCCCGCCTCTAGCACGAGGCGCAGCGTGTCCTGCTCGATCGTATTCGGGAGGTAGTCGCGTACGCTGCGACGCGACTTGACGACCCGAAGCATTGTGCGAGGATCGACAGCCGCGCCGGCGGGCACGCATGTTTCCACGTCAGCCATATCGTAGCTTGGAATGGACACCGCCCCGGTGGGGCACACGGCCACGCAGTGCCCGCACAGGATGCAGAGCCCTTTCACGCGCGCCGTGACGCCCTCTACCTCAAGGTTCGCGCCCACGCAATCGTCCACGCAGCGCCCGCACCCGATACAGTACCTCTCGTCGATCTCGACCAGCATGCTGAGCCCTTCCTTCCCAGGGGGAGCGCAACCCCTCCCTTAACGACGGGGAGCGCCGCCCAAGCGACGCTCCCCCGATCCGCACTATCGCAACCTACGCCGACCCTCTCAACCGGCAGGGACAGGAGGAGTCCGTACGGCAGCAATCGCTGCGCGTGCGGGAAGTTCTGCGCGGCTCCCTCCCCCGTCTCGCAGATCGGCTACTCCGGCAGGTTCGCCAATCCCGCGCGCACGCTGTCGGCGCTGGCGCGCAGCGCGGCCAGCTCGTCATCGTTCAGGTCGAACTCCACGACCTCTTCGACGCCGTTCTTGCCGAGGCGCACCGGAACGTTCATGTAGAGATCCTCGATGCCGTACTGGCCGTCGATGTGCGCGCACACGCTCATCACCTCGTGCGAATCCGTGAGGATGGCCTCCACCATCTTCGCGATGGACGCGCCGGGCGCGTAGTAGGCACTGCCGGTCTTGAGGAAGGCCACCACTTCGGCGCCGCCCTTCACGCAGCGCTGCACCACGCTGGCCACGGCCGCCTCGTCCATGAGTTCGGTGATGGGGGTGCCGTCCACCGTGGTGAAGCGCGGCCAGCACACCATGCCCTCGCCGTGCGCGCCCACGGCCCAGGCGGTCACGTCGGCCGGCGCGCAGCCCAGCTGCTCGCACACCGCGAACGCCAGACGCGAGGAGTCCAGCACGCCGCCCATGCCCATGAGACGGTTCGCGGGCAGGCCGGACTCCCGGAACGCCAGCGTCGTCATCACGTCGAGCGGGTTCGTCACGCAGATGAACACGGCGTTCGGGGACGCCTCCATGGCCTGGCCGATCACCGACTTCATGATGCCGGCGTTCACGCCGAGCAGATCCTCGCGCGTCATGCCGGGCTTGCGGGCGATGCCGGCAGTGATGACCACCACGTCGGAATCGCGCGTGTCGGCGTAATCGTTCGTGCCGGTCACCTTGACCGTGAACTGCTCGACGCTGCGCATGTGCATCATGTCGAGCGCCTTGCCCTGCGGCAGGCCCTCGGCCACGTCGATGAGCACGACGTCGGCCAGGTTCTTGGACGCGATGATGTGGGCTGCGGTGGCACCGACGTTGCCGGCGCCGACGATGGTTACCTTGGGCATGTGATAGCTCTCCTCGCTCGTTGATCGTACTTCGCATGATTGTACCGCTTGGCCCGTCGCTGTGTTTTCTCGGCGGGCCAAGCGGACGGTTTCTTCACGCCTTCCGCGCTTTCGCCTAGTCCTTCTTCGCGGCGGGCGCGCGTTTGGCCGGGGCTTTCTTCGCCGCGGGCTTCTTCGCGGGAGCCTTCGCCGCCGGCTTCTTGGCCGCCTGTCCCCTTGGCGCCCGTTGGCACCCTTCTCGTCTCCTTCTGCTCCTTGCCGGGGCAGTCGAAGTTGGGGCACAGCTTCCACGGGCCGCGCGCGGTGGTGACGATCACCATCGGGGCGCCGCAGTGCTCGCACACCTCCTCGGTGGCCGTGAGCGCGCCGTACTGGGGGCAGCGGATAGCCCGTGCCGCAGTCATCGTAGTTCTCGCAGCGGATGAATCGCTTCAGGGTGCGCGGGTTCTTCTGCGCGATCAGCTTCGCCTGGATGCCCTTCTCCTTGCAGGCCGGGCACTCGCCCACCACCACGTCGGGCTCCTGGTTCGTGGAGCAATGCGGGTCGATGCAGATGGTGCGCGGTTTGCTGCGGAACGCGGTCACCTTCACCTGGGGCATGCCGCACGTGGGACACGGCTCGGGGGACGGCCTCCACCTTGCCCTTCGGCAGCGGGTACGTGACGTCGCAGTCGGGCCAGCCGGCGCAGCCGATGAACATGCTGCGGGTCTTCTGCGAGGCGCGCAGCTGCAGGTCCTTGCCGCATTTCGGGCACGGGCCCACGTAGGCGTCGGCGGCCACGGCGTCGGCCAGGGCCTCCTTCACCTCCTCGGAGTGCGGCAGCAGGCTGGCCAGCTGCTCGGACAAAAGGTTGCGGCTCGTGTCCACCACCTGGGCCTTCGTCGTGCGGCCCTCGGCGATGTTGTCCATCTCCTCTTCCAGCTCGGCCGTCATCTCGGGGTGCGTGATGTGCGGGGCGAACTTGTCCAGCGCATCGCACAGCGGCCATGCCCAGCTGGCTGGGCTCGATGGGGTCGTTCATGCAGTACTTCACCGCCATAGAGGCGCTGCGATGATGCATGGCGCGTGGACCTGCTTTCAGGGCGCGCTTTTCCATCTCCTGCACGAGCTTGCCCTGGCTGTAGCGCGCGGGCGCTCGGTCTGCTTCTTCGTGCAGACGGCGCCGTTGAACGCGACGGTCTCGCCCTCGGAAAGCGCGGGCAGCTGCTCGTCTTTCTTGAGGCCGTAGGGGTAGATAGCGCGGTAGCCCGGCTTCACCAGAACGTCGCCCTTCGCCACGAACGGCTCGGCGTTCACGTCGAGGGTGACCTTCGTGCCCTCGATGACGGCCGCCTCGGACAGCGTCGCCAAAAAGCGCCGCGCGATGAGGTTGTACAACTTGTAGTCGGCGGGAGCCAGATCGTCGGGCGTGGCCTTGGCGGTCGGGTAGATGGGCGGGTGGTCCGTCGTCTCCTTCTTGCCGCGCGTGGCCGTGAGCTTGCCCTTCGCCAGTAGCTCCTTGCAGTACGGCGCGTAGGCCGGGTTGCCGGAGATGGCCTTCACCGTGTCGGCGAGGTCGAGCGAGCTCGGGTACACCGTGTTGTCCACGCGGGGGTACGAGATGTAGCCGTCCATGTACAGGCTCTCGGCTATGCGCATGGTGCGCGCGGGGCTCAGGCCCTCGGCCGACGCCGCCGCCATGAGCGAGGTGGTGTTGAACGGCGCGGGCGGCTGCACGGTGCGCTTCTTCTTCTCGACGGACGCCACCGTGGCGCGCGTGGCGCCCTCCACATGGGCCATGACGGCCTGCGCCTCGGCCTCCGCCTTGAAGCGCGCGGTGGCATGCGGGGCCTCGAACGAGTCGGGATCGGCACCGAACGCGCCGCGAATCACCCAGTAGTCCTCGGGGACGAACGCGAGGCGCTCGCGCTCGCGCGCCACGACGAGGGCGAGCGTGGGAGTTTGCACGCGACCCGACGAGCGCACGTTGCCGTAGCCGGCGAACTTCACGAGCGTCAGGTAGCGCGTGAGCACCGCGCCCCAGATGAGGTCGATGTCCTGGCGCGAGGCGCCGGCGGAGGCGAGGTTCACGTCGAGCTCGACGAGGTTGTCGAAGGCGTGCGTGATCTCCTCTTTCGTGAACGCCGAGTAGCGGGCGCGCGACACGGGCGCCGTGGGGTTCACTTCCTGGATGCAGCTGAGCGCGTCGCTTCCGATGAGCTCGCCCTCGCGGTCGAAGTCGGTGGCGATGATGACCGAGTCGGCCTTCTTCGCGAGGTTCTTCAGGGAGCGGATGATCTCCTTCTCCTTGGGCAGCTTGTTGATGGGCGCGTACACGAGGTACGGCAGCGCGTCCATCTTCCAGGATTTCAGCTCCACTGCCGTGCCTCGGTGAAGGGCTTCTTCTTTTGAACGGGGCTTCGGCAGCGACGCGGGCAGCTCCGCCGGAAGCGTTTCGCCCTCCTCGGTGACGCCCTGCCATCCCCCGCGCTTCTTGTACACCATCGTCGGCGCGAAGTCGGGCTCCAGGATGTGGCCGCGCAGGCCGATGGTCACCCATTCCTCGCCGTCCACGTCGAAGCGGTACACCGGCGTCGAGTACACCTTGTCCGCCTTGGGTTTCTTCACGCCAAGCAAATCGGCGATCTTCTGAGCCGCGTCGTTCTTCTCGGTTACCACCAGCTTCACGCGGTTCCCTCCTGTTCTTTCCGGCCGCCTCCCGCAGCCTTGTTTCGTTCACACGGTTGCCCCACCTATTTATTAACGTGTGCGGGGATGGGCGCGCCGTCAAGCGCGCATGCGCCGCGCCGTTCGGGCACAGCAGGTGTTAGCATACACGATTTTCCGCGCCGCGCGAGAGAAATTGCCAAGCTGGCGAAAACGGACGCGCTAGACGAAACTGATGCGCAGCTGCTTGCCGAGACCCTCGGCCACGCGCTTGAGCGTTTCGAGCGTGGGGTTGGCGTTGCCGGACTCCAGCCGGGCGAACGCGCTCTGCTTCATGCCGCACCGCTGCGCGAGCTCGCGCTGAGTGAGATTCTCTTCGGCACGCGCCGCGATAATCGCATCGATGATGTCGTACTCCGGCCGCAAACGCTCGTATTCAGCGGCGTATTCCGGGTCTTTCATCTGCTCCGCATGGTATTCGCTGAGCGTGGTCATAAAGGCCGCCTCTCTTCCCAATCCCGTTTGTACCGGCAGAGCGGCGGCGCACTCCTCGCGCACGCGTCGCATGCGCACTTCCGGAAATCGAGTGGTTATTTCGTTACCGCGGGTTGAAGATGCTGGGGTCGTTTTGTGAAGCGCCCCGTTCTCGGGTACCCTTGATCGCAAGGGATGAGCCGCCGAAACGACCCACCGCCCCGCTCCGCACGCACCACGAACGCAGCAGCGGCGGCGTCCCGCCGAACGCAACGGCCCTCTGGGTCGAGATACGGGAGGTTACGCATGAAACGAGTCCTGGGCGTGTTCCTCGGGCTGATCGCCCTCATCATCGTAGGCATCGTGGGCGTGTTCGCCTTCTCGGGCACCGGATCGGGCCCCGCCAGCGACCTGGCGAACGACGCGAAGGCAGCCGCCGCGAACGCGGCCATCGACGCGACCGGCCTCAAGGACAAGGCCAAGAGCGCCCTCGAGGGCAGCAAAGCGAGCATCGCCGCGGCGACCGGCCTCAGCGAAAGCCAGGTCGATCAAGCCATCGAGCAGCTCGACATCGACGGATGGCAAGCCGCCTCGCTGCCCTCCACCGCCACGGCCACCGGCACCATCGACGGTAACGCCCTCGGCATCAACGGCACCGTCACCACCTACGACGATCCCGGCTACGTCTCCGTCGAGGTCTACGGCCAGACGGTCACGCTCGCCGTCCCCGAAAGCGCGCAGGCTTACCTCCCCTACCTCGCCTACGTGCAGTAGCGTCGGCAGCCAAGGCAAGCGGCGCGGGGGTAGAACGGCTCGCTGCGCGGCGCAAATTCCGTCTCGCGCACGTTTCCAGGGATCGATCTGCAGCAAAATCGAACTTTTGGCAGCGTTTTCACGTTTCGAACGCCGCAAGAAGACGCCCGATCGCCAAGCTGTCGGGAAAACGCCTGATCGCCCGACCGCCTCCGCGAGAAGCTCGTTTCCGTGCTGCCAAAAGCCCGATTTTGCCGCACATAGGCCCGCCGCTGTTGTCGCATGCGGCGGCCCCGGTCGGCGGAACGCCGTTCGGATGACGCGCAGGGGGATCCTTCGACTTCGCGCTGCGCTCGGGATGGCTGGGAAACGCGCTCGTGCAACCCTCCCTACGCGGCGCGGGCTTCCTTCAGCCTGCGCTGGTAGGCGCGGACGATCTGCGACAGCGTGAAGCACACGATGAAGTAGATAAGCGCCATGATGCCGAAGATGGCGAAGATCTGCGCGGTGGAGTTGTAGCTGTTCATGAGGATCATGCCGCGGCCCATGAGCTCCTGCAACGCCATGGCGCCCCACAGGTAGCTCGTGTCCTTGATGGTGGTCACGAACTGCGACAGCAGCGCGGGCACCATGTTGCGCAGCGCTTGCGGCAGGATGATCAGCACGTACGTCTGCACGGTGGAGAAGCCCTGCGAACGCGCCGCCTCGTACTGGCCGTGCGGCACGCTGGCCAGGCCGCCGCGCACGATCTCCGCCACGCTCGCGCTTGTGAACAGGGTGAACGCCAGCACGGCCGCGCCGATGGGCGGCAACTGCGCCACGAAGAACGTGAACATGATCCACAGCAACAGCGGCGTGTTCTTGAATATCTCGATGTACACGGTGGCTATGCCCCGCAGCACGCGGGCGTTCGACGTGCGCATGACCGAGATGACCGTGCCCAGCACCACCGAGCAGAGGATGGCCAAAGCGGATATGAGCAGCGTCATGCCGAGCCCCTGCAACAGGAAGCGCATGTTGACCCAGGTGAACAGCGCGGCGATATCGCTCATCAGCGATCCTTCCGCCCGTCGTCGGTCGTGGCCGCCTCTTCGCCCTCGGCCAGCTCGGCGCGCTCGACGTCCATGGAACGCTCGTCGGTCTCGGCGGCCTCCTCGGCGTCCTCGAGCGCCCGATCCGCCTCCTCGTCGAGGCGCACGTCGTCGGGCTGCACGGTCTGGGGACCGCCGGTCCGGTCGGCCCGCTCGCGCGCCTCGCGGCGTTCGCGGCGTTCGCGGCGCTCCTCGCGAAGCTCGCGACGGTCTTCCCGCGCCGTAGCGCTCTCGGCCTCGGCATCGAGATCGGCTTCGTCGCGAGGGCTGCGCACCTGCGCGATGCGCTCATCGGGCTGCTCCAGCTCGCCCGGCAGGTAGTCGTTATCCAAGAAAGCCTCCTCTCCCAGCTCCGCCTCATCGCGGACCCGGTCGCGCGCGGATCGCGCCCGCGCGCTTTCGTCGACGCGACGCTTCACGTCGCGCGTGATACGGTCGCTCGTCACGGTCTCGGCGCGCGAGGCCAGCGCCTCGTGCGCCTCGGGCTGCGACGGCTCGCCCGCTCGTCCCGCTCGCCTTCGGCGGCGGCGCTCGGCGCGACGGGCACCGCCGCGCCGGTTTCGCGCGCGCCTTCCACGCCGCGCCGCGCGGCCACGCGGCGCTCGAGGCGCCGATGCGCCTTCAAACGCCCGGACTTCGTGCGCATGGCGCGCGCCGCCCGCTCGTCGTCGCCGTACTCGTCGGCGATCTCCTGGGCGATCTCGCGCCCGATCTCGTCGGCGATCTCGGCCGCCTGGTTGCCGGTGAACGTCTGGTCGTACGGGTCCTCCGGCGCCACGCCCGGCTCCAGCGCGTCCTCGGCAAGCGCGTGCAGCGGATGGCGCGGCGAGGGCGCCACGCGCGCCGGGGCGATGTCCACGGTGCCGTACATGGT
>ENA-OQCU01000645-OQCU01000645.1-human-gut-metagenome-genome-assembly--contig:-NODE-645-length-14994-cov-2.411179_pt1 | contig 14994 bp, 14 predicted proteins | sample MGYA00242504_ERZ504590 | MGnify/ENA primary metagenome ERZ504590 (study PRJEB26092, sample SAMD00036318) | human gut metagenome | host: Homo sapiens | study: EMG produced TPA metagenomics assembly of... | reverse complement strand
TGGGATGGCCTGGGGCGGCTACGGCCTTTCGGCAGTGATGTACTTCTTGGGCGTATGGATCGTCAATACGTTTGAGGGAGACCCGTACCACGGTGAGGCGTATTTGGAAAGCATCTACAACGTGGCTGACAGCATCCCCTATGAGGAGTTGACGACAGGCATCTACGGCCACTACGGACTGTTCTTTCTGCTGCCGATGAAGATCTTCGGTGCAAAGGCTGTCGTTATTCAATTCCTGATCGCGCTGGTCGGCGTTGTGACGGATCTGGCCATGCTGTACTGCATCCATCACCTGATAAAAAAGAACTGGGTACGCCTGTTGATGGCACTGGTTGTGCCGGTCATTCCGTTTGCATACAGACGGACGAATTACTGGCAGCTGCAGCCTCACCGTTTGGTATTCCCGATGTTGCTGGCGGCCTATATGCTGTTCTGTTTGCGAAAAAATGCAGTCGAAAAAAATCGGCTCGGTTCTGGGGCGGCTGGCTTCTGTGCATGCTGGCAGTGCTGTGGAGCACCGAGAGTGGTCTGTTCTGTATCATCGGCTGGTGCGCGGGCTGCATCGTCCGCTGGTGGCAGCAGGAGCCATGGTACGCCCGCGGCCAGTGGGAACGCTATGGTGCGCTGCTGCTGGGCGCTGTGTTGGCGGTGCTGGGGGCCATTGGCCTGACAAATTTGTATAACCTGGCCTGCGGCGGAGCACCGATCTTCAAGGTGTTTTTTTGACCCGCTGTACAGCAGCAATTATATGGATGGTTCCATCGGCTACCCGCTTGAGCTAGGCGTGCGCCCATGGGTGTTTGTGCTGCTGCTTATGCTGGCCGTGCTGGCATGGTCGCTGTTCCAGACAACCGCTATCGGAAGAATAGCCAAAACGGAGAACATTGCCCCATTTGCGGCCTGCCTGTCGGTGCTGGGGCTGGTATCGTTCAGCTACTATGCAAACCGTTCTGCCTGGATGAATCTGGAGATCTGCCTGCCGGAGGCACTGCTTTGCCTGTGCTTCCCGCTGCAGGCGCTGACGGACGGGGAGGGGCTACGCAAAAAGCTGGGCGGCCTGTACCAGACGGCGGCACAGTCTGTGGGACTGGCCGTGCTGCTGGTGCTCTGCGTGCTTACGGCACAGCTGCCCGGCGGCGTGATGAATACAGTGATCCTGCAGGAGCGCGGTGCGTTCAGCACCCGCGGCATCTATGCGGAGGTGGAGAATTTCTCTGCCAATATACCGGACAACACCTTTGCGGTTGGCCGCGATGTGGGAATCATCTACCATGCAGCAGGCTGGGACAACTACGGACATTATGTGGATGCTGCGGATTACGGCGTGGCAGATACCGAAAAATTACTCCCTCATATTCTGGCAGAGTTGAAGGCCCAGCCGAGCTTTGTCGTGGATGACATACTGGGGGTCTATCTGGGGCAGAATGGCTACACGCCCGACATGCTCGGATACCAGCTGCAGACGACCTTCACATCGGCTGGCGGCACGAACCCAATTACCTATTACTACTACGAAAAGCAATAAAAAAGGAGAGCAAAACCTATGGCATGGAAGAACGAGGCAGAAGCCCGCGAGCAGATCAAGGCGATGGTCGCCGAGTATTATCACGACTTCAAGGAGAAAAAGACCCCCTATCAGGAGGGTGATCGCATCACCTACGCAGCCCGCGTCTTTGACGAGAAGGAGATGTGCGCTCTGACCGATGCCACGCTGGACTTCTGGCTGACGACGGGCCGCTTTGCCGACCAGTTCGAAAAGGAATTTGCCAAGTGGATCGGCGTTAAGTTCGCCCATCTGGTCAACAGCGGTTCCTCCGCCAACCTGATCGCCTTCATGGCGCTGACCGCCCCCGAGCTAGGTGACCGCCAGATCAGGAAGGGCGACGAGATCATCACCGTGGCCTGCGGCTTCCCCACCACCGTGACCCCGGCCATCCAGTACGGCGCGGTGCCCGTGTTTGTGGATGTGACCGTGCCCCAGTACAACATCGACGTCACCAAGCTCGAGGCCGCCCTCTCCCCCAAGACGAAGGCTGTCATGATCGCCCACACACTGGGCAATCCGTTTGACCTGTCCGCCGTCAAGGCGTTCTGTGACGCCCACAACCTGTGGCTGGTCGAGGACAACTGCGACGCGCTGGGCACCCAGTACACCATCAACGGCGAGACCCGCTTTACCGGTACCTGGGGCGACATCGGCACGTCCAGCTTCTACCCGCCGCACCACATGACAATGGGCGAGGGCGGCTGCGTTTACACCAACAACCCGCTGCTGAACCGCCTGATCCTCTCCTTCCGCGACTGGGGCCGCGACTGCATCTGCCCCTCCGGCCAGGATAACTTCTGCGGCCACCGCTTTGACGGTCAGTTCGGCGAGCTGCCCAAGGGCTACGACCACAAGTACGTCTACAGCCACTTTGGCTATAACCTCAAGGTCACCGATATGCAGGCCGCCATCGGCTGCGAGCAGCTGAAGAAGTTCCCCACCTTCATCGAGCGCCGCCGCCACAACTGGGACCGTCTGCGCGCCGCGCTGGAACCCGCCGCCGACAAGCTGATCCTGCCGGAGCCGGCTGCCAACAGCCGCCCGTCCTGGTTCGGCTTCCTGATCTCTGTCAAGCCGGAGAGTGGTCTGAACCGCAACGCCGTGACCCGCTATGTGGAGAGCCACAACGTGCAGACCCGTCTGCTGTTCAGCGGCAAACCTCATCAAGCACCCCTGCTTTGACCAGATCCGCGGCACCGACGCCTACCGCGTGGCGGGCGAGCTGACCAACACCGACTTTATCATGAACAACACCTTCTGGGTCGGCGTTTACCCCGGCATGACCGACGAGATGATCGACTACATGGCCAAGACAATTATCGAGGCTGTGAATCAGTAAAATTTTGACAACGAGGTACAGACCCCTATGATGCAGCAAAAGGTGAAAACGACCCGCGCACCCAGACTGCGGTTGGACAAAAACAGGCGGCTGACGCCTATGCAGATCTACTGCTGGGCAACGGTGGCCTGTCTGGCGGTGCTGCTGCTTGCCCTGCTGGCCAGCCGCGGTACGCTGCTGCATCGATTCTTCTTTTATGATGTCACCGATACCGGTATGGACTTTTTCCATAGTATTGAGTATATGCGTGGACGTATGCCCTACGGACAGTTCGATACGCTGTACCGCCGCTTGCAAATCTGCTTTTTCTATGTGTTGTATTTGCTTGTGCCAAAGACACAATCAGCTACGTGGACGGAATCGTATATCTCGTCTCTCAACATGAGGGGAACAGAACGGGATTTGCGTTTACAGCAAGCGACGATGATGCTGTTTGTCGTCTTTGTTATCGTGGTGGTCTTAGGAATTGTATCGATGACAGAACGCCTGACGCGCAGCTGCGGGGGGCGGAAAAAGCTGCTGGCATTCTGTGCAGTGTTCAGCTATGGGGTACTGTACGGCTTGGAACGCGGCAATATTCTGCTGCTGTGCTGGCCGTTAATGGCATTTTTATCCTGTACCGCATTCAGAAAAACCACTTTTGCGGGAGCTGGCCTGTCTGGCACTGGCGATTGCCGCCGGTTTTCAAGCTGTACCCGGCGTTTCTGGGCGTGCTGCTGCTGCGCGATAAAAAACTATCTGGCCGCGGTGCGCACGGTGCTGTACGGTGTTGTCTGCCTGTGCTTCCCGCTGTTCTTCTTCAATGAAGGATTGTTTGGCCTCACACTGTGGTTCCGTGTACTGTTTGATTTTAGCGGCAGCAGAGGTGAACCGTGGATCGGCAATGGTTTCTCCAACATTTTGGCAGAGGCCGGACATGCGGTGGACAAGCTGCTGGGCACGCAGCTGGGCTATGGCAGCTACGCACTGCTGGGCATTGTGCTGGCAGCGGTGCTGCTGGTGTGCAGCTTTTTTATGGATAAGGAGTGGAAACGCATTACAGCAATCATTCTGGCGATGCTGATGTTCCAGCCCAGTATGATTATGTATGGTGCCTGTTTTTGATTCCGCTGTTCCTGTTTATGGAGCAGGAGCGTGAGCTGCGCAGGGACAACGTGCTGCCCTATCTGGCCTTGATGGTGCCGGTGCTGCCGCTGCCGCTGTTTCGGCGGGACCAGATGGAGCCGTCCTTTGTACCGCGCAACACGATTTGTCATGTCATGCTGCTGCTGCTCATTGTCTGGTGCTTTGTCCAGGCAGTGCAGGGGGTGCGTGTACGCTGTGCGGAAAAACCGGTCAAGCCGGCACACGGACACCCGGCAGCCACGGTGCTGCTGGCCGTTTGTGTGGCGGTGGCCGGTGTGGGCGGCCAGCAGCTGTGGCAGCGCACCCACAACTGGGGCTTTGACTATGGCTACAACGGCCGACTGGATGCCGAGGACATCCAGCAGAAGGACGTGCAGGACAGCGACGGCAACCCGATAGAGGTAACATGGAGCGGCCGCGGTGCGTATATTATGATTTACAACCACGCGCCATTTACGCAAAGGATGGTGGTCACGTTCCAGACAGGCTACGGCATGGATTTGAAGCGCGCCTATACGATGACGTTTGAAGCACCGAATCTGGAAGATGCTGATGGTACAACCGGAAAGCAGAAGCAGACGAATATTAAGATTGACCATGAGGGGCAGACCGTGTGCTACACGGTAGATGTGGCCCCCGGCCAGACCCAAATTGATGTGAGCTATGACGGCCCGATGGCGGTCTATGATGCTTCTTCGCGCAAAAACGGTACCTTCACGGTGACAAATCTAGTGGTGGCCAGTGAGGGCGCTGTGGAGGAAACCGAATAACGGAAGGAAACATATACTATGCAGAAATTGCTGGCCCTGCTGGGCGCAAAAAATAAAGAGGAATTTGTGGAGCTGTTCAAGCAGTTCGTCAAGTTCGGCCTGGTGGGCGTAAGCAATACGGCTGTGTCCATGGCGGTCTACTATATCTTCCTGTGGATCAGCCCGGACCTGTATATGGTCGGCAGCATTCTGGGCACGATTCTGAGCATTGCCAACGCCTTTTTCTGGAATGATAAATTTGTCTTTACCGGCAACGCCAATGACTGGCGCAGCAAGCTCAAGCGGCTGGGTAAGACCTATGTCAGTTACGGCGGCACATCGATTTTGTCCAACGTGCTGCTCTGGATCGAAGTTGCATTCTTCAGTGTCAGCAAGTCCATTGCGCCCATCGTTAATCTGTTAGTGACGATCCCGCTGAACTTTGTTATCAACAAGCTGTGGACATTAAGGAAAAGTGAGAACAAGCACGATGCAATTAGTAATGGAAAAACCACATACGAATAAGCGCCAGAACGCGCGAGGCTGGGTATTGGCTGCACTGCTTGTGTGGTGATTCTGGCCTATTCCTCAATTTATTCGCCAACACGATGCCCATTACGGAAGGCTGGAATGTAAACTATGCAGAGCTGGTATTGCACGGGAAATTTCCATACCGCGATTTTACTATTACCTGCCGCCACTGAACATCCTGATTGATGTGATGCTCTGGAAGCTGTCGTTTGGCAGCCTGTTCATTTACCGTGCGTGGTGGCTGGTACAGCGGATTGCTATTTATGAGTTGATGTTTCGGCTGCTCTGCCGGTATTTCAATAGATATGCCGCCTTTGCAGCGTGTGCCTTCTCTGCGATTCTGTGCACGGCCTCTGTCTACGATTTATTCGGTGATTATAACCAGACGATTCCGTTTTTGTCTGTGTTGCTGCTCTATTGTGTTCTGGGATTTGCAGAGGCGGCAGATAAGAAAGCCGCCGGGAAATACCTGTTTGCTGCCGGCGCTATGCTGGGGCTGCTCTTTCTGAACAAGCAGACGATTTTTGCAGCTGCGGGGGTTATTTATCTGCTGGCTTTGAGTGTCTACTGCTGGAAGAAAAAAGACAAAGGCTTTCTGCAATATTGTGCGGCAGTCATACTTGGCTTTTTGCTGGTGTTCGTCGTGGCCATGGGAATCCTTGCCGTCAATGGCGCGTTGCTTCCGTTCTTTCAGCAGGTCTTTATGCACACGGGAGGCAAAGGCAGTCCGCTTGCCATTTTTGCTGAAAATCTTTACGGGCTGGACAATCAATGCGCCGGTATTTTTACTGATGGTGGGGTGTGTAGCTGCCATAACACTGGCGCAGAAAAACGAGAGTCAGACAGCAGGACGGATGCTCTTGCTGCTGGTCATAGGCGGCGGCTATGTTTTGGAAAGGCAGGCTGCGAACGACTTTATCGAAGTGCTCGTTGGTACGAAAAGCGTCCAAGCCGTTGTCATCGGTGGAGGGTTGCTACTGTTGCTGGCGTACAGCCAAAAGCGCAGAAGCGGCAGCAAGATAATGCACGATGTATTTTACGGTCTGTGTGCCGCCTATGTGGTGACTATTCTGGTTACGGCCCGTTATGCGTCATTAGGCGAAGATAACGGGAGCTTATTGGAAGCAATCTATGAATCAGGCACGCTGTTTAAGAGTGTGACTGGTACGCTGTATACGATCATCAGCTTTTTGGATCTATATCTGATTGCCCGCTCCCTTATGAAAATAAAAGCGGATGGCAATGACGGCTATGCACGTGAGCACTTTTGGATGGCCTGTGCGGCATTTTCTACGATATATGCAGCCAGTATGGCATCGGCATCAGAAATTTCCTACCATGGGATTATGTTGGCTATGCCGTTTGTTCTGTGTGTTGGGCTGAACAGCGTATTTACAGATAAAGTTACGGAAAAATCGGTCAAAATCGGTACGATTGCGCTGTGCACAGTACTTTCGATGGCTTGTATTGCACAGAAGGTCGTATGTTCCTAATTCTTGGTGGGCTGTGAACAGGCAGAGTATGACAAAAAATCTACGCCACCGGCATCCCCGCGCTGCGAAGGCTTCCGTTTTTCATGCGGAGGACGACAAGATGTTGAAAGACATCACACAGCTGATTCTTTGAAAACACAACAGAAGAATGCAACGATTTTTTGGCTATCCCTATGTAAAGCTCTTTAATATTCTGACAAACCGCTATACAATGGATACGTTTGTTCCGGTTCTGTTCTATGACGTGGTAGACGACCAGTACGTTTTGCAGGAGGACGAGCTGCTACAGGAAAATCTGCCTGACATTGTAATCTGGAAGGATGATGTTCCAAACTGCAAGAAGGTTCACGAAGAAAGTTACCGCAATGGTGAGAAATTGAAGCAGCGCGAGCTGGAAAAGAATTTTGGACGACTGCTGGGCACACGCTACACCCTGTTGGGCGTGTATGGTGAGGAAAGAACCGGTAAGATCAAGGTGTACAAGCTGGCAGACGAGACAGACTGGGGTAGCTTCACCTTGGAAGGAAAGGGAACCGAGGAAGAGCCGTATCTGATTCAGTCGGCGGAGGATTTGCAGGCGTTCAGCAATTATGTCAACCGCGGCATGAGCTTTGCAGATCAGTATGTTGAACAGACCGCTGACATTGATATGGACGGTAAAAATTTACGCCCATTGGTGCATTCAGCGGGGAAAGCTATTTTTACGGCACCTACAATGGCAAGGGACATATTATCCGCAATCTGAGCATTCAGGGCAAGGCTACAGAGGATGTCGGTCTGTTTGGACGTCTCGAAGGGGCTGTTTACAATCTGGGGCTTGAAGCGGGCAGCCTGACTGGCGACTGTGTTGGAGCAATTGCCAGCTATGCAGTCAACCCGGAGGCAGAGATTATGAACTGCTTTACGGATGTGAATGTCACGAGCTCGCGCGCTGGTGGCATTACCGATAACTTCGCTGGTAGTGTTGTAAACTGTGTTAGTGCCGGTGCGCTGACTGGTGGCGAAAACGCGGATGCAATCGCCTATAATAGCTCAATTATGGTAGAGAATGTTTATCAGCTGACGGGTCAAAAGACAAGCCTGCTTGATAGACCCGCTATTCAAGAAAAGCGTGTCAGCTATGCCGACGAAGATGTTTTCAACAGTGATTTCCTGGTGAAGCGTCTGAATGCCGCAGTAAGAGAAAAGAATAAAGCAAACAGCGAGAGCGGCGCAGAAGAAGCGATTACGCTTGTCGAAATGGACAAAGGGAACGGACGGCCACCCGGTATTGGTTCCTGAAAATTGACTGAATGGAAAAGGAGCAACCCAATGAAACAGCGTTTAGCGGATTATGTGGCGGACTTTCTGGCGGCGCGCGGCGTGACGGATGTTTTCTCCGTCGTGGGCGGCGGCGCTATGCACCTGAATGATGCGCTGGGCCATAACCCCCGGCTGCATGTGACCTACAACCACCATGAGCAGGCCTGCGCCATTGCGGCGGAAGCCTACGCCCGGCTGGAAAATAAGATCGCGGCGGTCTGCGTGACCACCGGCCCCGGCGGCACCAACGCGCTGACCGGCGTCGTGGGCGGCTGGCTGGACTCCATCCCCATGTTCATCGTCTCCGGCCAGGTGCGCTATGACACCACGGCCCGGTACGCCTTGCAGTACACCGGTACGCCGCTGCGCGCCATGGGCGACCAGGAGTACGACATCACCAAGTCTGTCCAGTACATGACGAAGTTCGCCGCCATGCTGGAGGACCCCAAGGACATTCGCTACCTGCTGGAAAAGGCGTGGCATCTGGCTACAACGGGCCGCCCCGGCCCGGTCTGGCTGGACATCCCGGTCAACTTCCAGGGCGGCTACATCGAGACTGACGAGCTGCGCGGCTACGACCCCGCCGAGGATGACGCCCAGCTGCCCCCGTCGGTGGACGACACCACGATCCGGACGATTCTGGAAAAAATCAAGAACGCCAAACGGCCAGTGTTCCACGCGGGCTATGGCATCCGCCTGTCCGGCGGGTATGCGGCGTTCCGCTCCGTGGCGGAAAAGCTCAACATCCCCATCGTCACCTACTGGAACGCCGTGGACCTCATCGAGGATGACAATCCGCTGTACTGCGGGCGCGCCGGCAACATGGGTGACCGCCCGGGCAACTGGGCTATCCAAAACGCAGACTTGATTCTGGCCGTAGGCACGCGCATTTCTATTCGCCAGGTCGGCTACAACTGGAAGACCTGGGCCCGCGCGGCAGAGGTCATCATGGTGGACATTGACCAGGCCGAGCTGAAAAAGCCGACCCTGCACGTCGAAATGCCGGTCTGGGCCGACGCGAAGGACTTTTTGACCAAGCTGGATAAGGCTGCCGCGGCCCCCGTGAACGCGGGCGGCGAGTGGCTGGCCACCTGCCAGCGCTGGAAACGCGACTACCCCGCCGTGTTGCCCCGCCAGTGGGAGGAAAACGGCGAGACCGCCAACGTCTACGCCTTTGTGCGCTATTTAAGCAGTCGCCTGCCGGAGAACAGCCTGACCGCGGTCTCCAACGGTGCGTGCTGTGTCGTCGGTAACCAGGCGTATGTCATCCAGAAGGGCAGCCGGATGGCAAACAACAGCGCCATTGCCAGCATGGGCTACGGTCTGCCCGCAGCCATTGGCACCTGCATCGGCGGCGGACGCCGCCCGACGATCTGCCTCGAGGGCGACGGCTCCATCATGATGAACCTGCAGGAACTGCAGACCATTCTGACGAACAAGCTGCCGATCAAAATCTTCCTCATCAACAACAACGGTTACCACTCTATCCGCCTGACGCAGAATAACCTTTTCAAGGAGCACTGCAAGGTCGGCATCGGCCCCGAGAGCGGCGACCTGTCCTTCCCGGAGTTTGAAAAGATTGCAAAGGCGTTTGGCTACCCCTACTACAGCGCCCACAGCAACGCCGAGATGAAGCAGGCCGTGGACACGGTGCTGGCACTGGACGGCCCGGCTTTCTGCGAGATTTTCACCGACACGAAACAGGTCTGGGAGCCCAAGAGCAGCACCAAGCGCCTGCCCGACGGCACGCTGGTCAGCCCCCCGTTGGAGGACCTGGCCCCCTTCCTGCCGCGTGAAGGAGCTGGAAAAGCAGATGTTCATCCGCTGATGCCGGAAGTGTAGGAGTGCGTGATTCAAAAATGGCAAGCATTTCAAAGACAAATCCACACCGCCATCATCACCGGCCCTACGGGGGCAATCGGGATGGCGCTGTGTGCAAAGCTGCTGGCGGAGGTGTGACGGTTTACGCGTCACCCACCCGGGCAGCGCGCGGGCGGCGCTGCTGCCGCAGGACGCGCGGCTGCATGTGGTGCCCTGCGATGCGGCGGAGTTGGCCGCGCTGCCGGAGCTGATCCCGGAAAAGGCCGATGCGTTCTTCCACTTTGCGTGGACGCACACGATCGGCCCGGGCCGCAACGACATGCCGGCGCAGATCGAGAACATCCGCTACACCATTGCGGCCTGCCGCGCCGCGGCGCAGCTGGGTTGCCAGGTCTTTATCGGAGCCGGCAGCCAGGCCGAATATGGCCGCGTGGAGGGCGTGCTGACCGCGCAGACCCCCTGCTTCCCGGAAAACGGCTACGGCATGGCCAAGCTGTGCGCCGGCCAGATGAGCCGCGTCGAGTGCCAGAGGCTGGGCGTGGCCCACATCTGGACGCGCATTTTGAGCGTCTACGGCCCGCACGACGGTCCGGCCACGATGATCAGCGGAACCATCCGTAAGCTGCTGCACGGCGAGAAGCCCGCTTTGACCGCGGGCATCCAGCAGTGGGACTACCTGTACGCCGCCGACGCGGCAGCTGCGTTCTACGCGCTGGCCGTCAGCGGACAGGACGGCAGGGTCTACCCGCTGGGCAGCGGCACGGCCCGCCCGCTGAAGGACTATATCGAGACGCTGCGCGACGCCATCGACCCGGCGCTGCCGCTGGGCTTGGGGGAGGTCCCCTACGGCCCGCTGCAGGTCATGCACCTGCAGGCGAACACGTCGGCCTTACAGGAGGACACCGGCTGGCGGCCCGCGACCCCGTTGAAGAAGGATCCGCGAAACCATTGAGTGGGTAAGGAAAGAGACAAATGAGTGAGAAAAAGACGATTTCGGTAATGATCCCCTGCTACAACGAGGAGCAGAACGCCCGCCCCATCTATGAGGCTGTGCGCGATGAGCTGGTCAAGAGCTGCCCGAACTACGACTATGAGATTTTGTTCATCGACAATAAGAGCGAGGACGGCACCCGTGCCATCATCCGGCAGATCTGCGCCGAGGACAAGCACGTCAAGGCCATCTTCAACGTCAAGAACTTCGGTCAGTTCAACAGCCCGTACTACGGCATGATCCACACCTCCGGCGATTGCACGATCACGATGTGCGCCGACTTCCAGGACCCTGTGGAGATGATCCCCAGGTTTGTGGCCGAGTGGGAAAAGGGCTACAAAATCGTCATTGGCCGCAAGACCCAGAGCAAGGAAAACCCGGTCATGTACTGGCTGCGCGGCTGCTACTACAAGCTCATCAAGAAGATGAGCAGCTGCGAGCAGATCGAGCAGTTCACCGGCTTTGGCCTGTACGACAAGAGCTTTATCCAGACGCTGCGCAACCTGAAGGACCCGACGCCCTTCATCCGCGGCATTGTGGCCGAGCTGGGCCCCGAGCGCAAGGAAATCGAGTACACCCAGCCCCAGCGCCGCGCGGGCAAGACCCACAACAACTGGTACAGCCTGTACGACGCCGCCATGCTGAGCTTTACCAGCTACACCAAGGCCGGTATGCGCATTGCAACGTTCGCGGGCTTCCTGGTGGCGGGGCTGAGCTTTCTGGTCGGCCTGTTCTATCTGATTGCCAAGCTGCTGTTCTGGCAGAGCTTCCGCGCCGGGTACGCGCCGACGATGATCGCCATCTTCTTTATGGGTGGTATTCAGCTGGCGTTCCTGGGCTTTTTGGGTGAGTACGTCATGGCTATGAACACCCGCATCATGAACCGCCCGCTCGTTGTGGAGGAAGAACGCCTCAACTTTGGGCCGGACGACCAGTGACCGGCATGAAGCAGGAGTTTGGTTATTTCCTGAAAAACGCGAAATTCCGCGCGGCGCTGGGGCTGACCCTGCTGCTCAGCTACGGCTATGCCATCGCCACGACACGGGTCAGCATTGACTCGCTGGAAGGGGACCGCTACATCGGCACGGGCGGCGTCATGCTGTCCACCGGACGGTTCGGCATGAACCTCTGGGCCGCGGTGCTGGGCTACGGCAGGGCCGAGCCGAGCTATGCCTTTGGCATTGACCTGCTGGCGGCGCTGCTGCTGGCGCTGGCGGCGGTGAGCTTCTGTGCGCTGCTGCGCAAGGCCGCGCAGGACCGCATCAGCATGTTCGGCTATGGGTTGTTTGCCTGCCTGTTTGTCTCCTACCCGCTGATGAACGAAATTTTGGGAGTACAGCGGCGCGAATGTCTGCGTCTGCGGCGGCTATTTGCTGGACGCCGCTGCGCTGAATCTGCTGTGGGACGCGCGCCAGCCCGGCGTGCCGTGGCGCGGCAGGGTTCTGCGCATGGGCGCGGCGGCGCTCTGCCTAATGGTGGTCTGCTCGTCCTATGAGTCACTGGCGGCGGTGTTTGTGCTGGCTGTCTTTGCGCTTTTAACGCTGGAGCAGCTGCTGGCCGCCGAGCGCCCGCGGCTTGCGGCAGTCCTGACCGAGGGACTGTGGTACGCGGCGGCGCTGGTCGGCGGGCTCTGCCTGCGCGTGCTGGTGACGTCGGGCATCCATCTTGTGCTGCCGCAGGCTGCGGCCAACGGCGCCACCGAAATTTTGTGGGCGTTCTACCCATTTGTCTATCTTGCAAAGCTGCTTGTCAAGGGCATTCTGATTAACTACGCACTGCGCGGCTGTTTCTACCTGCCTATTGCTGAATTGGCGGTGGCGGTGCCGGTGTTTGTCGCTCTGGTCTTCGTGCTGGCGGTGCGCAAAAAGCGGCCCCTGCTGCTGCTCACCGGCGCGGGGACGCTGCTCTCACTGGTGCTGCTGTCGTTTGTGCAGGGGAAGTGCTCGCCCTACCGCACCTGTCAGGTGTTTGCGCTGTTTGTGGCGCTGGCGGGGCTGGCCGTGTATGAGCTGCTGCGCCGCGCTGCGGCCCGGCGGGCTGTGCTGCTGGGCAGCGTGCAGCTGCTGGCGGTGCTGCTCTGTCTGCACCAGGCCATGTACCTGAACCATCTGCTGGCCGTCGATTACCAGCGCTCCGAGCAGGAGGCCGCCGTGGTGCGCACTCTGGGCACCGAGCTTGTGCGCGACTACGGCACCGATAAGCCCGTGGTGCTGGTGGGCCGTTACACGCTGGGGGAGAATATCACCCGGTACACGACGGCTGACCCGATGCAGCACCCGCTGTACCGCTTCTTCCGTGAGCACACGAGCTGGGAGAGCGGCGACACCGTCAAGTACGTCGAGACCAACTGCAACTCGGTGCTGAACTGGTCGGTCACGGCCTTCTCCGAGGTGGACGACGTCTACGGCCAGGCAGCGGAGCACCTGTTCCGCTACTATGGCTTTGCTTTGGACATGACCCACAGCGCTGCCCTGCATGAGCAGGCGCAGACCTACGCCGACGCCCACGACCTGCCGGGATACCCCCGGGCGGGGCGATTGTCGATTGCGGGGACTATGTGCTGGTAAATCTGCAATAAGAATACCGCGGAAAAGTTTGCGCTTCTCCGCGGTTTTTACTTTCTTTCTGTATTTTGCCGATGTTTTCAGCCGGTCACGGTCTCAAAGGGCTTCGTCAGGTGCCCGTTCCTGTCGGCCTCGCAGGTGCGGCGGGCCTACTTCAAATACTCCACCAAAAACGCCACTGTCGTCTCCCGCAGCGCTTTGTCCAGCGCGGCGGCGGTGGCGGTGTCCTCGGATAGATAGTTGTGGTTCCCCTCGGCAAACGGCTCCAGCACGACCCTGCCGTCGGGCAGGCTCTCGACGGCGGCTATCGTCTCGGCCTGGGTCGTGTCGCTCAAAATGCCCTCATGGCCGGTGTAGGTCAAAAGTGTCGGCAGGGCGCTCTCCCGCAGGGCGGCGTTCGGGTCGGAATCGCGCATCTCGGTGAACAGCGTTCCGCTGACATCGACGCCCCAGGTGCTGATGCTGCCGCTCGCCTCGGCCTCAGCGGCCAGCGCTTCCACGGCGGAAAAGTCGTCGATGTTCAAAAATTCCATGCCGCGCAGGCCCGCGCCGTTGGCGGGGCTCCACAGCGCCAGCGCCGTGATGCCGCCCCTGCGCTGCGGGTAGAGGCTGGCCAGCCGTCCGCCCATGCTGTGACCCACCAGCGCTGTGCGGCCCGTGCCGTAGGTCTGCTGCATGTAGGTGATGGCGCTCTCGACGTCGTCGGTCATGTTGGACAGCGTGTAGGCCGTGAACGGCTCGGTGCTGTTGCCGCAGCCGGGAAAATCCAGCCGCACCGTCGCAATGCCCTGGGCGGCCAGATCGGCGGCCAGCGGCGCAAAGTGGCCGTCGCCGCTGCGGCTGCCGGTAAAGCCGTGGCAGAGCACGACGAGCGGCAGGCGCGGGTGGAGGAGCTCCAGGCCCTGCTGGCCGGGGAGCGCCCCTTCATCCCCCTGTGGTTTGGGCGGACGCTCCACGTCCAGTCCCCCACGGTGGACGGCATCGACTACCCCTCATCCGCCTTCTCCAACGAGAACGTGTGGGACTGGGTGTACCGGGGCTGACGGAACCGAACAAATGAGAAAACCTCCGTAGGGCCGTACCATCCGGCCCGTGCCGCCCACGGGCGGCCGGAAGTGCAGGAGGAAGAAGATGGGACGCTATTTCCGCCGCCGTCTGCTGACGGCGATCCCCGTGTTTTTCGGGATTACCTTTCTGGTTTTTGTACTTTTAAGTCTCTCGCCCGCCGATGTTACCGACTTGGGAGAGGGGGTCCTCCGGCGGTGCCCAGCAGGCCGCGCTGGAGGAGGCTCTGGGGCTGGACAAGCCCCTGCCCGTGCGCTATCTGGCGTGGCTGGGGGGGCTGCTCCGGGGGGAGCTGGGACAGTCCTACCTGAGCGGCCGGCCGGTGGCCGGCATGCTGGCCCAGCGGGTGGGGCCGTCCCTGCTGCTGACCGGCACCGGAGTGCTGCTGGCCATTCTGCTGGCCCTCCCCCTGGGTATTCTGGCGGCCTGGCGGCCCCGCTCGGGCTGGGATCGGGCGGCCTCCGCCCT